>ORJL011118287.1_pt1 | contig 77135 bp, 97 predicted proteins | sample 1779941 | NCBI WGS metagenome assembly ORJL01 (sample SAMEA104232317, study PRJEB22302) | groundwater metagenome | biome: forest; feature: aquifer; material: groundwater | place: USA | collected 2011-08-07 | depth 5.8 m | reverse complement strand
TACATCCGACCGCACGAAGCGCTAAATTATCTGACCCCGGAGGAATATTTAAACAAACTGAAATACATGAATTTGCCGACAAGAGACATAATCATTTTACAAGCCTAACGGTGGCGGGTATCTATCTGAACCTGGACATAGTAAATAAAAATTTATGCCTGCACATAGAATACATCCGTTAAATACTTTAAGAAATATTGGAATTATTGCTCATATTGATGCGGGCAAAACAACTTTCTCTGAAAGGCTGCTTTTTTATACCGGAGTTTCGCACAAAATTGGTGAAGTGCACGAAGGAGACACTGTTATGGATTGGATGGTTCAGGAAAGAGAAAGGGGAATTACAATTACTTCCGCCGCCACAACAATGTATTGGAAAAACTTCCAGATAAACTTAATTGACACTCCAGGCCACATTGATTTTACCGCCGAAGTGCAGAGGTCTTTGAGGGTTTTAGACGGCGCTGTTGTTGTTTTTGACGGAGTTGCCGGAGTTGAACCGCAATCAGAGACAGTTTGGAGGCAGGCAGATAAATATAATGTGCCGAGAATTTGTTTTATAAATAAATTAGACAGAATGGGAGCAAGTTTTGAAAAGAGTTTTCAGTCAATTTTGAATAAATTAACGCCAAACGCAGTGGCTGTGGCTATTCCAATTGGTTTGGAAGAAAAATTATCCGGAGTTGTTGATTTAGTAAAAATGAAAGCTTTGTATTTTGAAGGCGACAAAGGAATTGATGTTGTTGAAAAAGAAATTCCAGAAGAATGGAAGGCGGAAGCTGAAGTATGGCGCAAAAAAATGATTGAAAAGGTTGCCGGAGAAGATAACACTTTAACAGAAAAGTTTTTAGAAGGAAAAGAAATTACTGCCGATGAAATTAAAAATGTTTTAAGAAAATCAGTTTTAAATTATAAATTGATTCCGGTTTTTTGTGGTTCCGCTTTAAAAAACAAGGGAGTGCAGACAATTTTAGACGCCGTTGTTGAATTGTTGCCTTCACCCTTAGATGTGCAACCTCAAAAGGGAACAGACCCCAAAACAGGAGTTATAATAGAAAAGAAAGCAGACGACAACGAGTCGTTTTCAGCTTTGGTTTTTAAAGTAGCCACTGACCCCTATGTTGGAACTTTAACTTATTTTAGGGTTTATTCAGGGGTTTTGCAAAAAGGTTCGTATGTTTTAAACGCAAACATAGGAGAGCAGGAAAGAATTGCCAGAATTTTAAGAATGCACGCAGACGAAAGGCAAGAGCTTGATGTTATTTATGCTGGTGAAATTGGCGCCACTGTTGGATTAAAAGCAACCAGCACTGGCCACACATTGTGCGACAAAGACCATCCAGTTATTTTAGAAAAAATTGTGTTTCCAGAGCCGGTTATTGGAATTAGGGTTGAGCCAAAAACAAAAGCAGACCAGGAAAAACTTATTATGTCTATTAGAAAACTTACGGAAGAAGATCCGACTTTTAGAATTAAAGAAGACATTGAAACCGGCGAAACAATTATTTCCGGAATGGGAGAATTACATTTAGACATTATTGCAGACAGATTAAAAAGAGAATTTAAAGTTGAGGCAAATTACGGAAGGCCGCAAGTAGCCTACAAAGAAACAATTAACGGAGAAGCTGAAGCCGAAGAAAAATATGTTAGGCAGTCTGGAGGAAAGGGGCAATATGGGCATGTGTTATTAAAAGTAAAACCAAAAGAAAGGGGAGCCGGCTTTGAATTTATTGACGAAATTAAGGGCGGAGCCATTCCAAAAGAATTTATTAAACCGGTTGAAAAAGGAGTTGTAGAAGCAATGGATAAGGGGGTTGTTGCAGGATACCCAATGGTTGACGTTGAAGTTACATTGTTTGACGGAAGCTACCATGACGTTGACTCGTCAGAGTTTGCTTTTAAAATTGCCGGTTCTATGGCTTTTCAGTCGGCCGCTAAAAGAGCAAAACCGGTTATTTTAGAGCCGGTAATGAAAATGGAAGTTGTTACTCCTGAAGATTTTTTTGGACAAGTTATTTCTGATTTGAGTTCAAGAAGAGGCAAAATTGAGCAGACCTCAGAAAGAGTTGGGATGAAAGTCATAGACGCGTTAGTTCCATTGTCAGAAACATTTGGATATGCCACATCTATCCGTTCATTAACAGAAGGCAGAGCAAGTTTTACGATGGAATTTAACAAATACGAGCAAGTTCCTATTAACATAGCCCAAGAAATTATAGACGGAAAACGTCAGTAATTTTTAATTACCATAAAAAACGGCGATACCACAAATTGTAAAGCTTTACAATTTGTGGTATAGGTATTTTTTTAAAAAAACGAGCGTGGCTAAATTTCTACGATCGTGGGAAATTAGCCACACTAAAAATCGTAAAAAAAGAGCGCCTTGTTCTGAATCTACCTTAGCAAATCAGAACTCGGCGCATACGGGTTGTCCGAAATCGGGTCTCGGGATTTACAATAAAAAATGCCGGCCAGAATTAACTGACTCGGCACATGGTGGATTAGGCGTAGCCACCGTAATCGGTGGGATGTTCGGAGTCTTCGTCTTCGCCGTCGGTTGGCTCCTTTTCGGTTGGCGGTTCGGGACTCGAGTCGCCGTCGAAGTCCATCGATTGGGGTTCGCCGGCCGGCAATTCGAGAATTACGAACCGAACTGCGATGTCCAGTTCTTGTATGTCGTCCTCAACCACTTGAACTTGCGTCCCCATTTGTTTGGAGAGATACTCTTCAAGGGCTTTTTTCACTTCGCCTTCACTTAGAGAAATTGTGAGTTTCACGGCAGTTTCTCCTTTCAGAGAAAAGGTTTCCGATTGACTTGTCAAGATACGAATAATTTAGTATAATCAAATTGTTGAAATAGTCAAGGTTTGACAAGGATTTATGAAATGATAAAATTATTATATGTTAGATGAACAAGATATAAAAAAATTAACGGATGTACTTGCCACTAAAGAAGATTTGAAACAGGAAATAGAAGGCTTAGCCACGATGATGAAAAGTAGTTTTGATTACGTGGACACGCGATTTGATAAGGTTGAAAATATTTTATTAAAACAGCAGGGCGAAAGAATAGAGTCATTGGAAAGAAGATTAGCCCGGCTTGAAGAAGCGTTAGCGTTAAAATAGTGTCTAGTGTCGGTTGATTTTTTAAAAAACATTAAGTTTTGTGATTTTTTTTAATACGGAGTTGACTTATTTTAAATAATAGAATAGAATAACAAATACATTAAAATAATTAAAAACTAATAAAAAATATGGCAACAGAAAAATTTGAGAGGTCTAAACCTCACGTAAACATCGGTACCATTGGCCACGTAGACCATGGAAAAACCACATTGTCGGCCGCAATTATGAAAGTTTCAAAATTGCGCGGTTTTAAGTCTTCAGACAAAAACGTTGACCAAATTGACGCCTCGCCCGAAGAAAAGGCAAGAGGAGTGACAATTTCCATTACGCACTTGGAATGCGAAACTCCAAAAAGGCACTATGCTTTAATTGACTGCCCGGGCCATGCCGACTACATTAAAAATATGATTACTGGAGCCGCTCAAATGGACGGCGGAATTTTGTTAGTTTCTGCACCAGACGGACCTATGCCTCAGACTAAAGAGCACATTTTGCTTGCCAGACAAGTTGGTTTGCCAAGCTTGGTTGTGTTTATGAACAAGTGCGATATGGTTGACGACCCTGAAATTTTGGACTTAGTTGAATCTGAGGTCAGAGAGCTTTTAAAGAAAAACAAATATCCTGGAGATGAAACCCCTATTATAAGAGGTTCGGCTTTAAAGGCATTAGAAGCCACACTTGTTGATGATCCAGCCGTTAAGCCCATTATTGAGTTAATGGATGCCGTTGATAATTTTATTCAAGAGCCCGCTAGAGAATTAGACAAGCCATTTGCAATGGCAATTGAAGACGTATTTTCAATTGAAGGAAGGGGAACAGTTGCTACCGGAAGAATTGAAAGGGGAGTTATAAAACCAAACGAGGAAGTTGAAATAATCGGCATCAGGCCAACGCAAAAAACAGTTGTTGTTTCAGTTGAAATGTTTCAAAAATCTCTTGATGAAGGAAGAGCAGGAGACAACGTCGGAATTTTGTTGAGAGGACTAAAAAAAGAAGATATAGAGAGAGGGCAGGTTATTTGCAAACCAGGGTCCATAACGCCTCATACGGAATTTGAGGGAGAAGTCTATGTTTTGTCAAAAGAAGAAGGCGGAAGGCACACGCCATTTTTTACAGGATACAAGCCTCAGCTTTATATTAGAACATCCGATATAACCGGAGACGTAACTTTGCCCGAAGGAACAGAAATGGTAATGCCCGGAGACACAGCTAATTTGAAAATCAAATTAATTGCGCCGATCGCCCTGGAAGAAAAAGGAAACTTTGCCATTAGAGAAGGAGGCAAAACAGTCGGAGCAGGAGTAGTTACCAAAATTATAAAATAATTTGAAATTTACAATTTACAATTTGAAATCAATTTTAAATGTTTAAATAAATAAATTTGAAAACCCGACATCGTGTTTTAATCATTTCAAATTAAGTAATTTCAAATTGAATTCAAATTTCAAATTTCAAATTAAAAATTTAGTTTAGAATGCCTGTAAAGAAAACTGTTCGCAAGAGAACAACAAAAGTGAATAAGGAAGAAAGTGTGGCAGAAAAGGAAGTCCCGGAAATGAGGCAGAAGTTTAGAATAAAGCTTAAAGCCTACGACCACAAAATAATTGATAATTCAGCCCGTCAGATAATAGACATTGCAAACCGTTACGGAGCTGAAGTTGTTGGGCCTGTTCCCTTGCCAACAGAGATATTAAAGTTCACGGTGAATCGTTCAACCTTTGTTCATAAAGACGCAAGAGAGCAGTTTGAAATGAGAGTCCATAAAAGAATCATTGATATTATTAGCCCAAACGCAGATATTATAGAAGCCTTGCGGGACTTAAATTTACCTTCAGGGGTTGACATTGCAATAAAAATTTAATATACTATCTAAACGAAAATTCATAGGGATAACAACATTGCCGCGAAAAATCGGGCAACAGCCCGTTTTTTCATTAGGCATACTAAAAGCGCTAAGTCTGGCCTTGTTAGTATCATTAGTATCGCGATTAACATGAAATATATTTTAGGCCAAAAAATAGGAATGTCCCAGCTTTTTGATAAAGACGGTAAAATGATACCAGTTACTTTGGTTTTGGCCGGACCTTGTTACGTTTTACAGAAAAAAACTAAAGAGAAAGAAGGATACGAATCTCTTCAGGTTGGTTTTAGAAAGATAGAAAAAAAGTCCAAGATTAAAAAAACAATGAAGGGAAAAGAATATAAAAATATAAAAGAATATAAAGGGGGAGATGCCAGCTTAAAAGAAGGCGACGAAATTAATGTATCTGCTTTTATTGAAGGAGAAAAAGTTAAAGTCACAGGGATGTCTAAAGGAAAAGGTTTTCAGGGCGGAGTAAAAAGACACGGATTTTCTGGGAGAAACGCCACCCACGGCGTAAAACACGAGCACAGAACAATTGGTTCAACTGGCAGTCGATTTCCCCAGCATGTTATAAAAGGAAGAAAAATGCCTGGTCGTATGGGATATGAAAAAATATCAGTTAAAAATTTGAAAATTGAAAAAATTGACAAGGAAAATAATTTGTTAGTATTGAAGGGAGCAGTTCCCGGACACAAAGGAACGTTATTGGAAATTCGCGCTTAATACTATGAAAGCTGATTTATATAATATAGAAGGAAAAGTGGTTGATGAGATTACTCTGCCAAAAGAAATTTTTGAGGTAAAGCTCAATGCTGATTTGGTTCACCAAATTGTTGTTTCGCAAATGGCAAACAAAAGGCAGATTTCAGCTCATACAAAAAACAGAGGAGAGGTTTCGGGCGGAGGCAAAAAGCCGTGGAGGCAGAAAGGAACAGGAAGAGCAAGACACGGCTCAATCCGTTCTCCGTTGTGGAGAGGCGGAGGCATTACTTTTGGCCCCAGAAAAGATAAAATTTACGAAAGAGAGGTTCCTAAAAAAATGAGGAGAAAAGCCCTGTTTATGGTTCTTTCAGAAAAAGCAAAGAACAAACAAATTGTTGTTTTAGATAAATTAGAAATGGAAACGCCCAAAACAAAGACAGTTGTAAAATCATTGTTAAAGCTTCCATGTAAAAACCAGAGCTTGCTGATTGCTTTGCCGAAATACGACAAAAATACATTTTTATCTGCAAGAAACATCAAAAAGACAGGAATTTCAGAGGCAAGAAATTTAAATATTGTGGATTTGATGACATATAAATATTTATTGATGACAAAAGACAGCATTAAAACAATAAAAGAAACATTCGTAAAATAGTATGGCAGCTCTTTTTGATTTTTTAAAAAGAAAAAAGGAAGTTGATAAATCAAAAAAACCCGAAAAGAAAAGGGGGAAAGCTTCGGTTGCTTCGGCTCGCCGAAGTCCAAAGGACGAAGGCGGCAAAAAAGAAATTAAAGAATCCGCCTCCGCCAAGGCTCCGGCGAGGCGAGGAGGTTTTTCTTATGAAATAGTAAAAGCGCCGCATATTTCAGAAAAAGCGACAAATTTAGCGGAAAACAACCAGTATGTCTTTAAGGTTATTGCCAATTCAAATAAAACAGAAATAAAAAAATCAGTTGAAGGAATCTATGGAGTAAATGTTTTGTCTGTAAATATAATAAAGATTCCGGCAAAAAAAAGAAGAATTGGAAAAATACAAGGATATAAAAAAGGACATACAAAAGCAGTTGTAAAAATTGCAGAAGGCCAAAAAATAGAAATACTATAATCCGAATATCATCCGAATAAAATCCGAATGCCGCGAATAGCATCCGAAAAGCGGACTACCAATCCGCCCATCCGAATATTCGGAGCATTCGGATATCATTCGTAGATTCGCATTATATTTTATATGAAGATTTATAAACCCACCACACCAAGTAGAAGGGGAATGACTGGAATAGATTTTTCTCAGCTTACAAAAAAGAAAGCTGAAAAAAGTCTTTTAAAATACGTAAAAAGAAACGTTGGCAGGGGGAATTCCGGAAGAATTACAGTAAGACACAAAGGCGGCGGAGTAAAAAAACTTTACAGGGTTATTGAATTTTCTCAAACAAAAATAGATGCGCCGGCAAAAGTTATAGCCTTAGAATATGATCCAAATAGGACGGCGTTTATCGCTTTGATAGAATACCCTTCGGCGGGCTCAGGGCAAGTTCCGCAAAGGCAGTATGTTATAGCCCCGCAAGGTCTAAAAACCGGCGACAAAATTATTTTTTCAAAAAAAGTTCCGTTGACTCCGGGCAACAGGACGCAATTAAAAAATATACCGGTTGGCACAATGGTTTATAATGTTGAATTGGAGCCAGGCAAAGGAGGAAAAGTTGTCAGGGGAGCGGGAACTGCGGCCCAAGTTTTGGCTCAGGAAGAAGTTTATACAAACCTGAAAATGCCGTCAACGGAAATCAGAAAATTTAATGGAGAATGTTTTGCTTCAATTGGAATGGTTTCAAATCCAGAAAATAGATTCTATAACCTTGGAAAAGCCGGAAAATCAAGATTGAAAGGCAGAAGGCCGCATGTTAGAGGTTCGGCGATGAATCCGGTTGACCATCCGCATGGAGGCGGCGAAGGAAGACAGCCCATTGGTTTAAAATATCCGAAAACTCCATGGGGAAAGCACGCTTTGGGAGTAAAAACAAGAAATAGAAAAAAATGGTCAAATAAACTTATTATTAGTAGAAGGAAGAAATAACATATGTCAAGAAGTTCAAAAAAAGGTCCATATATTGATCAAAAATTATTAGAAAAGGTTCTGAAGCTGAGAAGGGACGAGAAGGTTATTATAAAAACCTGGGCAAGATATTCTACGATTTCGCCTGAAATGATAGGGCATACCTTTGGGGTTCACAACGGAAAAGAATTTGCGCCAGTTTTTGTTTCAGAAGATATGGTCGGCCACAAGCTCGGAGAATTTTCTGCGACTACAAAATTCGTAAGGCATGGAGGCAAGATACAAAGAGAGATAGAGGCGGGAGCAGAGCAAAAAGAAGCCGTAAAAACAGAAGCAGCCGCAAAACTCGGACCTAAAAAATAAATGCAATAAATGATTTGTATGCAAGTAACAGCGCATTTAAACAATTTAAGAACGGCGCCAAGAAAGGTAAGGCAAGTTATTGATTTAGTGAGGGGAAAAAAGGCAGGAGAAGCCCAGACAATTCTTTCGTTTACGGTAAATAAATCAGCAGGAAACGTATTAAAACTTTTAAATTCGGCTATTGCTTCAGCTACCCATGACTTTAAATTAGATAAATTAAATTTATATATTTCAAAGATTTTTGCAGACGAAGGCCCGAAACTGAAAAGGTGGCACCCTATGTCCCGCGGCAGAGCATATCCAATACAAAAAAAGACATCGCATATTACTTTAGTTTTATCAGAAATTAAAAAAGTTAAAATAGAAAAATGAGCCATAAAGTTCACCCAAAAGCATTTAGAATAAAAGGAATAGAGGATTGGAATGTTCGCGGTTTTTATGGTAAAAAGATGCCGCAATATCTTGAGGAGGATTTTTTAATAAAGGATTTTTTAAGAAAAAAATTGTATGAGGCTTCAATTGCTAATATTGAAATTGAACATTCAGCCAATAAAGTAAATATTATTATTGACACAGCAAGGCCCGGCTTGATTATTGGAAGGGGCGGAGAAGGCATTGAAATTTTAAAGAAAACGGTAGAGAATAAAATGCAAGAAAACAGAAGGAGAAATTGTTTGTTAAAAGAGCAAAAAAGGGAGATAAAAATAGAAATCAGGGAAATAAAAAATCCATGGATTTCAGCTTCGCTGGTGGCGCAGATGGCCGCTCAGCAGATTGAAAAACGTATACCGTTTAGGCAGGTTTTGAAAAAAACAATAGAAAGAGTAATGTCAAACAGAGAAGTAAAAGGAATAAGAGCGGAAGTGGCCGGCAGATTAAACGGCATTGAAATTGCAAGAAAAGAATGGCTAAGGCAGGGAAGATTGCCGAGAAACACCATACGAGCTGATATTGATTATGCGCAAACCGAGGCGCATTGCACATACGGAGCAATAGGAGTAAAGGTTTGGATATATAAAGGAGAAAAATTCGATTAAGATCGCTCGGCAATCAAATTTTTTTCCGGTAGAAGGTCACTTCGTGTACCTAAACCTTCAAAAAATTTATTGCCTCGCTTCAAAACAAAATACAATGAGTATATTGATGCCAAAAAAAGTAAAACATAGGAAGTGGCACAGGGGAGTGTCTCGCGGAATTGAAACAAGAGCGACAGAGCTTAACTTTGGAAGTTTTGGCTTAAAATCCTTGGGAACAAAATGGATTACAGCAAGGCAGTTGGAAGCTGCAAGGCGCCACATAATAAGATATCTTAAAAAAGGCGGAAAGCTTTGGATCAGGATTTTTCCCGATAAACCTGTAACTTTTAAAGGATCTGAAGTTGGAATGGGCGGCGGAAAAGGTGGAGTTGACCATTATGTTTATCCCATAAGGCCGGGCAGAATTATTTTTGAATTAGACGGCATCAAGGAAGAAATGGCAAAAGAAGCCCTTGAGGGAGCTGCTAATAAATTGCCGATTAAAACAAAATTTATAAAAAGGGAAGAATAAAACCATGAAAATAGCAGAACTTCGCAAAAGAGATAAAAAAGAATTGGAAAAAACAGTTCAAGGGCTAAAGAAAAAATTGAGCGATATCAGGTTCAAGTTTTCTTCTAATAAATTAAAAAATGTTAAAGAAATAAATAATACAAAAAAAGAAATAGCCAGAATATTAACTATTTTAAAAGAAGTTAAAAACTAAAAAAAATGTCAAAAAAAAAATTAACAGGCAAAGTGGTTTCTGATAAGATGCAAAAAACTGTGGTGGTCCAGGTTGAAAGAGTAAAAGAGCATCCTAAATATAAAAGAAGATATAAAATACACAAAAAATATAAAGCGCACGATGAAAAGGGGGAATTTCATATTGGGGATACTGTTGTCATTGAAGAGACGAGTCCTATTTCGAAAGATAAAAAGTGGAAAGTCATCAACCGAATTTAAAATTTAAAATTATTTTATGATACAGTTAAGGTCAATGTTAAAAGTCGCAGATAATTCTGGAGCAAAAATTATCCAATGTATTAATGTGCCCGGAGGAACGCGTAGAAGATATGCTCAATTGGGAGATATTTTTACAGCGGTTGTGAAAAAAGCAGAACCAAGAAAATTAGTGAAAAAACACGAAAAAGTAAAAGCGGTAGTTGTGCGTCAAAGAAAAGAATTTGGGAGAGCCGACGGTTCCTACATTCGTTTTGACGATAATGCGGCTGTAATATTGGGAGACGGAAAAGCTCCAAAGGGAAGCAGGATTTTAGGGCCAATAGCAAAAGAATTAAAAGATAAAGGTTTTGACAAAATTGCCATGATGGCAAGTGAATTACTTTAGCCGCTCGGCAATCAAATTTTTTGCAGACAAGTGCGCTTCGCCACAGGCTAGCAAAAAATTTATTGCCTCGCTTATAAAAATCAGACATGAAAATTAAAAAAGGCGATACAATTCTTATAATATCAGGCAAAGACAAAGGCAGAACGGGAAAAGTGTTTAGGGCTCTTCCGAAAGAGGGAGGTATTTTAATTGAAGGAATTAATTTAAAAAAGAAACACGTAAGGCCAAAAAAAGAGGGACAAAAAGGGCAGATTATTGATGTGCCGGCAGTATTAGATGTTTCTAACGTTAAAATTATTTGTCCAAAATGCGGCAAGGCGGCAAGGGTCGGATATAAAATTGACCCTTCGGCGGGCTCAGGGCAAGGCAAAAAGAGAATTTGTAAAAAGTGCAAACAAGAAATGTAGAAATTTCAAGGAAATTTATGTAATTTCTCGCTCGGTCGAAATGAAAATAAATTTTCACTTCTTCCTCGCTCAAAATTATAAAATGGAAAAATTAAAAGAAAAATATCAAAAAGAAGCAATTTCCGCCATGATGAAAAAATTTGGATATAAAAATCCGATGGCTGTTCCCAGCATAAAAAAAGTTGTCTTGAACAGCTCATTTGGCAAAGAAGTTGTAAGCAAAACTTCTGGAGAACGGGAGAAAATACAAAATTTGGTTATGCAGGATTTGTCTTTAATTGCCGGTCAGAGGACAAAATTGGTAAAATCTAAAAAATCAATTGCTGGGTTTAAATTAAGAGAAGGCATGGAGATTGCCGCAACAGTAACTTTACGAAAAGGCAGAATGTGGGATTTTTTGGAAAGATTAATTTATTTGTCTTTGCCAAGAGCCAGAGACTTTAAGGGGCTTGACCAAAAAATAATAGATAAAAAAGGAAATTTGAATATGGGATTTAAGGAACATATTTCTTTTCCAGAAATTTTTACTGAAAAAGAAAAAACCATTTTTGGTTTGCAGGTAACAGTGGTTACCAATGCAAAAAGCAGGGAAGAAGGGCTGGAGCTATACAAACTAATGGGATTCCCAATAAAAGACTAACGCTCAGCAATCAAATTTTTTTCCGTCAGAACGCCACTTCGTGCGCGTAGGCCTTCAAAAAATTTATTGCCTCGCTAAATTAGAAATTAAATGGCTAAAAAATCGCAAGAAATAAAAGCAAAAAAGAAACCAAAATATTCTTCTAGAAAGATTAGACGTTGTTTTAAGTGCGGGAGAAGACACGGTTTTATGAGAGCATTCGGGCTTTGCAGGATTTGTTTTAGAGAGTTGGCAAACAAAGGAGAAATTCCGGGAGTAAAAAAATCATCATGGTAATTTGAAGACGGAAATGAAAATATTTTTTAGCTCGGGTTGGCTGTGGGCAGGCGCTCTAAAAAATATTTTCATTTCCGTCTGTAATAAAATAAAAAAATGTTAGATCCAATAACCGATATGTTAAACCAAATAAGGAACGCCTTGGCTGTTCAAAAACCCGAAGTTTCGGTTTCTTTTTCAAACCTGAAATATGAAATTGCAAAAGTTTTGGCAGAGGAGGGTTTTGCGCGGGAAATAAAAAAAGCCGTAAAAGGTAAAAATAAAATAATGAAAATTGTTTTAAAATACGACAACAACACTTCGGCAATTTCAGGATTAAAAAGAGTTTCAAAACAAGGGCAAAGAATTTATGGAAAGTGGCCAGAAATAAAAAGAGTCCGCGGAGGCTACGGAGTATCAATAATTTCAACGCCAAAAGGTTTAATGACAAATAAAGAAGCAAGAAAACAAAAGTTAGGAGGAGAAGTTTTACTAGAAGTATGGTAATTTAAAGTTATAAAATTATGTCAAGAATAGGTAAAAAACCAATTGAAATTCCAGAGGAGGTAAAGGCGGAAATTATAGGCCAAAATCTAAAAGTTTCCGGCCCCAAGGGAGAATTGAAAATTACAATCCATAAAGACATCAAAGCAGAAATAACTGATGGGCAAATTTTTGTTTCCGTGAAAGAGAAAATTACCTCAAACAAACAAAAGGGGCTTTGGGGTTTGTACAGGGCTTTAATTTTTAATATGGTAGAAGGGGTGAGCAAAGGGTTTGAAAAAAAGTTAGAAATAGAAGGAGTTGGTTTTAAAGCCGCAGTAGATGGAGATGGCTTAACTTTAAATGTTGGATTTACAAATCCGATTAAAATAAAAAAAATAGAAGGCATTGATTTTTTAGTGGAGAAAAATGTCATTACGGTTTCTGGCATCAACAAAGAGTTGGTTGGGCACGTGGCTGCGCTGGTAAGAAAAACTAAAAAGGCTGAACCATATAAAGGAAAGGGAATAAAATATCAGGGCGAAAAAATCAGAAGAAAAGAAGGCAAAAAGGTAGTTTCAGCCAAGAAATAAGACAGAACAAGCCCACAGCCAACCCAAATTAAAAAATATTCTTATTTCCACCTTGCAAATTCATGACAACAAAAAGAGAAAAAAGACAAAGAAGGCATAAAAAAATCAGGGCGAGAATGCATGGCACTTCAAAAATGCCGAGATTTTGCGTTTTTAGATCGCTTAATCATATTTACGCTCAATTAGTTGATGACGACAAGGCAAAAATTTTATTATCAGCTTCAGATAAAGGTGTGAAAAAGGCAAAACTTACAAAATCCGGCGTGGCAAAAGAAGTGGGAAAATTAATTGCAAAAAAATGCGCTGAAAAGAAAATTGAAAGAGTTGTTTTTGACAGAGGGGGAGTTGTTTTCCACGGCAGGATAAAAGCCTTGGCAGATGGGGCGAGAGAAGGAGGACTCATATTCTAATTTCAAATTAAAAATTAAATATTATGGCAGAAGAAATAAAACAAGAAATAAAAAAAGCGGATGATGGTTTTAAACCTATTCCAACTGGCGCAGAAACACAAATTCCTCGCGGTTTTGGGCGTGGTCAAGGGCAAAGAAGTGGCGGATTTGGACAAAACAGAAGGCCGGGTTTTGGTAGAACTGGCGTTGGCAGAGACAGGCAAAAAGACGAATTTGAATCAAAACTTTTAGATTTAGCCAGAGTTACTAGGGTTACTGGCGGAGGGAAAAGAATGAGTTTTAGAGCAGTTGTTGTGGCAGGAGATAAAAAAGGCAAGATTGGAATTGGCGTAGATAAAGGAAGAGATGTTTCTCAGGCAATAGAGAAAGCCACTCGCAAGGCAAAAAAGAATTTAGTTAGTGTTGTAATTAAAGATGGAACTATTCCATATCAGGTTGAAGCAAAAGCTGGACCAGCAAGAATTTTGTTGAAACCCCAAAAAAAAGGAAGAGGATTAGTTGCAGGGGGAGCCGTAAGAACAATTTGCGAGCTGGCCGGAATTAAAAACATTTCTTCAAAAATACTTTCTGGTTCAAAAAATAAGTTAAATAACGCTATTGCCACAATGGAAGCATTGAAAAAACTTAAAGTGAGAAGCTAAATGTTCGGCAATCAAATTTTTTTTTGGCAGAACGCCACTTCGTGTGCGTAGTCCTTCAAAAAATTTATTGCCTCGCTTATTTAACAATGCAATTTCACGAATTAAAACCAAAACATAAAAATAAGGATAAAAAAAGAATTGGCAGGGGAGGAAAAAAGGGAACCTATTCCGGCAAAGGAAATAAAGGGCAGAGCTCAAGGGCCGGCAGAAAAATGGCGCCAATAATCAGGGAGTTAATAAAAAGGTATCCAAAATTAAGAGGATACAGAAGATTTGTTTTAAAAGATTATTCAGTTGCAGTTAATCTTGAAACTTTAGAAAATAATTTTAAAACAGGGGACACAGTCAATCCTGAAAATTTGATTAAAATTGGAATTGTTCGTATGATAAAAGGAAGGGCTCCGGAAATTAAGATATTAGGCACCGGAAAAATTACAAAGCAGCTGACCGTTGAAAACTGCAAAGTGTCAAAATCAGCCAAGGAGGCAATTGAAAAAGCCGGCGGCACAATTCGATAATTTCAAATTTAAAATTTAAAATTTCAAATTCGCTATGTGGTACGATAAAATATTATTTTTATTTAAAAACAAAGAGTTAAGAAATAAGTTTCTCATTGTAATTTTTCTTTTTGTCGTTTTTAGAATAGCCGCCAATATCCCTATTCCTGGAATTGGAATAGATAATTTAAGGAAATTTTTTGCTGAAAATCAGGTTTTCGGTCTTTTAAATATATTTTCGGGAGGAGCTTTAAGCAATTTTTCCATTGTTTTATTGGCGCTGGGCCCTTATATTACAGCAACAATTATTTTACAGTTGTTTACAATGATTTTTCCTGCTTTAGAAAGAATGTATAAAGAAGAAGGGGAAGCGGGCAGGCAAAAATTCAACCAATATTCAAGATTATTAACTATTCCTTTGGCAATGTTTGAAGGCTATGGAATACTGACATTATTTCAGAGGCAGGGAATAATTTCAGCTCTTCCGCTGCCTGTTTTGATAAGTTCAATTTTAACAATTACAGCTGGCGCAATGTTTATGATGTGGCTTGGCGAAATTATTTCAGAACAGGGTATGGGAAACGGAATTTCGCTTTTAATTTTTGCCGGAATAGCGGCGCTCTTGCCAATTAATATTTTTCAGACGTTCGTTACTTGGGATCCTTCAAAAATTCCTTCTTATCTTTTATTTTTTGCGCTGTCGGTGGCTATTATAGCCGGAGTGGTTTTAATCGCTGAAGCCCGCAGAAATATCCCTGTTTCTTATGCAAAAAGAGTCAGAGGGAATAAAATGTACGGCGGAGTTTCAACTTATTTGCCTCTAAACGTTAATCCGGCCGGAGTTATCCCTATCATTTTTGCTTTATCAATTCTTTTGTTTCCAGGCATGATAGCCAGTTTTTTGGGAGGGACTCCCGGATTTGTGGGAACAGCCGCCTCGGCAGTGGGAGTTTTTTTCAATAATGTTTGGGTGAACGGAATATTATATTTTTTATTAGTTATTTTGTTTACTTATTTTTATACCGCAGTAACTTTTGACCCTAAAACAATTTCAGAAAATTTGCAAAAAATGGGCGGATTTATTCCTGGTGTAAGGCCCGGAAATTCAACAACGGTTTTTCTAAAACATATTTTAAACAGAGTTTTATTCACAGGAGCCATATTTTTGGGTTTGATTGCTGTTTTGCCGTCAATTATTGCGGGAGCCACAGGAGTAACTAGCTTTGCATTTTTAATCGGCGGCACCTCGCTTTTAATTGTGGTTTCTGTTGTTCTAGACACAATGCGCCAAATTAATTCGCAATTACAAATGCGAGAATACGATACTTTTTAAATTTTATGGAAAAACAAGTTATTATTTTATTGGGAAAGTCTGGCTCTGGCAAAGGAACTCAGGCAGAGATGTTAGCAGAGAAATTCGGATTTTTTCATGTGATCAGCGGAGATTTATTGAGAAACAGGGCTAAAAAATTAGATTTTACGGGAAAAAAATTATCAAAAGTATTGGCTCACGGCGGTTTGGCGCCCACCTGCGTAATTTTTAAACTTTGGCTGAACAGGATTGAAAGGCTTGAAAATACAAAAAATTTTAAAGGCGTAATATTAGACGGCAACCCAAGAAAAATAAAAGAAGCATACCTTATTGACGAAGCATTTGACTGGTACGAATGGAAAAACATAAAAGCTGTTTTGATAGATATTTCTGATAAAGAAGCGGCTTGGAGATTGGGTAAAAGAAGAATTTGTCGGAATAAAAAATGCGGGGAAATTATTCCTTTTGTCGGAATATATAAGGATATGAAAAAATGTCCGAAATGCGGGGGCCGGCTTGCTCTTAGGGGCGATGACAATCCAGAATCAGTAAAACAGAGATTGTCTTGGTTTAAAACAGAAGTCCAGCCAATTGTTGATTATTACAAGAAAACAGGCAGGTTGATAAAAATAAACGGTGAGGCCGTAATTGGAGAAGTTTTTCAAAGTATTTTAAAAGCGCTAAAATAATAAACAGGTTTGATTATGGTAAATAAAATTGTTTTTATTGTGGGCATGACAGGGTCTGGTAAAAGTATTGTTTCAGACGAATTAGTAAAAAAAGGGTTTGCATATTTAAGATTCGGCCAGATTACAATGGACGAAATAAAAAAAAGAGGGCTGGAAATTAATGAAACCAATGAAAAAACAACAAGAGAAGGGCTTAGAAAAAAATATGGCATGGGAGCTTATGCAACTCTGAATATTCCAAAATTTGACGAGTTTTTAAAAACTTCAAATGTTGTCGGAGACGGATTATACAGCTGGACAGAATATAAAATATTAAAAGAAAAATACGGAGACTTGATGTACGTTTTAGCGGTTTTTGCTCCGCCAAAAATGAGATACGAAAGATTAGAAAACAGGGCAGTTGAAAATGATGCAGAATCGCGTTTCAGGTCAATTTCGCGCGAAAAATCTCAATCAAGAGACTGTGCAGAAATAGAAAACATAGAAAAGGGCGGGCCCATTGTAATGGCAGATTTTACAATTGTAAACACGGGTACAGTTGAAGATATAAAAATGCAATTAGATAAATTTTTACTAAGTTTATAAATGGTCAGCATAAAAACAGAAGAAGAAATTAAAATAATGCGCGAAGCCGGCAGAATTTTAGCAACGGTTTTAAAAGAAATTGAAAAGCAGGTTAAGCCGGGAATTACTACTTTAGAATTAGACAGGGCCTGTGAGGACTTTATTTTATCTTATGGCGCTAAGCCCGGATTTAAAGGACAAGAGGGTTTTCCTTATTCTTTGTGCGCCTCGGTAAATGATAATGTCGTCCATGGCTATCCGTCAAATTATGTTTTAAAAGATGGCGATATAACTAGTTTGGATTTGGGAGTTTTATATAAAGGATATTATTCCGATATGGCAATAACCGTTCCGGTTGGCAAAGTTTCTTTTGAAGCAAAAAGATTAATCAATGTTACAAAAAAATCTTTGAGGCTTGGAATTAAAAAAGTAAGGCCTGGGAATACGGTGGGCGACATTGGAAATACAATTCAGAGGTTTGTTGAAGGCCAGGGGTTTGGAGTTGTAAGAATTTTATGCGGACACGGCATTGGAAAAGAATTACACGAAGAACCAAAAATTCCAAACTTTGGCAAAAGAGGGGCTGGCGAAAAATTAGTTGAAGGAATGGTAATTTGCATAGAGCCCATGGTCACAGCGGGGGATTACAATTTAAAAAAATCAGCAGACGGCTACGGCTTTGCCACAAAAGATGGTTCGCTATCAGCTCACTTTGAACACACTATCGTCATCACTAAATTCGGTTCGCGCATATTGACCGAATTATAAAAAAATATTATCTTATAGATAGCACATAGGGGAACTATTTTCAGAGTCAAGCTTTTTTGGCTCGATGGTTTCCAGATTAGAAAAAGGGGTCAGTGATGGAAAAAATGCTCCTCCTTGTCGCGGCGGTTGTGCTCTTGGTTCAGGTCGGGTTATATATGCTGGAGGTAAACAAACGCCGTCGGTTGCAGAAAATCGTCCAGCTAGTTGGCGTGAGGCAACTCCACGAGTTGGTCGATGGCGAATACCAAAGAAAGGAATTTTTGGGATGGGTAGATGACATCAAGGTTTACCGCGCATATGAAGTGGATACTTCAAATATGCATGAGCATGAGGAAATATTCCTGCTTTTTCCTCTCGGGTCAGGGTATTTGAGTTTAGGCACAGTTTTCACCGTCAAAGACGGTAGAATATGCGAGCCAAGCCATGAAATGCTTGCAGACTTGAGAAAAGAACTGGGCGGAAAGGAAACCGACCGGTTTATTGAAGAATCCGTGAAGCAGGCGGTTGATGGCATCCCATGGCCGGAAAGAGGAGAAGAGCAGCCACCACCATTGCCAGGCTCGTAAGCAGTTTTAGTCCATATGGGTCCGATTGAGTCGGATTCGTCAGTTCCTGGCGACTTCGCTTGCCAGGACTTTTTTATTGCATTTTTATAATTTTGTGTTGGTAGCATTTTTGTCGAACGACAAAAATGCTACCACTATATTGTGATTTGCGGTATAATTAAACAATGAAGATAAGTATAAAAAGAAAATGATAGAAAAAAAGAGTAAATAAGGAAAATGATAAAGGATGGAGGTAATAAAAAACTAATAAATAACTAATAAAGAATTAAAGTAATGAAAAATTCTGTAATTGAGGAAATTTTATTGCATTTATACGATTCTATTGATTATGGTTTTAGTTATAGGGCAAAAAAAGGGCTTTGGATCTCGGAATATTTTGACCATTGGAAAAATGAAATTAGTCCGAACAAAATAAAAGATGGAATCAGGGATTTAAATAAGCAGAAATTTATAAAGAAAAAAGAAAATTATGATGGTGCTGTGCTTGTTTCTCTGACCGAAAAAGGAATGCTGAGGGCGCTAAATATTATTTTTAGAAGGTTTGAAAACAGGAAAGAAAAATGGGATGGAAAATGGAGGATGGTTGCTTTTGACATTCCGGAAGAATGTAGGAAGGGAAGGAATGCGCTAAGGTATAGATTTAAGTCAGGCGGGTTTTATGAATTTCAGAAAAGTCTGTTTGTTTATCCGTACGATTGTCAAAGAGAAGTCGCGGCGCTGGTTAAGTTGTTCAAATTGGAAAAATATGTTCGATTTGTTTTGGCAGACTTTATTGACAATGAAGAGCGTTTAAAAAATAGATATAAATTGAATAAATAATTACTGGTAGCGTTTTTGTCGTTCGACAAAAACGCTACCAGTATCTCAACTATCTTTATATCTCTATTTGTTATTATTTTTTGTTGTGATAATATTATAAAATAATGATGCTTAAATAAAATACATTTTAATTTATGAAAAATTTAATTGCGGCGAATTGGAAAATGAATCCAAATTCGCAAAAAGAAGCAGAGGAGCTTTTTAATGGAATAACCCTTCGACTTCGCTCATGGCAAGAAATCGGCATAAAAGACGCAGGGGCGGAAGTTGTTGTCTGCCCGCCATTTATTTATTTGTCCGCGTTAAAAGGATTGCCGCTTGGAGCTCAAAATGTTTATTTTGAGGAGAAGGGCGCGTTTACCGGAGAAGTTTCTCCGCTAATGTTAAAAGATTTGGGAGTTGAATACGTAATTATAGGGCATTCTGAAAGAAGAAAATATTTCGGCGAAACCGATGAAACTGTAAATAAAAAAATAAAAATAGCGCTGGCCGCAGGATTAAAAATTATTTTCTGTATTGGTGAAACATCTGAAGAAAGAGATGCCGGTAAAAAAAATGAAGTTTTGCAAAGGCAGATCCAGCAAGGTTTAAAAGATGTTGTTGATATCGCCAATGTTAATGTTGCTTATGAGCCGGTATGGTCAATTGGAACCGGAAACAATTGTTCGGTTGAAGAAACAAAAGAGTCTATTAATTTTATAAGGCAATTTGTAAAGCAAGACACGCGGATACTTTACGGCGGAAGCGTTAAAAGCGACAATTCAGGAGATTATATTAAATCTGCCGGGGCAAACGGTTTATTAGTTGGCGGTGCTTCGCTAAATACCGAAGAATTTGTAAATATTGTAAAATCTGCAGAGTAATCGCTCGGCAATCAAATTTAAAATAAAAATTTATTGCCTCGCTCCCTAATTTTATGAGTAATGATATTTTGCAAAACGGACATTTTTTTAGTCCAAGTAAAGGGAATTTAAGTTTTGACCGAGTTATAAAAGAAATCAAAAGCTATATTCAGGAGCGGCCTGAGTTTTTTTATGATATTGTGGTTGGTTGCGATTCGCCGTCTTCAGATAAGCCATTTTTCCCAATTGCCATTGTGGTGTTGAGAACAGGAGCTGGCGGAAGGTTTTTTTTGAAAAAAATGCAGTATCCAGATAATTTTTTAAAAAGGTTCGCCCATATAAACTGGAAAAACAGAATTTTGCAGGAAGTTTATTTGTCTTGCGAATTGGCATTGTCTTTGCGTGAAACTTTAGAAAAAGAATTTGGAAAAGCCACATCAACTTTTAACTATCAATTTCAATATATTCATGCTGATGTTGGGGAAGTTGGCAAAACAAAAGAAATGGTAAAAGAGGTAGTCGGGCTTATTAAAAGTAACGGATTTGAGCCCTGCATAAAACCCCGCTCTTTTGCCGCCACAGTTGTAGCCGACAGATACACATAGTAAAAATTTAAAATTCAAAAATCAAAAGTCAAAAAAGCAAGCGAAAACTTGACTTTTTGTTTTAACATGCTAAAATTTAAAATTATCGGAAATGTATGCCGATAACCCTTGCCACGAGGGTATTTGTGGCAATTTAGCACATTTAGGAGAATCCAAATGTCGGGAGAAACAAAAAAGAGGTTTCCCTTCCACGAGTCGATTGTCGGTGCCATTCGTCACGCTTTTAATGCCAACGAGATGGAGTGTCTATCGCTCCTTATCAAGAAGACGAAGATTCCCAGGGGCCACGATGAAATCATCGCGGCATGGAACCAACGAGCGCGTGATTTGCTCTTGCCTATTGATAATGCTTTCGGCGTGCCGGTTGATCTTCAAGATCAGAAAAAGGAAGCCGAGGCAGAGGAATTGGCCAAAAGTCAGGCCGAGAGAGATGCTGTTGAAAGGCAACTGAACAGAGATAGGAGTTTTGCTGCGGGATCTCTATAGATTTCTCCAGTTTGCGCACGACCTTCGGGTACGGCGCTTTTTCATTGTTGCGCGAAAATGTTTTTTGAGGTAAAATTAAAAAATATCATTCGTCATTGCGAGCCCGCAGGCGAAGCAATCTAAACAACGAGATTGCTTCGTCGGTTGCGACCTCCTCGCAATGACGGTGTAGAGAAATGACATCTTCGGAACTACGCCAAAGATTTTTAGATTTTTTTGAGAAAAAGGGACATAAAATAATTCCTAGCGCTTCTTTGGTTCCTGAAAACGACCCGACGGTTTTGTTCACAACAGCCGGCATGCATCCATTGGTGCCTTTTTTGTTGGGCGAAAAACATCCGTCCGGGAAAAGATTGGCAAGCGCGCAAAAATGCATAAGAACAGATGATATTGATAAGGTTGGCGATGACACGCATAATACATTTTTTGAAATGTTGGGAAATTGGTCTTTGGGCGATTATTGGAAGGACGAGGCAATAAAATGGAGCTATGAATTTTTGACAAAAGAATTAAATATTCCTTTGGAAAGGTTGGCGGTTTCTTGTTTTGCCGGCGATAGCGACGCGCCGAGAGACGAGGAGTCGGCAAAAATTTGGGAGGAGTTGGGAATTAAAAAAGAAAGAACCGCTTTTTTACCAAAAGAAGACAATTGGTGGGGTCCAGCAGGACAAACTGGTCCATGCGGTCCGGATACGGAAATTTTTTATTGGAAATTAAACGGCACTCCAGCCCCGAAAATTTTTGACGCAACGGATAAAAATTGGGTTGAAATTTGGAACGATGTCTTTATGCAATATATTAAAGACGAAAATGGAAATTATTTGTCGGCAAAACAAAAAAATGTTGATACTGGAATGGGATTAGAAAGGACAATTGCTGTTTTAAACGGAAAAGAAAATGTTTATGAGACAGACTTGTTTTTGCCTATTATAAAAAAGATTGAAGAAATAAGCGGAAAAAAATATGAGGAAAATAAAAAAGTATTTAGAGTGGTTGCAGACCATATAAAAGCATCTGTATTTTTATCCGTAGAAGGAATTACGCCGTCTAATGTCGGGCAAGGTTATATTTTGAGGCGATTGATAAGGCGAGTTGCGCGCTACGGGAAAATTTTGGAGTTGCCGATTAATTTTTCAATTCAATTAATAAAAGAAATAATTGCAATTTATAAAGATGTTTATCCCGAGTCACAATTAAAGGAAAACGAAATTATTCATATTGTGCGACAAGAGGAGGATAAATTTGAAAAAACCTTAGAAAATGGATTAAGAGAATTTGAAAAACTAAAAGAAATATCCGGCCTTGATGCTTTTAACCTTTACCAAACCTACGGGTTTCCAATTGAAATCACGGAAGAATTAGCAAAAGAGAAAGGCGTTAAAGTTGATATTGAGGAATTTAAGAAGGAACTGGAAAAACATCAGGAGTTGTCGCGGACGGCGTCGGCGGGGATGTTTAAGGGCGGGTTGGCGGATAATTCAGAACAAACTACAAAACTGCATACTACGGCTCACTTAATGCTGGCTGGATTGAGGAAAGTTTTAGGTGATGATGTTTTTCAAAAAGGAAGCAATATAAATTCAGAAAGATTGAGGTTTGATTTTTCGCATAAAGAAAAAATGACCAGTGAACAAATAAAAGATGTGGAAAATTTTGTAAATGGTATAATAAAGAAAGATTTGCCCGTAAGTTTTGAAGAAATGACTTTGGAAAAGGCCAGAGAATTAAATGCTATGGGAGTTTTTGAATCAAAGTATGGCGAAATGGTAAAAGTTTATACAATGGGCGAGGGGAACGAAGTTGTAAGCAGGGAAATTTGCGGCGGGCCCCATGTGGAAAAAACAGGAATTTTAGGACAATTTAAAATTATAAAAGAAGAAAGCTCCTCATCTGGAGTAAGAAGAATTAAGGCAATTTTGGAATAAAATTATGAGCAAGAAAATATACGACATTAAGCCCCCAAAAATTGCAAAACAAACAGAAGATAATATAAAATCTTTTGTTGACGGCGATAAAAAAAATTATGGCAAGGGCGAAAATGGAAAGAAGCATAAAAAAAATAGTCCCCGAAGAAAGGATAAAAAATTTCCAGTCGTAAATATCTTTGCCGGGGCTGGGGTTTTGGTTGTTGTAATAGCCGTATATTTATTTTTTAAATTGCCAAAAGCAGATATAGAAATTTGGCCTAAAACCGATGTTTTAAGTTTTAAACAGACGATAACCGCAGACAAAACAGTTGATTCAAACGATTTAACTAATAAAATTATTCCAGCTCAGTATTTAGAAGAAGAAAAAGAAAGTTCGCAGGAATTTCCTGCAACAGGATCTGCTTCAAACGAAGGAAAAGCAACGGGCACTATAAAAATTTATAATAAATATAACCCGCCAACGGCAGTTACTTTAAGGACAGGCACTCACTTTTTGTCTGATTCTGGAAAATATTTTGTAATTTTGCAAAAAGTTGTTGTGCCGGCGGTAAAAAAACAGGGAGGAAAAACAATTGCAGGATCTGTCAGCGTAAAAGTACAAGCCGCAGAATCTGGCCCTAGTTATAATATAAAATCTGCCAAGTTTTCTGCGCCGAAACTATCTGGCACTTCTTATTATTATAGTATTTATGCGGAATCAATTGAAGAAATGGCCGGCGGGTATACGGGTAAAGTAAAAAAAGTAACAGACGACGATATTCAGCAAGCTAAAGATATTTTGACTAAAAAATTATTGGAGGATGCGCAGAATTCTTTGAAAGGAAATATTTTTTCTGAGTATGTTTTATTAGACAACGCTATTTCAGGAGAAACTATCAATTCGTCTAGTTCTGTAAAATCAGGAATTGTGACGGATAGTTTTATCTATAAGGCAAAAGTAACAGCCCGCGCCTTAATTTTCAAAAAATCCGATTTAGACAAGTTTGCCAAAAACTATATTATTTCCCAAATGCCGGATTCAAAAACTTTATTAGAAAAAAGTTATAACATAAATTATAATCAAAAAAGTGTAGACATTCAGGGCGGGAAAATGGTTTTGGATGTGGATTTTTCTTCTAAAATTTACCAAAACATTGATAAGAATTCTTTAGTATCTCTGTTCATGGGAATGACAGCCAGCCAAATAAATGATTCTGTTGATAATAATTTTGGGGACCAAGTTTCCAAGGTCAAAATTAACTTCTGGCCGTTTTGGGTCACGTCCGCCCCGCGAAACCAAAAAGTGATTAATATTGAGTTAAAATTTGAGTAAGGACTTGACCTTTGCGTAAAGATTTGCTATATTTATTTTATACTAGATGAATTCAAACACTGACCAAAACAGTCAACAAGATTCTAAAAAAACCATAAGGGTTGAGGGCAGAGTTATAGAGGCTTTACCAAATGCCTTTTTTAAGGTAGTATTAAGCGACGGCAGGGAAATCATGGGTTTTTTATCCGGCAAAATGAGAATGAACAGAATTACAATTTTGCCCGGAGACAGGGTGACAATGGAAATGACGCCATATGATGATAAAAAAGGGAGAATAGTTTACAGATTAAAGTAATTTATAAAAACGAAAATAAGGATATTTTTCAATTCGGGCTGGCCGTGGGTTTGGCGGACGTTGAAAAATATCCTTATTTCCGTTTAAAATTAAAAATTTAAAATTCGTGAAAATTAGACCGTCAATAAAAAAAATTTGCAATGATTGCAAGATCGTCAGAAGAGAGGGTCGGGTTTACGTTATTTGCAAAAAGAATCCAAAACACAAACAGCGCCAAGGTTAAAAAATTATGCCAAGAATTGCGGGGGTAAATATACCCGGAAACAAAAGAATAGAAATAGCTTTAACCTATATTTACGGAATAGGAAATTCTTTGTGTAAAAAAATTTTAAAAGAGGTAGCCATTGATGCAAATAAAAAAGCGTCTGACTTAACTCCAAAAGAAGTTAATGACTTAAAAGATTTAATTGAAAAAAAATATAAAATTGAAGGAGATTTGCGAAGGCAGGTTATGATAAACGTGAAAAGATTAAAAGACATAGGAGCATGGCGCGGGTTAAGGCATATTAAGGGGTTGCCGGTCAGAGGCCAAAGAACAAAAACTAACAACAGAACAGTCAGAGGCAATGTTAGAAAAACAATGGGATCAGGACGCAAACCGGCTGCAGCGCCAACCTAAACACCGCTCGGCAATCAAATTTTTTCTCGCGGAAGGTCACTATCGTGTACCTAAAGCTCTAAAAAATTTATTGCCTCGCTTAGCGCTAAATATTTTATCATGGGGAAAAAACACGTTATAGAAACAAGCCAGGAAGAAGCAATAAAGGAACAGGAAAAAATTGATAAAACTGTCGGGAAGGAAGTTAAAGTTAAGCTCGCAACAGGCGGAATTTTAGAAGGTAAAATTTTTATTTCTTCTTCTTACAACAACACAATAATAACTCTTACAAATTCAAGAGGCCAAGTTTTAGCGTGGAAATCGGCTGGATCGGTTGGATTTAAAGGAACAAAAAAAGCAACTTCTTTTGCCGCCTCAAGAGTTGCGGAAGCCATAGCTAATATCTGTAAAAAATTGGCAGTAGAAAAAATAGAAGTTTTAATAAAAGGGATTGGATCTGGCAGAGAGTCTAGCATTAGAACATTAGTTGCGCAAGGATTAAATATTGTTTCTATAAAAGACGTGACTCCGGTTCCTCATAATGGATGCCGGTTAAGAAAAACAAGACGAGTGTAAAATTATGATATACGTTCAGTGTAAAACTTGCAGACGTTTAGGGCAAAAACTCTTTTTAAAAGGGGACCGTTGTTTTTCACAAAAATGCGCCATGGTAAAAAGAGCTTATGCGCCGGGGCCTCAGAAAAAAAGAAGAGGGGGTAGCCCCTCTGAATACAAAAAATCTTTGCAGGAAAAACAGACCCTAAAAAAATGGTACGGTCTTTCAGAACGGCAATTTAAAAAATATGTAAAAGTGACCTTGTCAAAAATGGGTAAAGTTGAAAACGTTTCAAACGAACTTATAAAAGAATTAGAAAGCAGATTAGACAATGTTATTTTCCGCTTGGGTTTTGTGAATTCAAGAATACACGCAAGACAGCTTGTTTCACACGGTTATTTTTTAGTGAACGGAAGGCCAGTGAACATTCCTTCTTTTAATGTTAAAAAGGGCGATGTTATTTCTATAAAAGAATCAAAAAAGAAAAAACCAATTTTTAAAGAATTGCAAACACAGTTAAAACGAAAAGAAACTTCTTTGTGGTTGAATCTTGATAAAGAAAAACTTGAAGGCAAATCTGTGGGCGAGCCCAGCTTAGACGAAGTAAAACCTCCGGCAGAAATTCCATTAATATTTGAGTTTTATTCAAGATAATAAAATTAAAAAATAAATTTATGATTCCTCTTCCATTAGCTCCAAAAATAATTCAAAAAAACTTACCTGTCGGCAGGCAGGGAAAAGCCGCGGTTTTTGAAATTGAAGGCCTTTACCCGGGCTACGGAGTTACTATTGGAAATTCATTACGGCGCGTTTTATTGTCTTCTTTGCAAGGAGCTTCAATAACACATGTAAAAATTAAAGGAGCTTCGCACGAATTTTCTACAATCCCAGGCGTTTTAGAAGATACAATAATGATACTTCTAAATTTAAAAAAGTTAAGATTTAAAATTTACGAAGGCGATGTCCAGAAAGTTGAATTAAAAATAAAAGGCGAAAAAGAAGTAAGGGGCTCTGATTTTAAAACTTCCTCGCAAATAAAACTTGTAAATCCAGATGTCCATATCGCAACAATAACAGATAAAAAAACAGAACTGGAAATAGAACTCCAAATTGAAAAAGGAATTGGATACGAGCCGAAAGAACAAAGGAAAAGTTCGGCAGCTGGCAATAAAAAATCAGAAATAGGAACAATAGCCACGGATGCTATTTTTACGCCAATTAAAAATGTTAATTTTCAGGTTGAAAATATGCGCGTGGGCGACAGAACAGATTTTGATAAATTAAGCTTAGAAATAGAAACAGACGAAACAATTACTCCAGAAGAAGCATTTTTTGAAGCCTGTGAAATTCTTATAAAGCATTTTAACATAATTTTTCAAAGCAAAGCCGAACCCGCTTCCGCACAAGGCTCCGGTGCGGCAAAGGAAGAAAAAAGAGAGAAGGTTGAAGCAGTAGATGCTTCAGAAGTTAACGTGGAGGATTTAAAGCTAACCGGCAGAACTCTTAATGCTTTATTGAAAAATAATATTAAAACAGTAGCAGGCATTTTAAAGAAATCTGAAAAAACATTGTCAGAATTAGAGGGAATGGGAGAAAAAGCAATGTCTGAGGTAAAAAGAAAAATTAAAAAATTAGGATTGGAGTTAAAATCAGGAGAATAAAAAAATGAGAAAGTTAAATAAAGGAAGAATGTTATCGAGGCCGAAAAGTCAGAGAAAGGCGCTATTGAGAACGTTAGCCGTCAGTCTTTTTTTGCACGAGAAAATTCAAACCACAGAAGCCAAGGCAAAGGAATTAAGATCGGTTGCAGAAAAGTTTATTACAAAAGCAAAAAAGAATGATGTTTTTGCCAGAAGAATATTGACGAGAGACTTGACGCCAACAATTGTTAAAAAATTAGTAAATGATATTGCGCCAAGATATCAAGAAAGACATGGCGGATATACAAGAATTATAAAACTTGGCCCCCGCCATTCAGACGGCGCAAGAATGGTAATTATTGAATTGGTAAAGTAAAGACATGGAAGCAATAAAAAGAGAAATACATATAATAGACGCAACGGATAAATCATTAGGCAGATTAGCCGTGGAGATTTCTGTTTTACTGCGCGGTAAAAATAAGCCGAATTTTGAAGCCTATAGAGAAATGGGAGACACTGTTATAATAAAAAACGCAGAAAAAATCAGATATACGGGCAACAAATTGGAAAATAAAAATTATTTTCACTTTACGGGTTATTTGGGAAATCTTAAAAAAACCACATTAAAAGAACTTTTGATTAAGAGGGGCCCAAAAGAAGTTTTGAGAAAAGCAGTGATGGGAATGATGCCAAAAAATAAATTAAGGGCAATTCAGATAAAAAGGCTAAAATTTGAATAAATTAAGTGCTCGCAAACAAAATAAAGATATTTTTTCGTGTGCCTGCCCACAGCCAACCCAAACGAAAAAATATTTTCATTTGTGTTTGCTTGCAGATTAAAACTTGTAAAATTTTATAATATGGCTGAGAAAAAAGCAACAAAAAAAATAATTAAAGAAGAGCCAAAAAAAGAAGAAAAACCCGTTTCCGCCAAAGGCTATGGCGAGGTGAAGGAGGAAGTAAAAACCCCAGTTTTTCAGTCTGCAGAAGATATTAAGGATGATGTTGCAGACGAAGAGATTTCAAGAGAGATTGCTAAAAAAATAAAAGAAGATGCCGGAAAACCCGACCGTTATTTTGAAGCAATTGGAAGAAGAAAAACAGCGGTGGCCCGCATAAGGCTTTTTACAAAAGGAGAAAAAGAATTTATTGTAAACAATAAGCCCTATCAGCAATATTTTTTATTGCCAGAAGACCAGGAAACAGCAGTTTCTTCAATGAAAAAAATGAAATGCTTTGATAAATTCAGGGTTACGGTAAAAGTTGAAGGAGGAGGCCGTCATGCTCAGGCAGAGGCAATCAGGCACGGAACGGCAAGAGTTTTAGTTGATTTTAATTTAAATTTTAGAAAAAGATTAAGAAAAGCAGGATTTTTGACCCGCGACCCAAGAATGAGAGAAAGAAAAAAATTCGGATTAAAGAGAGCCAGACGAGCTCCGCAGTGGGCAAAAAGATAGTTTTTTATATATTTGTATTTGGGAAGCCGTCTTCGGACGGCTTTTTGGTAAAAAAAACTATATTAAATTTTTTACCAAATACTTATTAATTATGCGATCGCTTTCTTATTATGTATTTATTGTGCGACACTCTGACCTTGTTAATACGATCGTATTTACAAGGTCAGAGTTTTTTGAAAGATGTAATTATTGATAGACATATTTATTAAAAGGTGGTAGGATTTTATTAGCACCTGAAAAATTTAATTCCGATTTTCTGTTTCGGATTTTTTCCGGTGCATGTTCCAACTGGTTGTGAGGTGAAAGATGGGCGACAAAATGACTTATGCTGGCGTTGGCGTTGATTACGATGCGATGGATCCTTTCAAACGCATGGCGCAACTGGCTGGCCGCGAAACTGCGGGCAATATTGCCCGTTTAAATGGCGGCGAGTTTAAGGAATTTGAGCCGAGCCGAGGTGAAAGCGCATATCTCATTGAAGCAGAAAAAAGCTATTTCGCGCACGTTGAAGAAGGACTTGGCACGAAGAACCTTGTGGCCGATGCGATGTACAGACTTACCGGTAAGTCGTATTATAATCACATCGCGCAATGCACAGTGGCAATGATCGTCAACGACATGATCACCCTCGGTGCACTTCCGCTTTCAGTGGCGATGCACCTCGCAGTCGGCGTTTCCAAGTGGTTCGATGACCAAGTCCGGTGCAAAGACCTCGTGAACGGCTGGAAACACGCCTGCAACTTGTCGCGATGCGTTTGGGGTGGAGGCGAAACGCCAACACTCAAAGGCATCGTCATGCCGGAGGCAGTTGTTCTTTCCGGTTCAGCGATGGGCATTGTGAAGCCCAAGGAAAGGCTTATCGTGTCGGATAATATTCGACACGGCGACGCGATTATCATCATTGAGAGCTCCGGCATCCATGCCAACGGTTTGACGTTGGCCCGCGAAATCGCTTCGAAACTTCCCGACGGATACATGACCAAGCTTTCCGATGGCCGCGCTTACGGCGAAGCATTACTCGATCCAACCTGCATTTACGTGCCTGTCGTTGAAGACTGTCTGAATCACGGCGTCAACATTCATTACACCGTGAACGTCACTGGACACGGCTGGCGGAAGCTCATGCGAGCAACTCAACTCTTCGCTTACGTGATTGAGTCCCTGCCAAAACAGCTTCCTGTTTTCGACTTCATGCAGAAGCATGGGCCTGTCGACGACAGAGAAGCCTACGGCAATCTCAACATGGGAGCCGGCTTCGTGCTTTACATTCCCGAAGCGGACGTGAAAAAAGTTTTGGAAGTTGAGAAGAATGCGGTCGTTGCTGGTCACATTGAAAAAAGCGACACGAAGAAAGTCGTTATCAAACCAAAGGACCTTGAATATCTCGGCGAAACGCTGGGAGTTCGTTGACCTTTTGTCTTCATGCTCTGTTGCACTGCGCGGCAGAGCTTTTATTTTGTATATTGTTATAGAAGTATCTTGCATATATTTTTTGAAATGATAAAATACTAATATGCTAAAAGAACTTATTGACCAGTTTTATTTAGAGAATCAAAAAAATAGGGAACAGACGAGGTTTTATATTACAGACGCCGGTAAATGCCCTCGCGCTGTTTTTTTTAAATTTAAAAATGCGCCTAGAGAACCTATGGATGCCAGAATTATGCGCATATTTGAGCACGGAGAAAATATACATAGAAGCATTTTTAATATTTTATACAGACTAAGGCTGGGCGTTGTTACAGAAATTCCAATTCCTTCACAGGAAATAATTTCAGGCAGAGCCGACGCAATTTTATGCATAAATAATGAAAATTATGTGCTTGATATCAAAAGTATGAACAGTATGATTTTCAGAAATCTTGTTCAGCCAAAAGAAGAAAATGTTTACCAAATTCAGCTTTATTTGCATTATTTTAATATTAAAAAAGGCATATTGCTTTATATAGACAAAGACCAGCAGGAAATGAAAGAATTTTTTGTAGAATATGACGAGGCTCTCTGCAAGTCGCTTTTAGATAAATTTTATGCTTTAAAAGCTCAGGTAGAAGCTGGGTCTGTGCCAGCACGATTAGCCGATTATCCGCGCAATTGGCAGTGCAACTATTGCGCGTTTAAAGATGTGTGCAAAATGGCAAATGGAGATGTTTTAAACTGGGAAGATTTTAAGAAAAAGATAGAGGAATTTTCAAAAAAAGAAGCATAAAAAAGACCTGTTTTTATATATGTTTAGATACGTTGTATTTATGCCATGGCATAAATACAACGTATCAGGAGTTTTTAAAAAAAGAAGCATAGTAATGATTGGCGGCATTCAGATGCCCGACAGGATTCACGAAGGGGTTGTGCGGCACCGCATGAAAATGTGGGGAATTATACCGACGGAATAAATAACGACTGAATAGCCGTTATTATACGCCTTATACTTGCCCAGCAAGATAAGCTTTTTATTTGTTAAAAAATAATTATTGAATTAACTGTTCTGAAACCAGCGAAATGTCTCCTGTTATAACATACAGTTTTTTATCTTGCTGGTTAAAATATATTTTAGGATTTTTTATATCTATTGTTTCATTATCTATCAGAATTTTATCTGGCAGTTCAATTATGTTTATTTCATTTTTATTATCAATTTCAGAAATTTTTATTTTGCCAGCCAATGTAAATATTACATAATCGTTGTTTAACCAAAAAAGGTCGCCAATTTTTTCTGAAAATCTGTTCAAAAATATTTTTTCAGAATCCGGAGAATTCAAATACGCAAATAATATTTCGTAATCGTTATTAAAAAGTATTTTTGCGCGGTCCGGAGAAATTTTGATATTTTTAACAGGAGAGTAAAACGAATCAAAAATTTTAGTTTTTTCTTTTCCGGAAAAATCAGACTTGTAAAACAGATTATTTTTTCCAACCCAGTAAATATTATTTTGATAAGTATCAAAAGCTATGACGTTTTTTAATATTAAAACCGCCTTGCCGGAATTATTGTCGTAAATATTATTATTTTTCAAAAAAAACCGTTCTTGTTTTTCAAAAGTGGATAGGGTTTTATCTACCATATTTTTAAAATCAATATTTTTTTTAATTAAGAGCGCGTGTTCTAATTTTGCAACCTCTTTTCCTTTTACAAGCAATGTTTTTTGATAATTAAAATAGCCCTCTTTTTTTATCAAAACTATGTGGTTTTTGGGAAGCAAATTTTGCGTAAATGCCGAGTTGGTTATAATATTGGTTTTGCCAATAAGTTTTGAATCAATGTAAACATCGGCCGGGCTTGGCCACACTCGCAAGTAAATTCCTCCGGTTGCCACTATTTTTTTTTGTTCAAAATCTATTCTGTAGCCCAAAGAATAGCCAATAATATACGGCGTTATAACAAAAAATAAAACCACGCAGACAATTAGTATAATAAACCGAACTCGTTTTGACATGCTATACATATCGTATAGCACATCGGCTCGTTTTTTTCACCATTGACAACGGAATACTTATGTGATAATATTATTTATCTTTCAACTGCGGAATCAAAACGATTCGCAGGGCTGAAAGTTTGTTCTTTGAGAAGGAGGACGGGGTATGGCCGATAAGGCATTGTTCCAGTTCACCATTGGAGTTTTTGGCTTAGCGGCCAAAATCGTTGATGGCGTAGTGCGGATTAAAGTGAATGTCCGCACTGACCAAGAGAAGCAATGGAAAGCGGCGAAATTGGATCCGATTCCCGGAGTCCAAATCGTTGACTGCCCTGGCGGCGCGGTTCGGTCAGGCGAAGGTTTGTTCGATGCGCTTGTCCGGGAAATCGGCGAAGAAACCGGCGGCTGCGGGATTAATATTTCGGGCCAGTTTAGTCCGCCGCTTCCTTACCTCAACCCCGATTTAACCAAACCCTCGGATATGGCTGTCTGGATGCCGATCGTACTCGTGGGGGACCCGAAGCCGTCCAGCGAAGCGTTGGCTCATCCGTGGATTTCGCGGTATGAATTCCAGGCCGAAACGCCCTATCGCTGCGTCAGTGGTCTGGGGAACAAGGGCCGCACCGGACAGATGATGCGCCAGGCACTGGACTTTTACGAGCAGAACCGTCACCGGCCCGAGTTGTTTTCGTAACACGAAAGGAAACAAGATATGTCTGCTGGAAAAAATGAAAATCAATGTCCCAAAGGTGGCGACCACGAATGGGAAATCGAAGATTATTGCGACGACGACCGGGATGGGGTTATGCGCGGTCCCGTGTGTAGAAAGTGCGGGGCGATTGGAGAGCATGTTCTTGGCACACGAGTAGCCGGTCTTATGACCGTTCAAGATCTGTACCAAGAGATTGCGGATCTGCGCCAAGGAATTGCAAGCGAATCGTGAATATTACTTGCGATAGGCGGGGAATTCATTTTCCTGCGGGCTTTCTTGAAAAGGAAAGCCCATTTTTTTTGCAAAAAATTGTTAGCCTGCTCTGTCTTATTGTGCGACACATATACTACAAATTTAAAAGCTTTTAAATTTGTAGTATAGAGTATTTTAGGTATTTTAGGCAAAAATATTATTTATATAAAAGAATAGAGAGATATTTTTTGAATTCCAGTTGTTCTTTAACGCTGTTTCTGACTTCGAGGGCAATGCATTTTCCGAAAAGAAAATCAGGCAGGGTTTTAAGATAGTCAAAATTTTTCAAATCGTAAATTGTGTGCATATCGCAGTTTGTTTTGGGGTTGTAGCCGTTTAAATGGTTGCAATCAAAATATTTTTTATTCTCTTTTTTATCAAAAACATATTCAAAATCTTTGCTTAATTTTTCCATGCCAACTTTAAAATGAGCCAGGTCAACGCAAAACCCTCCGATTTTTTCTATTTTAACTTTTTTGGAAACAAAATTGTCAAAATTCATTTCAAGATATAAATCTTTGTAAAATCCTTTCCATTTTTTGATATCGCTATGCGTGAAGTTTTCTTCGTGAATCGTAAAATATTTTGTTTCAAAATTATTTTTTAAAAATTTTAGCTCGTCTTTTCCCATATCATGGCGGATATGAACCAAAGGAATATTTTTAATTTTTGATTTCAGCAGGACAGTGTATATTTTTTCTCTTTCTGGTTTTTTAATAAGTTCTAAAAACAAGGAAGCCTCTTTTAATTTAAAATCATTTGCTCCTTTAATTTTTAAAAGCAAATCATTCAGCTTTTCGCCAGTTAATCCAACTAATATTTTGTTTGCCAAATTTTTGTTCATATTAAAAGAATTATACAATAAAAAAGCAAATAAAAAAAGCCATCGTGTTTATCGTACACGAGGGTATTCTCCCAGTGGTTTACAAATCCATGCCCATGCCGGCGCTTCCGTCCTCAAAGAGGATATACTCTCCCGCCATATCTGCAAATCTTACCATCTCGCCCGATGCAGGGCATGTTTCAACATACCCGCATGAACAAATCCTCACCCGTCCCTCGTAATTTTCGAAGGAAGGTTGGATAGAGCAAGAAGGGTGGCGACAACTATCGTCGCCATTCCGCAAAACCTGCGTTACGACTTCATGCTTTACCATGGTAGATTCTCCTAAAAGTTGTTAATGAGCGGTTTCGGACAATCCAGAACTTATAAATTATGTTAGCATATTGTTTTATTGTTGTCAAATTTTGATGGCATTGACGGCAAGGAAAATTTAAGATAATATAAAATATATGTCAGAAAAATTTGTTATAAATGGAGGAAAAAGATTGCGGGGAACAATTGAAGTTATGGGCTCAAAAAATTCTGCTCTGCCAATTTTGGCTGCAACTATTTTAACAAAAGAACCGTGCATTATTTCAAATATGCCATTGATAGAAGATGTTATGAAAATGGTGAATATCTTAGAAAAAATGGGGGCCAAAGTAGAATGGATTGGCGAGAAAAAAATAAGAATTCAATGCCAAAATATAAATCCAGAAAAAATTCCAAATGAAATTTTAGGACACTTCCGCGGGTCTGTTTTGTTTTGGGGAGCTTTGCTGGCCAGATTTGATAAATTTAAAACGATTGCCCCTGGCGGATGCATTATTGGGGCAAGGCCTTTAGATACGCATTTTGACGCGTTTATGCAAATGGGAGTTAGCGTCAAACAGAAAGGAAAATTTTATTTTTTTGAAAAAGGCAACCAAGAAAAAACGAGAGAAGTTTATGAAGTTGCCCTCGATGAATTTTCAGTAACAGGCACAGAAAACGTGTTTTTGTTTGCGAGTTCATTAAATAAAAAAACAATTTTGAAAATTGCAGACCAGGATTATCAAGTGCAGGAATTGGCAAAAGTTTTAAAAAAAATGGGAGTTAAAATAAAAATAGCAGGCCCGCATATTTTTGAAATTCAAGGAACAGAAAAATTAAAAGGTTTTAATCATGAGCTTATCGCGGACCCAATAGAGGCGGGAACTTTTATTATTGCGGCTTTGGCGACAAAGGGCGAGGTTTTGGTAAAAAACGTTGAGATAAATCATCTCTCGCTTTTTCTAAAAAAATTAAAAGACTTTGGAGCAAACCTTGAATTTCCTGACGAGAAATCGGTAAAAGTTTTTTATTCGCCAAAACTTGTAATAAATAAAATACAAAGCTTGCCGTATCCTGGCATACACACTGATTTGCAGCCGACATTTGGAATTTTGGCAACACAGACAAAAGGCGCTACGTTAATTCACGACCCTTTATATGAAGGTAGGTTGAAATATTTAGAGGAATTGAATAAAATGGGAGCAGATATAATTTTTTGCGATCCGCACAGAGCGATTATAAATGGTCCTACGCATTTACATGGAATTGATGTGCCGAGTTTGGACTTAAGGGCGGGAGCTACTCTAATTATAGCTGGGTTGATTGCGCAGGGCGAGACAATAATAAATAACGCATATCAGGTGGACAGAGGATACGAAAAAATTGAAGAAAGATTACAAAAATTGGGAGCGGATATAAAACGCGTCAGCGCGTAAACTTTAAATTTTAAAAAATGTTTAATTCGAAAATAGCAATTGATTTGGGAACCTGTAATTCGTTAGTCCATGTGCAGGGAAAGGGTCTTGTTTTAAACGAGCCGTCGGTTGTTGCGGTGTCTTTATCGGATAATAAAATTTTAGCGGTGGGCGAAGCGGCGAAAGAAATGATTGGCCGAACGCCTTCTGATATAAAGGTTTACAGGCCATTAAAAGACGGAGTTATAGCCGATTACAGAGTAACGCAAGCAATGATGCGTTATTTTATTACAAGATCAACAAGAAATTTTAGATTATTTAAGCCGGAATTAGTAATATCTGTGCCAGCCGGAATTACAAGCACCGAAAAAAGAGCTGTTATTGAAGCAGCCATGTCGGCTGGAGCAAAGCAAGCTTTTGTGGCGAAAGAGCCCATTTTGGCCGCAATTGGAGCTGGAATACCAATTAATTCCTGTTCTGGACATATGATTATAAACATCGGAGGAGGGACTTCTGAAGTGGCCGTAATTTCTTTGGGAGGAATTGTTACCGTCCATTCCGTAAGAGTTGCCGGAGATAAAATTGATACAGCCATTGCCGAATATATAAAGAAAAAATATAACTTGGCCATTGGAACCCAGTCAGCTGAAGAAATAAAAATTAAAGTTGGCACAGCCCTTCCGCAAAGAGAATTAAAATTTTTGGAAGTTCAGGGCAGGGATTTAATTCTGGGCTTGCCGAGGAATATTAAAATATCTAATAACGAAGTCTGCGAAGCAATTTCAGATGTGCTGGCAGAAATTGTGCAAGCTGCCAAAATTGTTTTGTCTGAAACTCCGCCTGAACTTTCTGCTGATATTATGAATAAAGGAATTATAATGTCTGGCGGAGGATCATTATTGCCAAAAATAAATGAATTAGTTGCCCAAAGCACAGGAGTTCCCTGTTTTATTGCCGAAGAGCCGTTGTTTTGCGTGATAAAAGGAACGGGATTAGTTCTTGAACATTTGCCGGAATATAAAAAAGTAGTAATGAGCAAGAAGTAATTATAGCGTTCGGCAATCAAATTTAAAATAAAAATTTATTACCTCACTTTATATGCTGATTAGTCATCAAAAACAATGGGATTTTTTAAAAAGAAAGTTTGAAACAGATCAGCTGGCTCACGCATATTTATTTAGCGGCGCAAAGCAATTGGGTAAAAAAACTTTTGCCAAAGAATTTGCAGAATTTGCCGGTTGTAAATTTCCGGATTTAATGGTTGTTGAGCCGAAAGGCGGAGAAGAAATATCAATCGCAAAAATCAGAGAAGTCCAAAATTTTCTGGCATACAAATCTTATAATGGCGGTTTTAAAATTGTGATTGTCGGCGACGCCCATTTAATGAATCAAGAAGCGCAAAATTGTTTTTTAAAAACCCTTGAAGAGCCAAAAGGAAAAACTATTTTAATTTTGGTTTCCTCAAAACTAGAAATGCTTCTGCCCACAATATTTTCAAGATGCCAGATTGTTAAATTTTTAGGCAGGCCCGCTCAAAATCAGCAAGAAATTGACAAAGAAAATAAAATTTTACAAGATGTGTTGAAGATTGTAAATCTTGATCTCGCCGAAAAATTTCAGTATGCAAAGTCTCTTGATTTTGAAAAGCAGAATTTGAGCCAGATTTTGGAAATTTTGCAAAAATATTTTCGGAATTTGCTGCTTTTCGGCCCTAAAAATGCTGGTTATCCGGTACAAAAAATAAAAGAAATTTTAAGATTAATAGAAGAAATAAATTTAAAAATAACAACAACTAACGCAAGTCCAAAGTTAGCGTTAGAAGTTATGCTTATGGAAATATAGATTGCTTCGGCCATTGTGAAGGCCTCGCAATGACGTCATTGCGAGGAGGTCGCAACCGACGAAGCAATCTCTTAAATTTATGACTTATAAAGATTTTACAAACAATGCTAAACCGGAGTTTGAAAAAGCTTTCAAGTTTTTTGAAGGCGAGGTCGCAAAAATAAGGACATCCAGAGCATCGCCGGCTTTGGTTGAAGATATTGTGGTAAGCGCCTTCGGCTCAAAGTTTGTTTTAAAACAACTGGGCGCCATTTCTACCCCCCAGACAAACCAGATTGTTATACAACCATGGGACCCATCGTATATTGAACCGATACAAAGCGCAATTTCTCAGTCTGGACTTGGAATGTCGTCGGCTGTTGATAAAAATGTTATTAGGCTAAACTTGCCTCTTTTAACAGAAGAATACAGGCAGAGTTTATCAAAAATTATTAACGAAAAAGCAGAGCAGTGCAAACAAACAATAAGGCACTGGAGGGAAGATGCCTGGAATAAAATTCAGGCTTCGCAAAAAGCAAAAGAAATTTCAGAAGATGATAAATTCCGCGGCAAAGACGAACTTCAAAAATTAATTGACGAATACAACGAAAAAATAAAAAATTTAGTAGAAAAAAAGAAAAACGAATTAATTTAATAATTATGTTATCTTTATTTTTAACTTTAATAATAGCTTTTCTTAGTTTAATTGCGTTGATGGTAATTCATGAATTTGGGCATTTTATTGTTGCAAAAAAATTTGGCGTAAGAGTTGACGAATTTGGAATTGGTTATCCGCCAAGAATTTTTGGTAAAAAAATTGGAGAAACTATTTATTCAATAAACCTTTTGCCCTTTGGAGCATTTGTGCGAATTTATGGCGAAGAAGGGGGCGTGGACGATTACAGGAGTTTTATCGGATTAAAAATTTGGAAAAGAGTTCTTATTGTGATAGGGGGCGTAGTTGCTTTTTGGTTGGTTTCAATAATTTTGTTTTCAATAGTTTTCGGCATGGGGGCTGATATTCCCATTGGAGACCAGGACATAGCGGGCGTGGTAAGCGCTAAAGTTAAAATTATTGCGGTGGAGTCTGGTTCTCCGGCCCAAGCAGCAGGATTGCAGGCCGGCGACTCTTTATTGGAAGTTAAATATGAAAGCGTCAAAATCGGACCGGAAATATTAAAAATAATAAAAATAAAAGATTTTCAGGATTTTACAAAAAAACATACGGGCGAAAAAATTAATTTGACCGTTGATAGAAAAGGGAAAACAGTAGAAGTTTCTCTGACCCCAAGAGTGAATCCTTCTTTAGGGCAGGGGGCAGTGGGGGTTGGGCTTGAGAGATTGGCGACGCTTATAAAAAAATATCCGTGGTACGAAGCTCCGGTTCAGGGCGCAATTTACACGTGGCAGACAACAGCAAACGGATTCGTTGGCCTATATGGCGTTTTTGCAAATTTAGTTTCTGGCAAAGGCGTGCCGCAGGGAGCAGAGTTTGCGGGTCCTTTAGGAATTACAGTTTTTCTGGCAAGAGCAGTTGATTACGGTCCTGGATTTTTTCTGTATTTTATCGGCACCATTTCGGTTTTTGTAGCCATATTCAACCTGTTTCCTATTCCGGCATTAGACGGCGGAAAGCTGATATTTTTGGCGATTGAAAAAATAATGAAAAAACCTGTTCCTGCAAAAATAGAACAAAACATTACTGTAATATTTTTTATATTGTTGATTTCATTATCTATTTTTGTAACAATAAGGTTTGACATTCCGCGCTTTTCCGAATTTTTAAAATCTAGTTTATCCCGCTAAATACTAAATTCTATTTTTAATTTTATGTTTAAGAAATTATTTTCATTTTTATCGGTTGACATGGCAATTGATTTGGGCACTGCCAATTCTTTGGTTTATGTAAAAGACAGGGGAATAATTATTAACGAGCCGTCGGTTGTTGCGGTGAACAATAAGTCGGGGCAGATTTTAGCCATTGGAGAAGAGGCAAAAAAAATGGTTGGCCGCACGCCCTCTTATATTACCGCAACAAGGCCTTTAGTTAACGGAGTCATTTCTGATTTTGAAGTTACAGAACAAATGCTTAAATATTTTATTGAAAAAGCGGCGGCCTCTTCCAAAAAAATATTTGGAATGGGATATTTACCAAGAGTAATTATTGGAATTCCTTGCGGAGTCACAGAAGTTGAAAGAAAAGCGGTAAGAGATGCGGCAAAAAACGCCGGAGCCAGGACAGTTTTTTTAATTGAAGAGCCTTTGGCATCGGCAATCGGAGCAAAACTTCCAATTCAGGAAGCAGGCGGAAATTTTATTGTTGATATTGGTGGAGGAACCACAGAAGTTGCGGTAATATCGCTTGGAGGGATAGTTGCTTTTAAATCTTTAAGAGTCGCCGGAGACAAACTTAACGATGACATTATTCAGTTTGCCCAAAAAGAATACAAGCTTTTAATCGGCGAGCGGACAGCCGAATCTATTAAAATAAACATTGGCTCAGCGCTTCCTCTAAAAGAAAAAAAAGAAATGCCGATGCGCGGCAGAAATTTGGTAACAGGATTGCCAGAAGAAGTTGTTATTTTTAACGATGATGTTCAGCGCGCCTTAGACAGATCGGTAAGACAAATAATTACGGCAATAAAAACAACTATTGAAGAAACGCCTCCGGAATTATTGGCTGATGTTATGTCAAACGGAATTTATTTGGCGGGTGGCGGCTCTTTATTAAGGGGACTTGACACCTTAATTTCAAGAGAAACAAAAATGCCTTGCAAAATTATTGACGACCCATTAACATCTGTCGTCCGCGGAGCAGGCATTGCTTTAGAAAATATAGAAATCTTGTCTGAGGTGATGTCAAAAGACGAAGAAGGCGGCTCGCTCTTCTAGACGTTGGGTGTTTAGATAAAAAAGATTTTGCGAATCATAAATATAATAAACGACTATGCTGACAAAAGACGAAGTAAAACATATTGCGAAGTTGGCGCGGCTGGAGTTGACGGATGCGGAGATAATAAAAATGCAAAAAGATTTGTCTGCTATTTTGAATTATTTCAATTTGCTCAAAAAAGCGCCCAAGCCAAAAACTGATCGAGCCCCGAGCTCGATAGAAAATTTTGGGGCAAGAGCAGACGAGGCAATAACGCAAAAGAGGGAAGTGGTTGAAAAAATAATTGCTGCCTCGCCTGATAAAAAAGACGATTATATAAAAGTGAAAGCAATACTATAATGTCATTGCGAGGAGGTCGCAACCGACGAAGCAATCCCGAAGGTTGAGATTGCTTCGGGCTAAAGCCCTCGCAATGACGGCACGAATGGAACTAATAAACCTTACAATCAAGAAAATTCACGAAGGTTTGATAAAAAAGCAGTTCTCGTCGGTTGAATTAACGAAGGCTTATTTTGAGCAGATTAAAAAAACCGATGGCGAAATCGGCGCTTATTTAGGTTTAACAGAAAATTTAGCAATTTCGCAGGCAGAAAAAGTTGATGAAAAAATTTCAAAAGGCGAAGAAGTTTCTGTTTTAGCCGGCGTGCCCTGCGCAATAAAAGACGCGATTTTAGTTGAAGGTGTAAAATGCACGGCCGCTTCAAAAATTTTAGAAAATTATACAGCTCCATACGACGCGACTGTTGTAAAAAAACTAAAAGAGCAGGGGGCTGTGATTTTAGGAAAAACAAATTTAGACGAATTCGCAATGGGAGGTTCTGGAGAAAATTCAGCATTTGGGCCTACAAAAAATCCTCATGATAAAACAAGAATTGCTGGAGGAAGTTCGTCTGGCTCGGGCGCATCTGTGGCTGCAAACGAGGCGTGTTTTGCTATAGGTTCAGATACAGGAGGTTCAATTAGAATGCCGGCTTCAAATTGCGGAGTTGTTGGGTTGAAGCCGACTTATGGAGCAGTTTCAAGATGTGGTTTGATTGCTTTTGGTTCTTCGCTAGACCAAATAGGGCCTATTACTAAAAATGTTGAAGATTGTAAAATTGTATTTGATGCAATACGCGGAAAAGATAAAATGGATGCAACCAGCGCGAATTTCGAATTTCGAATTTTGAATTTCGAATTAAAAGGATGTCGCATCGGAGTGCCAAAAGAATATTTTGCCATGTCCAGAGCGAAGCGTGGGATAAAAGGAATTGACAAAGAAGTTGAAAAAATAATAAAAAACGCAATTAAAAAAACAGAGTCCGCGGGGGCTGAAATTGTGGAAATAAGTTTGCCTAACGTTGAGTTTGCGCTGGCTTGTTATTATATTATAGCTCCCAGCGAAGCTTCGGCTAATTTAGCGCGATTTGACGGAATAAAATATGGACACTCCGAAATTAGAAATCCGAAATCCGAAACCCGAAACTTATTTGATGTTTATTTAAAGAGCAGGGGAGACGGTTTTGGCGAGGAAGTAAAGCGCAGAATTATGATAGGAACCTATACTTTGTCATCGGGATATTACGACGCATATTACAAAAAAGCCCAAGAAGTCAGAAATTTAATAAAACAAGATTTTATAAAAGCATTTGAAAAAGTTGATTTGATATTTTGCCCGGTTTCCCCTGTGCCAGCAATTAAAATTGGCGAGAAAATAGATGACCCGCTTTCAATGTATTTAATGGATATTTATACTGTTTCTGTAAACCTTGCTGGTCTGCCGGCAATCTCTTTGCCTGCCGGTAAAATTGGAAAATTGCCAGTTGGTTTGCAAATAATCGGAAATCATTTTCAAGAAAATAAAATTTTGGCAATTGCCTCTGAGTTAGAAAAAATGCTATAATAAAATAATGAGCTGGGAAACCGTATACAATTATTTAGGAATTAAGGATTTTATTTATTATATTTCTTCGCCCCAAATACAGGACATGCTTTTTCCGGTAAAGCTGGTTTTTGTTTTTTTCGCAATGTTTTTTTTGGCCGCCGTAATTTATTTTATGATAAACTCCAGCTGGCTTCAGTATAAATTTTTAGAAGATGTGACAGAATTTTTTTCTTGGCAATCTTATGGCATGAGGGCAATATCTAAACGATGGAAAAAAATTAAAGAAAAATTAGATACGGGAGCTGATGCAGAATATAAGTTAGCTATAATTGAAGCAGATGATTTTTTGGGAGAAATGTTAGAAGAAAGGGGATTTTTAGAAAAAAGTTTTGAGGAGTCAATACAAAAAATCGGCAAAGGCATACTGCCCAATTTAGAAGAAATTTTGTCAGCTCACGAAATAAGAAACTCTATAGTTTATAACCCGGATTTTAAAATAGACGCGGAAAAAGCAAAAAATATTTTGGCTGTTTATGAAACTGCCATAAATAATTTGGGAGCCGCGTAATTTATCTTGAAAACAGCGCGCTGGTTCCAACTGAAAAAAGTATAGTGCTAATAGCCACTAAGCTTATTAAGATAATCCAGGTTACTTTAAAAATTGTTTTTGATTTCATATTTATTTTTTATTATAATGGATTTTAATAAAAAACAAAAGAGAAGGTTTTTAAAACGTAATTTTTATTTTACTGCAGGCGGAATTTTATTTTTAGCCATTTCCGCATTACTTATCTTTGCGGATATAAAAATATATAAAGAAAAACAAAGACTTAATGCTCAACTTGAAGGCTATAAAAAACAAATTCAAGAAATTGAAAGCCGAAATAAAGTTTTAAAAGAGGGGATAACCGAGGCAAATAATGATAATTATATAGAAAAAGTCGCTAGAGAAGAATTAGATTTGCAAAAACAAGGAGAAAAAGTCGTGACATTTGTAATGCCTCCACAGCAACCCAAGGAGGAAAAAAAGCAGCAAAATTTTATAGATATTGGGGTTTGGTTAGGCTGGCTGTCTAATTGGTGGCAAGTAATTAAGAATAAATTTTAGCGCGGGTATGGTTCAGTGGCAGAACGTGTCCTTCCCAAGGATAAGATGCGGGTTCGATTCCCGTTACCCGCTCAAAAATATTATTAATAAAATTAAAAATATGCACGAAATTATTTTAACAGTTGCATTATTATTAGTAATTTTTTATGTGATTTATTTGAATTTTGCAAAACGTTCGCTTTGGGAAGATTTGCAGGTTGAAAAAATATAGAGGAAATAAAGGAATTTTTGAAAAACGGCAGTTCTGACAAATTGCCATATTTTGATAACGTTGATAAGTTTAAAGATAAGTTTTTAGGAAAATAAAGTCCGCCGCTTTAGCTTAGTGGCAAAGCAACGGTTTCGTAAACCGTAGACGCAAGTTCGATTCTTGCAAGCGGCTCAGTGTGCTTTTTGTTCATTTACAAGGAGTTTATTCATGAGATTGCAAGATCTTCCGAAAAACCATTATTTTGTAGTGATTAATCCTGAAAAATCAGGCCAGCTTTTGGTCAAAGATTCAAACAGTAATGTCCGAACGCGGGATGGCTGGCAATTATTTGACGGCGCCATAAGCGCCGATACAGAAGTTCAGCCAGTCCATATAAAGAAATCCGATGACCACATATAAGCCCTAAAGCATAGCTTCACGGGCTTTTTATTCGTTTTACATTTTTTATATATTGCATATACGTTGTATTTATGCCATGGCATAAATACAACGTATTGAGTTTTATGTATGTATTGATTTTTAATGCGATGAATTTTGATTTTTTAAAATATATAGTATAATAAATAATAATGGTAGATATTGGAAATAAAATTGAAGAGTTAAAAAATAAGCTCCATTATTTGATGGAGCGGCTTTGACACAGAAAACAAAGAAAAAGAAATAAAAGAATTGGAAAAAAAAACAGAAAGCCCTGATTTTTGGAAAAATAATGAAGATGCCGCAAAAACAAGCCAAAAGATTTCTGACTTAAAAAATGAAATTAAAAATATAGAAACCTTAAAAAAAGAAATAGATGACTTATCGGAGTTGAACAGCTTGGGAAAAGACGATGAAAAAATGGCAGAATCTCTTGTGGAAAAATATCAGGAGATTGAATCAAAATTAGCAAAAGAAGAAACTAAAACCTTTTTATCTGGGAAATATGACAGAAATAACGCTATAGTAGAAATATTTTCCGGAGCCGGTGGTCAGGATTCGCAAGATTGGGCAACAATGCTATTAAGAATGTATGAAAGATATTGCTCTAAAAAAGGATTTAAAACAGTAATTTTACAGCAGTCGTTTGGAGATGCCGGCGGGCCGGAAGGAAGAATCGGAACAAAATCTGTAACAATGGAAATAAAAGGAAACTATGCTTACGGCTATTTAAAAAAAGAATCTGGAGTGCATAGATTAGTTAGAATATCGCCGTTTAACGCGCAAAAATTGCGGCACACTTCCTTTGCTCTTGTAGAAGTTTTGCCGGAAATTGACAGTGATAAGGAAATTGAAATAAAACCAGATGATTTAAAAATAGATACATTCAAAGCAGGCGGTCCTGGCGGTCAATATGTGAACAAAACAGAATCGGCTATAAGGATAACCCATATTCCAAGCGGAATTGTTGTTGCATCGCAGTCAGAAAGATTACAGGGGAAAAACAAAGATAATGCGATGAAGGTTTTGTATGCCAAACTGCATCAGTTAAAAGAGGAGGGGAGAGAAAAAGAATTAAAAAAAATTAAAGGAGATTCGGTTTCTGCGTCGTGGGGAAACCAGATAAGGTCTTATGTTTTGCATCCGTATAAAATGGTAAAAGATTTAAGAACGCAATATGAAACCTCTGACGCTGAAGCCGTTTTGAACGGAAATTTAGACGAATTTATAGAAGCCGAATTAAAAACAAATTTTTGAAACATGAGCGAAACACCACGAGGCGAAGAACCAGAGAATAAAAGTAGGCTAGAAAAACCTGAGCCGGTTTTTGAACAAAGTGAACAGGGAAAGGCCAATATGCCAGATTGGTTAAAACGCGATATTGAGCAAAGAGAGAAAAGAGAGGTGGCAGAGGCGAGAATAAAAATTGAAAAGGAAATGGGCGGAGAAATTTCTCCAGAATTACGAAAAGATTTATTAGAAGCCGCAAAATTATCAAACACACCGGAAAATTTAGCGATGATGACTCCTGAACTACGAGCAATGCTGGAAAACGTTAGAAAAAATCACAGAAGATATTTTTACGGTTCAGCCAATTCAGCAGAGGGACCTGAACGAACATCTGGAGAACAGATTACATCTAATTCAATAGGGATTGAACATGGGTTGAATTGGCGAAATTTTGATTTTGTTCATTTTGGAAAAGCGAGAAGACCCATAGATTTCAAATTCGTATTTGACAAAACTCCGTCTCGCGGAGAGCCGGTAGAACGATTGGGTTTATCACCAACGGATGAACAGATGTGGGCTCTGACATATAAGTACAGTTCTTATGAAATGACCGAATCGATGGGAAGACCTGGCGGCGCTATGGGTATAGGATTAGCATTGCCGGAAAATGAAGCAAGGCAAGTATATGCGCAAATGAAGGCTCACCCGGAATATGCGCGGGAATTTTTTGTATGCGCGGCTCTTGATACTGAGGGGGATTTTCCGAAAATAATTTTAGGAGCTAAAGGACAAGGGTCAACAAGAAAAGTTGATTGGGAAAAAACAGATAATCAAAGAAAGATAACATTTATGGAGTTTGACGGAGAAAAATATGATTTTCACCAAATGGAGCCGGGCGCAGGTAAATGGAAGGAAACTGCTTTGCCAGAGAAACTTTCGCAACATCAAATAATGTGGAATAACGATTTGGAGCAGAGAAGGCAACGCGCGAAAACGCCAGTTAAAAAACCAGGATTGTTTAGTCGTATAATTAATTATGTAAAAGAAAATTGGGATTAAAAACAAAAATGAATTATATTGTCGAAAAGGTAAAAATGGAAAATAATGGAAATAAAATTTGGGTCCTTGACACAGGAGCTGGATTTGCTATACTTAATTTGTTTAACCTCACTGCCTTCCTCCGCGCAAGCGGACGACGGCAGTTTTTTTATGGAAAATAAAATTAGAAAAACGATTGTATTTATTGATGGCGGGAATTTTTATTTTAAACTGAAAGAGATGTCCAAAAAATTTGATAAAAAATACAGTTTGATGAATTTTAGATTTAAAGATTTTTGCAGATGCGTAGCTGGTGAAAATGAATTATTGGAAATCAGATATTATTTGGGAGCGGTAAAAAGAGAGGTAAATAATGAAAAAAGCGAAGTAATGTATGCAAATCAGCAAAGATTATTCAGAAAATTACAAGGTCAAAATATCATTGTGGTTTTAGGTCAATTGATAAAACATCCGGATAAAACTTATCACGAAAAAGGCGTTGATGTGAGGCTGGCAGTGGAAATGATAAGACTTGCAAGGGAGAATAAATATGATACGGCTTATTTGATTAGTTCGGACACTGATTTGGTACCAGCAGTTGAGGAAGTTCGAGCTTTTGGCAAAGAGGTTTGCTATATTGGCATTCCGAAAGGGCAGTCATTTGGATTGTCTAAATCAGCTAATAATGTTATTTTATTAAGAACAGAGGAAATAGAAAAGTTTTTGAAATATGATTAAATTTCAAAATGTAACAAAAATATATCCGGATGAAACTGTTGTTTTGCAAGATGTTTCTTTTGAAATAAAAGAAGGTGAGTTTGTTTGTATTGTTGGAAAGTCTGGGGCTGGAAAAACGACTTTAGTCCGTTTGATTTTAGGATTAGAAGCGCCAACCTCCGGCCAAGTCTTTTTTCAGGGGAAAAATGTTAATGAAATTGATTCTTCAGAGATTCAAAAGATAAGAAGAAAAGTCGGTGGCATTTATCAGGACTACAGATTGTTGCCCAATAAAACCGTTTACGAAAATGTGGCTTATATTATGGAAGTAGAGGGAAAAGAAAAAGAGGAGATAGACAGCGAGGTTCCAAAAATTCTGGAAATTATTGGACTCAAGGAAAAATTTAATAATTTCCCGAATGAACTTTCCGGAGGAGAACAGCAAAGATTGGCTATTGCCAGAGCGCTAATTAACCATCCAGATGTTATAATAGCAGATGAGCCAACTGGAAATCTTGACCCATATAACACATATGAGGTTATCTTTCTTTTAGAAAAGATAAATAAAGCGGGCAAAACAGTTATTTTATCAACCCATGACAGAGAGATAATTAATAAATTGGGGAAAAGAGTAATAACTGTTGAAAACGGCAGGATTATAAGAGACGAAAAACAAGGGAGGTTTATAATCTAATTTTTCGCTCGACAACAAACTTTTTTCCGGCTGTCAGGCACTATCGTGTCCTGAGGCCTGCAAAAAGTTCATTGCCTCGCTGCAAATTTTTTAAGGACATGCTAACAAGTTTTAAAAGGATTTTTAATTTTGCAGTCCAGGATTTTAGCAGAAATAAAGGCATTTCCATCGCCGCAATTTTTGTTTTGGTTGCGACTATTATGCTGGTCACCTGGCTTTTCTTTTTTCGCGGCGTTTCAGATTTTTTAATTTCAGAGATACGGGATAGAATTGATATCACGGCATATTTTAAAGACGATGCGCAAGAGCAGAATATCTTAAATGTCAAAGACGAAATTTTGAAAATGTCTCCCAACATAAAGGGCGTTGAGTATGTTTCAAAAGATCAGGCAATGCAGGCCTTTAATGAAAAACATAAAGACAATGCGGTTCTTACAAAAGCCTTAGAGGAGGTGGGCACCAACCCCTTTTTGCCTTCTTTAAATATAAAAACAAATGGAGACCCCGCCCAGTATGCCGAAGTTTCAAATGTTTTACAGACAGCCAATTTTAGCAAGTTTATAGAGAAGGTTGACTTTTCGCAAAAAAAAGATACAATTGAAAAAGTTTTTTCAATAACATCAAATATTAACAAATTCGGCCTTATATTGGGAATAATACTTATTATTGTGGCGATGTTGGTTGTTTTCAACACTATAAAGCTTGCGGTGGACAGTTCAAAGGAGGAAATCAGCACTATGAGAATTGTCGGAGCGTCTGATTGGTTCATAAGGGGCCCGTTTCTAATTCAAGGCGCGATTTACGGTTTTATAGCTTTTGTAATTTGTTTTTTGCTTTCTGTTGCCTTTGCTTATTTTTTGTCTCCAAAAATTGGAACTGTGTTGCCGGGCTTTAACAGTTTTGACTATTTTTTATCTAATCTTTGGATTTTGGTTTTAATACAATTAAGTTTTGGAGTAGGGATGGGTATAATCTCAAGTTTTATTGTTGTTAGAAAATATTTAGATGTTTAGGCATTCCGGGATCTGCTAATGGTAGGCAACATCCCTCTGGAGGATGGAATCTTGGTTCGAATCCAAGTCCCGGAACAAAAGTAAATATAATTAAATTTTAATAATATGGCAGATGTAAATAAAAAAATTTTAATTGTAGAGGACGACAAAAATTTTCTCTGGATTTTAAAACAGAGTTTTATCAGCGAAGGGTTCAACGTTGCTACTGCTGAGGACGGCGAAAAGGGTTTAGAGATAGCTGAAAGCGAAAAGCCAGACTTAATTCTTTTAGATATTTTAATGCCAAAAATGGACGGAATAACCGTGGCAAAAAAATTAAAAGAAACAGGCAATAAGGCGCAGGTTATGTTTTTAACCAATCTTAAAGATGTTCAGCACATCAGCGAGGCCATGGATACCGTGAAAGAAACCGATTATATTGTAAAGGCCGATTTTCATATAGACGCGATTGTGGCAATGGTAAAAACTAAACTGAAGATAAAGTAAAAAAATATCATCAAAAAAGGTTGACAGCAGGTTTTGTTTTTGCTATGATGTAATATAGATTGGTTATTTAATATTTTTTCAACTGTCCGGAAAATTGTTCGTTTTGATAAATGGGCAATTTTTTGGACAGTTGGCAGAGCACTTTCAACAACGGTGGCAAAGCCGCTCTATCAAAGAGAGCCTTGCGAGATGCCGCATTGAATTCTGTCTCTCTCTGGGCGTTTTTCTCGTTTGATGCTTGGGGAGACAGAGGCTAGCGAGCTCCAGCGCGCAAAGGTACCTTCGGACACTGGCGGGCTTGCCTCCCTAGGGATACGTAGTGCCCCTTAATGCCTCTGTGGCATACAGATCCGATCATGGATGTAAACTGGTACGCTCTCCTGCCTTGCGACAAAAGTCGCCTTTAATGCCAGTCCCTCTGCCCTGTCCTTTTTCTGCCCTTTTACAATCTTCTCATATTTGCCATTTATTTGCCATTCGTGGCAAATCCATTTTCGTCATAGGCTGTACTCTCTCGTGCAGCCTCTTTTTTTGACTTTTTTCTAAATTTTGCTAAAATCTAATTAACTGGGCGATTAGTTCAGTGGCAGAACGCTGTCCTGATAAGACAGAGGTCGAAGGTCCGATTCCTTCATCGCCCACTATGAATAAATTTTTTTTAATAACAATTATTGTAATATTGGCAGTCGTTTTAGCCGCCGGTTTTTTTGGTTTTAAATATTTAAATCAAATTAAACAAGTAGAAACGCAAAATTCTCTTGGCGGGGCGAATATTGAAAATCCGGCAGAACAAAAAACAAATATAGGAGCCGAAAATCAAAACAGCCAGACGCAAACTCCGCAAGTTCAAATTCAGGCAGGAGGCATACAGACAGAAGAAAACAGCGGCGGCGGTTCTTTGTCAGTTTGCTTAGATAAATGCGGCGACGGCATTTGTCAAAAAACAGATTCAGAGTGCGCAAAAACAAACAGCAACCTAAATTGCGTTTGTGCAGAAACCCCGCAGGATTGTCCGCAAGACTGCAAATAAAAAAATTGCAAAGTAATTTAAAATTTACCAAACCGCTTGTTCCAAAGTTCTCAAGAACTTTGGAACAAGCGAGAAAGGCGCTATAATAAATTCATTAATATTTTTTAAGCATTTTTTTAAATTTATTATGAAGAAAAGTTATTATCAATTAGAAAGAATTGTTAAGGGTATTGCAAATCATCGGCGGATTGAGATTTTGGAATTGTTAAAAAATAGCCCAGAATTGTCTTTGGTGAATATTTCGGAAAAATTAGATGTTAATTTTAAAACCATATCTGAACACATTAAAAGATTGGCGGCAGCAGGTTTTGTTTTGAAAAGATATGCGGGGCACAGCGTCAGGCATAAAATAACAAATAGAGGCTCGGTTATTCTTAAGTTCTTGAGAACTTTGGAATAAGCGAAAATAAAAATATGAAAAACAATAAACTAGAAGAAAAATTTGAAGGTGAGTTTGTCAATAATTTTAGCGAAGGCGAGCTTTTTGACGATTGTCCGATATGCCAGGCAATAAAGGCTGCTAAAAATGAGGGCAGAGAATTGTCATTTGAGGAATTACAGGAGTTATTCAAAAAAGCAAACGAAGAACAAAAATTTAAAAATTAAGGCTCCATCCGTCTGTTCTTAAGTTCTTGAGAACTTAAGAACAAGCGTAATAGTTGGTTTTAAAAAAATAATCAGCCGAAAAATTTTAGTAAAAATAAAAAATAAATTTTAAAAATATGCTACAATCAAAACTTTTTTGTAAAACAATTAAAAATAAATCGGCAGAGGGGGAGGCGGTATCAAATGATTTGCTGGTGAGAGCTGGATATATAGACCAGTTGATGGCCGGGGTTTACAGTTTTTTGCCGTTGGGATTTAGGGTTTTGCAAAAAATTGAAAATATAATCCGGAAAAATATGGAGCAAGATCCAGTTTCTGGTCAGGAGATTTTAATGCCCGCTTTGACTCCGAAAGAAAATTGGCTAAAAACCGGAAGATGGGAAAATTTTGATATTCTTTTTAAACTGAAAGGAGCAGGGGATAAAGATATTGCTTTGGCTCCAACGCACGAGGAAGTTATAGTTCCTCTGGCCAAAAAAAATGTTTTTTCATACAAAGATTTGCCATTCAGCCTTTTTCAATTTCAAAATAAATTTAGAAACGAACTGCGAGCGAAATCAGGAATTTTAAGGACAAGAGAATTTTTAATGAAAGATTTATATTCTTTTCATGCAACGCAAGAAGACTTAGATAAATATTATGAAAAAATGATTAAAGTTTATCTGAATATTTTCAAAGAATTTGGTTTGCAAAAAACAACTCATCGGACACTTGCCTCTGGAGGAACTTTTTCAAAATATTCAGATGAATTCCAAACAATTACCGATGCTGGGGAGGATATAATTTATGTTTGCAAAAAATGCGGGCTGGCGATAAATAAAGAAATAAAAGCAGAAAATTTATCCTGCCCAAAATGCAAGGGAACTGAATTTGAAGAAAAAAAAGCAGTTGAGGTAGGGAATATATTTAAACTTGGTGCGGGTTTTTCTCTGCCGTTTGATTTGAAATTCCGCGACAAAGACGGTTCTGAAAAGCCGGTTATTATGGGATGTTTTGGGATTGGGTTGGGCAGATTAATGGGAGCCATAGTTGAAGTAAATCACGATGAAAGGGGAATAATATGGCCAAAATCGGTGGCTCCATTTTTGGCGCATTTGATTTATGTTGAAAACGATAAAAAGATAAAAATTGCCGCTGAAAAAATTTATAAAACATTATTGAAAGAAAACATTGAAGTTTTATTTGACGACAGGCAAGATAAAACCATAGGTGAAAAATTTGCCGACGCCGATTTACTGGGAATGCCAATTCGCGCAGTTGTAAGCAAAAAAACCGAAAGCGCAAAATCAGTGGAAATAAAAATGCGAGGCGAGGCAAAAGCAAAGCTGGTTTCTTATAAAAATTTTATTAGTGCTCTTAAAAAATAATTTAATATAAATATGCAAAAATATAATCCGCGAAACGTAAGAATAGGAAAAGAAAGGCACAATTTGATTCAAGATAAATCTATCAACCGGTTTTGGGGAAACGCCGCGCGATTAGAGCATAGAAATGTCAGAAATAAAAACAAGGGCAAAAAAGGATAAACATAAAAAATGTCGGTTTATGAAAAAAATATTTTTAGTTTTAATTATTTTTATTTTACTGGGAACTGCCTCTGGAGTTTCGGCTCATATGCCTAGGCTGATTTATTCTCAAAAAGGGGATATACAAATAAATAATCCTGAATTTTCTCAGGCGTTTTATGATGAACTGTCGGGCAAACCAAGAGATTATTTTATAACATCCGATAAAGAGTTTGATTTATATCTGAATTTTCTGGCGCCAGAATTTACCAATCCAAACGGCAGATATTCAGCTAATATTTTTTATATAAGCGGAGAAAAAGAGAAGCTCCTTTATTCTATCAGTGCTTCTATATGGGAGGAATTTTACGAACCGTTTGGCAGAGATTATTATTTGAAAGGACCGGAATTTGATAAAAAGGTTTTTGCTGGAAAATATAAAATTGAAGTTTTTTCAGCTGACAATCAAGGAAAATATGTTTTAATAGTGGGTAAACAAGAGATTTTTCCGTTGCCCGAATCTTTAAATATCTATTGGCAGCTGCCGCTGTTAAAAATTGATTTTTTCAAGACTTCTGTTTTGCAGTTCTTTTTTACGCCATTCGGAATTGCCGGAATCAGCGTGATTTTTGGTTTGATAATAATTTTAGCTGTTTTAAATTATCTTGTAGCTTTAATCGCAGAAAAAATTAGAAGCAGAACAGCAAGAACAATTCTTTTAACTTCAGCAGGCATGAAAATGAAAGACGAAATAATAAAACTGCTTCAAAAACCGGCTTACGACGTAACCGTTGCATTTATCACTACGGCGTATAAATTTAAACAAGAAGACGATCCTGATTATGTAAATGAAGATTTGCAAATAATGAAAGAGATGGGTTTTAATGTTGAAGAAATTGATATTGAGGGGAAAAATAAAAGCCAGTTGATGAAATTATTTGAGAGCAAAGATATTATTTTTGTTGAAGGCGGAAACACTTTTTATTTATTAAAAGCCATAAGACAAAGCAGTTTTGAAATAGTGATTAAAAAATTATTAAAAAGGGGCAAAGTATATATAGGCGCTTCAGCCGGAAGCATTGTAGCTGGCAAAACAATAGAAACAGCCGGATGGAAAGGAGGTGAATATGAGGATAAAAATTTTGTTAAATTAAGAAATCTAAAAGGCATGAATCTTGTGCCGTTTAATATATTTGTTCACTATCAGCCAGAACATGCGGAAATAATTAAACAAAAGATAAAAAGCCCGAGGAAAAGAAGAAAAAAATTAAGAATTCTAACTGACGACCAAGCAATCTTGGTTCAAGGAAGCGAAAGAATTTTAATTGGCAAAGGCGAAAAAATTATAGTCTAGTAGATCTCGCTCGGCAATCAAATTTTTTTCCGGTAGAAGGTCACTTCGTGTACCTAAACCTTCAAAAAATTTATTGCCTCGCACGTTCTTTTAGCGTTTTAACTTTGCAGGCCAGGGGCTTGAAAAAAAACTCTAACGGGGTACACTTAATCTAATGGTAAACAAAAAGCGAAAATCTAAGGCGGTAAATAAGCTCCCAAAAAAAGCGGCGAAAATCGTAAAAAAGTTTTTAAATAGAAAAAAATTCAAAACAAAAAATAAAAAAATATATAAAAAATCTAAAGCGAGGCATAGGGCAGAAGTCAGAACTAAAAAAGCAATTATAAAAAAGCAAAATTCATCGGTAAAAAAAATAGTTTCAATAAAAAAACATATTATAAGAGAGGTTGCAACACCATTCCCAGCAGAGTCTCTTTTTAAAGCAAAAATTAAAGTTATTGGAGTGGGCGGCGGGGGGGGGTCAATTGTCTCTGAAATTGGCAGGTCTTTAGAAAAAGCCACTTTTGTTATTGCCGACACAGATGTCAGGGCGCTAAAAAAAAGAACAGGAATTAAATATTTTTGTTTTGGCCAAAATTTAACCCACGGGCTGGGAACCGGAGTTAATATTGAAATAGCAAGGCAAGCGGCAGAACAAGACAAAGAAAAATTTTCCAGTCTTTTTAAAGATCAGGATATTATAATTTTTATATCTTCCTTAGGCGGGGGATTAGGTTCTGGAGCCACAAAAGTTTTTGCGGAAACAGCAAAAGATTTTGGCGGGATTACTTTGGGCATATTTACCTTGCCCTTTAAGTTTGAAGGGAAAAATAAAACAAAAATAGCTTTAAGGGCGCTAAAAGATTTGAGAAGCTCTTTAAATGTCTCAATTACAATACCCAATGAAAGAATTTTTAAAATTATTGACAGCCAAACTCCTATAACGCAAGCTTTTTCAGTAGTTAATAAAAGCCTTATAGAGTCTTTGGAATCGTTGATTGATTTAATATATAACCCTGGATTAATAAATATCGATTTTGCGGATTTACGGACAATTTTAAAAGGCAGGGGAAATTTGGCGTTTTTAAACACAATTGAAGGTTCAGGGAAAAACAGGGCAGAAGACATTGTAGAAAAAATTCTTTCTAATCCTTTATATCAAAATAATAATTTTATAGCGGAAAACATTTTATTTAATATTTCTGGCGGGCAAAATCTTCCAATGTTCGAAGTGGAAAAAATAAGCAGAGATATAGCAGAATTAAATCCAAAAGCAAAAATTATTTTTGGGATTTCAAAAGACGCAAGGTTAAAAAATAAAATAAAAATTACGTTATTAATGACTGGCCCCAGCAGCGCGGCAAAACCAGTAGAAATTAAAGACGCAATAAAAAAATCGGTAAAAAAAATAATTAAAAAAGGAGACAAAAAAGTAGGCGCGCTGGCAAAAATAAAAAACAAAAAACCAAAGATGGATAAAAAAACTGCCATTACATCAATTCCAATTTTTAACAGAAGTTCAGAGCCAGAGGCAGTAGCCGTCGGAGATAAAAAATTCAGCGCCATTTCTGATTTAATGGATTCTGGTAAAAAGACGATAAGGAGAAATGCCTTAGAAATTAAAAAAGCGTTGGAAGCCGAAGAACAAAAAAAACAGCTCCAGGAAAGAGAATGGGAAATCCCCACATTTTTAAGAAAAGTAAAATTTAAATCGTAACGCGATACTAATATACTAATTTCATACCAATTATACTAATAATTTATTTACGTCATTCGTATCATTGGAATGCAAATTAGTATTATTAGTATCTCATTTTATGGAAATAAAAAAAGCAATTATACCTATAGCGGGATTGGGCACAAGGTTTTTGCCAATGTCAAAGGTTTTGTCTAAGGAATTTTTTCCTTTGGTTGACAAACCCATCATCCAATACATAATTGATGAGGTTAAAAAATCTGGAATTACAGAGATAATTTTTGTTATAAGCCCTAAACAGAAAATCATTCTGAATTATTTTGAAAAAGATTCCGAGTTGGAAAAGATTTTGGTTAAAAGAAAAAAAGAGAATATTCTGAAAGACTTAAAAGATTTTGAAAACATGTTTGAGGGAATTTCTTTTTCATTCGCTATGCAAAAAAAACCTTTTGGCGACGGTCATGCTATTTTACAAGCAGAAAAATTTATCAAAGGCGAACCGGTTGCTAATTCTTTTGGCGACGATATTATAGATTCAGATACTCCGGCATTATTGCAACTGGCAGAAATTTTTAAAACTTGCAATGCTCCGGTTTTAGGGTTAAGAATTGTGCCAAGGGAAAAAGTTCCCGCCTATGGCATGATTACAGCGGAAAAAATTTCACATAGGCTTTATAAAATTAAAAAAATAGTTGAAAAACCTGATTTATCACAGGTTACTTCAAATTTGGTGGTTATTGGAAAGCACATTCTAACACCCGAGGTTTTTGAGTATTTAAAAAAAGCAAAACCATCTAAAAAAGGAGAGATAATTTTGGCTGAAGTTTTAGATAAAATGCTCCAAGACGGAAAAATAATTTACGGATACGAATTAAAAGGAGAGTGGTTGGAATGCGGAGACAAAACAAAATGGCTGAAATCATTCTTGTATTTTGCTCTAAAAGATCCCCGATTCGGCGCAGAACTTAAACAATATTTAAAAATAATAAAATAGAGACAATAAATTATGAAGATTGCTTTTTTTGAAATAGAAGAATGGGAAAAAGAATATATCAGTTCAGGGCTTAATAATCAGGAACTATTGTTTTTTTTACCGTCGCTTTCTCCCGAAAATACCGCAGAAATTAAAGACTGTCAAATAATCTCTCCTTTTATATATTCTAAAATAGACGAAAATATTTTATCTGAGTTGCCCTCGCTTAAATTTATCTCAACCCGCTCTACTGGTTTTGATCATATTGATATAAATAAGGCGAAAAAAAGAAATGTTTTAGTTTCTAACGTCCCATCGTACGGAGAAAACACAGTAGCTGAACACACCTTCGCTTTAATTTTAGAGTTCTCCAGAAAAATGTATTATTCAATAGAAAGGACGAAGAAAGGAGATTTTTCCTTAGACGGCTTAAGGGGGTTCGACTTAAAACAAAAAACATTGGGGATTGTCGGCATGGGCCACATTGGCCAGCATGTGGCCAGAATTGCCAAGGGTTTTGAAATGCAAGTTTTGGCCTTTGATGTAAAAAAAGACAATAAACTAGCCAAAAAGTTAGGTGTAAGATTTGTTTCTTTTGAAGAATTATTAAAAAGCGCCGATATTATCAGCCTTCATCTGCCCTATAATGACGCCACTCATCATTTAATTAATTCTGGCAACATAAATTTAATTAAAAGGGGCGCATATTTGATAAATACTGCTAGGGGCGGATTAGTTGAAACGTCGGCCTTAATTGAAGCGCTGGGCAATAAAATTTTAGCTGGAGTAGGATTGGATGTTTTAGAAGAAGAGTGTTTTATTAAAGAAGAGAGGCAACTTTTGTCAAAAGAGTTTCCCAAAACGTGCGACTTAAAAATTATTCTCCAAAACCATATTTTGCTACAGCAGGAAAACGTTATTATTACTCCACACAACGCCTTTAATTCCAAAGAAGCGTTGGAAAGAATTTTAGAAACAACAGTTTTTAATATTAAATCTTTTTTAAAAAATAAACCAATTAATCTTATTGTAAAATGAATATATACGACTTAATTATCATTGGCGCGGGACCGGCAGGAATTTCTGCTGGAATTTACGCTGGCCGCCAAAAATTAAATATCTTAATGGTTTCGAAAGACGTTGGCGGACAAGTTGCCAGAAAAGCGGTGGATATTGAAAACTATCCCGGTTTTGATAAAATTTCAGGGCCCAATTTAGCCCATATTTTTGAAGAGCAATTAGAAAAAAACCAAATTAAAGTTGCATTAGACGAGGTTTTAAAAATTGACAAGCAAGATAATAAATTTATAGTTTCTACAAAATACGGAGAAAAATATGGAAGTCTTTCTGTGATTGTTGCAACCGGAGCCGACCCAAGGCCGTTGGAAGTTCCTGGCGAAAAAGAGTTTATAGGAAAAGGAGTAAGCTATTGCGCATTGTGCGACGGGCCGATATTCAGGAATAAAATAGTTGCAGTAATTGGCGGAGGAAATTCCGGTTTTGAGTCAGCATTATTTTTATCAAACTACGTTCAAAAAATTTATATTTTAGAATCTGAAAAAGAAGTTAAAGCAGATAAAGAAAATCAGCAACTGCTTTCAAAAATCGGCAAGGCAGAAATTATAACATCGGCTAAGGTTTTGAAAATTGAAGGTGAAAAATTGGTGAACTCTCTAACATATCAAAACACAGAAACAAATGCGGAAAATAAACTGGATGTTGCTGGCGTGTTTGTTGAAATTGGCTATTCGCCGGCAACCGCATTTGTAAAAGATTTGGTTAATTTTTCAGAAACAGATGAAATTATGACTGATTTGGAAAGCTATGCCACAAAAACACCAGGCCTTTTTGCAGCGGGTGATTGCAATAAAGGAAAATACAAGCAAATAGTCACGGCTGTCGGCGAGGGAGCTAAAGCCGCCCTGGCAGCCTACGAATACCTCCAAAAAACCAAAAAATAAATTAAATGAGTAAAATAAAAAATATCCAAAGTTAAGAATATTATCTCTCCCATTCTCCCGTAAATGAGAGAAAAAATATATGAGAACATTTCGCCTTAATAGTTTGCCAAAACAAAATAGAATTCAGATGATCGGAGAATTTTATGATATAATTGATTCATTGAAAGATAGAAATGAAGTTAGATTATTTTTTAAGAGTTTACTCACGGGAGACGAAATTGCTACTTTAATGCGAAGAATTGAAACAGCTGTTCTTTTATCCGGAGATTTAGGATATGAGGAAATAAAAAAATTGCTTGGAGTAAGCAACAATAAAATTTCTGCCGTACAAAAAAGTTTTTTTCAGGACGATAATGGATATACAATTATTATCAAAAGGCTGATTGAAGACAGGAAGAAAAGATTGAAAAAAATAAAGGCCGAAGAAAAAAGCGCCAGAGAAGGTTCGTCTATAAAAAGATTTAGCGCAGCGAACAGAATTTTACCTGATTTATTGGATGCAGTCATAGAAAAATTAGAAGATGACAAAGAATTAGAAAAAGAGGCGTTGCTTTTTACACCATCACGCGCGCCATTTGCAAATAAACCAAAGAAATAATTTATCTCCCATACTCCCGTATATGAGAGTGAATTATAATATTTATTTTTTAAATTTAATTTATGAGAGAAGGCGGAGAACAATTTTTAAACGAAAAATATCCAGATTTGCAGCACTCCGAAGAAACTGAAAGTGCGGTGAAACGCCAGGAAATTCGGATGTAAAAAAAGTGGAAGATAAAAAATTATAAATATGAAATCACCAGAAACGGGTTCATCGGAACAAAATAGAGGAGAAAAAATAGCATCTAAAATGTACGGCGTTTTAGATATGGTCAAACAGCCGCAAAATCACGAAGCTTTAAATAATGCAGCCAACGAGTTCGCAGATGGAACCTATGACAAAGGCCAACGCATTTTAGAAAAGAATGGCTTTTGGCACGATACAGTTAGAGAAGTGGCAGTTGAAGCTAACCAAACTGAGGGAGAGAAAAAAGGCTCGACTCCATTAAATTTTACAGAAGCAAAAGATACTATCAACGGATATGCAAAATCATTGGCTGAATCTGGCACAAGAGAAGATAAAAAATCCGCACTTGCAATAGAAAGCATTGTTTTGGGCACAGATAGGCCTGGCATTGAGGGGGTTGACGAGGCTCTAAAATACATAGAAGGCGTGTTGCAAACTAAAGCAAAATCTGAAAGAAAAATGACTCCTGAAATGAAAAAAGAATGGGGTGAGCAGCGTGCAGTCAGGGATGCTTTATTTTTAGAAAAACAGAGGCGTATTGAAAAGTCACAGGAGCAATCACAAAAAAGCGACCGACCAAAAGTTAGGGAAGAAACAATACAAAAAAGCAAGGAACAAGACGAAAAAGAATTAGCTGGGCTGAGAGAATCGCTGGGTTTAAACGAAAAAACTCCGAAAAAAATACCAACCGATGAAAGGGGTTTGATTAAATATTTTAATGACAATTTTGGAAAAATGGAAACCGCTTCACTTGAACAATTCAAAAAAGAATTTACTCCCGACGCAGAGAGTAATTTTCAAGCATGGGTAAGTCAACACTAAAAACTCTTATTGAAGGTAAACCAGCCAATGCAAGGTATCCAGACAACGTCGCTAGTGTTTTTGGTGGCAATGCACCACTTTTGCAAAGGATAATTGCTTTGAAAGAGGGAAAAATAGTTGACATGGATAAATTAATAAGGATGCCTTTTTCTGAAGTAGCTAAAAAATATCTAAACATGGACTTGCCGGAAGATTATTTCAATAATTTTAATTTAAGATAGTGGGTATAAAATATAAACCGACATAACAGAAAAATAAACTTTCTGAAAGATGAGTAAAATAAAAAATATTATCGCACGGGAGATTAAGGATTCAAGGGGAAATCCGACTATTGAGGTTAAGCTGGAAACAGAGAAAGGTGTTTTTATTGCGTCGGTACCAAGTGGAGCGTCAACCGGGAAAAATGAGGCGCTGGAATTAAGAGATGAGGATGGCAAAGGAGTTTTTACTGCAATAAAAAATGTCAATGAAATTATTGCGCCAAAATTAAAGGGAAAAAATCCGGAAAGTCAGCAGGAAATTGATAAAATAATGATTGAGTTAGATGGAACGGAAAATAAATCTAAATTGGGAGCAAATGCAATTTTAGCTGTTTCTATGGCTGTATGCCGAGCCGGCGCCGGTTCCAAAAAAATTCCGTTATATAAACATATAGCGTCATTGCGAGGAGGCGACAGCCGACGAAGCAATCTAAAGACGGACGAGATTGCTTCGCATTCGCTCGCAATGACGGCGAAGATACCCCTTGCAATGTTTAATATTTTAGAGGGAGGAGCGCACGCCAAAAATGGCCTGGATATTCAGGAATTTATGATAGTTCCGCAAAAAGAAACATTTGCTGAAAATTTAGTAATTTGTAATAAAGTATTTAATAATTTAAAAGAAAATGTTGAAAAGAATTATGACAAGACAGAAATGGGTGATGAAGGCGGGTTTGCTCCGCAAATTTCAAAAACAGAACAAGCTTTATTTTTATTAAAGAATGCAATCGGGGAAAACGACTGTAAGATTGCGATCGATTGTGCGGCTTCGCAATTTTTTGCTGGAGGAAAATATAAAATTGACGGACAGGAACTTACAGAAACAGGACTTTTAGAATTTTATGCGGGCGTGATAAAAAGTTTTCCCGTAATTTCTATTGAAGATCCGTTTCATGAGGATGACTGGAACGGTTGGAAAGATATTATAAGGTCATTTCACATCTACGCACCAATGCGTGAGTGTGAGGATATAATTGTTGTGGGTGATGACTTAACTACGACAAATATAAAAAGAATAAAAGAAGCGCATAATAAGAACGGCTGTAACGGAGTCATATTAAAACCGAATCAGATTGGAACGGTTTCAGAGACAATAGAAGCCTCTAATTTAGCAAAGTCCTTCGGCTGGAAAACAATAGTAAGCCACCGCAGTGGCGAAACTATGGACGACTTTATTGCTGACCTATCAGTTGGGTTATCCACAGACTTCATAAAATCTGGGTCTCCCGCAAAAAAGGAAAGAATGGTAAAATATAAGAGGCTTTTAAATATAGAGCAAGAACTGCTTCGGAAATAAAGATATTTTTTCGTGTGCCTGCCCACAGCCAACCCAAACGAAAAGATATCTTTATTTCCTCGCAGACCAGTAAACATGGCTAAATTATTTTTATTACGGCATTTAAAATCGCAATGGAATGAAGACGACAGGTTTGCGGGCTGGACAGACGGACCCATTGCAAAAAACGAATCAATAAAAGCTATCGCGCTTGCAGAAAAAGTTTTTGAAAATAAAATAGATGTTGTTTACACGTCTCCGCTTTTTCGCAACCAAGATACAGTTGCCAGAATTTTTGAGGCAATAGATATAAAATATCCTTTTTTCATACATTTAGATGGCGGAAAAATGCAGAAGTGGGGGAATTACACGGATATTTCCGAAGATGACACGCCAACTTATGTATCTGAAGTTTTAAACGAAAGATATTATGGAAAATTACAGGGCTTGAATAAAAAACAAGTTGCAGAAAAATACGGAGAGCCAATGGTTCACGCCTGGCGCAGATCATATAATTTTGCGCCTCCCGGCGGAGAAAGCGAAAAAGACGTTTTCAAAAGAACAACTCCATTTTTTAAAAAATATATTGAAAAAGATTTAATTGCAGGCAAAAATATTTTAATTGTTGCCAGCCACAACAGTTTGCGGGCAATAGTAAAATATATTGAAAATGTTTCTGACGAGGATATTATAAACTTGGAACTGCCCTTTGGCGGATTGTCAGAATACGAGTTTGACGAGAAAAAATATACAAAAATAGGTCTTGCATAAAAATGTTTTTGTAATATAATAGAGTATTATTAATAAAATTTTTGATTTTTAATTTAAGATTTTTAATTAATTTTAAATGATAAAATGTTTTGATTTAAAAACTCGTCGCGTTTTAATCATTTCAAATTTATTATTTTTCAAATTGATTTCAAATTGTAAATTTCAAATTTCAAATTAAAAATAAATGTTTGATTTTAATTTTTTAAAGAAGTTTAATAAAAATATGACTTTTGAGATAGATAAGAAGGTGATGTTTATTGGAATTGCAATAATTGTTATTGTTATAGCGGGAGTTTTAATTTTTACCAATAAAAATTTAAATCAGTTTTCATTTTTAAAATTAGGCGGTTTGTCTAACGACGCTATAGCAAAAAAATCCATAGATTATCTCAACACTAACGTATTGGCAGGACAGCAACAAGCCTCTTTGGTAAATGTTTCTGAAGAATCGGAATTAGTGAAAATGAAAATTAAAATTGGAACAAACGAGTATGATTCGTATGCAACCAAAGACGGAAGGTTTTTATTCCCCCAGGCATTTGATATGCTTAATGTAAAAACAAGTGGCGCTCAAAGCAAAAATACAAATAGCCAGCCCTCAACCAATGACGATAGCAATAATAGCAATGGCGCCGGAAGTTCTGGAAGCAAGGCCCCAAGTTGCGGAGTTTAATTTTTAATTCATTTTAAAATAAAATATGAATAAAAGTAATATTCTTTTATGGATTGCGTTGGCGGGCATTATTATTACTGGCGTTTTAATTTTTACTAACCAAAATCCTAGCCAGTTTTCATTTTTAAAATTAGGCGGTTTGTCTAACGACGCTATAGCAAAAAAATCCATAGATTATCTCAACACTAGCGTATTGGCAGGACAGCAACAAGCATCTTTGGTAAATGTTTCTGAAGAATCGGGATTAGTGAAAATGAAAATTAAAATTGGAACTAAAGATTACGATTCGTATGCCACAAAAGACGGCAAACTTTTATTCCCGCAAGCTCTTATAATAGAATCTGCGGTTAGTCATCAACCCAATAAAAATAACCAAGCTTCCTCTGACCAAACATGCGACAGTTTAAAAAAGACCGACAAGCCCGCGGTTGAAGCGTATATAGTAAGCAAATGTCCGTTTGGCTTGCAGATGCAAAGGATTTTAGCCGATGTTGTAACTAACGCCCCGACTTTGGCGCAAAATATAAAGGTCAGATATATCGGTTCTGTTTCCGGTAATACTATAACCGCAATGCACGGGGAGGCTGAAGCAAAAGAAAATTTAAGGCAAATTTGCATAAGAGATGAGCAAAATACTAAATATTGGAATTATATTTCTTGCCACATAAAGGCCGGAGACACGGCAGGATGTGAAAAAACGGCCGGGGTAGACTCTGCGAAATTGAATGCCTGCATTTCAGACAGTAACAGGGGAGTGGCTTTTGCAAAAGTAGATTTTGATTTGGCAAATAAATATAATGTTCAGGGTTCGCCAACATTGATTGCAAACGAATCCCAAGTGTCAGAATTTTCATTTGGCGGCAGAACGGCTGACGCATTAAAGAGTATTGTTTGCTGCAGTTCAAGTTCGCAGCCCGGAGTTTGTTTAACAAAATTGAACACCGTAGAAGCCGCCGCTTCGTTTTCAAAAACATACGACTCTTCGGGAAGTTCTGAAAACGGAAATTCAGGTGCCAATGGCGAAAGTTGCGCGCCAGCCCAATAATAGAAACATGGTAAAAATTTATTCAACGCCAAGTTGCGTTTATTGCAAAACTTTAAAGGAATATTTCAAGAAACACAATGTTGAATTTACGGATATTGATGTTTCAAAAGACGAAAAAGAATTAGACAAAATGGTAAAAGATTCCGGCCAGCTGGGGGTGCCGGTGGTTGATATAGATGGAGAAATCATAATTGGTTTTGATAAGCAAAAAATCGATCAACTTTTGAAAATTAACTAAAAAATATTTCGCGAAAATAAAATATATGATTAAAATAGTAATAAACGGTTTTGGCCGAATTGGCCGGCAAACTTTTAGGAGGATATTGGAAAAACATCCAAATCTTGAAGTTGTGGCCATTAATGATTTAACTGATAATAAAACCCTTGCCCATCTCTTAAAATATGATTCAGTTTACGGAATGCTGGATAAAGATGTTAGTTTTGCAGAAAATAGCATTTCTGTCAACGGAAAAGAATATAAAACTTTTGCTGAAAAAGATCCGGAAAAATTGCCATGGAAGGATTTAAAGGTTGATATTGTTTTAGAATGCACGGGTTTGTTTACAGATGTTGAAGCGGCTAGAAAACACATTACTGCCGGGGCAAAAAAAGTTATTATTTCGGCTCCCGGAAAAGATACGCCAGGATTTGTTTTGGGCGTCAACGCGGATAAATATGAATCAGAAACCGTTGACATTATGGATATGGGGTCGTGCACAACAAATTGCGTGGCGACAATTGCAAAAGTTTTGAATGACAATTTTAAAATTCAAAAAGGATTTATGACAACTATTCATAGTTACACAAACGACCAGAGAATTTTAGACCTGCCCCATAAAGATTTAAGAAGAGCCAGAGCCGCCGCTATAAATATAATTCCGACCAGCACGGGAGCCGCAAAATCTTTGGGCAAAATAATACCGGAGTTAAATGGAAAAATAGACGGCATTGCTATCCGCGTGCCTACACCGACTGTTTCAATTTTAGATTTAATTGTTGAGGTTGAAAAACCAACAACAAAAAAAGAAATTAACGACGCTTTTAAAAAAGCGGCTGAATCAAAAGAATTAAAAGGGATTTTAAGAGTTGAGGAAAACGAATTAGTTTCATCTGATTTCATTGGCGACAGTCATTCATCAATCGTTGATTTAGCAGAAACAATGGTAAACGGAAATATGGTAAAAGTTGTTGGCTGGTATGATAATGAATGGGGATACAGTTGCCGGCTTGCAGAATTGGCAGAATTTGTTGGAAAAAAATTGTAATTGATATTCTAATATAAAAAACACCCCGAGAAGCTCCGCTTCTCGGGGTTTTGTTATTAACAATAGCTCAACCAGACCCTTGGGATCAGGGAATTCGGCTCATCTCGGAATTTTCCCATCTTGCCTTTCTAAAATCCATTCTAAGCCAAGCATCATCGCCCGTATGCGGAAGAGACACTGGGGCTTCTCTTGGCTACGGCAAGATTTCCGGCCTTGACGTAAGGCATATGGCGTAATGCCACGTTGGCCGTAAGCGTACTCTTCCATACCGGACACATTGCCCGGTACCTAGGAGAAAGCGAGAAAATTCCAGCCGCAGGTGCTGGCAGTTTTGGGAATCATTTACCCTTGGACTGCTTGCCATTCAGCAGAGCTGCCTTTGTTGAGAGGGCAGTTAAATACATCCTATCCCGATATTCCTACTTCTATTGTTGATAACCTGTACTAATTATAAATTAGCACAATATTAAAATATAATCAATTTTTTGATTAAAAAACAAACAAAAAAAGCGCCTATCAACCATGTTGGTTGTAAGCGCCTTGCCAGGTAGTAGAGCTTAGCTTCACTACCTTGGCTTGCCTCATCTGTTCCGTAGAACGTGAGACCTTACCGGCGACGGATGAGTCCTCCTCGTCTCGGCTGAACCACCTCCACCTCGACGGTGAAAGGCGGCTGGGACTCCAGCTTTTTAACCCGTTCCTCAAGCCGGCGCCGTTGCGCCTCCTTTTCTTTCAGCGTTTTGTCAGCTTTTTCGGCAGCCAATTCTGCCTGTACCAGCCGAGTCTTGGCTGCTTGAGCAGTTCTTTCAAATCTGCTTGACCGAGCGATGCCGGCTTGGCGATCGGCCTCTGCCAATTTCTCGAGCCTATCATCGGCTCGGGCGCGAGCGAGAGTTTCTTCGTTGACGCTCTTTTTAAGCGCTTCTTTGGCCTCGGCCAACTCCTTCTTCAAGCCAGACATATTTTCTTTGGTGTCGGCCAGGTCGGCTATAAGCGCATCCATGCGCTTGTCTGACGCGGCGTTTTCTTCCAACGCGTCGCTTGCCTTCACATGGGCAGAAACGGCTATGTTATCCACCTTGCCGACATACTCTCTGAGCTCGTTACCGTCGGCTAAGAGCTTTCCGATCTGCTCCTTTTGTCCCTCCGCGACCTTTATCAATCCATTGATATTGCCGTCGGTGGCCTTTTGCAACGCTTCCATGTTGGTCTGCCGTTTTTCAACTTCTGTGAGTTGGCTCTTGACTTCGTCAAGATCCTTCAACCAAGGTGCTGGCGCTGACGGTGTCGGCGCATCGGCTGCGGGCGTTTCATTGGCGGCTGGCGATGCCGCAACCTCGTCTTCGGCAGCCTTGAGTTTCGCCTCAAGGTCTTTGTTGCACCCGGTCGCAGCTCCTAAAACCAGCGCCACACACAAGATCATTACGCTTCTCATCATGCATCTCCTTAAAGTGAAAGGAACCCGATTTGTTCAGCCGAGAGACACACTCTCGGTGAATTTCAAACCATATATTAATTATAGCATATATATAAAACCGTGTCAAGTCTTCACCCTGATTTTTCAAGATCTGGGTGAAGACTCAAGACCAAGACATGGTTTTTGGGATTTTTATAAAATGTCTGGATTTATGCACTTTTTTGTTTTTTAAAAAGAAGGTATAATAAGGTTGTATAATAAATCTATACAATATGATAAAAATTTCTGTTGAGGTTTCGGCGCGGCATATTCATTTAAGCCAAAAAGACTTGGAAGCGCTTTTTGGTTTGGGCTATCAGTTAAAAAAGAAAAATGATTTAACTCAACCTTCTGATTTTTCTGCAGAAGAAACCGTAGGCATAAAAAATAATTCCAAAGTTATTGAGAACATTAGAATAGTTGGCCCTGTCAGGGAAAATACTCAGATTGAAATAAGCAAAACAGATGCTTTAAAGCTTGGCGTAAATCCGCCAGTTCGTTTATCTGGCGATGTTAAAAATTCTGCTGGCGTTATTTTGTCAGGTCCAAATGGCGAAGTTGAGTTGAAAAACGGTTTAATTATTGCCGAACGCCATATTCATTGCGCGACAAGTGAGGCAAAAAAATTGAAGTTGAAAAACGGCGCGTTGGTTTCAGTAAAAATTGAGGACAAAAGGCCAATAACTTTTCACAATGTAAAAGTAAGGGTTAGAGATGATTATAAACTATGTTTGCATATAGATACTGATGAGGGAAACGCCGCGGGTATAGACAAAACTGGCAGTGGCGTAATTTTGTAACCGTCATTGCGAGGAACGAAGTGACGAAGCAATCCAGGGTTATAGATTGCCGCGTCGCCTGCGGGCTCCTCGCAATGACGAATTAGTAATTATGATTTTAGTTTTAAATTGCGGAAGCCAATCAATAAAATGGAAATTATTTGACGATAAATTAAAATGCCAAAAACAAGGCAAGAAAGAAATTTTTGATTCAAAAAACTACCAAAAAATTTTAGAAAAAGAGCTGGGCAGTTTGATGAAATATAAAAATCAAATTAATAAGATAGGACATAGAGTTGTTTTTGGAGGTGAAAAGTACTGCAGACCAACTAAAATAAATAAAAATATTTTTAAAGAATTAGAAAAGTTAAGCGGGGTAGCGTCTTTACACAACCCTTACAATTTATTAGGTATTAAAACTGCGTCTGTAATTTTTCCAGAAGCAGAGCAAATAGCAGTTTTTGACGCAGAATTTTATAGTAATTTTTCACCCAAAGTTTTTACTTATCCTTTGCCAAAAGATATAAGCGCAAAATACAAATTTAAAAAATTTGGTTTTCATGGAATTTCACATGAATTTGTTGCAAAAAAAGCGGCAGAAAAAATTAAAAAGCCATTTAATAAATTAAAAATTATTACTTGTCACTTAGGAGGAGGAAGCAGTATTACTGCTATAAAAGACGGTAAGGCAATAGACACCTCAATGGGTTTTTCTCCAATGGACGGTTTGGTTATGATGACAAGGTCTGGCTCTATTGATCCAGAAATAATTTTGGAGCTTTCAAGTGATTTTGGTTCAGAAAAAACAGAAGAAATTCTAAATAATAAATCGGGCATGAAGGGAATCTGCGGGGCAAAAAATATGTTGGAGGTTTTAGAAAAAGTTAAGACAGGCAACGCAGAGGCAAAATTAGCATTAGATATTTTTGTTTATTCAATACAAAAATATATCGGCTCTTATTTTGTAATTTTAGGAGGATGCGATTTGCTAGTTTTTACCGGATCTATTGGTTTTGGTTCAGCAAAAATAAGAAATATGGTTTGTAAGGACTTGAGCATTCTCAAAAAGACAAAAATATTATCAATTGAAACAAATGAAGAGTTGGCAATCGCGCAAAAAATATTAAAAAATTCGTCATTGCGAGGAGCGTAGCGACGAAGCAATCTAAATAATATATGAGATTGCTTCGCCTGTTGGCTCGCAATGACATGAAATTATGATAGAAAAATCTCAAAAAAATATTTTATGGTTTTCTGAAGTAGGTATAGACGACGTCCCTTTGGTTGGAGGCAAAAATGGGTCTTTGGGGGAAATGTTTGTCAATCTTGTTCCCAAGGGTGTTAATGTGCCATATGGTTTTGCCATCACGGTTAATTTCTATTGGAAATTTATAAAGGCCAATGGTTTAGATAAAACTTTGCCAGAAATTTTTAAAGGATTAGACCCTAAAAATATTAAAAACGTTCAAGAGGTAGGTAAAAAGGCGAGAGTTGCAATTGAAAAGTCAGTTTTTCCAGAGGATTTACAAAAAGAATTATTTTCAGCTTATTTAGAATTATCAAAAAAATATAACACAGAAAATACAGATGTGGCAGTGCGAACTTCTGGGGTTGCAGAAGATATGCCAAATGCCTCGTTTGCCGGACAATTTGAGACATATTTAAATATTGCAGGCAAAGAAAATCTTTTTGATGCTGTAAAAAAATGTTTCATGTCTTTTTTTACAGATAGAGCGATTGTTTATAGGGAGGAAATGAAGCTTGACCAATTAAAAACTGGGTTATCTGTGGGCGTTCAAAAAATGGTCAGGTCTGATCTGGGGGCTTCTGGGGTTATGTTTTCTTGCGACACGGAATCTGGTTTTGGAGATATTGTTTTAATAAACGCCAGTTATGGATTGGGAGAAAATATTGTGCAAGGAGCGGTTGACCCAGATGAATTTTATGTTTTTGAGACGACTCTAAAAAAGGGATTTAAACCCATTGTTGAAAAAAGATTAGGGTCAAAGTTGATAAAAATGATTTATGCGACTGGAAAAAAATCTACAAAAAATATTGCAACCACAAAAAAAGAAAGAGAAAATTTTGTTATTTCAAACGAAGAAATTTTGCAGTTGGCGAAATGGTCAGTGATTGTTGAGGAGCATTATAAAAAATCAATGGATATGGAGTGGGCTAAAGACGGCAGAGATGGCAAGTTGTATATTGTGCAGGCAAGGCCAGAAACAGTTCAGAGCAAAAAGAATCTAAATTTTTTAGAAGAGTATGTAATAGATAAGTCAAAAGTTAAAAATCAAAAGTTAAAAGTATTAGTGGAGGGATTAAGCGTGGGAAGCAAAATAGGGCAGGGAAAAGCAAAAATAATAATGTCGGCAAAAGATATAAATAAATTTGAAAAAGGCGAAGTTTTAGTTACAGATATGACAGATCCTGACTGGGTGCCGGTTATGAAAATTGCCGGGGCTATTGTGACAAATAAAGGGGGCAGAACATGTCACGCGGCAATTATTGGCAGAGAATTGGGAATTCCAGTTGTTGTTGGAACCGGAGACGGCTCAAAAAAAATAAAAACCGGAATAGATATTACGGTTTCTTGCGCCGAAGGAGAAGACGGCAAAGTTTATGAAGGCATAATTCCCTTTGAAATTAAAAAAACAGATATTTCAAATATACCGCAAACAAAAACAAAAATAATGATGAATTTGGGAGATCCAAGTCAAGCCTTTGCCTTGAGTTTTATACCAAATGACGGCGTGGGATTAGCTAGAGAAGAGTTTATTATCGCCAACTTTATTAAAATTCATCCGCAAGCTCTGATAAACTATCAAAAATTAAGTTCAGTTTTAAAAAATAAAATAAATAAATTAACATTGGGATATAAAGATAAAGTTCAATTTTATGTTGATAAGTTGGCAGAGGGAATTGGCAAGATTGGTTCGGCTTTTTATCCAAAACAGGTAATTGTAAGATTTTCGGATTTTAAAACAAACGAATACAGGTCTCTGGTTGGCGGAGAATTGTATGAATCGTCTGAAGAAAATCCAATGATAGGTTTTAGGGGGGCGTCAAGATATTATCATTCAAAATTTAAAGAGGCCTTTATTTTAGAGTGCAAAGCAATTAAAAAAGTTAGAGAAGAATTTGGTTTAGATAATGTTGTTGTAATGGTTCCGTTTTGCAGAACAGTTGAAGAAGGAAAAAAGGTTCTGCAGATTTTGGAAGAAAACGGATTAAGGCAGTCAGACGGGCTTAAAATTTACGTCATGTGCGAGATTCCTTCAAACGTAATTTTAGCCGAAAAGTTTTTAGAAATTTTTGACGGATTTTCAATCGGTTCAAATGATTTGACTCAACTAACTTTGGGGTTAGACCGCGATAATTCAGAATTATCTGCAATTGGAAACGAAAAAAACGAGGCAATAAAAGAACTAATTGAAGAAGCCATAAAAATATGTCAAAATAACAATAAGTACGTTGGCATTTGCGGGCAAGGCCCGAGCGATTTTCCAGACTTCGCCCAGTTTTTGGTGGAGCGCGGGATTGAGTCAATTTCGTTGAATCCGGATTCAGTTTTAAAAACAAAAATAGCAATCGCCGAAACCGAAAAAAAATTAAGTACGCGACAGCAACAGAAGCAATAAATCAAAACAGCAAAACAGTCCTGTAGTCCGAACCACAGGACTAAAAGAAATGACGACTTTTCATTTAAATAGTTTGCCTAAAGAAAATAGAATTCAGATGATTGGAGAGTTTTATGATATGATAGATTCGTTGAAAGACAGAAATGAGGTTCGTTTATTTATTAAAAGTTTACTAACGGCTGATGAGATTGCCAGCTTGATGAGAAGAATAGAGATAGCCGTTCTTTTGTCTGGCGATTTTAAATACGATCAGATAATAAAAATTTTAAAAGTCGGGAGAGATAAAATATCTGCTGTACAAAAAAATTTATTGCAGGATGATAGCGGATATAAAATTATTGTTAAAAGATTAGTTGAAAACCGGAAGAAAAGGCTAAAGAGAATTAAAAAACAAGATCAAGAGGCTAGAAGTTTCTCGCCACTCAAAGCGATTAAAAATTTCAGTCCGGGAAATAGAATTTTACCTGATTTGCTTGATGCGGTAATAGAAAAATTTGAGGACGATAAAGAATTAGAAAAAGAAGCGTTGCTTTTTACGCCATCACGGGCGCCATTTAATAATAAAAGAAAAAAATAATAATGTTTGATAAAATGTACGATATAATTACATTTGGTTCAGCGGCGCAGGATATTCATTTAAAATCTGCGGCGTTTAAAATTTTAAATAATGAAAAGGATTTTGCGACAGGCAAGGGGATTTGCCTACCGTTTGGATCAAAAATTGATGTTGAGGATATTGTTTTTTCATCTGGCGGAGGCGGAACAAATACCGCTGCCACTTTTGCAAAACAAGGGCTTAAAACCGCATTTTGCGGAGCTGTGGGAGACGATATTATGGGCAGAGAGCTTTTGAGAGAGTTAAAAGAAATGAAGGTTGATACGCGGTTTGTTTCTGTAAAAAAAGAAAAACACACCAATCAGTCAATTATAGTTTCAACTGCTGGCGACGACCCTTCGGCGGGCTCAGTGCAAGACAGGACTATTTTGGTTTATCGCGGAGCGTCTGAATTACTATGCGAAAATGATATTCCATGGCTCGGGGACAGTCCCCTCTTGGGGACTGTCCCCGCTAAATGGTTTTATCTGGCTCCTATTACGGGTTTATTGTGCGACAGTTTAAAAGATATTTTGGATTTTGCGAAAAAAAATAAAATCAAAATTGCAGCTAATCCATCAAGACAGCAACTATCTTTACCCGCCGAAGAGCTGAAAAATATTTTAAAAAATGTTGATATTTTATTTTTAAACCAGGAAGAAGCTTCTTATTTAACAAAAATTCCGTTTGAAGATGAAAATGAAATTTTTAAAAAAATTGATGAAATTTGTCCCGGAATTGCCGTCATGACAAAAGGAGGGGAGGGCGTTGTTGTTTCTGACGGCAAATATTTATATTCTGCCAAACCAGACCCGAATAGAAAAGTGGTTGATACTACGGGAGCCGGAGATTCTTTGGGAGCGGGATTTTTGGCCGATTTTATTAAAACAGACGGAAACATTGAGTCTGCAATTCAGTTTGGATTGGCAAATTCCGCGGGCAATCTGTCGGAAGTTGGAGCAAAAACAGGATTGCTTGATAAAAATTCAAAAATTAAAAGAGTTCCTGTGTCGAAAAAGATGTGTTCTGAAAACAATCTTTGTCTGCCAAAATAATATGAAAACTTTAAGATATTATTTTAAGAAGGCGCAGGCTGAAAAATGGGCAATTGGGCAATTTAATTTTTCAGATTTTACGCAACTAAAAGCAATTGTTAAGGCGGCAAAAGAATTAAATTCGCCTGTAATTTTGGGGACATCCGAAGGCGAAAGCATTTTTTTTGGCTTAAAAGAGGCGGTTGCATTACGCGATGTGTTGCGTAAAAGAACAGGACTTCCGATTTTTTTGAATTTAGACCACGGGAAATCGTTTGATTATTTAAAGCAGGCAATTGATGCAGGATACGATATGGTTCATTTTGACGGCTCAAAATTGCCGTTAGATGAAAATATAAAAATCACAAAAGAGGTCAAAAAATATGCAAAGTGGAAAGGAGTCTTGGTTGAAGGCGAGGTTGGAAAAATCGGGACAGATTCCTCAAAAATTTATTCAGAAAAATTTGAAATAAAAGAAGAAGATTTAACTAAGCCCGACGAAGCAAAAAAATATCTGGACAAAACAGGGGCGGATTTGCTTGCAATAAGTATGGGAAACTTTCACGGAATTGAAATTTCAGGAGTTGATCCGAATTTGAGATTAGATGTTTTAGAAAATATTAAAAAAGTGGTTGGTAAAACCTTTTTGGTTTTACATGGAGGTTCTGGCACACCGGAAAACGACATAAAAGAAGCAATAAAAATGGGAATTGTAAAAATAAATATTAATACAGAATTAAGACTTGCATTTTCAGATAGTTTAAGGAGAACGTTAAGCGATTCTGATGAAATTGTGCCGTATAAATTTTTGTCAGAAGCCGGAAAATCGGTTCATAAAGTTGTTGAAGAAAAGATATTATTATTCGGGAGCCAAAATAAAGTTTAACTGCCAAACTATTTACAAAAGTAAAATAGTATACTAATATACAAACATTATATCGCTACGTTAAAAATAAAACTATGGCGAAGATAAAATTAGAAAGAGAAAAATGCATTGGTTGCGGCTCATGTCAGGCGTTATGCCCTAAATATTTTGAGATGAAGGAAGACGGGAAATCTTCTGTTATAGGAGCTCAAAGAGACGCCAATGAAAACGATGAATTAGAAACCGCAAAAATAGAATGCGCAGAAACAGCGGCAGAAGCCTGCCCGACGCAGTGCATACATATAATAAAATAGAAATGATTTCACTAAACGCAAAAATTAGAAAGGAAACTGGTAAAAAAACCAAAGCTCTAAAAGAATCAGGAAAAATTCCTGCGGTGGTTTATGGTCCCGGAGTTAAAAATATTTCTCTTGAAATTGACCAGTTGGAGTTCAAAAAGGTTTTTAAGGAAGCCGGAAAAAGCTCTCTTATTGACCTTAGGGTTGATAAAGAAAAAAGGCCGGTTCTGATTCACGAAATACAAAAAGATCCGATTTCAGACAAGATTATACACATTGATTTTTTTCAGGCTTCGCTAAAAGAAGAAGTTGAGGTTACCGTTCCTCTCGTTTTTGAGGGCGTGGCTCCGGCCATAAAAGAGTTGGGAGCTACCTTGGTAAAAAATATGACAGAAATTCAGGTAAAAGCCTTGCCGCAGAATCTTCCTCACGAAATTAAAGTTAATATAGACGGGCTGAAAGCAATTGGAGACCATATTTTGGTAAAAAATTTGCTATTAGCAGAAGGGGTTAAAGTTTTTAAAAAGCCAGATGAAATTGTTGTTTCTATATCAGCCGCCGAAAAGGTTGAAGAAGAATTGGCAAAGGAGATTGAAGAAAAAGTTGAAGACGTGGAGAAAGTAGAAAAGGAAAAGAAAACGGAAGAAGTCGTGGAGGAGCCAAAAGAATAAAAAAATAAATTATTTCACCAGCCCCTTGTAAGGGCTGGTTTTTTTGTTAAAATAAATAATAGATGAAATATATATTTTTGTTTTTAGTATTTTTTGGGTTTTTGTTTGCCGACTTGCCCGCCGTAGCTTTAGCGGAGGCGGAGGATTTGGCGACTCAGTGCGCGGCGGTTTCTGAGTCAAACACCGGCTGCCCGAGTTTAGGCAATGCTGATTGCAGAGCGCTTTTGGAAAAATGCGCCAGTTATTATGACCAGCAGTCAGCTCAAATTTCCCAAGACATTACAAAAACAACTCAGCAAAAAAATACTCTTCAAAACCAAATATCTGCTTTTAGAAAGAAAATACAAAACTTAGAATATCAAATAAAGCAAAGCAATGTTATGGTAAAAGACCTTGGTTTGCAGATAAACGACACTGGGGTTTCCATAAACAAAACCTCGATAAAAATCAATAATTCGCAAACGCAGATAAAAAATATTCTACAGTCAATTTATGAAGAGGACCAAAAGCCGGCGGTTCAAATTTTACTTGAAGGGAATCTTTCTGATTTTTTTGATAATTTAGCTTATTTAGAAAGTTTAAATTTTCAGGTTTCGGGGCTTTTGGAAAGCACAAAGGATTTAAAATCGTATCTTACGGGTCAGAAAGATAAAATGGATGGCGAAGTGGGCCAATTGCAAAAAACAATAGCATTGCAAAATTTGCAGAGACAAGAAAATGAGCAAAACAAAAAAGAACAGGAACAATATTTAAAACTCACAGAGGCGCAGTATCAGCAACAATTAAAAGACAAACGGGACGCAGAGCAAAAAGCTTCTAAAATAAAAGCCCAGCTTTTCCAAATGCTTGGCGTTTCAAAGGTGCCCACATTTGGCGAGGCGCTTGAAGTTGCAAAAACCGCGGCAAATATGGCTGGAATAAGGCAGGCATTTCTTTTGGCGATTATCAGCCAAGAATCTGCGATCGGCAAGAATGTGGGGCAGTGCGTTGTTGTTGATATCGCGACAGGAACAGGCAAAAGAATTTCTACGGGGGTTTCGGTTATTAGGGTTATGAAACCCTCGAGAGACATTCCTGTGTTTATGCAAATTACATCGGCTTTAGGCAGAGACCCATATAAAACGCCGGTGTCCTGCTGGATACCGGCATATGTGGGCGGCAGTCCGTCTGGATGGGGCGGAGCAATGGGTCCTGCGCAATTTATTCCATCAACTTGGAATTTATTTGCCGACAAATTAAAGAGCCTTCTTGGAGTTTCTCCCGATCCTTGGGGAATAAAAGATTCATTTATTGCTGCCGGACTTTATCTTTCTGATTTGGGAGCTTCAGCTCAAACCTCAACTAAAGAAAGCAACGCGGCTTCCAGATATTACGGCGGTTCGTCAGCTTATGCGCGAAGTGTAATGTCGCGCGCAAGCTGTATTCAAACTTTTATTGACAACGGCACAATGTCTACGTCCTGTCAAAACTTAATCTTCTAGTTTTTTTTAAATGCTTTTATAATGCCGTCTAATTTGCCGTCCATTATAGATTCTATGTTGTGCCAAGATTTGTTTATTCTGTGATCTGTAATCCTGTCTTGGGGAAAATTATAGGTTCTAATTTTTTCAGCTCTTTTTGCAGAAGCAATTTGTTCTCGCCTTTCATTTGATAATTTTGATAAATCAGATTCTTCTTGCGTCTTTAAAAGTCGGGCAGACAAAAGAGACATTGCGGTTTCTTTATTTTGCAGTTGGTTTCTTTCTGATTGGCAGGTAACAACAAGCCCGGTTGGTTTGTGCACAATTCTTATTGCCGATTCTGTTTTATTGACATATTGTCCGCCAGGCCCGGATGATTTATAAGTTGTAATTTCTAAATCTGAGGGCGAGATATTTATTTCTGTTTTTTTTGGTTTTAATAAAACAGCAACTGTTGCGGTTGAGGTGTGCACGCGCCCTTGCTTTTCAGTTTTTGGAATTCTTTGAACCCTGTGCACTCCGCCTTCATTTTGCATTTCATCGTAAACTCCAGCTCCCGACAGTTCAAAAATAATTTCTTTATATCCGCCAATTGTTGAATTATTTGAGTCTAAAACTTTTTCTTTCCAGCCTTTTGTCTGGCCGTATCTTGAATACATTCTGTATAAATCGCGAGCAAAAAGCCCGGCCTCGTCTCCGCCGGTTCCAGCCCTAATCTCTATAATAACAGCCTGCTTCTCAGAATTAGTTAAGTCCGACTTAACTAATTCCGTATTATCGGGCTTGTAATTTTTCCAGTCTTCCGCTGTAAATTTTGAAAAATCTGGTTCTGTCATATTTTTTGTCATTGCGAGCCAGCAGGCGAAGCAATCTCTTAAATATTTTAGATTGCTTCGTCGTTTGCGATCTCCTCGCAATGACGAATTATTCCAATTTACCACAAAACCTGTCCAGGTTCAGATAGATACCCGCCACCGTTAGGCTTGTAAAATGATTATGTCTCTTGTCGGCAAATTCATGTATTTCAGTTTGTTTAAATATTCCTCCGGGGTCAGATAATTTAGCGCTTCGTGCGGTCGGAT
>ORJL010285417.1_pt1 | contig 77557 bp, 68 predicted proteins | sample 1779941 | NCBI WGS metagenome assembly ORJL01 (sample SAMEA104232317, study PRJEB22302) | groundwater metagenome | biome: forest; feature: aquifer; material: groundwater | place: USA | collected 2011-08-07 | depth 5.8 m | reverse complement strand
GGCCCCGCATCGCCTCCGTCAGCTCAAGCTTGCTCTCTCGTTTCACACCCATCTGGTCTCCTCACAAAAGTAAGATTAATTATGAGGCAACGACCTACCCCCGGGTAAGATTAATTATGAGGCAATGCGTGGAGTGGCAGCAAATTCGGGAAACGGGGTACAGTGTACCATGACACTCTCTGTTTTGGGGGACATTGTTATTGTTTCCCGTTGGTTTGCTGCTACCCGACGATGGCCTGTCTGTCGAAGACATTGTCTTCCATGCCGAGGCCATCGTCCTCATTATCGCCGCCACCAGTCGCAAGGCAGCCTGCCCTCGTTGCTCTCACGCCTCAGGGCGTATTCATAGCCGGTACTGTCGCACGCTAAGTGATCTTCCTTGGGCCGATATAGCCGTAACACTACGCGTCCGCGTGCGCCGTTTCCGCTGTACCAACCCATCCTGCCCGCAAGCCATCTTCGCCGAGCGGTTCCCCAACCTGGCAGGGGTCCGGGCAAGACGGACTGACCGGCAGAAGGAAGCTTTGGAGTACGTGGGCTTCGCTCTCGACGGTTCCGCTGGCGCCCGACTTGCCGGTCGGATCAGGCTTGGTGTCAGCCGATCCACCATCATACGTTTTGTCTGTAAGGCGCCCACGCCTTTGCCGGATACTCCCCAGGTGCTTGGTGTGGACGACTGGGCACGACTTAAAGGCCGGCGCTATGGGACAGTGCTGGTGGATCTCGAACGACGCCAAGTGGTTGATCTCCTTCTAGATCGCACCGCAGATAGCTTCGCTACCTGGCTCCGTGAGCATCCAGGTGTGGAGATAATCAGCCGAGACCGCGGAGGCATCTATGCTGATGGCGGACGAAAGGGAGCGCCGAATGCGGTACAGGTCGCTGATCGCTTTCACCTTCTGGTCAACATCGGCGAGGCTGTGGAGCGTGTGCTATCCCGTAAGCATGCTTGCCTCAAGGATGCCGCACACGCCGTCGATCGTCTTGCGTCCGAGGCAAGCGATGCCTAATGCGACGCAGCCTCGCGCCCGTCGACTCCATTGACACAGGAGCACGTGACGAGACACGAGCAGGTTAAACAAGCTCATCGTGCTCGCCGTCTGGAGCGCTACGAGGCCGTTGTGGCCCTGCATGGGCAAGGAGCCTGTGCCAGGGCGATCAGCCGGGAGTTGGGCATAACACGGACGCCTGTATGCCTCTTCATCGGCGCAGGGAGCTTCCCGGAGATAGCCGGCCGTCCCCAGCGGCCGGGGATTCTAACCCTCTTTGAATTGCATCTACGCGAGCGTTGGACCTCGGGTGTTCACAATGCCCACACGTTATGGAAGTAGATTCACGGCCAGGGCTTCTCCGGCTCAAAGTCCATTGTGCGCCAGCTCGTAGCAAGATGGCGGTGGACGCCGGGACGGCGCGGTCCAACGCCAAGGCAGGCGTCTTCCAAAGGAACTGTACCCACGCCGCCGATAGTGCAACCCACCCCAGTGCTATCGCCGCGCCAGGTAAAATGGCTGTTGCTTCGAGATGTGGCTGATCTGGATCGGGACGAACTGGTTTATCGTGAACAGCTACTGCAGACGAGCGAGGAGATACGAACCGCCATGCATGTGGCCAACGAGTTCGGCCGGCTCGTGCGAGAGAGCGATTTGCCCAGCCTTGAATCTTGACTCCTGGAGGCTGCGGGCAGCCATCTGGGCGAGTTTGCCAGGTTCGCACTTGTGCTCCGGCGTGACCTTACAGCGGTCCAGGCCTCACTGGCCTACAGCTGGAGCAACGGGCAGACCGAAGGACAGATCAACCGGCTCAAGATGCTCAAACGCCAAATGTATGGCCGGACTTCGCTCAACCTGCTCAAACGGAGGTTCCTCCGGGCGGCTTGATCATCAAAAGGGAGCAAGAGCCCATTCCGGATTGACAAACACAGGACGATTCTCTGGCCACACTAGAGCGGGCAAGCACTGCTTAATGTTAGGATCCATCTCCTCGCAGGACTTTCCTTTGCTTGCTAAAGACACCTACAGAAGCTTGGCACACCCTAGTAATGGTTGCGGAAGGCACGTGACGCAGACGACGGAAGCGCCATCGCCGGCTCGGCGTCTCCGGGGCGGCGATGGCCAATCACCAATTAAGTGTGGTATGGCTTGCTGGTCCAACGGCCCTAGCCAAGTAGAATTGTCACAGTGCGGCTCCAAGACAGTGGATGCTCGTCAAAGGCTTTACTATCAGGGCCCAAGTCTTGCAGCTGATGTGGCAATGACAAGGACCCCCAGCCCGACCAGGACGAAAGTGATGACCCAGTAGAAGCTCCAGGTAGCGACAAGAACAGATCGTACCGGCCTCCATACGAGAGAACCAGAGTCGTGCGCCGGAGCTTGCGAGGTGCTTTCACAAGAGTCAGCATTGAACGACATGCGCTGAATGCTGACCAGCAGGCCTATTATGAGCCACAAAAAGACTGTTGGCTTGGCCCCAAGAGTGATAGCATCTGTTAGCCCAAAGATAAGATAAGAAAGGCATCCAAGCAGAATCCCCACTACAGCTGCTCTGAACGGTTCATGGCCACCTCTGCCCCTGACATGACGGTAGGCTCGCCAGCCAGTATGGGCCACGTAGACCCAGAGGCCAAGAAACGCCAGCAAGCCCGCAACACCGAGGTCTACGGCGGTCTGGAGAAAAACGTTATGTGCATGAGATATGTTCTCTTCGGAATTGTTAAGGAAAGATGGGTACAGCGTCTTTTGCACGGAAGGAAACGTGTTGAGCCCGATACCTGTGAAAGGAGTATCTTGTATCATGTATACCGCCCGCTCCCAAATTTCTAGTCTTGCTGTAAGGGATCCCTCACCGAACGCAGTGCTTGAGGCACTGGTTTTCAACAGGAAGTTAACTGCGACCGGGGTATTCAAGCTAAGCGTAATGCCGATAGCGAAAAGCCCAACGGCCATCAAAGCAAGACCCGAACGTCGCCAGCGCCAGATAACGAGCAATACTGCACTGATCCCAATTGAGATTATCGCCGAGCGAGAGGCCGCCAGAACGACCAGGATAAGGCTTCCACACACAGACGCTATGAGGCCAACCACCAGAGGCCGGGATAGACGGCCGCCAATCGCCAGTGCCAGTGGAAGCGGGATTAGAAAGGCAAGTGTCCCGCCCAATTCATTAGAATTAATCCCAACTCTTGGCCCAAATGAGCTTTGCACGTCTCTAATAATCTGCGGAAACAAGCTATATACTGGCGATAGGAACGGAGCCTTACTCTGGTCCCAATTAGAGCCGACTAGGCCAAGGCTAATGATGGCGATGAGGCTCGCAGTCAGGAGTCCTACACCCAGCCAGAAATGCCGAGGGGTGGTCACGGCGACTAGCGTTGCATAGTAGATTGCGAAGCCAAGCAGAATGCCATGGAACTTCGGCATGCTGAGACCAAGGTCAACTGACGGGTATAGACTGACTCCGGCCATCAGTAATAGAGCCACTATCGGGCGATTAAGCGGAGTACGAACGAGCCAAACTCTGCTTCCAATCCCGCGCAACAGCCAGCCGACTGCCACAAGTCCCAACCCAACCCAAGGCAAAAACCCTCTTGGAAACAGAAGCAAGACAAAACTGGCTAAGAGCAGGCAAGGCTCAGCCTTTACGAGTGACGAACGCAGACTCAAAGGAGAAGGTCTCTTGGCATCGGGGCCGAGAACACTGTCTTTGGCACGCCTTGACGGTTGGTCTGTAGTCCCTCTGGGATTACGTCCCGACCATCTTGCGCAACATCGACAATAGATCTTCGTTCCGCTGATTCTCGGCCAGCGTAATGAGTTGGTCAATTTGGCTGGGTGTGACGCTGAGGCTTCTCTCTTCGTTGCACCTTATACGAAATATGTGGGGATGTCTGGTGGCAAAACGTTCTTCGCTTTCCGCCATAAGTCTTTCCTGCATTTTCTCGCCAGGTCTAACACCTGTGTAGGTGATCGGAATATCCAGACCCGGACGCAGGCCTCGCAAGCGGATTAGCCTACGTGCCAGTTCGTCAATCTGAATCTGCTGGCCCATATCTAGCATGAAAATGTCGTTGCCCTCTGTAAGAGTCGCGGCCTCAATAGTCAGGCTAACAGCCTCTACAGTACTCATGAAATAACGGGTCATATCCGGGTGAGTAACCGTGACTGGGCCCCCTCGGTCGATTTGCCACTCGAAGGTAGGAACTACGCTACCGCGAGACCCTAGCACATTCCCGAAGCGGACAGCGGTGAACAGAGTGTTCTTTATGGAGTCTGACTCAATCCGTGAAAGAGCCTGACCATAGAGAGTTCCGCGTTCGTTGGTGCCACCCCGTCTAATGGTTGCCGTATCTCGCGGTTCTCTGACAGTTGTTCCCACGAGGCCGTTTCCTATCATAATCTCGCAAAGCCGTTTGGTCGAGCCCATCACACTACTGGGATCCACTGCCTTATCAGTGGAAATGAGCACGAATCGTTCTGCATGGAACAGGTTAGCTAGTTCTGCAATGGTGCGAGTACCAAGAATATTAACACGCACGCCCTCATCAGGATGAGCTTCCACTAAGGGTACGTGCTTATAGGCAGCTGCGTGAAATATGATTTGAGGACGGTATTGCTCAAAAACGACACGCATCTTGCCTTCATTGGTGACGTCACCAAGGACAGCCACCGCATCCTCTAGATCGTCTGCTCCAACAGATACCTCAAGCTCGTACAACCCAGATTCGTTGTTATCCAACATTACGAGTTGGCGAGGTCCGAAGCCTGCGATCTGGTGACAAAGCTCCGAGCCAATGGTCCCAGCTGCCCCGGTAACCAATACCGTCCTGTCTTTAAGAAGGTCTCGGCAAGCAATTGGGTCTATGTCTCGAGACTTGCGTCCAATTAGGTCCTGACTCGTGATGTTCCGTAGCGGGAATACTCCGTTCTTACCAGCGATTTCGCCAAAGATATCTGGAAGAACCTTGATTACTGCTGATGTCCTCTCACAGATATCCAGAACACTACCGATATCGGAGCCGGACACGTTGAACATGGCGATCACGACGAGCTCAACCGCATGCGTCTCCACAAGCTCCGGGATGTCCTGGCGCCCGCCGCGAACAGGAATACCATGAACACGCATTCCATGTTTCGTAGGATCATCGTCAACGAAACCCACAACGTCGTAGGCTTCACCCTCCTTCGAATGCTGCAGACGCCAGGCCAGAAGCTGGCCAGCCTCCCCAGCGCCTACCAGCAAGACTCGGGTGCGCGCCATAGGGAACCGTCCCCCCAAAGCGCGTAGCCTCCAGTGTATGCCGGTCCAAACGCGACGTCGATAGCGAACGCCAATGAAACCACCAAAAGCAAAAACACCGGTCATTGCAACTACACTGAAGGGGACAACGTTTTGGCTTGGTATGAAGAAATCCAAAAGAAGCAATAGGAGCGTGCCGACAGCGACAGAAGCACCGATACTGACGAGTTCACCAGCCGAAGCATACCGCCACATCCGATGGTAAAGGCTGAAAGCGTAATTAGCGACACAGTATACGGCGACGGCCATAATGCCAAACACGAGCGAACGACGGACTACGACCTCGGCTGTGACCGAGCGCACGACCATAGCGAGGAATATGCTGATGGCAACAACACATGAATCAGCAAGAAGCCAAGGGACGATCTTTCGAAGAGAGTGCATAGGCGCCTTAGCCGTAATAATAGTGCTCTCCTAACTCTGCCAATGAAAAAGAAGCAAACTACTATGGAAACATAACGCGGATGAAGCTCCCTGCGATGATGCGGGAGCAGATGCCGCGAAGGTCATCTGGGAAGCCTCCACGCCGATCTGTTGGCGGTCAATAGCCCATAATCTTGGTTCCCGTGCAGGCTGGCCGCTTTTATTTTAACTCCACTAGCGCCGTTGTCAAGAGTAGGTAGTGATGTTACATGCACTCGCAACGGCAGCGAGGCACTTACAATGAGCTATTTTGGCGCCCGCTTCTGCCGGAATTGGACGAATGGGAGGGCATTTATGTTGGCCATGTAGCAGCCAACAGCTGTGGGCTCGACAAGGTAAGCTTGCTCCATCGGCTAAGAGCTAGTCTCTACACTTGCTTTGGGATCGATGCCGAGCTCGTACATCATTGCACCCTTTTTGCGCAGGTAAGCACTAGCATGGTATCGAACGCCATAGTGGTATCCTAGCATGATAGAAAAGAAAAGCAAATGCGACGGTAGCGTGACAAACGAGTTTACCCAACCGTTGAAGAAGGGAACAAGCGCATAGATGCTAATCAGATACGAACGTCTGAGCAAAGCAGCATAGGCGATGAAGCCGAGCAGCCCTTGCGCAACGAGGATCACCAGGGCATCGTCGTGGAAATTGACGTCATGGAACGGCTCGTGCTGCCTCACAACCTCCATGCCAGTTCCCCAGACCGGCGAATACATGAAGCGCTCTATGGCGATCTGAGCCTTGAAGAATGGACGCATCAGATTGTTGGCCTGGTTCGCCTCCTCACTGAGATCGAAAGTGTGTCGAAAGTCATTGGGCAGACTTAGCACCTGGTTTGCCCGTTCTGCAACGACCGGAATCTGCGTGCTCAGATTGGCAATCACTACCAGTGCGATGAAAACGGGTACACCGATTCTCACCAAGTTTGGGCTGAAGATGCGCCTACGCAGAAAGAAGGCTGTCATCAAAGCGAATAGCACGAGGCTGCCCCGACTCGCAAAAGTCAGAAGAGTGATGCACGCCGCGATGAGTGCGATAACCATTCCCCTTTTCGATTGAAGACCCAAAACTCCCCGCTCATATCCAATGAGCAGAAACACCGTTAACAGAATGATGCCCATCGCAGACACATTAGGGTTGAACATGATTCCCATATTCCGATAAGCAAACAAACCTTCTTCAACGCGAGTCCCCAACCCATAGAACCGAGTCAGCCAGGTTGCAGAGTCGAAGAAGAGCCAAAGGTACACGTTGATTGCCATGTAAACGACGATCAGCGGTATAAGGAATGTGCTGCCAGCGCGAAACCGCCCGAAACCAAACGCGAAGCCACATGGCACCAAAACCCATATCGCCAGATAGGTCAGAGTGGTCTCACGCTCAAGTTGAAAACCTTGGTACAACCAGAACGTCAAAGTCCCTAGTAGAAAAAGGACAATCATGGCTGCTGCAATGGCCAAGAGACGTCTATGATCGCGTGTTTTCGCTACTTGCGGAAGGTAAAGCAGAACCAGAAGAAACGACGGCTTCCACGGAATCCCTCCCAGATGAAACATTGGCAGAAATAGAAGGTCCAGTGTGACAAAGACTAGCCCCAAGGTCGCTAGTTCTCGAGCGCCAACTGACCAATTCCTGGCAGTTGCGGCAGGACTTGAAGCGTCCATTATATTTCCACTCCCCGCACCACTTGCCCCGGATTGTACCCGCGAATAACGTGACTCTTCACACGGGTGCCGTAGCCCGGACTGTAGTAGCAAGGTTCGACCTTCAAGCTGCGCGTTGTTTCGATTTCGATTTCAGTCGAGCTGTTTCTAAAGTACACTTTCCCCTTCTCCTCCCCCATCTCCCAGTTGCAGTGTGGCGTCAAGCATAGTTGCCAGCACATTTCTTCAGGCAAATCACCCACAAGGAGATCCTGAACTCGGACGGTAGTTTCGGAGGCCCGGATTATCCACGACATGCTTTCGCACGCTCTTTGAGTCTCTACTTTCCGTTCGGCGTCGATAGAAGGCGGCTCATCCTCAAATCGAATTGAACGAGTCATAGTCAAATTAGTTGCATCAAAGCGCCATTCGCCGACCCAACAATCCGGATCAGACCTCAGAACTCGCGCACAGCCGTTGTTCCTCATCTCGAACAGCCCTTCCCCAAGAGTTAGCTGATCCAACTCCTGGGAATACCAGGTACTATGAGAGCGGGCAGACCTCAGGAGATTTCGCCAGACGGGCAGCGGGGTATAGACGTAGCTTCCGGGATCCACAACCACATCCTGGCCTTCAATGCATAGTTCAAGTGAGAGCTGGTCGATATGCCCATGTACGCCAGTGAGCCCACACGTTATTGCCAGCCAGAAGTTGTTCCTGCGGTAAACTGTAATGCCAATATCAGGATAAACAGCATACCCTTTTTCATGCGCTTGCGGACCGGCAATTCTCGGCAGATAAGCGTTCTGCCCCGCTTGGAGAGGCTTTGGCTCTCGGGTCCGGTCTACTGAGTATCCTTGGGTAGCGTCACGCACTGCATCCAGCACACCATGCGGAATACCCTGTGTCAAGACTTCAGCCTCGAGACGATAGGATGCTCCCAGTTCCTGAAAATCGTTTCGGTCAAAAAGGACACCACCAATGGCCACTAGATGGCGATGGTCCCGGAATTCCTCACGGAATCGTCCGCCGTCATCGTCCCACTGAACTACAGGCGCTAGTTTGACAAGTCGACCATCATCATGGTCGCCAAGCGTTGGTATCCGGCCGTTTGGCTTGGTCAGGTCGTGCGTAAATTCAACCATTCGCTCCAGACGAACGAGGAACCAGTCAGGGAATATCTCCGGCCGATCCGAGTCAAACAGCTGCTTGACATAAGGATTGAGGCTTGGCTTCACACGATGGCTCTTCCAGTCATATTCTTTGATTCGGGTCCGCCTCTGTTGAGGCAAACGGAGCGCAAGTAATGTAGCGTGGAGAAACATCTCACACACCAGGCGGTGATAGTGGGTGGAAGCCTCATAGCTTGCGCCATCTGGATAGACGGTTCGTCCCATCTCGCCAATCAATTCCTGCAAACAGAATGCCAGCCAGCGGTCGCTTTCGGGGAACTGTGGAACAGCTGCAGCAATATGTAAGAGCCCCACGATATCGGCAAGGTAATGATTAGTTGTGGGTGCCTCCGGATAGTATTCCAAGTTGTTCTCTATGTGCAAGGCATGCCGATACAGGCTTGTCAATATAAGCCAGCGAACCGATGGGCTCAGCGCAGGGTTATCTTGGAAGAGGGACAAGCCCCAGATCCAGTTGGCTGAGCGAATAGCCACGTCCATGGTGCTTCGCCAGTTAACTCCATAGCGTACGGGGTTGGAAGCGATCCAATCAAGGACTTGCAGAACCCACTCCTGGCCGATATCGGCCCAACCAGATTGTTCGCCGTTTGTCTCTGCCAGCGATGATGACAAACCCATCCACGCGGTGTGTTGAAAACGGGATAGCTCCCACGGTACCTTGATATCTACACCCGGTTCGTGACCGTACGGGACATTCAAATACCAATCGCCGGGGTTCCAACGATACCCTGACTTGAAGTCCACATGCCAATCGATCGGAAGGTACAGATCGTCCAGGCCACGTGTTTGCTTGGATGTCAAGGCTCCCATGATCCTTCGGTCAGACTCGGTCTGTTCGCCAGTGAATTCAGTAGCTCCCTGTAGCAAAGCCAATATATTTAGCCTGTGCGAGGCCTCCGCGTCCTGTCCGGGCGCCATGTGATGGCAAAAGCCTTCCATGCCCTTAGCTTCGAGTGAATAATCAGTCCTTACGAGCCCGCTACCCAGCAGGTCAAAACGATGCTCGCTGGCCTCCTTGGATAGCTGAATGATGGCGCCAAGGTGAGGCAGCGCAGCCTCACGAACTTCCGTCGCGGTCACGCAGGTTGCAGGCCAGGCTGCAAGCGGGTCGTCAAATAGTTCCCCAAGTTGGACCATTAAGCCGGGTTTGTCCAGGTGCCAACACCGTAGGTACTTAGACTCCGGAAAGTCCGTTCTACGCAGGCTATCTTTGCAGAACGACCAGCGTCTGCTAATCAGCCTTTGAGCACGTGGCAACAGCCTAGATGCCCCTCGCCAATAACGGGATATAACGTGGTTAGGCTGCCTCACCTTAGCTCTTGGCACTCCTAAAAACTGGTAGTCGGGCAAGACTGCGCGTACTGAGCGCAAATCTGGCGACAGTCATAACATCTTCGCTAGTGGGCACGAACATCTGCGAAAACGGCACATGCGTTATACGCGAGAAGGCGACAGACCGTGCCAGTGCTGTTGTGAGGAATACAAGCGAAGTCGCCACGCTTGCTCCTACCGCTCCCCAAACAGGAATGAGCGAGAGACATAGACTAATCTGGGCGACCAACGGAAACAGCGACAACCGTAATAGAGTATTTGCCCGGCCTGTGCCTTGCAAGTATTGAGCGACAGGTTCTGAACATCCTACAGCGAGCACCCCCGGTAGAATAATCAGAAAGTAGACAGCCATTGGCATGTAGGCAGTGCCATAGAGCAGATAGACCAGTGGATAGATGCCCAGTCCACCGGCCACTCCCACGAAACTCAAGAGAACAACGGATATACGGCATGCCCGTGTTGCCAATTGTTGTGATTGGGCTGGCGACGAGCTTATCTTGGATATCCTGGGATACAGGATACTACTCAGAGCATCCGGAACCTTAGATGCAAGCTGGGTCGTATCCTGACCCATCCGAAAGAAAGCCATTTCGGATGGCAAGATAAAACGCACGACAACTAAGCCGGCAAAATAGGTGTTAACCTGACCAATCAATCCACCAAAGTAGTTATTGGCTGCATAACTAACCATGTCCCTAAGCATTTTGCGATTAAAGTTCGGTCTCATGGGTTCATATCGCTGACATTTCCAGTAACCATAGATGGCCGTCAAGCTGAGCGAGAATAACGAGGCTACAATTAGTGACCAGAGCCCCCAATGGAAAACGACTATGAAGGGCACTGCGAGTAGTGAAGGCAACAAACCCCGCAGTATACTCAACCAGTTGTAGCTCTTGACGTCTTCGAGATGGATCAGAAGATAGCTGAAGCTCGTGGACACAAAGCTAAGTGGAATCGTTATCAGAACAGCATACAGCAAATTGTGGTCGACCACTGTGCCCTGGAACAGATAGCTCTCGATAAGCTGACTTTGCCATAGTCCGACTAGAACTAGAACGCCGCCTGAGACGAGCGACAATAACGCCAGTACAAATGAGACTTCAGCGAAACCATATTTGCGTGCCCCGAGAAAATATACAGCGGCAACGTCAACTTTTATGCGTCCTATGGCTTCCGCATAACTTGGTAGGAGCATAAGTATAATCCAGATGCCCATGACCTCGGGGCCCAGAGTTCTGGCGACGATCACACTGGTAACTATTCTAGCGCCATACATGACAACATCTCGTGTCAGGAGCGCCAGGGACTTCTGCGCTAAACTCATTTTAATTGTCCATGGAAAAGGGAACTGAGCAACCGCGCTCCCTCACCACCGCCAAAATCACGCCGATCACCTGCCACATTGAACTCTTCATCAACAATCTCACTGCCCCAAGAGGCGATCCTCCCTACGGGAGGTAAGTGTTTGCATGGGTGGCCAAGCCCAAAGCCCACTTTGATACAATCGCTAGACATGGAACAACCTGCGAGTGAAAGCGGTTATCTTTATGCTCACGGGCGATCAACAGTCAGCAGTAACTCTTTATTGTTACAAGCACCATGTCGAAATAGATCAAGTATCATCTCCGCCAAATTGAGTTTCTTCAGGTATCTCGTAGTAGTCGTTGCATCCGAGGTTGACATTACGTTGTGTAGCCACTTAGCTTAGTGAGGCTCTCGGGATGAAATCATCCTGGGGCTCATGCCCATCTCCTCGATCCAGGGGAATTCTCTGAATGAGGAATCTGTGTTTACCCGCAGGCGTCAGTGGAATATCATCAGGATATACTACATGACACCGGATGCGCCCAGCACCGGCCCGCTCTATTATCGTTACGACTTCCTCTTCGTCTCGTTTCGTATACCCGCCGCTTCGTAATACACGCACTTCGATTATACCGGGCACATCTTGGTAGATCTGCAGACGGTGTATATTCTGAAACGCGGAGAAGTGTTGACCGAAGATCAGGCCTGTCAGGGAAATCCTCGCCCCATCCGAGGAGACAACATACTCATACTTCCGCCCTTCCAGGCTCTCCAAAACGGGGTATGTACGGCCACAGGCGCATGTCACTTCAGAGGCATAAACCCCTATGTCACCGGTGCGATACCTGATGAGCGGCATGGCAAAGCTGTTAAAGCCTGTGCCAACTATTTCTCCAGCAACACCCGGCTTGGTAATAAGGGCGCCCTTTTCATCAATTAGCTCCAAAATCCCATATTCCGGGAATACGTGGTATTTTGAACTCACTTCACATTCGCCGGCCAAAACAACTCTCTCCGACTGACCGTACCACGAGAACAGGCGAGCGCCAAAAGCCTTCCGTACAAGTTCACGTTGAAATGGGAACACCATTTCAGAAGCCCCGAGCACTGCGTGTAGTGGATAGACGATTCGATGCCGTACCAGATAACTGGCAAAGGTAGCAACAGATGAGACATGTCCATGTATCACCCTAATCCCACGAGCTTTCATTGCTGAAAGGTAGGCTGCCATTTGCTCGTCATCTAGATGATAGGTTGAACAGATCAGTTCACGAGTTGCTGGTTTATATACCATATGGGAGCTGCTGTCCACAATTGGGCCGCGGAGCACCATGCGCTTCGAAGTAAGAGAGCAGTCTACCCGCCTCCATAAGGCCTGCATGAATGCTGCGTCTCTTGCATTGGAATATCCCACTTGCCAGTACACAGTCACTGGCGTGCCGGAAGATCCGCCCGTTGTCATAACTACCCTCTGATGGGCAGGAATATTTGTTGCCAAAAGGGCACTCCGAGATTGCCGCAGGGTCTCTCTATCAAGCAAGGGTACTCGAGACAAATCCCCAGGGCCCTGTATAGAGCCCGGCGATAACCCATGTTCCGATAATAGCGCGCGGTAGTAAGGCACATGTTCATAAGCTTGATGCACCAAGCGCTGCAATTGGAGGGCCTGATATTCCTCTACCTGCCCGGGATTCCAGTGATCGGAACAACGGAGTAGCTTGGCTGTCTCTGCATATACCGGACCATATTTTAAGCGATCCGGCAACCACGGGTATGCAAATCCCATGTGACTCCTCAATGACCTGGGAATGGGTACAGCAATCGACATTCCTAACCCCTGTGCCACGGATCAGCAGAAGCTTTCAACAAGCAAAACTAGCACGTTGACAGCGTAAGCTCATCCGCAGCAAGTTATCCCTTCAGAAGGGCAATAATCTTTCTGTTCGTGTCCTCTGCATCGAACAAAGCCACTGCCCGGTCTCTGGCCATACAGCCCATTGACTCTCGTAATTGCGCATCTTGGCTGAGATCGAGAATGGCTTTTGCAAATTCGCCCTCATCGACTGATCCTGAAATAGTAGTAGGAATGATAAAACCCTCAACACCATCCCTCACCGCCTCAGGAATGCCTCCCGCATTGGTGGTCACGACAGGTCGCCCCGTAGCAAGAGCCTCTTTGATGGCCAACCCCATGCAAGCCCATCGGTCTACAGTAGGAGCCATAACTATGTCGGCGCTGGCGTAGTAGAACGGCAATTCCTCGCCTGGGATGTTCGTACAGCACATGATCCGTCCTTGCGAGGTTTCAGCTGCTTCTTGAACGACATTGGTTGCCGAACCCTTGGCCCCAGCCAGAACGAAGATTGTATCATCGCGTGCTGCATTTACGTTCCTGGCAATGGCAAGGGCATGTAAGATTCCCATCTCCGGTTCCATCCTGGCAAGAAACAAAATGACAATCTTGTTCTTCAACAGCGGATACTGAACCAATAGCCTGCGTTCCAGACTGGGGTGAAACCGCTTCAGGTCTACTCCGTAGTAGATGACCTCAGCGCTAACATCCTCAGCCAATCGCCTGACCGCTCCTCCGCAGTAATGGCTAGAGCTTAGTACGATGTCTGCTTCTTTCGCTGCCAAGTGATATACATGCCGATGCTTCGTGAAGTAATCTGGCTTAAAGTAAGGTCCAGCGAACACGGTGTAAAGGATTCGGATGTTCGGATGTAGCCGTCGGAGAAACGGAACTACAATACCTTCATGGGTTCCGTATATGCTTACGGTGTGCAGCCCTGAACGCTTAGCTACCTCAAGGATGTGCAAGGATCTCAACAAAGCAGAAGTAAAGCCATGGTAGTCTAAGTGCGGAATAAGCCCTGCTACTTTGGGCAGCTTCGTTGTTCGGCGCAGCAATGTCGCGGCTGCTCTCTTGGTAGGGCGAATTGGGATCCGAGTCACAGATAGATCTTCCTGAACGCTCTCCACCTTGCGTTGTCCGGAAGTGAAAGTCAGCACGTGTGAACGATACCCATTCTCAGCCAGATATGCAGTTAGGCCTAGGAGATGGGTCGAGATACCTCCGTAGGGAGGCGGGTAGGGTCCCACAAAAAGAGCTCCCGGCCTTTCTTGCTGAAGCGCCTTAGGGTTATTCATGTTTTCTTGTTATCCTGTTCAAATTTGTGCTTGTAACACGTCCAACCGGGGACAATGAGACAAATCCTCATACAGGCGTGCTCCCAGTTCAAATATCAGATTCGATTTACCATGAGTCGAAAGTCATGTTTAACCACCGTAGCATCTTCATGTCCCACGTATAGCGAAAATCCCGTTCAGGCCATTTCTTTCCAGCACGGCGGGAGAGCAGTACTGTTAGAAATTCTGGCAATTTGAGTACCAGCAGCCTCAAGAAGACGACTAAACTATATCTTCTTAGACCCCCTTTCAACCTCTTGGCGACATCCCCAGATTGCAGATTCCGGCCATACTTCGAGCAAAGAGTGGCTGAAGCGAAGTACTTTATGTCCGGATGCCATAACGTGTGCGACATATCCCCAATTCTAAAGTCCCCCCAGCCCCTGAGGGTTGAAGGCGGTCTAAACCCGGCTTCAACGACCTCATGATGTAAAGGCGTTCCAGGGCAAGGAGCGTACAGGAAAATCCTGCCGACAGATATCTTATCTTTATAGGTTCGGTCTAAACGATCGATGAGGTCGGCGGTCTTATTCAGGTCCTCTCGGTCTTCAATCGGAAAACCGGTCATGAAGTTGGTCATCAAATGGATGCCTGCCCCGCAGATCTGTTCGGCAGCTCGATCAACGTCATCCAGAGTGCAGTCTTTCTTGATGTAGTCAAGGATCTTCTGGGATCCCGACTCAGCGCCAACATAAACCTCGCAAAGTCCGGATGCCCTGGCACGTTCCCAGAAGGCTTTGTCCGTACGCCTTGTATATTGAGCTCGGCAAGACGCATGCCATTGCATATCGGTCTTCATCTCGATAAGGCCTTCGATGACTGCCTGGGCTCGATGCAGATCTGCAAAAAAACAGTCGTCTACGAAATGTACCTTTGTCGGGTGAAAGCGCTCATAAAGCGACTTCAGATCGTCAAGAACTCTTTGAGCGCTCTTCTGGCGCATCATTCTCCTGTGGACTATTACCACGTCACAAAAAGCGCAACGGTGCGGGCACCCGCGTTCCGATTGATATAACAGAACGTCATTGGTATTGTACTTCTCGATAGGCAACAGACTATAATCAAAAGGCAGTTGCTCGTCGAAATTCATAAAAGGGCGATCGGGGTTATGGACGCTTTTCCCGTTGGATTTCCACGACAGCCCCTTAACACTCGAAAGGTCTCCGTTTGTTACCAGCGTCTGTGCCAGCTCGACAGCGGTAAACTCGCCTTCACCACGAACTACGATATCGACCAGGTCCGAAGTTTGTAGTGCCTGCTCTGCAGAGAGCGTGACATGTACCCCTCCCCAAACAATCGGCAATACGGGGTTCAACCTTCTAACCACTTCTGCGCAATACAAACCGTATTTAACCATACTGCCGGACAGGGCTGTAATCCCTACATAAACAACGCGATCGTCAATCTCCTCGGCCAACTGCTTCCGTGCATTCTGAATTCGGCCATCAATAATAACTACCTCAAACCCGGCGCGTTGTAGATAAGGAGCGATGGCCAAGAATTGCAGAGGAAGAGTTTTCATGTGCAAGAAAAGGTATTGAAAGAAGTCCTGCGTCGTATCGAGATTCGCAATAATGCCAGGCAGTTTATCCCGTAGATAAAAACCTATTTCGCCAGGCATTACCAGGATTACTTTGTCCTTTATCATCTTGTGAGTTCCCCTAATGGCATAGTGTAAGGTTCGACTGCCGGACCTAAGCTACCCCGTCTGCGTAAAGGAAGAGGGATCGTTTGGCACGCAGCGTGGGGTACATTCCAGTTCTTTACATCCAAATCGTGTCCAAAAGGCATCAGGTTCAGAAAGCTATCCTACTATCTGCAAGCAGCATATGCTTCCGGACGCTAGTCACCACCCCCATCTCGATCCTTTTGCCCCTTTATCCATCGTCAATATGGCGCCCGCAACTTGCCGGAGGTCAGGCTGGTAGTAGTTCGAGTGGCCGTGTCGCCTAGATACTCCGCCACGCGCTCCTCAAAGTATCTGCTGGTGGTGTTGAAGAGGCCCAGAAGAACTCCGGCGGGAGGTCCCGTCTACGGGCAAAGAGGTATCTTCCACCCCGCTTTGACTTACTCTAACCAGCGCATAGCTCGATGCGGGCGGTGCAACTCTAAGCCGTCTCCCCCAAAAACGGTCACGTCGTGCCTCCACCGGGCTGCCGGCCGATTAGACCTCACATCAAAGAGACGATGGGGTACACTGAGCCACACGGTACGCCCTACCGAGAGACCAAGTCGCCTATCCCAGAGCAAGTCAATCGGAATATCTGCTGCGTGAAGTTCCCGCCGGAGATACCCGAAGGCTTGTCCATGCGTGATCCACCTCGCTACCCTCACCTTAAGCTTACTTGTCTGGAGGATATTCACCTGCTTGACCTGCTGCTCGAAGCTGCTCAAGAATCGCACGATGATGTCTGAAGCCCAGCCGGCAAGACCCTATCAACCCGTCCTAAGACCTAAGGCGCGTACCTGACAATGTACTATTCTTACCCATTGCCTTAAACGATTATCGATAGGGGTACGAGCGAACCCCTGGCCCCGACGCACATTCTTCATCCCCTTGCCATAAAACATAACCAAACATACCGCAATACGTAGCTGTCGTCAAGGAAACCCATTGCGCCGTAGTACATTGTATAATTAGTGAAGTGACGGAATATGTAAACACCCTGGACACAGTAGATGTGGCTACTGAAATATCAGGCATTGAGGAAGACACCAGGCGAAAGCCTGGAACGGCCTCTGCCTGCATTCACAAGATCAACATTGCCTCGGAATGTGTCCTCCCCAGATGTAGTAGGTTTCTTGGGGCCATTTCATTGTACCGGAAGCCACCTGGCCAAACTGTTGAGTCTACCTTGCTCCAATCCGAGGACACCTTGAGACGCATGCGAATTGCCCACAATAGGCCTATCTTTTGGCTGCTTTGTACGTGACGCTCTTGATTACTTGATCATCGCTCAGCGGTATTCCCAATTGATTCTTCAAGTTGACAAGACCGTCGGTGACCCGTCCCACGAGCTCGTCATCAGGCATCTGAGTCATGTTGACATGCAGGTCTTGTCGGTCCCCGATACGGAGTAGATACTGCTCCTCATCGGCCTCTATCAAGCCGCGATCACGAGCTATCTGATAAATGGCAGCCCCGGGAAGCGGCAGAACGAATCCCGTGGAGGGCCAACATTTTGCTTGCCTGCAGACTTCAAACGTCTGTTGAATGGTTTCCTTAGTCTCCTGAGGATAGCCGAAAACAACCGAAGTCTGGGGAGCTAAGCCTGCTTCCCAGGCAGTGTTGCATTGTTCAATGTATCGTTGCACGAATTCTTATGGGCGAGGCGTCTTATTCATGGCACGCAGTATCTCCGGCGAGCCTGACTCCAATGCTCCTCCTATTGTCAGCGCGCCAAGGCTCTTGCATCTCTTCAAGAGATCCAAGTCTTTCCGAGCGAAAGTGTTGCCTAGCGGTGATATTGGCAAGAACGCTTTTACCTGCTCGTCTTCGATTGCATCGCAGAGTTCTTGCGTTCGCTTGAGCGACGGCAGGCACAGCTCATCCAGAAATTGAGGTAGTTGACTCCAAAGGTGTTCTGGTAATACTTGAAGTGCCGGATCACCCTCTTGAACGAATAGAACCTATACTTGTATGACTTGAAGGCATGCATGCAGAATGTGCAACTGAAGGGACAACCCCGGGCGGTGTTGAATGGAACAGTCTTAAGTTGATCGGCGGGTAACGGGAGAGGCTCCGGCACCATTGCGTTCGATCCTTCAAGGTATTTGCCGAACTCGAACAGGGTGTAATCCGGGAATGGGATGTCCTCAATTTGGAAATGGGTTCGCGCGGCGGAGTCTTAACAACAGTTGCGCCGTCCCGAAAAGCTATGCCCCGCACGCTGTGCCATGGTCTCCCTTCGGCAATCGTTGTGGCAATATCGACGATAGTGCGGTCTCCCTCGCCGATGACGGCCATATCTACCTGTGGAACACGCGTGAGCAGAAGCTCCGGTATTGATGTAGCCACAGTATTGCCTACTACAAGAACCGTGTTGGGCAGCGCCTGCTTGACCTGAGTACACAACCTCTTGGTAATCTTATACGAAGAGATGATGTTTCCTAGCCCAACAATGTCGTAGGAATGAGTTGCGAAGAAGTTATCTACCTCTTTGTCTGTAAAGCGATGCAGGTCAATGTCGAATATGTCCGGTTTGTAGCCGGCGTCTCTTAGCGCAGTGGCAATACACGCAAGCCCAACTGGAATGATCTTAACAGGGCTCGACGGCCGAAGGCATGGGTTAACCAACAGGATCTTCATTTCACCACCTACCACTTGTTGCTTTGTGGACAGCGAGACCCTCCCTCAGACGGAGAGTTGCCAGCTAGGTACAGCCTTGGCGCCGGAATCACGGCAGGTTCCTGTATTCCAACAAGCCGCGTTGGTTGAGCTTCTCCGCGATCTGGCGGGCTGTTTCAAACGACATCGCGTGAGCATCGGCAATTTGAGCTAGAGTTCTGGTCCCATCCATGGCCAGAACTATTTCACCTAACTTCTGGCTCCTTTCGGGGGAGCTAGAGAGTTCACTGCGGACGTCCTCTCTCTCAAGCAGTAACTCTCCCCGTAAGACAGGTACCGGGATCAAGTTATTCTCCAGCACGTCGATCATGTGAAGCACTAGGTCTACGGATCTTTGGAGGTGCTCCGCGGAGACCATGCGGAGGTCGTTGCCTGAATGGGATGTAGAGCCTTTAGGGTCTGGCGCATCCATGGATGACTGCAACGCGTGCGAAAAGGACAGGACTGGGATGAGCTCACTCTGCGCACCAAACTGGCTCCATGCGCAGTCAATTCCCGGCGAAGGGATAGTTGCCCGCCCCGTGGGATCATGCGCTCTCATAGCCAGGCCAAAACAGAGATCCATTTCTGTACGCCCGTGGTTCGACAGTTGCAGAATGTACGGACCCGGCAACCCTAAACCGTCAAGGAATAGTCCACCCTTTGTTTTCGGAACGACTTGTTCGTTTTGACTGAGGTAGGCAAATGAGCCAATAGGATCTGGGACAATCAACAGGCGGTATGTATAGAGCAATTGGTCACGCTTGAGTAGTTCGCGCATGACCCCGATCCCAACTGCTGCCCCTATCAACCCTCCATGGCCTTGTGGGGGATAACCAAGGTGAGCGCAGAGAATAATAGTGTCCGCGTGTTCGCCCGGCACGGTCACTTCACCAATCTTGAGAGTGCCATAGGTGAAATTGGCGCTAATGTGGACCCTATAATCGGTCTCGATCAGACTTTCTTTCGTCTCCTGACTGCAGCAGAGCCCCCAATCTCGCTCGGATAGCATCTGGTGATAGGGAATCGCACGGCGATTCGAAAGGTCAACGGTCAGATGCTTAAGCAACTCTTCACGGGTCACCGTCCCGGAGAAAGGCTGGGAGTACTCCGGGACGTGCAATGCATTGTCGACCAGGGAAAAGATACGCCGTCCGTCAAGTGTTTCCAGGCAAGCTTCGCGGCACACCCATTTCTCGGGCACAATCCACTCCCGGCAATGGGTTCCGGTGGGATACTCGTGCACCCTCATCGCAACCTGGTGTGACAACGCGTCCAACGCTGCATCGTATCCGTTTGACATTAGACCGCCCGGGACATGCCACAGGCTTTTCGATATCTCCTCTATTGGGGCATTCTCGGATAAAGACACACCGAAGTCGCTCCTGTCTATAGAGCGCAGTAACATGGGGGCCTTGCCTCCGACCCGGCCGCAGGCGGTCAGGAGCCACGGGTCATGCCTTAACCCGTCCTTGATAACCCTGAAAACGTCGGCGGCTTTGATGGCTACGATAGCTCCTCTCCCTACGCGGACGTTACGTACCACTCCCTGGGATCTAGCGACGGCATCGAAGTTCTCGAACTTTGCCTCCAAGTCAGGGTTGGACGTATCGGCACAGAAGTAGACGGCGTCGCCGCTAATTGTTTGGCCATTGATAACAAAAACACCAGGAAACACCTTATCGTAGCGATAGGGCACGTTAAGGCAGCGTTCAACATAGTGTATAAATGTCGATCCCGCGTCTAGATTCAAGTTGCAGACAACGCCATCCGTTTCCAGAAAGCGGTCCCAGAAGCTATCCTTGCCAAAGCATTCCCTGGGCATATTGGCAGTAAGCTCCTGCGCCCGGGCGCCCAGGGCAGCCACAGAGAACAGTGGGTCGTGCGATCGAGATGATTTAGGATGGAGGCGGAGCATCTCGGCGAATGTGCCCATCGCTGATGCCGTGGAGTCTGGATCAAACGCCTCACGTCTTGCGAATGAGTACGTGAAAGTCGGGACGACCAGAGTTCCTTCGTCGCCGATCACGTCATGAAAAGCGCCAAGGATCGTCTGAAAAGCGTCGGTAGCAGTGCGGCCCTCTTCCGGATATCCAAAATAGCCGATGTTGCTGTGTGAGAAAACAACGTCACCACGCCTCAGCCCAGCCTGTCGCAAGGCGGACGCCATCGTGTGGCGGTTGTAGTGCCACGTCAACAGTTGGACGCCCTACCTATCTGGATTCCAGGCGAAGGCATCAATGATCGTGATATCTTCCAAACCCGCGTCTTCGATCTGTCTGACAATTTGCCAATTCCAACTAGGTGAACATAGGATAAAGACCCGATGAAAAGGCTCCGATCTTCTAAGCGCAGGCGCACTGATTGGCCGCGCAAAGCCCTCGTGTAAGGTCCCGATTTTTGTAGCGGAGTTGTCCACGACAAGCATCTCGCGATGGTCCGCCTCCGTTAGTCTCTCGGCAATGCTCGTAGCGTATTGGTTGGCGCCCCAAAAGATCAGTTGTGTAGAACGTGGGCCCCGTGAGCTTACTTCAGCACTAATCCTGAACGCAAGTGCACTTAGGCGCTGTTCTTCCTGTTCATGAAGCTCTTTGGCCTCCAGATACCTCTTTTTCCCCAATTGCACCAGGCTTCCGCATTGCGAGCTGAGATGAGAACGAACACTGCTCCCGTTCCAACTGGCAGCACGATTGCACAGCCGTGCAACCAACACGAATCCGAAGTATCGGCTGGCAGCCAGGCCGCCTATTGCCAACGGTTCGAACCCGAACTCCTGTACCAGGGTTTGAAGGTGCAATGGCGAAAAATGAAGAACGTGTTCGCAGTGGAGGGACTCACAAGGATATTTCTCGTAATTAGGGACCTCCACCACTAATATGCCTCCTTCCTTAAGGTGGCGTCTGGCTTCCGACAACCATTTGCGGGCGTCAACAACATGCTCAAGAACATAATAGCTGACTATCGCATCAAAGCTTTGCTGCAGCTGTTGCTCCAAGTCCGAGCGTTGGTCGTTCCCAATAAAGTCCCTTGCGATTGTGTCGCCTGCATCCTGGTTCAATGGGTCCAATCCGACGGCACGAAAGCCGGTGCTTCTGAGTGCTTCACAGAAAGCACCCGTACTCGCTCCAATTTCCAGAATAGAAGCCCCTTCAGGCAGAAATTCCCGGACAGCCCTGATGCGTGCCTGCATGTCGAAATCTGGGGGAACGTTCAGAGCGCCGCCTATAGTGTGATGGGCATCGGCGTAGTATTCTGACAAGAATGAGCCTTCTGGCACGTAGCTAGAGAAGACAAATCCACACCGTTCACAAATGCCATCGTTCATGATTATCTCAAACAGGTGGTGGCGTGTCGGAACCAGGTAATTCCTGGAACCGAGCAACGTCAGGTCTTCTCCCTCCCCGCAGACGTCACAGGCCTTTGGTGTCCATATTGCTCGTTTTATCTTTCGACGGTCTTCCACGGGACCTAATTCACGCTCCAATGTTCTCTAAGTGTCCGCACTAGAGCTGGTGCGAGCAATCCGCATATGGATTCCACCCCTAGAATATCTATTAGTCGCCGCTGATTCGCTTCTGGCAACGGACTGTTGTTTCCCAGCGATGCTCTCACCCCTTCACACCGGTTACTATAAACGTATCAAGTGTTTCCGTGAACAGGAAATCTCGTATGCGGCCGACAAGCAAATCCCGGAAACTCTCACAAAAGTAGTGCTGCACATAGTTTGGAGCATCGAAGTAAAAGAAAACTTGGCCCTCTCGAAAATCGCCTTTGCGTCCGATCTGGTATCGATGCCCGCCCAAGGTTCTGCTACCGCTTAGGATCTTGTGCTCCGGTCCGGCAGTTGATAGGATGAGCCTCCCACCCGGGCGCAGGACCCTGGCATACTCACTGATCGCGTTGCACATGGCATCTTCGTTATCTTCATAGTGAATGACGTCCCACGATACAAGGAAATCGAACTCGTTATCATGAAATGGTATCTGGCGGTTCGTACCCACGCGTAGGTCCGACTCGTAGCCGAGCCTGCGTAGCATTCCGCTAACGCTATCGCAGATCTCCGGATGCACCTCGGTGCCGAACAACTGAAAGCCCAGAGAAGCCAGGAAGATCAGGTTGTTACCGCTCCCAAAGCCGATGTCCAGAACCTTCTTACCAGCGTAATCTTTGTCTAGACCAGGTATATAGTCTCCTTTGAAGAGCCGAACCATGGTCTCGCTTGGCCAGGAGACCTCGGCTGCAAGCGTCCTGTAGGCAGATGCCCATTTCTCGAACGCCGTTTCCGCCATTAGTCTGTCCTCCTAGTGTTGATTGCAGAGCTCAGCAACAAGCACACTCAGTCCACCGATCGTAGAAAAGCGCCGGTCTTGGAAGTGCAGTTCGCTGAAGGCAACTCCGAAGTGTGACTCGATTTCCATGATGAGCTCAATCACTTCGAGCGAATCAATAAGCTTCTCGGCAAAAAAGTTAACTTCTAGCTGTTTTTCCGGCGTATTCCCCGGCACTTCTCCACGTTGCATGAACCAGTCCAATAGCCATTGTGCCTCTTCAGTCAAGCTCAAGCCTTCCATAAATAAGTCCTAGGATTCAACCGCAATGCACCTTACTGGCGATCCATCGCCATCAACGATCTTGAGCGGCAAGACGATTAGTTCTATTTCGCTGCAAGTCAACGTTCTCAAATTGCAGAGGTATTCAACTATGACTACACCGTTCCCCAACAAGAGCTTGTGAATGGGCGAGTCGAGCTCGCTTCCCCGGCCATTCTTCGGGTTATCCGGCATGGGAGTATCCATCGCCAGCAACTTTACGCCGCTATCCACGAGCCATTGCGCGGCACCCTGAGAGACGAACGGGTGACTAGTGTAGTATTCTGATCTGCCCCAATAATCAGACCAATCAAAGCGGATTACAACCCGCTCTGGGCGCCGCGAGCCCAATTGCTGTCGAAAATCCGCCTCTGTTACCTCCTGCAACTGATGGCTGGCGGAGAAGTCTAGCACCGTTGCCGGTCCGACTAGTGTGTCAAGCGAAATGGCGTCAACCGTAAGACCCCCCGGAATGAAGTGTCGAGGCGCATCGCAATGCGTACCCGTATGTGTTCCAAACACAATCTTCCGAGTCTCACGATTCTCTATGCCGTGACGTCCCAGCTGGCTGATCTCCACCATCGGGTGCCAGTGGACAGGAAAAGTTGTCATCCCTTCATGAATAGCGAAGGTTAAGTCTATCTTTCGTCCGGCCATCATTTTCTCCTGCCCGCTTCGCTAGGTCCCCGCTGGACTTCAACGAGTTCGATGAGTTCGCCATCCGGTCCCCGGAGCATGACTATGTTCAACACTTTGCCACCGACAGAGACTTGGAACGTCGAAGTGGCATCTCGTGCCCCGGCCTCCTCCAGTTTCATGGCATCGCGTTCGAGACTCGTGGTTAGCAAAGCAAGACAAGCGAAGCCAGGAGCGTCTAACAAAGGCAGAGTAATTTCGTTCCTTTCCTCGGCCAGAACGAGATCCAGCGACCAGCTTGTCAGTGGGGCCCGGAAGGCGACGCGCCCCCAGGACCTCGCTGGATCTACCGTTCCTCTTGCTACGAAGGTACAGCCTAGCCCGTCTTGCCAAAAGCCCATGCTCCTGGCTAAGTCAGCAACTGGCACCAGGACTGCTTTGATTTCGATCGGCCGAGATGACCTCTCTGGCGCATCATACCAGAATTGAGCTTGGAGATCCGGTAATATGGATGCGCGAGGACAAACGCACCCAAAGGACTCCCGCCAAATGGGCCCCCAGGGCAAAGCGGTATCGCCAAGGGCTTCGGCACCGGGGGGCTCTCCATTAAGCAATAATTGATACGGGGAGTTTGTTCGCTCCGATCGGTCACCGTGCTGTGTAAGTTCCACCGCGACACCACGCCCTGCCTGGCAGTACGCCAAAGAATGAACGGCCTCGTATGTCCGCAGGAACGGGCGCTTCGCTGGATTGTTTGGCGCGCCCTCCTGAAGGAACTTCATTCGGTAGCCAGCCCTCTGCAAACTTGAACTTGCTTGTTGCACGTTCCAGCACGACAGAGCAATGTGGTCCACCCCTAAAATCATGGCTAGATCTGGGTCCGCAATATCAAGATTTGGGTGTCGCGAGAAGTTGTTCTTTCAGCCTGTTCTTTTGCACTTTACCATTGGAGCTAACAGGGAACTGTTCAACCTCGACGAAGCGAGTAGGCACGCAATGTGGGCTTAAACGTTCCTTGCAGAATGCGATTAGAGATCCTCTCTCCGAGGCAAGAAGGCATCCCGGCTTGAGGTCAATTGCTGCTACAACCTCCTCACCATAAAAATCATGAGGCAGTCCTATTACGGCTACTTGCGCAACCGCGTCATGCTCTAACAGAACGTCTTCAACAAGACGAGGGCTGACATTAACGCCACCACGGATAATCAGGTCTTTTTTGCGGGCCGTGACAAAGAGATCACCTTCCTTGTTCAAGTAGCCGACGTCTCCAGTGGAAAACCAACTGCCAGGGGTCGTCGAGTCTGGCTGCAAGGTTTGATAGTTAAGATAGCCGGCCATGACGTAGGGTGTCTTTATCAGGATCTCTCCTTCTTGCCCGGAATCAGCCAATTTCCCACCCTCGTCTACCACCTGGGCATCCACGAGAGGTAGTACCCGGCCTACCGAGTTATCTAGCCGGGGGAAGCGTCTCGAGTTCCCGGAAACCAGAAGTAGTTCGGATAGCCCGTAGCTTTCAAAGACTTCTATCCCGTACTTTGCCTGGAACTCTTTCTTCGTCTTGAGCGGCAAGGGCGCCGTTCCCACGCAAACCGTCTTGAGATGCTTTTGGGAATATTCCCGACCAGCCGGGTCCCGGTCCATGCGCAGTAGGCCGGCGAGCATGGTAGGAGATAGCCATAGGGTATCTGCTCCGTATCGAATTACCGGTTCCCAGAAGTTCAACATGGACTTGGGGCCGAAGGGAGAAGCCAGAACCACCGTTGCCTCTGCCATGAAGGGGCACAGCAAAGTATTCAAGAAGCCGGCCATATACCCCATCTGCAATATATGAAGGAACCGACAAGTCGAGTCAAATTCCAATTCATAGTTGAAAGCAGCGGCGTTCTCGAGCAGGCTACCAATCCGGTGAGAAACACCTTTGGGCAAGCTCGTCGTTCCGGAGGTGAATGTAATTGAAAATAGATCATCTGCAGAAGCCCCACCAAAGGGGCGCCAGCCATCAGTCTGCGGCGACCTGATTGTGCTGAGCGACCATGTGTCAGCGTCGTCCCCGTCGGCTCTTCTTGGTTCGTCGCAGGGTATTAACTTCCACAACCGGATACCGTTTCGAGCCAGGGCCGGTCCATCAAAGAAGCCGCTCGTTGCTGATGAGTAGACCAGTAGCTTCGCACCTGAATGTGCCAAAACATAGTCTATTTCACGCTGGTGAAGCTCCGGGTTTACGGGTACTGCCACCGCACCAGCATAGAGACACGCGAAGTAAAGGAGCGCAAACTCGCCAGAATTATGCAAGATGATCGCCACTCGATCGCCCCGGCGGATTCCCCTGGCCTGCAACTCAACCGCCAACCCAGTGCCGAGCCGGTAGGTGTCTGCATAAGTGAAAGTGCGATCAGATATTGCGTCGATCAGGAAAGGCCGGTTAGCAGCCCTTTCAACGATGCTGAGAACTCGCTGGAGAATGTCCAAGTGCTGTTCCTACCTATGCCCGTCCTATGAGAGCTGAAACGGTGAGAGGTAGATATGCTGACTTAACTCTCATCCACTTGTTCAGCGCCGTAGTACTTTTCCAGATGAAACCTAGCAGTGAAAACCTCTTCGCTCTCTCCGCTGATCCTCCTGGCAATACGTTCCACCAAGTCACGTGGTGCGTTTACTTTATCTTCTGCACATAACGCGATAATCAGCTTTCGAGGATCGACCCTGTACCTACTCGAGAACTCACGGATTATACCCATATAGCTTGAGTGGAATTGAGCGTAACCCCCGACAAGATCGATAGATTCGTAGCCGTTGCGCCGAATGAGCGATTTGATATACTTCTCGCCAATGTCCATGACACATAGTGGGTCGATGCCCGTGTCAAAGCCTTTGCGCTGCAACACGATGAGGAAGATCTCTGTTGGTGTATTGCCAGCACTGCGTCCTATCCCTTGAAGTGACGTGTCAATTACTATAGCGCCGAGTTCAACCGCACGGATAGAATTGGCCACAGCCAGTTCCAGGTTGTTGTGCCCGTGAAACCCCAAAGGAACATCGCAAAGGTCCTGGACAGCGTGGAAATAGTCCTCCATCTCGTTGGTGAGCATACCCCCTGCCGAATCCACGATACACAGCAGGTCTGAGCCAAAGTCTTGGGTCAGTTTGGCCTTGGCAGCGAATTCCTTTGGGTCCATGGTGTAGGATTTCATGAAATTGGCGGAGACATACATGCCATGCTTTTTGGCGCGCGTGACGTACGGCTCGGACTCTTCCATTTCAGTGACGTTGGTGCCAATGCGAATGAAATTCATTCCGTACTCGGCAGCCATGTCAATGTGTTCAAGTTTGGCGATGCCGGGGATGCAGAACATGCCCCACTGGGCCTTCTTGACGGAGTTTGCCGCAGCACGCAGGTACGCTTCATCGGTTTCCGCTGCCTGCCCCTTGTCGGCTTCCGAGGCGCCCAGTCCGATCCCGTGGCCGACCTCAATGAACTCAAAGCCAGCTCTATCTAGCTCGCTGCAGATGACCTCTGTGTCAGCCGCCGTGAACCGGAAATCGATGGCATAACTACCATCTCGCAGGGTAACCTCGAGGATCTTTGGTCGGTTATTCAGTATCTTGGCCCCCGTCATGACTTCGTTTGATGGTGATTCGACCCCCATCGGTTCCGGTCATAGCTCTTCGAAGAGACAAGCTCAATCAATCCGGACTGTGCGACCCTCTCGGCCACGTGAATCAACGCTTCTAAGTTAACACCGGAACGCTCAGCAATCGCCAGAACGTCATGTTCTCCATCGGCAAGGTTCAACAGCCACATCATGGCTTCCATACTCCCCGTTAGACGGTCTCGTGTCCCTATCGACCGGTAAAGCCCTCGGGGCCCCAACTGCGGTTCGCAACATTGGACCGTATTCCGCCAGACCAGATTGGACTCTAATGCGTTGACGATCGCCATCGTCGCGTCGACTGATCCGGCCAGTGCGTCGAAATCAATGAAGTCCTTATTGTCTAATGAAGTGTGATATTGGGAGTACAACCCGTACAGCGTCCGGCTCAGTCCCCCAAAGGGCAGGTTGAAGCCGGGAGAGCAATACTGCCTCTCGTCGCTACCGTTGCTTGGATCGAAACCAACAACGCCATAATCGCCGAGGTCACGCAAGGCGATCTTTGCAGCGCGATCGGCGAGCGTGTTCTCACGACGCGAGAGCTTGTATACGAACTTGCCCTTATCTCCGAGGCATGCCATTAGGTAACCGGCGACTAGGTGCTTTTTGAGATGGTCTCCCCTCTCACTTAAGTAGCATATCGCCCCGATAGTTTCCGGCGCTATGACGAATCGATAGGTGAGCCGGCGATTAGGCATCGCTGCAATGCGCTCATATGCATAGGCAACAACCAAAGGTCCGGACAACTGGTCGTTTGCCATAGACGGATGGCAGAGATACGTCGAAAAGACGACCTCGTCATTGCAGGTGCCCGGCAAGACTGCTTCGCCAACCTCCACATGACCAGCGTAAAGTTCGGTATCAACTACTACCCGGTATATCCCGTCCGGGAGATTCTTCAACTCATCATGCGACAGGCAAAATCCCCAGGTATCTTTATAGTAAGAAGTAATATACGGTATTGCACTCGGTTGCTCTGGCAACGAATGCAGATGAGGGCGTAATTCATCAAGTGTCATTTGGCCTTGGAAAGGAGTGGAATAGGAGACGAGATGGAGGTTGTTCTCTTTGAATTTGGCACGCTTGCGCCCGTAAGGATCAACAAAGTAGGCGTCGTGCGCATTCCATTCTCTGGGCACCGTCCAGTCAAAGACCTTGCGCCCTGTCTCAAATCTCAGCCGTTCGGTTGGGATAATATCCGAAAGGATGTCCAACGACTCTCTAAACCCCGGCCCGGTGATACTCCGGGTGATCGGCCAGAGTCTGTCAAAGCAGGACTCGATCCGTTTGGTGAACTCACCCATCGGTCAACTCAGATATACCAAGAATAGGCTGCATCCATATCTCCAGATATTGCGATTGCCGGTAAGCCAGGCCCCTCACGATATACCCAATTGCCGAAGCCGTTACTGGTCTCGTGATGGTTTGGGAGGAGAATGCGAACTTGGCAAAAGGGACCGGCCCGCTCATTTCAGCCGTGATACAGCGTCTCGCCGAAATCTAACGGGGTTAGGAGGTATGGTGCAGGGCGCAGGCCGCCTTCCCTTGCCTTCCGCCAATAGCGTTTGCTCACATGGTCTTCTTCTGATTAACAGGGCATATCATATAGCCTCAGATTGCCTCTGTCAAGCAGAAATACTCTTCACCGGATGTACTTGCCAGGCAAGGAAACAGCCGAGTGTGGGAGGCTGCGAAGAGGGTTCGGGAGAAAGTTATCCTCTTGAGTGAGAAGGATGCTCAGACGACGGTCATTGGTGGGGTGTCATTCGACGGAAGTTGAATGGATTGCACCTAGTTAATAACGATTGGGTGCGAGGCCAACACCGGCACGCTTGGCGTGAACGGACAGAGGAGATCGACCAGGCTCTCGCTCAATCTACTCCGACACAACGGATTTGCGAAAGCGCATGGGCTATCAACTCGACCTCCTCTTCCCTTAGAGCCGGCCCGGAAGGCAGGTTTATACCTTTTCGCGCCAGCTCCTCAGCGACCGGGAATGACTGGCCCAACGCATAGGGGGGTTGGATGTGAATAGGATAAAAGAACGGGCGAGTTTCAATCCCATGGGCTTTGAGTCGAGTCAGCACCTCATCACGTGCTACCCTAAAATCGTCTTCGATCAAAACAGAATACATCCAGTAAACGTTCGTACAATCGGGCAATTCCGGGGGTAACGTCAGGCCGGGGAACTCTTTCAGTCGCTCATTATACCAACGGGCAATCTGGCGTTTCTTTTCAATGATTTCGTCAATCCGGGACAACTGCGCCACTCCTACAGCCGCCTGTAGATTCGTCAGCCGGTAGTTGTATCCGACGATGGGATGCCAATAACGTTTGGTGCTTGACATCCCGTGATCACGCAACGCTAGCAGCCGCTCAGCCAAGGCATCATCGTTCGTCATGCACATCCCGCCTTCACCTGTAGTGATAATCTTGTTGCCGTAGAAACTGAAGCAGCTGATTGTGCCTAGACCGCCAACGCGGTGGCCCTTGTAGGTTGCGCCGTGCGCCTCGGCAGCATCCTCCACAACGAATAGATTATAGTGCCTGGCAATATCCAAAATCGGATCCATATCAACGGGATGACCGTATAAATGAACCGGCATAATTGCCCGCGTGCGCGAAGTGATTTTGGCTTCAACGCTCGCCGGATCCAGACCCCATGTCCGGGTCTCACTGTCAGCGAGGACGGCGCGAGCGCCGGTGTAAGACACGGCATTCGCCGAGGCGATAAATGTCAGGGACGGCAAAATGACCTCGTCTCCCGGTCCGATTCCCAGTGCAGCGAGTGCCAGATGCAGCGCGGTCGTGCCATTGCTTGTAGCGATCCCGTGCTTTGTGCCACAATACGCCGCAAACTCGGACTGGAACCGCGTCACATACTCACCTAGTGAAGAAATCCAGCCAGAGCGCATGCAATCAGCAACGTACTGTTGCTCAAGGTCGCCGAGTGTGGGCTCATAGACAGGGATCATTACTACAAAACCTCCGCATCAGACGTCGTGGCAAGAAAATCAATACGCTACTGCCATCCTTCAATCACCGTATTGTCAGGATCTAGAATGCACTCACAGAGATGATCGAGATACTTGTTCTTTCCTGGCATTATGTCTTCCAAAGAATTGAATGCAAAACCCTTGAAGTCATGCGCATAAGCACGCTCCGTCAAAGTCCATGGGATTTGGAACTTTATGAAGTAGAAGTAGGCAAATAAGTCCAATTCATCTTTGGCAGGTGTTATTGGCTGAATCTCACCAAGCAGTATTCTCTCGTACTCCTCGACGGCCTCAGGTTCATGGACAAACCCAAGCCGGCCGTACGGGGCCTTACCTGTAACGACGACTGGAATACCATGAAGTAACATCTCTAAACCCAGGGTTCCGTTGTAAACGACACCAAGATCGATATATGGGAACAAATCGTAAGTCTTGACCTTGAGATCAGGCAGTAGAAGACTCACATTATCAGGTAAGGTGGGGTATTCCTCGTAGATGTGGTCTGCTATGCCCTTTAAGGAAGATGCTGAATCGAATCGCTCTGCGGGATGAGGCTTGATATAGAGATGAATGTCTGGCCGATCTTTCAAAATACTGATCGTTTGTAGCACCCAGGTAATAACATCATTGAATACCTGCCCTGATTCGGACATTCCCAGATCCCAATAGACATTCGAGAACAGGAAGATGTTTCTCTTGTTCTTGTCGATAGACAATAATTCGTCTATGTCCTTGTTGGATTGAAAGTAACCGCAATCTTTGAACATATCGATTTGACCTCCAAATCTCAAGTCAATGAGCTCTTTGAGGGTCATCTTTTCTTGTTCAGTGAGGCTGCTACGGCCCCGAGAGTTGACGTACCGAAGGAATCTTTCCGGGGATCTATAGGGCTCCATCGAGTTCAAGACAATACTATGGTAGTCGGCTGGGGTAAGTGTTACAGAGAAGAGTCGGGCGGCTTCCTTGTCCGCGAAGTATTTGTAGTATGGTTCTGACACGCTGTATACGAACATATTGTTCAGAATGATGTTCGGAGAGAACTTATCGTCTATTCTTTGAGCTGCATGGATTCCTATCATGGAAGAAGTTAGATGTTGCTCTCTCACCGATCTTAGTTGCTCCTTGTTTGAAGGGACTTCACCATAATAGTATCTTGTAACGGAATCATCGGTCATTGGGATGATGTCGATGCCTTCATATGCAAAATGAGATGGGTATCTTGCAGCTATGCCGGCTGCCAGCTCTTTTAGAGATTTCATCTCTTCATCGGAAATGAAATCCGACAGTTGAATGATCTCAAGCCCAAACATTGGAACTACATGTTGCCGGTTAAAGCGACAATTGAGGCAGACATCCTTAACCATCGAGTTCTTTACGCTCTTTAGTTCGCAGCCTTCCAGGCGGGAGCCACATAACAGCACTTTTACTTCTGCTGCCCGAAGTTGTAGCGCCTTGGCAAGTATGAGCATCTGATAGAACTGGTAGTGAGATGTCTCAATTTGGGTCAACAACACTCTTTTTGATCTACCGGTAGGTACGTGGACAGGCTGGCCGCTGGCAAACCGAAGCTGGCGTTGCAGTACGCCCTTTAGCTTCCATCTTAGTTCTATTGTTAGTTTAGCCCATCGGAGGATGGGTAAACGCATCAGTATTCGGTTGATTTGAATCTTGATAGTTAGAATCATTGCAGACGCAATAGCTTCACAGCGTAAGTCTAATTACTTACGAGAGGCAAGTATGTAGTGAAAATGCCCTTGCTAATGCGGCTTTGCCCGATTCGGACAATCCAAGTTGCCGGCTCATCCGGGGTGACGGGCAGAACGATAAAGCCAAAGTCTGCATTAACATCGGCCAGATCCTCTTCTATTGGGGCACATCCATACATGACCTGCTTCTCGTTTGAAGACCCAAGGCACGTCGAATCTTGGCTTGATGGAGCCAGCGGGAGTGCCAATTCACCCCAGGAGTCGGGGTTTAGCATTTGGCCAATCGGATATCGTGTTAAGGCAAAATTGACCGCCCTCCCAGTCGGGGCATGCTTGGTCTGAAACCAAAAATACTGGTGCCCTCCCTTAGTGTCTAGGTCTTTTATCATCATTCTCAAGTTCACCGTTGCTCCTGAGGGGTTCATACTGGGTATAGGCATACCACCATCACGAGAGTTTAGGAAAGTATAGCCAACTATATTGAGATAGCCTGCGCCCGGGCTCTTATGATTTGGGTCCATCCACCAGGGAGAACGAGACGCTACGTATGTTCCAGGACTCACCCATGGTACAGGTACGGTGCAACCATGCTGCCACCCCATGATGCCCAGCAGTCTACACCAAATTCTGGCGTATCCATGACATACGTGTGCCACCCATGAGAACCTCTTGAAAAATCTTCTTCAAATAGTACTGCCGCATTAACTTGGTTAAGTGCACTCTGAGCTTCAGTACATGCATCGGGTAGCAAAGCAGCAGAACCGTTCTTGTACTAAATCGCCGGCGCTGTCAAACTAGGTAATGGCTGACTGGCGATCAGTAAGCATGCCGGCAATACTAGTGATTATGCCAGTGGCGTAGCCCGGTTCATTCAATACTACTCGCGTCCCGCACCCTGCCAAGCAGGATACCATCAACATACTTGCCTCCGCAACAAAAGTGCGCCTTCCGAATACCCTCTACAACAAAGCCCGCATTTTGGAAGGCGTTAGCCGAGCCTTGATTAACATCATAACAGCCTGCCGTTAGTTTGTGCAGGTTAAGGGCGCGAAATGCATGATCAACAACTAGACGGATCGCCTCAGTAGCATAGCCCTTGCCCCAACAATCCTTTTCACCGATGAGTATTCCCACATCTGCAAAACGATGAATCCAGTTGATCGGACCCAGTTTGATATTGCCAATGTGGCGATCACCTTCTTTCAGCACGATTGCCAGGAACAAATTGTCTCGATCTCCCTGCTTGCTGGAAACGTACTCGCGCAGTCCCTCCAACGAATTGGGGCAGAACCGGCTTTCTAAACAGCGAGTAATGTCTGGATCGTTCATCCAGCGGTAGTAATTCTCATTCACATCGGCAAGACGCACTTCTCGCAGGTATATCCACTCTCCTTCCAAGAAGTGCCGGATATTGGTTGGACTGCTCATATCCTCATGCCCCTACGTGTGTAGCCGAATCGGAATGCCGGCGTTTCTGATCTGTGCGCGTGTCTGCATTGGGTTTTCGTCTTTAAAACAAAAGTAGCTTCCTGCCGAAACGGCATCTGCGTTGCCCATGAGAAAGCCGTCCACGAAGTGCGCTGCCAGGCCGCATCCTCCAGATGTGATGACTGGGATCGACAGACTTTCGGCCACGCGCCGGGTCAGTTCCAGGTCCAAACCCTGCCGCGTGCCATCGCGATCAATAGAAGTCAGAAGTATCTCGCCCGCGCCCCGCTTTTCACCTTCGACTGCCCATTCCACAGGGTCCAGCCCTGCATCGAACTTCCCACCGCGAGTCCAAACGTTGTACCGTCCGGCATCGTCTTTCCGATAGTCAATGCTCAACACGACACACTGGGCGCCAAAAGCGGTGGAGGCTTCGTTGATGAAACACGGATGCTCTACGGCTGCAGTATTGATACTAACCTTATCCGCCCCGTTCGACAACAGGGTCCGGAAATCCTCAATAGACCGGACACCACCGCCAACCGTGAATGGCATGAAGATTTCCTCTGATGCCTGTCTTACGACCTCGACCATTGTTTCCCGGTTGTCTGAGGAGGCAGCGAGATCAAGAAAGATAAGCTCATCTGCTGCCTGGGCCTCATAGATCTTGGCCTGGGAAATAGGATCGCCTATCTCGATGAACTGTCCGAATTGTACTGTAGTGACCAATACCATGCGCGATGAAGATCCAAAGCGGCTGGATTTTAACTGGAGTTTCGGTATGAGCCGGCGCTTAAGCATCGTTCACGGGTTCCAGTTCAAGAAGTTCTTCATCAGCGTCAGGCCATAGTCCTGGCTCTTCTCCGGATGGAATTGCGTGGCGAAAATATTGTTCTGGAGTACCGCGGCAGTCACGGGTCCTCCGTAATCGCATGTCGCGTCTACAATTGCCGGATCGTTCACCCTGAGAGAGAAGGAATGAACGAAGTAAAAGTCCGGCGAAGGTGGTAATCCGGCAAAGAGCGGACTTATGGGACGATATCTTACGTCGTTCCAGCCAATCTGCGGAACACGTAGCGATGGGTCGTCTGGTTCAAGACGGACCACTTCCGCGTCGATCCATCCCAGGCCCTCGTAGTCGCCTCCCTCGAAACTCCTCCGGGCCATCGCCTGCATGCCAAGACAAACACCGATGATCGGTTTGCCCTGGCGAATCACTGCGTCTCGGAGCGCTTCTGAGAAACCCTTCTGTTTCAGATTTGCCATGCAATCTCGAAACGCCCCCACTCCCGGCAAATAGATTCTCTCGACCTCCGCAAGGTCCACTGGCACGGTGCAGATCTTGACGTCAGCACCTAACAGTTCCAGAGCGTTGCGAACTGACCACAAGTTTCCCATACCATAATCTATTACACCGATCATGAATCTCTTCCGCACTACTTGGGAATTACAGCTGTCCGACGTCTCCAGCGTTCAAGTTGTACCTCGGCTTCCTCGCGGAGCATCTCGCCCTCTCGCGACCATTGGTCGAAATCGTGCGTTTTCTTTCCCGGAGTTACCCGAGACGGAACGTGCTTGTAGGGTGAAACGCCGTGGCTCATAGAAACCTGCAGGAACTCTGCCTCGTCCAGCCCGATGAACTTGAGGAAAAGGTCGAGGCTTGGTGGTCGCTGGCCTTCATACTCTGCAATTAGTTCAAGCGCCTCCTCGCGCGTGATGCGGTGGTTTCGAATATCTAAGGATGCCAGGTGCGCTGGTCGAGTGTATCCCCTCTTGATGTACTTGATGTAGTCCCGCACACCCTGCATATGGCATTCGATCTTTTCGTAATTGTAACCGGGAGGTACGTTCTCCACCTCATCACCTTTCCAGCCCAATTCGTCCTGGATGATCTTTGACTGGCGCTTGACGTCCCACGGAACGAAGGAACCCAGGCATACGGAGCGATAGTTGATGCGTCTCAGCTCCTTGAGCGGAGGATAAGTGAACGGCTTTAGGTCTCGCTCATCTACGCAGCCTTCAAGCCTCACAAACATGTCCTGCGCTGTGATTCCCAAATTGACGAAACGATTGAAGCGCTTCTCATCCACTTCCTCCGGCTGATCATAACTATAGTAGGCTGTATACTCGGCGGAAGGTTCGCCCCAAAAGACTAACGGCACGTTATAGCGAACGGCGACCCACATTGGATATGCAAAGATTCCTGTATGGCAGTGCCAGCAAAAGTCCCCCTTCTCCAAGAAGGATTGCAGCATAAGCTTTTGAACCACTTTCCAATTGGGAGTAAAATGGTGGAAGTCAACCCCCAGCGTCCGCAAGACGCGTTCGGTATTTTCGAGAACTTGAGGACGCAAGAAACCATGATCGAATCGCACTACGAGAGGCTTTAGGCCATACTCCTTGACCAGGTAGTATAAAGTCCAGGTGCTGTCCTTGCCACCGCTGAAAGGCACGATGCAGTCATAATTCTGCTTCCCGCGATAGGAGGTGACCAGTGCGTCCAGCTCTACCTTTTTCTTCTCCCAGTCGATTACTGATTGCTTATACTCATGCTGCCGGCAAACATTGCAAACGCCTTCCGTGTCAAATACGATCGTTTCATGTGTCTCTGGAAGTACACATCGAGCACAACGCTTCAGGTTCATTCCGTTCATTCCTCCCCGAGAATCTCAGTTCCCTGCCACGCTTCCGAAGTGCAGGATATGTTCTTCTAACTTTGTCCTGGGCATATTCGCTGAATCGCTAGCCTTCGTAAATAGTGGTCCTTCTGGATGGTCCGGTACCTCGGCCTCTAGTAATTATGTCCCAGGACAAAGGCGTGCCGCGCGGAACGTCACGGCTCGCGTTCTGCCCAAGAATTTCGTGCAAATGGCGAGTGTGTAAACCGCATCCAGGACGTATTGACCGGATATTTTCCTCAGTAAACACTTCGCCTTCCCTAAGATCCTTGACTACGAACAATGACCTCCGGAAGGCACGGGTCTTGGTCTCCTCGTCGTTCACACCATACTGAACGGCGCCCAAGGCTTTTTCCGCCACGCGAATTGCCTCTACCATTGCCTTAAATTCTGCCGGCTCCATTGAAAAAGCGCTGTCTGGTCCCCCATCCGCCCGCGAGAGGGTGATGTGTTTTTCGACAATGCTCGCGCCCAGGACCGTTGCAGCTACGGGCACCGGTGTGCCTAATGTATGGTCAGACAAGCCAACCGGCACGTCAAATGCTTCGGCCAAATGGGGTATTGTGTGCAGGTTCATCTGCTCCGGCAACGCGGGGTACGCACTTGTGCATTTGAGCAGAGCCAGTTGCGTTCCACCGGCTTCACGGATCGTCTGCACCGCTTCGTCAATCTCCGCCAGAGTCGCCATTCCGGTGGACATGATAATTGGCTTACCGGTCCTGGCAATTCTCCGCAAGAGTGGCAGGTCAACAACTTCGAAAGAAGCGATCTTGTATGCGGGTGTGCCCATCTTTTCCAAGAAGTCAACGGCGGTCTCGTCAAAAGGAGTCGAAAACAAATCTAATCCGATTTCTTCTGCGGTCGCTTTCAACTTCGGCTGCCAATCCCAAGGCGTGTAAGCTTCGCTGTAGAGATCGTAGAGAGTTCGGCCTGCCCACAAGGTCCCTTTGACTCGGAATGGCTCCTCGTCGCAGTCGATGGTCATGGTATCTGGCGTATACGTCTGTAATTTGACAGCGTCGGCTCCGGCTTCCTTCGCCGCCTGTAAGATCTTAATAGCTTGGTCGAAGGACTGGCCATGATTTGCCGACATTTCAGCAATCACGTACACTGAGGCACCGGCACCGATACGGCGCGTGTTCACCGCTATTTGAGGAGCTTCCCGCCCTCCCGCCATCATCCATGCACCTCCCTGACCAGACAGAACGCCTCTGCTGCTGCAAGTCCTGCAACACTCCCCCAACGTTGCGCTATAGCGCGCAATGCCTCTGGCGAACGCGGGTGAGGGAATGGCCGGGCTTCGCTCTCGTACATCCGCATCGCCTGAATCTTCGATTCTAAGTATGCGCTAACGTCCACGAAGACGTTTGGCTGGAATGCCGGTGCAAACTGCGCAAACGACCACTCAGTCGAAGAAGGTACTTCGTAAGCATACACTTGCTTTACGGAACATTCGGTTCCCGGTCGAGTCGCAGTGAGCGTAGCGCGATAGACGATGGCATGATCAACATTTAGGTCACCGCCATGCTGGGTGTAGATCGAGTGTGGCTTAACCTGCCTGATAACCGTTTCGATTATCTTGATGACCTCCAGAAGTGGCACGGTGTCGAAACGGTTGTCAGGCAGGTCAAACATAAAGTGATCCTTCGCACCAAGGAATGTGGAGACGCTTCGACTGCGGGTGTGTAGCGCCTGCAACAGCTCTTGATCCGCCTCATCGCGCTTGGCATACCGTGATGTCATCCCTTCTCCCAAGATGGCAACATAAATGCCATGTCCTTCCTGTGCCAGGCGAGCAATTGTGCCACCACAGCCCAACACTTCATCGTCCGGATGGGCCGCAATAAACAGTACGTTCACTTGCGCTTCGCTTCGAGTGAAGTGATGGTTACATCAGCCACTATTCGACCATCGTACAATGCGGCTCGCCTTAGCTCAAAACGAAACCCCCCGTATTCCAAGAAGGCGTGAGGATAGCCTTCCGCGTCTAACATGCGAATAAAGTCGTAGAGCGATGGCAGAGGCAGACTAGGCATTTCGGGAATTCTACTGTCAGAGGCGTTCCGTCGCGTGAACACGGTCGGTTCTCCTTGCTGCGGGATGGGTTCCGGACAATCGTCGATAATACTTCGAATCATCTTTGCGGACAAATACGCAGCTCGAATATAGATCTCTTCCGCATTCCCTTCCAATGACAAGTCTTCCTTTGCGTACACCGGACCAGCGTCAAGCTCCTGAACCATTCGGAGAGCGGCCAACTTGGTACAGTGGTGTCCGATCCCAATGAGATTCTGCAACGGGCTCCCCCCCCGTCCGTGCGGTACGTCAGCCATGTGAAAAGCGATGCACTCGTAGCGGTTGATTATCTCATTCGGTACTGTCCACGACCAGTGCAGGAAGAATATATACCTGGGATCGCACTGACTCAAAATCGAGTCAAGCGCCTCTGGTTCGTTTGCAAACAGCCAATTACCCGGGTATTTGGCAATTACCTCATTGAAAACCCGCTGGTTCCATGGCTTACGGCTGGCGACGGCATAAGTATAATTGGATGCCAATTCACTCATCTCGTCTCCATATCAGATGCATCGTGCGCTGCCCTTTGACCTCTTCCACACCTTGAGCAACGAATCCCGCACTTTGGAAAGCCTGTTGCGAAAGTCGGTTCTCGAGTTTGACAAGGGCGTGAATGACGTTAACTGTGGCCTCTTCCCGCAGCGCTCTTACGCCCCTCCGGATTAGCGCTACACCGTAGCCTCTTCCTCTGTGATTCTGTGCGACACTAACGTCCACTTCAGCTTCACAGTTTCTAACGTCAAAGCGCACCTGTCCTACCGGCACGTTGTTCTCGTCCAGCCCAATGTACTGTACGCATCCAGGATCCTCGCTTTTCTTGCGGAACCATGTGTTGTGATCCCCTAATGGGATTTGCCTCGAAGAGAATGCTGACTCCCGAACGTCAGGATCATTTGCCCACTTCCAAAGTAGTTCGCAGTCGGAATTCGCTACGCGGCGCAAGAGCAGACCCTGGGATGACATTTCCCTGACTACACGGTTCTTGCCCAAACCGTCTATCATTGCCTGTCCACGCCAAGCCATGTTCCTCCTCAATTCTTGGGACGAAACCAATCGACTAGCTACGTGCGCAATGCGCGACGCCCCCACGTCTTCATGCCACCCCAGGTTGATCGACAATCCAGCCTCGTCCAGATTATCAGCAATGGTGCGTTGATTCTCAGCCAGTACTAATACGAGGCTCGGCAATCCCATGAACAGCAGCTCCCAGCATGTACTGCCCCCGCCGGTAATTGCCACGTCTGCCCAAGCCATCAATTCCGGCATGTTTGGACCATTGTACTCCAAGCGGATTTTTGATCGTACCTTGCGAAGTTCCATCTGCAAAGCTTCGCGATGAGGGTTACTGTTGCCCACTACAACAACTGTCTCGAGCCCGTCTACCTGGACGCGCTCTAGCGCATGAATGATCTTAAGCGTCACGTTGTCCGGGTCGCCCCCGCCCATTGTTACCAAAACTTTGCGCGCCATAATTGGGACTTCGCGTTGCCAGCCTCGCCAGGACAAGAATTCCTGTCGCAAAAGCACATTCCGAGAGCCAAGTAACAAAGTAGTATCTTGGCCACAGTTGTATTTCAATTTCTCAGCGCCGAGGTTCTGGTTGAGCAGAATATCGGCATAATAGATAGGCCAGTGGGCCATATCGTCAATGACTAGCAACCGATATCCTGCCGCTCTGACCGCCTGTTGATAGGCCGGATCGAAGTGATAGCCATCCAGCACTAGCCAATCGGCATGTTGCTCTTCCAAGCAGTCTAACGTCTGCCCTAAATCGGCTGGGGCAGGATGCGGTTCGCCGAGTGCGATGTAGTCAGTGCCTGCCAGGTTCATGCGCTGGATCAGCATGTCACTTTGACAGTGGCTCATGAAAACAGCTCGTCCTCCGGTCGCTTGCCACGCCTCCGAAAGCGCCAGACAACGCATTACGTGCCCAGAGCCGATATTTGTTGAAGCATCGGCTCGAATTAGCAGTTTCATCAGGTCAAGCGGTGGAAACCACGGTGGGCTGAGGGTCCAGCAAGTCGCTGTAGCAATGTGTTATCTTGTCTTGCTCTTGCGATTACGCTGAAAACCTCTTGCGTCGTTTCCAGGTAACTACTGATGTGCTGATCTTCGTGTGCAAAAGTAGCATAAAATGCACCTGCGGCCAAGAACCCGCGTTCTAGCATCAATTGAGTGTAAAGAGTCAGTGCGGCCTGCTTTTCTTCGCCAGTGAATGTGAAATGCGCCAGTGGAGCGATTCCGCCAATTTCCAACTCCAGGCCGGCTTGCTCGGCAGCGGCACACCAGCCTGCCTGTACGGCTAAGCCTATGCGTATTAGATGCTTGCTTACGTCGTAGCGATCGTGCTTGTTGATCGTAGCCAGCGCTGCCGCGGGCCCGATCCGCTCCGTCCAATAAGTGCTGCTGATAAATGTGTTTTGGGCTGCCTGCATTACATCGGCACGACCGATAATCGCTGCCATAGGAAAGCCGTTACTGATTGCCTTTGCGAAGACAGCCATATCTGGTTCGATGCCGTACAGCAAATGCGCACCACCCGTATTCAGGCGGAAACCTGCAGAGACCTCGTCGATGATCAGAACGGCTCCGGTATGGGTTGCAACGTCCCGGACTTGTTCCAAGAAGCCCTCTTCCGGCTCGTGATCTCGAATAGGCTCTATGACAATTGCGGCAAGTTCACCTGGATGCCTAGCGGCGATTCTCTTTAATTCGTCGATTTCGTTGTATCGGAAGGGTAGCGAACTGCCCAGCAGGCCGCGTGGTACCCCGGCTGGGTCCAGACCTGGCAACAGATGTCCGTCCAGAGCACTTTCCTCCGCTAGGTTAGCCGCGATGTACCAATCGTGCCAACCATGGTAGCCACAGAAAGCGACGCGATCGCGATGTGTCCGTGCACGGGCGATGCGTACTGCAATCGCCATCGCCTCGCCGCCGCAGCGCGCGTAGCGCACCATCTCTGCCCATGGGTGCAGAAGGCACAGCAATTCTGCCAGTTCCACTTCCTCCGGTGCATTAAGCGTGGACATAGAGCCGGCATCAATCGCTGCTCTTACCGCCGCATCCACGTCCGGATCGCCGGCGCCCAAGATGCACGCGCCAATGCCGTTATAACTCATGTCAACATACTTGTTGCCATCCAGATCCCACACTTCCGCACCGCGAGCACGGCTGTAGTAACTGGGCCACTGGTCAGGCAAAAACATTTCCGGACGCTTGGACAGTAGTTGCGTTCCTCCTGGGATTCTGTTCTTGGCTTTTGCGTACAGGCGTTGGCCGGCACCGTTCATTGCGCTCCCCTCTCCTCCGCTAGAGCATCTGCACGAAGCGACTTCTCATATCCTTCATTGCGCCCAAAATGTGCGTTAATCTCTGTTAACTCCGGATGCTTGTCTAGCAGGTCAAGCAGTTGCTTCATCCCAAAGGCAGGAGTGTGTGCGAGGTGCACGTAAACGGCTCTTACAAATTCCAGATCCTGTCGCTCGTCCACCGTCCAACGCAGCTTTGACAGGTCAATGTCGTTCCTCACATTCGCCAGACGAAATAGCGTGGGATGCTTCCAGATATAAGGCGTTACGTGTTCGCGCTCTGACTTAAGTGCCGCCTCCTGCCAGGCGCGCTCCAGCGCCAGTCGACTGAATACTTCAGTGTCCAGGCCATCAGGATAGGTGGGGTCGATCGTATTGGAAACATAGTCATAATCGCCAGTGTTGAAAACACGGACCACCTTATCTATCACCTCAGGATCCTGTAGCGGACAATCCGCTGTGAGGCGAACTACTACATCCGCTTCAAAGCGCTTGGCGGATTGGTAGTAACGATCGAGCACATCATCCTCACTGCCGCGAAAACACGGGATTGACACTTGCCTGCAGTACTGAGCGGTCTCATCGTCTGTTGCGCTATCTGTCGTCGCTACAATCACCTGATCCAGGGTCTTTGCCTGTCCTGCCCTTGCGACTACGTGATGTAATAGTGGCCTACCTGCCAAGTCGATAAGGATTTTACCAGGTAAGCGCGTTGAAGCCATGCGCGCCTGAATGATCGCGACCGTCTTCATACTTGCTTTTCGGCTCCGATACTTTTCGCCGCAAGGGCCACTTTCAGTGCTTCCAGTCCAAACGTTACAGGGTTTGACGTCTGCAACTTGTTCCGAATTGCTGAGCAGAAGTGCGAGAGCTCATCAACGTACATTTCGTTGGATTCCCATTGCTGGGGGTCCGGAGATGTTTGGGCAAGTTCGCCATCCGCCCCGTAAACGCGCACACAGTGATCGGCAAAGTCCCAGTACACTGTCCCTTTGCTTCCTATTATCTGGCATGTGCGGCGATAATCACGTTGCACAAAGTTTAGATGCAAACTGGTCAGAACACCTGAGTCATGGCGCAGTATCATTTCAGCCAAGCCGTCTGTCTCCAGACCGATCGGTCGCGCTGGAACATGGGCTGCTGCGGTAACCTTCGCCGGACCGAAAAACCAGAGGGCCAGATCAATCTCATGAATGCAATCTAGGACTGCTCCGCCCCATTCGGTTGAAGCACTATAACTCTTGCGATAGTCTTGCCAGGGTCGCCAGCGCGGCAAATACGAACCCGATTGAATACGTGCCGCAATAACTTGACCAATGACCTGCTCTTGAAGGAGTCTCTTGACCGTGGAGGGTCCTGGGTGAAAACGCATGTTGCAACCCACCATGGTAACTAATCGACGTCGCGCAACTTCAGCGCAAAGCTGGTCCACTCCTTCTAGAGCATATGACAGGGGTTTCTCAATAAACAAATGGCAGTCATGCTCGACTGCCATTGACGCGAGCGTCACGTGGGTGTCAGTGCCAGTGGTAACAAACACAACTTCCGGCTTCCAGTCCCATGCCTCCTGCAAGTCATTCGCTATACATACGCCCGGTTGGGATGCCATTGCTTGGCGACGATCTTCCAGGATGTCGAAAGCCAGAATATGTCCTGCTCTTAGCGCGAGCAGGTTCTTTATGTGGCGCTGGCCAATTGAGCCGCAGCCCAGGACAAGAATCCGCAAGGGCGGAATTGCATTCTCAACGGGCATAAGCGCGCACTACCTTCGTCACTGCGTGAATGACATCCTCGATATCCTGATCCCTCATGGCGGGGAAGATCGGCAGACTAATTAACCTCTCGTACGCCGCCTCCGCCACGGGCCATTGACCTTTGGTGTATCCCAGTTCTTGATAATAAGGATGCCAGGGAACGGGAATGTAATGCACATTCACGCCGATGTTTTCGGCGCGCAAGGCTTTGAAGACTTGGGCCCTTCCAACCCGCAGAGATTGAAGGTTGAGACGAACTACATATAAATGCCAGGCAGGTTCACAATTGGGTACCACCACCGGTGTTTCGATTTCGGCAAGGTTGCCTAAAGCCTCCGAAAGTCGGGCGGCGATTTCTCGCCTCCGCGCGATCCAACCAGGCAATTTCTTCAATTGGGAGATTCCAAGCGCGCATTGCAGGTCAGTAAGGCGAAAATTATAGCCTAGTGCCACCATTTCGTAGGCCCATGAACCGGCATGTTCGCGCTGGCGGTGATCAGTAGTTATCCCATGATTGCGGAAGAGACGGAGACGATCCGCCAAGTCGGCGTCATCCGTGGTAATGACTCCACCTTCTCCGGTAGTAATATGTTTGACTGGATGTAAACTGAACGTGGTGAGTTGGGTCAGTTGTCCTACTAGTCGTTGGCGATAGGTCGCACCCAACGCGTGTGACGCATCCTCGATCACGATCAGGTTATGACGCCTGGCAATAGTATTCAACTCGTCTAGATCAGATGGCTGCCCGGTATAGTCAACTGTAACAATAGCGCGAGTGCGCTTGGTGATAGCGGCCTCTACGCAAGCCGGGTCAAGATTGAGCGTGTCGGAACGAACATCCGCAAACACAACCGTGCCTCCCTGGTAGAGCACGCAATTTGCACTGGCAGCAAAGGTCATTGCCGGGACTATCACTTCGTCTCCTGTACCTATCCCGGCGGCAAAGACTCCCGCGTGCAGCGCCGCTGTGCCGTTGGACACTGCGACCGCATATTTGGCACCTACCTGTGCCGCGAACGCCTCCTCAAAAAAGCCAACATTTGGACCGGTGGTGAGCCAATCCGAGCGTAACACTTGGACAACTGCCTCAATGTCGTCGTTGTCGATCCATTGATGTCCGTAAGGCAACATCTGGGTGCGGACTGGGGAGCTGCCGTCAATCGCCAGTTCCAGCATCTTCCTTTTCCGCCAGTCCAGCCATCGAACGTAGTTCTTTCATCGTTAACCAACGCGTATTGTTGTCACTACTGTAACGAAAACCATCGGGGCAAAGTTTACCCCCGTTTTCTGCGATATACCTCTCGGGCGATCCCCCATCAAATGTTGGCAGGATGGCGAAATAGTTGTCGTATTCCAACGTATGCCGGGCATCGTCTTCCGGTACCATAACTTCATGTAGTTTCTCGCCTGGACGAATGCCTATGATTCTGATCTCACATTCTGGCGCAAGCGCACGAGCTAAATTGGTCACACGCATGCTGGGGATCTTGGGCACAAAGATCTCGCCTCCACTCATCCGATCGAGGCTCGCCAACACAAAATCCACTCCTTGCTCAAGCGTAATCCAAAAGCGCGTCATGCGCTCGTCAGTAATTGGCAATACCCCAGTCTCACGCATCTTCAAGAAGAAAGGGATCACGCTGCCGCGGCTTCCAACGACGTTTCCATATCGCACTATGCTAAAGCGTGTGCCGTGGTGGCCCGAATAGTGGTTAGCCGCGACGAAAAGTTTATCAGAGCAGAGTTTGGTGGCGCCGTACAGACTGACTGGATTGGCGGCCTTGTCCGTGCTCAGCGCAATTACCTTCTTGACATTGCAGTCAATAGCCGCGTCGATCACGTTCATCGCACCCAAGACGTTAGTCTTTACCGCTTCACTTGGATTGTACTCGGCGGCCGGTACCTGCTTTAGAGCAGCAGCATGTATTACAAAATCAACCCCGTCGAAGGCGCGGTACAACCGGTCCCGGTCTCGCACATCACCTATGAAATAGCGAACACAGTCGTAGTGCTCTTCACTGAAGCGTTTCCGCATCTCAAATTGTTTCAGCTCATCGCGGCTGAAGATTATCAATTTGCGCGGCTTATAGCGAGCGAGCAAGACTTCTGTGAGCTTCTTGCCACAAGAGCCTGTGCCTCCTGTAATCAGGATAACTTGATCGTTCAACATATTGTGCCTCTCACCGTATGACCGCGCTTATTAATAACGCTGGGTTGGCTCATGAAACATTGGATGCACCGAGTTGGCTCAATCTGAAACCGGCTTTTTCCCAGTCTCGACAATTCAGACAATTACGGGTGTCCAACACCAGGCGTCCGCGCATCCGCCCGAACATCTTTGGAGTTAACCGCTTGAACTCGGTATGGTCGACCAAGAGCAACACAATGTCCGCTCCATCAACCGCTGTTGCAAGAGAATCACAGAGATGTTCACCAAGAAGGGAGCCGGGCCTCGCGTGTGGATCGAACGCACGCACATTGAAGCCGCAGGCAAGTAATCCCTTGATCACCTCCACGGCCGGGCTGGCACGCATATCATCCACGTCTGCTTTGAAAGTTACTCCCAGGCTCGCTATGACCGGTTGCTCGATGCCAACCAACGCCGATCTGGCTATCTCCACTATATGCTCTGGCATCGCGTCATTGACCTTGCGGGCCGCTCGAATCAATTGCGCCTGTGGTGGCGACGCCTCGACTAAGAACCAAGGGTCAACGGCGATACAGTGCCCGCCCACGCCAGGTCCAGGACGCAAGATATTGACGCGCGGATGCCGGTTGGCGATCTCTATTGCCTGCCAAACATTTACGCCCAGCCGATCGGCAATCAACGCCAATTCGTTAGCCAGAGCTATGTTCACATCCCGGAAGGTATTCTCCATCAGTTTGACCATCTCGGCCGTTGTAGAATCGGTCAGCACGAACTCGCCTTTGACGAAGCTCGCATACAAATCCCGCCCGGCTGCGGCGGACGCTTGATCAATGCCTCCGATCACGCGTGGGTTCTCGACCAACTCCCTAAGGATTTGGCCTGGCAGCACACGTTCTGGTGAATACGCCAGCAAGAAGTCGTCCCCGCACTTCAGGCCAGAACGCTCGAGAATTGGCCTCACAACGTCAAGCGTCGTGCGCGGCGGAGAAGTGGATTCTAAGACTACTAGGTTCCCTCTTTGCAGATGGGGTACAATAGATTCTGTTGCGGATATCACTGCCGCCATGTCGGCCGTCTTGTCGATATTGATTGGCGTGGGTACAGCGATAATGAAAACATCCGATGGCTCAGGCGCCCTTTTGCCCACCAAGTTGCCGGATTCCTTCACTTCTCGGACCAAAGACCTAAGTCCGACTTCTTCGATGAGGATATTCCCTTGATTTAGTGCTTCTATAATACGTGGATTGATGTCCACGCCAGTGACCCGCATACCGTGTTTTGCGAACATGCTAGCTGTCGGTAAGCCGATGTAGCCGAGACCCAGGACGCAAACTGTTCTCATGTTCACCCTTGTCTTGAGTGCAGGATAGCTTCTACAATGCGAATCGCAGAGTGCCCATCGCCGTACGGATTAACTGCGCGTGCCATACGGCCATACTCGTCCGCGTCGTCCAGCAACTTTCGCGTCCATTCGATAATGTTCGCACGTGTCGTTCCGATGACACGTACAGTGCCGGCTTCCACCGCCTCAGGACGCTCAGTCAATTCTCGCAAGACCAGCACTGGCTTACCCAGCCCTGGCGCTTCTTCCTGGATGCCTCCCGAGTCAGTCAGTACGAGCGTTGAATGTTTCATCAGATAGACGAGTGGCAAATAGTCGAGCGGGTCAGTAAGTGTGACCCCTGGAACGCTGCCCAGTATGCGATAGACTGGCTCTTGTACATTGGGGTTTAGATGCACCGGATACACGATGTGAACGTCACCCGCGTAAGACTCTGCAATTTCCCGCAACGCCAGACAAATTTGCTCTATGGGCTGGCCAAAACTCTCCCGGCGATGGGCCGTTAATAGAATCAATCGTCTGTTCCAGGGTATATTCCTCAACGGGCCAGAGGATGGATCGTAAGGCAGCGAAGCTGCCATGTGAAGAGCGTCAATGACCGGGTTGCCTGTCAAGCGGATCGCTTCATCCGAAACGCCTTCGCGCAGCAGGTTCTGTCGTGCACGTTCGGTAGGAGCAAAATGCAGGTCAGCGAGCAGGGTGGCGACGCGCCTGTTGATCTCTTCAGGAAAAGGCTGGCTCTTGTTGAATGTGCGCAGCCCTGCTTCTACGTGCCCAACCTTCGCCCCAGCGTAGAAGGCAGCCAGCGATGCAGCCGCCACCGTGGTCGTATCGCCCTGCACTATCACCCAATCGGGTTGCACGGCGTCCAGAACTGGCTCCATTCTAGCCAACACCGCGGCTGCAACTTGCACAATCGATTGGTTGTCCTGCATAACACTTAGGTCAAAATCCGTGGTGATGCCAAAGAGGTTCAGTACTTGGTAAAGCATCTGCCGGTGCTGGGCTGTCACACATACCTTGGTCTCAACTTCACGCGAATGCCCAAGCAATTCCTTCACGACCGGCGCCATCTTGATTGCTTCGGGACGCGTGCCAAAAACGCAGAGTACCTTCATCGCACCATTCGCAGATCGGTTTCGCCCAATGGGCTGCGAACTTGTTCACTGCGGAGCCAACTACCAGTCGCTGAAATCGTTCTCAGCACGGAAGATGCTCTCAAGAATGCTTGTCTCAGGTCAATGGTCACAGAGCATGGCCGCCCGCAGCACGGGGAAGGGGCTAAGACGCTGGTAAAGCTAAGCGCGGGAGAAGAACTATGCCATGCTCTCAAAGGGACTTTCAGCCGCCTAGACCACGAAGTCGGGCTCATCCCAAAGTCGCTTCTGATCTCTACGGAGATGCAGTTAGCACTCAGCTCCGCCCCCATCAACTATGCATCTCTTTCGACTGCTATCGGCCGGAGCAGTCAGCAACATCGTTGTCTGTCACTGACGCCCATCCAGTCCACATGGTCACACTAGTTGCGATGCTTCTTCCCCTTCGAGGTCTATTTGGCCGCTTGTCACTCCCTACGCTCGATGGGCCTAAATGTCTCTCGGAGGCTTCTTCGAGGCAAACTCCGTCGTCAAGTGTCGTAGCGGACACTAGATCGGTTGAGGTTCTAAAGCAGCGCCCAGCCAAACGCTAGTAGTTAACGAGCACCCGGCGCCGCTGGGGTGCGGCCTCAGACAACGGTTTACGATGGCGTGGTCTTGGCCCGGCCCATGCTTCCGAAGTACCGCGTTGTTCCTCGCCAATAGGTAGCGGCTCTCCCTTCTTGCACATGCGCCAATCCTACTGCTTCTTCACTTTCCTGTCAAGATATTTCAGGAACGGAGCAGATGTCTAAGGTGCTTTGACATACCACTAGTGGTTCTCCCGCAGTTTATGGGGATGGTGTATGCTGAGTGAATAGTGCATTAGAAGTATCCACTATCAAGCGGTGCTGGTGCTCTTGCTAGCATCTAGCCCCAAACTGCAACCGGGGAGAGCGACTCTGGCGCCAAAGAGGACCGAATTTGATCCGTAACCACGGTGGGATAATGTGTGCAAACAGACCCGGGGACATTTGCCGACCCCCTCGCTCCAAGTTCATGCAGAGAGTCATCGTTCAACTTGCTCTGGTCCTGTGTCCGGACTTTCTCTTTCGCTTCTTACTATAGTACAATAGGTCAAGACCAGCATTATGGAGCAGTATAGTGGGCAAAGAGCGATGCAAATAGCTGGAAAGAAGGTCCTGGTATCCGGAGGGGCAGGATTTCTTGGTTCGCATGTTGTGAAGAAGCTAGAGGATCTGGGATGTTATCAGGTATTCATACCCAGGAGACGGGATTACAACCTTGTGAATGGCGAAGTGGTCCGTCGGCTGCTTGCTGAGACCAGGCCAGACTTGGTGATACATTTGGCCGCTCGGGTCGGAGGTATTGGGGCCAACAGTGCCCATCCGGCGGAGTTCTTTTATGACAACCTCATGATGGGCACACAACTACTTCACGAATCCTGGAAATCTGGCGTGTCCAAGTTCGTCGCGGTCGGTACAGTATGCTCTTACCCGAAATTTACCGCAGTCCCGTTTCGAGAAGAAGATCTCTGGGAGGGCTATCCGGAGGAGACGAACGCACCGTACGGGCTCGCGAAGAAGATGCTACTTGTACAGTCGCAGGCGTACCGGCAGCAGTACGGTTTCAATTCCATCTTCCTTCTGCCAGCGAATCTCTACGGTCCGGGTGATAGTTTCGACCCTGATCAGTCCCACGTGATCCCGGCATTGATCAAGAAGTTCGTCGATGCGATTGAGAGGCGCGATGACAAGGTGGAGGCTTGGGGTGATGGAAGCCCTACCAGAGAGTTTCTCTATGTCGAGGACGCCGCCGATGCCATACTGCTTGCAGCGCAGCACTATGACCGAAGCGACCCAGTGAACTTGGGCTCCGGATGCGAGATCTCGATTCGTGACCTAACCAGTATGGTTGCCCAGATTGTCGGGTTTACCGGGAGCATAGAATGGGACACCTCGAAGCCGAATGGCCAGCCAAGGCGAAAGATAGAAACGACCAGGGCCGAACAGTATTTTGGCTTCCGGGCGACGACTGACTTTGAAACAGGACTACGGCGCACGATCGACTGGTACCTCGCTGAGCGTCGGACTAGGCCAACGATCTCCTCTTGACAGCGATTTTAGTGCACACAACTGAACTGACAAAACTCCAAACCGCATGGGATATCCTTTAGACTCCGTGGCGATAACGGAGTCCAACGTCTCAGAAGAAGTAACGTATCTTCGGCCCTCAGAAGGCTGGGCTGTGCTCGACCTTGGGGAGGTCTGGAGCTACCGGGAATTACTCTTCTTCCTGGCCTGGCGGGATATCAAGGTTCGTTACAAGCAGACGGTCCTAGGCGCTGCCTGGGCGGTGATCCAGCCATTTTTCATGATGGTTGTCTTCAGCATCTTCTTCGGGCTCTTGGCTCGCATTCCGTCCGATGGCCTGCCGTACCCAGTCTTTGCTTACTCGGCGCTCTTGCCCTGGACCTACTTTTCTTACGCCCTGAACGAGTCGAGTAACAGTTTGGTGACCAATGCCAATCTGCTTTCCAAGGTGTACTTTGCACGGTTGGTCATTCCGCTGGCGTCAACGGTGGCTGGATTGATCGACTTGGGTATAGCCTTCGTCATTCTGATTGCGATGATGGTCTTCTACGGTATTACCCCAACCTGGGCCGCGTTGACTTTGCCACTGTTCGTCCTCCTGGCGGTTATGACTGCTCTGGCCGTCGGCCTCTGGCTCTCAGCCCTGAATGTCAGGTATCGGGATGTTCGCTATGCTATTCCATTTCTCGTCAATGTCTGGATGTTCGCCACCCCGATAGCCTATCCCAGCAGCCTTGTCCCGGAGCCCTTCCGATTTCTGTATGGGATCAATCCCATGGTTGGTGTAGTTGAGGGCTTTCGCTGGGCTTTGCTACAGCAGACCGCCAATTTCGGTCCAATGCTCGCGGTTTCGGTGCTGGCAGTCATTGGCCTTCTCGTTGGCGGGTTTTTCTACTTCCGGCGGACCGAGCAGACCTTCGCTGACGTGGTCTAGCGCATGAGCGACGTCGTCATCCGCGTAGAGAACCTCGGTAAGCGGTTTCGTATCGGAGGCCGGCAAACTCAATATCGGACGATTCGTGAAGCAATCGTAGATCTCCTTACTGCTCCGGCGTCCATGCTCCGCCGGCGACGGAATGGCACAGACCACAATGCTGCCGCGGGTTGGATCTGGGCGCTGCAGGGCATATCCCTGGAGGTCCGACGTGGAGAGGTGTTGGGTATCATTGGACGAAATGGGGCGGGGAAAACAACCTTGCTCAAGATTCTCTCCCGCGTCACCAAGCCGACGGTAGGGTTCGGTGAGATACATGGTCGTCTCGGATCTCTGCTCGAGGTTGGCACAGGTTTCCACCCAGAGTTGACTGGGAGAGAGAATATCTACCTCAACGGTGCAATCTTGGGAATGAAACGATCAGAGATTAGCCGCAAATTTGATGAGATTGTGGCGTTTGCCGAGGTGGAGAAGTTCATCGATACCCCGGTAAAGCACTATTCTAGCGGTATGTACTTGCGCTTGGCATTCTCTGTGGCAGCACACTTGGAGCCGGATATTCTAATAGTAGATGAGGTACTGGCTGTAGGCGATGCGGCTTTCCAGAGTAAATGCATGGGCAAAATGAGCGAGGTCAGCGAAGCAGGTCGGACAGTGTTGTTCGTAAGTCATAGCATGGCGGCGATTACTGCTCTGTGTAGTGAGGCGATACTCCTCGAACAAGGGAAGATAGTTCAGACTGGCCCGGTCCATCAAGTTGTGGACTCGTATTTGGCTACAGTTCACACCAATGCCTCGGTGATTCTCGAAGACCGGGAAGACCGAACCGGGAGTGGGCGTCTACGATTGACGAAGCTTGCTTTCAAAAACAGCGATACGGAGCAATATGTCGATGCGGGAATCTCGGGCAAGGATCTCACCATCGAGATTACATATGCATCGGGCGGCGGCCAAATGCTGCCCAACGTGTCGCTCGCTATTGGTGTTTATGGTAACCAGGGACAATTCCTGACTTTTTGGGGTAATGAGATGGTAGGAAGACGTTTTGAGAGTCTACCACCTTGCGGCCAGATTCTGTGTCACATACCGCACCTGCCACTGGCAGCCGGTCAATATATCTTGAACTTGCACTGCAACGTCAACGGGGTGACTGCTGATTGGATACAGCAGGGCAGTCTGTTAGTAGTTAGCGAAGGCGATTTTTACGGGACTGGCCGCTTGCCTCCTGCCAGTCACGGAGGCGTCTTGGTCCCTCAAATATGGTCTTCTGAACCGGTTGGATAGTATTTATGTCTCCTAAGGATCTTCTTCGTAGTGCGATGAGTTTCCTGCCAGGGGTAGTGGGCCTCTTTCAGTCTCCAAGCTCACACTTCCCCGGCCGTCATCCCGATTGGCCCAAGACTCAGCCGGAGTTCGAGGATTTCTGGGCAGATACTGGGGCCGTGGAGCAATATCTGGACAAAACGCGCCTGGCGTTCTACCAGGAGATCATCCACCAGCTTCCCCAGGAGTCCCAGCGGATCCTGGATCTGGGATGTGGTGGTGGGCAGTTCTTTCGAATCCTTGCTGATACCCTTAAAGAAAAGGGATCCTGGCCCGTGATGGTTGGGGTAGACTACGCTAAGAGTGCAGTACGGCTAGCCTCGCAACTGGTCCCAGAGGCGACATTCCTGCAGTCGCCGGCAGATGACACGAATTTACCGGACGAGAGTTTCGACCTTGTACTCAGTCTTGAGACACTGGAGCATCTGAAGCGGCCCAGAGCAGCTCTATTCGAAGCGTGGAGACTGGTATCGCCCGGTGGGAACCTGATCATAACGATCCCAGACGCAGCTCAAGATCGATGGCGCGGGCATACTCAGCATTGGTCGGCTGAGCAATTCCTTCGCTTTCTGGGCGACCTGCCAGTGCAGGCTTGGTGTCGCGTAGACAGCGGCAGGACGCTGTTTTTTCACCTTGCCAAACCATCTCACACACATGCCAGGTATTCAGTTCACCAGCGGCCAGCCGACTTCATGCTTCGAGCTGCGAACCGATTGTTGGCACGCTGGAGGCTCAGGCTCAACACTGTTCGCCATCGGCCGGTTTTCCTCTCGGACCTGGGGCGATTCCACTATCAGACTGACATGATGGGTTTGAAACTTGCGCGCGACGCCAAGGTTATTGATGTCGGAAGCGGCCACTATCCCTTTCCTTACGCAACTATCCTGGGAGATTTGACAACGGGCTACACTGTCCATCGTTCCGAAACGCTCAAGCGTGACAGTCGCCCTCTGGTCGTTTTTGATATCCACCACATGCCCTTTGCCGATCGCTCAATAGACTTTGTCTATTGCTCACATGTGTTGGAGCATCTGCAAGACCCTGAGCTTGCCTGTTCTGAGTTGCAGCGAGTCGGCAAGGAGGGGTATGTTGAGGTGCCTACTCTTGGCAAAGATATTCTCTTCGGTTGGGCGTCCGGAATGCACAAATGGCATATAGTTGCCGCTGGTAATACTCTTGTCTTCTTTGAATATTCGGCGCACCAAGCGCAAGGTATTGCATCTTCCGCTTGGCGCGACCTCATTCTTGGCCCAACCTATCACCCCCTACAAACAGTCTTCTATGAGAACGAAGGCCTATTCAATGTTCGCTTCCGCTGGCGTGATAACTTCGGATGCGTGGTCTATCGTCTAACGGGCGGTCCCTGATATAAAGCTAAGCATGTATACGTTCTGTACTTTATTTGACAAGAACTATCTTTACAAAGGGTTGGCGCTTTACCGTTCTCTTCGGTCCCATTGCCCCGAATTCACATTATGGATTCTGTGCATGGATGATTCAACTTATGTGCTCTTGCAGCGGCTGAAGCTGGACGAAGTGAGGCTGGTGCGGATCGAGGCTTTGCTGGATGATGAGGCACTTCGCGATGTGCGTGCTCACCGCTCTCCTGCCGAGTTTTGCTGGACCTGTACCGCGCCCTGGGTCTCGTACGTGATGGCTCAAGAGCCATGTCAGCCGCTTGTAACTTATCTGGATGCCGACCTGTTCTTCTACAGTGATCCCAAGCCTGTATTTGCTGAATTGACAGGACGCTCAATCCTCATTCATGAACATCGGTTTTCGCCAGAGTACCGTGCCTGGGAGGCAACTTCCGGCATCTACAACGTAGGCCTGGTGGCTTTTAAGAATGATGCAGCCAGCCGTGAGTGTCTGGACTGGTGGCGTTGGGCTTGTCTTGAGAAGTGCGCCCTTGATCCAGCTGCCGGGTCATGCGGCGACCAAAAATATCTCGATGATTGGCCGGCACGCTTTCCCGGCGTTGCGGTACTGCAACACAGAGGCGCTGGCGTTGCGCCGTGGAATATTGCCAACTACACACTGGCTCATAACGGAGCCTGTATTACGGTGGATGCCGAGCCTCTAATCTTTTACCACTTCCATTCGCTTCTTCAAACGAACATCCGGTTACTCCGGAGGAGAATAGTAGTCGCATCACGCGGATACCGGTATACACGGCAACAGATGTCGTTGATTTACCGTCCATACGTGCGCGTGCTGAACCAAGTTCTTACTTCGGTACATAAAGTCGCGCCGGACTTCTCTGGTGGACTGTGTTCCCTGGGCCTTCGCGAGCTGGTTGAATACTGGCTGCAAGGAAAGATAGTTGCTGAATGACCATAGCCTTTAGTATCGATGAACAGTTGCAGGGTTGTCCCATTTGTGACCATCCAATGCGGATTCAACATGATGGATTATTTGATGATCGCTACGGATATCCTGGGATGTACTCCTTGTTAACCTGTGATAATTGCGGGCTCATCAGGACCTGGCCCAAACTGGATGACGAGGATCTGCCTGGTCTGTATATTGGTTACTACCCACGCCGTCATATCGATGCCCAGGCCCTGGCCAGGCAGCTACAGGCGCCGCATTCAGTGTTGGGGCGTCTGAAGATCTGGTTGAGGGGCATCGGCAATCAAGGCCACTTCTTTGCACGGCCTGGTATGAACGTCTTGGATTACGGTTGTGGAGCAGGGGGCTCACTGTTGGAGGTGCGGAAACTGGGTGCAGACGGTTATGGAGTCGAAGTGGATACGAATGTCAGGCAAGTTGCCGACCTCTATGGACTCAATATCCATATCGGGACATTATCTGACGCCCCATTCGAGGGAATAGAATTCGACCTCATTAGCCTGAATCAAGTAATTGAACATGTCACTGAGCCAGCCAATCTACTGTCAGCCCTGGCAGAGCGTCTGCGAGCCAGGGGTATTTTGGTGGTCTCCTTTCCCAATGTGGGCTCAATCTATCGTCGACTGTTCGGGAGACGCTGGATAAATTGGCATGTTCCTTATCATCAGCTTCATTTCAACCGGCATTCGTTTGAGGCGTTGTGTTCCCGAGCGGGATTGCAGGTGACGCACTGGAAAACGGTGACCCCTAATGTATGGACTGTGATGCAGTTACAATCACTGTTTGCGAGCCAAACGCCTGGAGCGGCGAACCCGTTATGGTCGAGTGCAGTCGGAGGCGAATCCTTAACAGCCAGGCCTGCGCCTCATCGCAAAGTCTTGCGCCGACTAGTCCGGCTGGCACGGTGGTTAGCAAGAGCTCCTGTGGGGGTCGTCATTGTGGTCTTCAATCGTCTCATTGATGTTTTGGGGATGGGGGATAGTCTGGTCGTGTTTATTCAGCCCGCCGAATGCTCTGTCCAAGCCGAGCCATGACGGTCTATTGCCTGATTCCGGTCCACAATAATCTACCCAAGACGGAGGCGGTCCTCCATTGTTTGCGGGCGCAAGATTTCAAGGACTGCCGCACCGTAGTGGTTGATGATGGCTCTACTGACGGCACGGCTGAACTGATTAGCCACGACTTCCCCGAGGTGACCCTACTCCAAGGTAATGGGTCTTTGTGGTGGACCGGCGCGATGGCCAAAGGGTTGGCGTACATTTTACCCAGGGCGAAAGACGGTGATTTTGTCCTCTTTCAGAACAATGACACCCAGTTTATGCCGAACTATGTCACTACACTGGTGTCCGTTAGCCAAGCTTACGGCAATGCAGTTGTCGGGTCTATCCTCAAAGATATTACTAACCCCGAGCGGATTCTGAGCTTCGGACCACGCATACACTACTTCAAGGCCCTCATTAAAGAGGCATTCGTGCCGGCAGACGTGGAAAACGGGGCCAGTAGCTTCTTGCCCGAAGTGTTAGAGATGGATGCCCTCTCAGGGCGAGGCACATTGTATCCGATTTCGGTCTTGCGTCGCATTGGCACAGTGCGGTGTCGCTGGCTGCCACACTATTTGGCCGACTACGAAATTGCAGCCCGGGCGAAGGCAGCTGGAGTAAAGATGCTCGTTTCTACCAGCGCGGTGGTGCGGACGGGTGCCGAAAATTCTGGGATTGATATGGACTCCGCCTCATGGGTTGAAAAGTTATTCAGCCGCAGGTCACGCTCGAACATTCTAGACAGCATTGCATTTTTCTCGCTTGCCGGTCCGTGGTATCTGCGTATCACTGCGCCGCTTCGGGTGGTCTTCTTCTGGGTATGGCGAACATTGAGAGCCCTATTGGCGGTGTAGGGACGTGAAGATATTTATCGTTGATACTTACTATTCTCCGTTCTTGAAAGATTTTGTCGCGAAACATTCCGAGCTGGCACGGAGCAGCTACAAGGAACGGCACGCGGCTCTGATGGGATCTCACTTCGCTGAATCCGACAGTTACTCACACTATCTCGCTAAGCTCGGACACCTCGGTGTCGAGATTATCGCTAATGCCGACTTTCTTCAGCAGCAGTGGGCAAGGGAAAACGGCCTCCGGGAAAAGCAGCCATTCCGTATTCTAGCCGAGCAGATCAAGCTTGAGCGGCCGGACGTGTTATACATTCAAAACATTACCTGGCTAGACAACGCGCAACTCAACGCCCTGCGTGAGTACGTGCGCCTCATCGTCGGCCAGATTGCCTCTCCTCTGCCTTCCAATCTGGATTTTTCTGGCTTTGATCTTATTCTGTCCTCTTTCCCACACTTCGTCCGCTTTTTTCGGAACAATGGAGTGCCAAGTGAGTATTTTAGGCTTGCATTTGATACGAGAGTCATTGATGCTGCAGGAATCATACATCTGTCCCCGTCTGTCCCCTTAACGTTTGTAGGCGGACTGACCAGCCGGCACCACGGCGGGACGGTCCTCCTGGAAGGTCTGGCACAACAACTGCCCCTTAGAGTTTGGGGCTATGGGGGCGATTCTTTGGCAGCGAATTCGCCGTTGCGCAAGGTGTTTCAGGGATCAGCTTGGGGACTGGAGATGTACCAGGTGCTGGCGAATTCGCGTCTCGCTTTCAACCGCCACATTGATGTAGCTGGGCGCTTTGCCAATAATCTTCGCCTGTACGAGGCGACTGGTGTGGGAGCTTGTTTAGTGACGGATACCAGGGAGAACCTGTCTGAATTGTTTGAGCCAGATAGGGAAGTGGTGACTTATCGCGACCTGGAAGAGTGTCTAGACAAGTGTCGCTATTTGCTCGACCATGAGAAAGAGCGTTTGGCTATCGCCCAAGCCGGACAGAAACGTACGCTGGCTGAGCACACCTGGGCACATCGAATGCAAGAGCTGGATGAAATCCTCACTCGTTACCTCAATCGCCCGTCGCGAGTGCGAACTGTGCCAGCAAAGTCCTTCAGGATTCCCAGACGCTCGACGCCGGGCGCTATTACCGGCAAATGGGCGAAACAATTGCCAGGTCGACGAATTCTTCGATCCCTTTATCGTCGGTTGCCCAAACGGGCTTTACCTAAGCAGGAGGTATCCTATGGCTACCGTCTCATAGAGGCGAAGGAAGTTGCACCTGCTTTGCTGCATGGCTGGCAAGCCTCGGAGATTGTGCCCAGGCAGCGCCAAGTGGTGGATTCCCAGTTAAGGCAAATGTACGAGGACGATGTGCCATCACTATTTCATGTGGCAGCCGAAGCTGTGCGTGCTACAGGAATGCCGGATGGAGAGCTGATTGAGATCGGATGTGCCAGCGGTTATTACTCAGAAGTGTTAAGCCACCTACTGCGCCGTAAGGTCAAGTACATCGGCATTGACTATTCTTCGGCGCTGGTCGCGGCGGCTCGGCGCTTCTACCCAGAAATCCCTTTCTTCGTTGGGGATGCTACCAGTCTTCCGCTCGCATCGGAAAGTTGTGATGTCTTGTTTTCCGGAACGGTTCTACTGCATGTTCTCGACTATGCGTCGGTCGTCCGTGAATCGGCACGAGTTGCCCGGCGGGCCTGTATCTTCCATCGCACGCCTGTCGTGTCAGCCGGACAGACTACGCTCTTGAGCAAATTTGCATACGGCGTCGAGGTAGTTGAACTAGTTTTCGAGGAAAGAGAACTGCTGACGTTGTTTGAGGAAAATGGCCTGAAGGTTACGCAAGCTACTGTCATAGATACCTACCCTATGCATGGCATAGACGGCCAAGTGAAGATGATAACTTACGTTTGCTGTAAATTACAGTGACGCGCGAGAGACTGAATGACAGCTAGTCATTTCTGCACCTACTTTGACCGGAATTATCTCTTCAGGGGGCTGGCATTGTATCGCTCTATGGCCAGCAGCACGGAGAGTTTCACCTTGTGGGTGCTGTGCTTTGATCAGCAAACCAGAAGAATGTTGGAAGCATTATCACTTCCTGGTGTCTGCCTTATCGATCTCGATGAATTTGAAGCGGCGGACCCAGCCCTATTGGGGGCTAAAGCCGGGCGGAAACCTCATGAGTATATGTGGACCAGTACGCCATCGCTCCTCCTCTACATACTTCGGAAGCATCCCGAGGTGGATACGCTCACCTACCTGGATGCTGATCTCTTTGTCTACAGCGATCTTCGATCCCTGGCTGATGAACTGGGGGGAGACTCTGTCCTGCTGGTTGAGCATGGTTACTCTCGACCGCTGGCCTATCTGGCTGAAATCACGGGCATCTACAACGTGGGGCTAATGATGTTCAGGAATGATGAGAGCGCCGTAACAGCCCTACGCTGGTGGCGTGATCGCTGCCTTGAATGGTGTTTTGAAGCTCCTGAAGAGGGCAAGTTTGGTGACCAGAAGTACCTGGATGAATGGCCGGTAAAATTCCCGGGCGTCCGGGTGCTTGGCTCTAAGGGCTCGGGCCTGGCTCCTTGGAACATGCTGGAGCGTCCTCTCTCATACAGAGGCGGCAAGATATACGTGGACTCGGATGAATTGGTCTTCTATCATTTTCATTCACTCAAACTGTTTGGCAAGTCGCTATACGGGCTGATGCATGGCAGCTACTCGCTGGCTAGCGGTTACGCTGACTTGCTATATCTCCCATACATCCGAGAACTGCAATCGGTGATAAGGCTAGTCCAGAGTGTTGATCCTGATTTCAGGTTTGGATATGCAGCTTTCAACTGGCGTGAGCTGGCCCGAAGTGCCCGGCATCATAAGCTTTTGTGGGTGCCCCCTGCTGGCAAGGCTAGCGATATCGTGGTCGGCTTGCAGCTAAAAGTGGGGGTCGTCAGTTAATGGATCTGCCCCTAGTTTCCATCGTAACGCCGTCCTTCAATCAGGCACATTTCTTGGAAGAGACCATCCTGTCGGTACAGACCCAGGACTACCCGAATCTGGAACACCTCATTATTGACGGAGGATCGACCGACGGCAGCGTCGACGTTATTCGTCGGTACGCGCAGAAGCTAGCGTACTGGATCAGTGAGCCAGATCGTGGGCAATCACATGCTATTAACAAGGGTTTCGCCCGAGCGAAGGGTGAAATCCTATCTTGGGTTAATTCAGATGACCTGCTAACGCCCAGGGCCGTTAGCCGAGCTGTAGCTGCGCTGGCTGTCCACCCCGAAGCAGATTTTGTCTACAGTGACCTCAATAACAAGGACGAGATCAAAGGCAGAACGACCGTATGCCGGGCTTGGCCAATCGATCACGCTAACCTGCTGGCTCGTGGCAATATTATTCCGCAACCTACGGTATTCATGCGACGGGCAATGCTGGACCGGGTGGGGATTCTCGATGAGCAGCTTCACATGTCCATGGATTACGACTTGTGGCTCAGAGCAACTGCAACCGGCTGTGCCGTTTACCTGCCCGGTACTCCCTTGGCAACGGCCCGACTGCATGAAGGCGCCAAGACTCATTCTCAGCACCAGCAATTTGTAGGGGAGAGCCTGCGGATCTTGGATCGGCTGTACTCCGGCCATAGGGCACCGCAGAGTGCCCTCCGGGTCAAACGGATGGCTTATGCCTGTGCCTACTGGTTTGCGGCATACAGGTGTGCTGTCAATGGGCGAGAGTATAGCAAAGCCGCTGGGCTGTTCGCGCTGTCACTGGCAACTCATCCCTTGTCCTCCTTGCATAGGCCGCTGGGCACTCTGCGGATGCTCACACATATTATCTTAGGCACCCCAGCCGTTTACTTGAGGAAACTGGGCGGGACCCAAGTCCCGAGTTAAAGGTGCAACGACTCATGCTAAAGATATTGTACCTGGACCACGCTCCAATCTTTGGCGGGGCAGAAAAGGCTCTTGTGGATCTGATTCGCTCCCTTGATGATCGGCAATATCGACCGGTCGTAGTTACTGCCCCTGGCTCCGCATTCCTCACGCAACTGACTACCGACGGTATCCGAACGGTGTCTATGCCCTTCGAGCAGATCAACGTCCGACATCCGGCCCTAGTACTGAGAGTTGTTCGTTCCGCTTTGGCGCTGGCGGGCATTATTCGCAGCGAGAAGCCCGATGTCTTGCACAGCAACACTGTCCGGGCTCACGCGGTATCCGCTCTGGCAGCCTTGCTCACAGGTGTTCCGCTGGTATGGACGATGCATGACCGCACGTTGCCTATTCCCTTGTTTCGGCTCCTGCGCAGGGTTCCGCGGCGGATCATCTTCGTCTCTCAGTTCCTGGCTGGTCTGTATCGGTCGGAAGGTCTTGATCCCCGACGTTGTCAGGTCATCGTCAACGGTGTCAAGACCGCGCCAGCAACGGTAGATGCTGCGGTGGCACGTCAGAAGTTGGGCTTGGCTCCTGATCGCCCGGTCATCCTGAATGTTGGAAGACTCATCATTGGTAAGGGTCAAGACGTGTTCCTACAGGCAGCTGCCCTAGTCGTTCAACGCCGACCAGACGCTGTCTTTCTCATTGTAGGGGGCCCCAACGAAGGCGATTCAGCTTCTGCCCGCTACGTTGAGCGCCTTGGTGAGCTAACTCGCTCCCTCAACTTGGAGCGGAATGTGATCTTCACTTCACAACAGCGGGACGTTGCAGGCTACTACGAGGCCGCTGATCTTTGCGCTTACACCGCGATCGTGCCGGAAGGCTTTGGATTAGTCATACTTGAGGCTATGGCATTCGGCAGAGCAGTAGTAGCCTCCAACCTGGGGGCAGTTCCTGAGCTAGTTCTCGATGGCATTACTGGCAAATTGGTTCGACCGGGCGACGCACGTGACCTGGCCGAGTCAATTAACAGCATTTTGGATGATCGTGAAGCCCTAAAGCAACTTGGAGCAGCCGGCCGGCAACGAGTGGTCGAGCACTTCGACCCCGACAGGAGCTTCGCTCTAATACGACGAATTTATGAAGAAGTAGTTGCCCAAGCCCGCGGGGCATGAGGACAAAAGCTTCCCCCAATCCTCCGGCGGTGCCCAGGTAAGAGGGCGTTTCCTGGCACCAAGTCGTTGGCGAAGGCCCATCGTTATTCTGCGGGTATAATCCGTATCCGATTCCGGTGTAAGAGAAGCAGTTGCGGTTCTATCTTCGTCGTTCTGGCTTTGGCACGTTGGCCGAGGAAGAGGCTGCGCTATCACCGATCTTCCCCACGGCTACCCCCAACCCAATAATGGAGAACAGCAAGAAGCTTGGCTTGGCGCCAACTGCCACGGTATCCAGCATGCCGAAGACTAACATTGACAAGAGTGCCCCAAAGACACCCAGGGAGAAGCCTTCAAGACCCGATCGACATTTTAGTGCCTTGATCACCCCGGCCAGTGAGAGAGATACCAGCCCTAGAAAGCTTAGCAGCCCTGGCAGTCCATAGTCTACGGCAGTTTGCAGGTATAGGTTATGCGCATGCGGAACAAAATAGTCGTTAAACCACTCGAAAGGGTAGCGAGTCTGTACTACATATGGAAACATATTCAGCCCAATACCTGTCACCGGGTGGTCCGATATCATTTGGAGCGCTCGTTGCCAAATCTGTGGCCTCATAGGCTGTCCCCATGCCGATGGATCTTGCTCCCAGGTGAGGTCACTGTCCGACAAGAAATTCTCACCTGCACTGCCACGCGATTGCCAAACTCCAAGCGATATTACCGCAACGAGGATCAACAGGGGTACCACCATTCGCGGGGATCGTTTAAGCAGAATTGTAATAGAAGTAGCGAGGACCGCTATCCCCAGGCTGAGCCACGCATTTCTGGACACGCTCAGCAGCACGTAAGCACTTCCTAGGAAGATTGAAGCACCGACAACTGCGGCTACGGCTTTCTTTAGCTCAGTGTGTAGGAAAGAGTTACGTATCACAACAAACAGCGTGCCCGCCGCAAGTAGAATAAGAGGAGCCAGCACACCGGACACCTCGTTGGGGTGAAAGCCAGCAGTTATCCCATGAGATGCCGGCACGTCTCTTATTGCCTGAGGGAGAAGATCATAGATCGGCCAAAAAAAGCTCGTCTTTGAGTATCTCGACTGCCACTCTGTGCCGAACAGGGCTACAGACACAATTCCGATGCTGCCCGCCGACAACAATGCTGAGACCTTCGTTGCCCGCTCCAAGCTCAGAGCATAGTGGGAGACGGAAAAGTAGGCTCCGGCGGCGAAAAAGAGACCCTGGAACTTGGAAAGGCTGACTGTCGGGTCCTCCGAGACCACCAGCCCAACAATAGACATCATCAGGAGCAAGAGCATACATGAGTCGGGTGATAACAACGCCCGAACGCCGCGATACCGTGCTCTTCTCCAGCTATCCAAGAGCACCTGGAAGATTGGAATAGCGACCAGAATCATCCCAACAATCCAGATTGGATTAGGGACCAGGAGCAGCGGTCCGGCAATGCCGAGCAGCAACGGGCGGGAATACTGCGGTAGACGAGATCCGGCTGATCTCACTATACCTATTATCTTCGTACGATCTAAAACCATATAAACCTATAAGTTTGAGCCTCTGCTGACATCACCGCCTGGCAAGCCTGGATCGGGCTTGGCTGACCGCTCCGCTGAAGCCTCAAGCTACCAGTTCCTCCTCACAAGTTTCCTCTGCTGGCTTTTTCCGACCCTGCATGCAACCGCTTGGACCCGGTGAGAGCTTGGTATTCCGCTTGCGTCCACCCTGGACTAGATGATAATATTACAGGGTAAGACTTTTGGCAGGGTAGCTCAGTGGCAGAGCAGGGGACTCATAAGCCCTTGGTCGTGAGTTCAAGTCTCACCCCTGCCACCATGCCTCAAATTCAAAATGCCCTCGTTTAGCTCGTTCACCTATCGGTCTCCGTAGGTCTTTTCATCAGACGGCGCAGAAGTATCTTTCTCTCTTCTCCGCGGACCAACAGCCCCAGAAGTCCGGTCGCCAGACCCAGACATTGGGCCAGGCATCGCAAGAAAAGCAATGGCGGTGAAACAATCCCAATCAGCCTGTCGCGGCCGAATGCACCGAAGGAGAAGACGGCGGCGCTGAGAGTAAAGGCCACAGCACATACCAACGCGGCTATCAGGGCAACGGGCTGAAAGAATCCTAACAAGAGGCTTAGACAGAGAAGGCCGGAGAGCAGAATCTGCATGTGTACGGTCTTTGGCGTGTACGAATCTCTGACCAGCCTATCAGGGAAGCGCGTATAGACCCTCGCTCGCGTGACGCCGAACCCGAACTTCCTCACGAGATAACGCCGCATAGAGGCCGGATGCGTGTGGTAGACTACGGCGCTAGAGGCGAAGGCCATTTTGTACCCCTTGCGCGCCAACCTGAAAGCGAACTCTACGTCTTCAGACGAGCCCCTGAAACTCGGGTCGAACCCGCCATTGTCCTGGAAAACCGAGGCCCTGTACCCGGCCGAGTAAGTATCGACATAATCGATGCGGTCAACTCTCTTCATCCGGTCGTACTTCTCTTCGAACTCTGCTTGAATGAAGCGGGGTACCAGGCTCCGTTGTTTGGTCCGGTAGACTCCCTTGACTGCCATTACATTCGGGTCTTCAAATGGGCGCACCATCTGCTCGATCCAGTCTTCTTGAGGCACACAGTCTGAGTCAGTGAACAGAAGCAGCTTCCCTGCGGAGTGCCGAACGCCATTGTTCCGGGCGACGGCCGGGCCGGCATGGTTCTGGTGAACCACTCTGGCATCGAAACGCTCTCCCGCAGAAATGCTGTCGTCCAGCGACCCGTCATCTACGACGATGATCTCGTACAGCCTGCGGGGTATGGTCTGATTGCAGAGAGCACCGAGGCACCTCGAAAGTCCTTCGCCTGAATTGAAGTTGGGGATGATTACTGAAACATCTACCATCGAAGCATAATCAGGTCAATTCGCCGTTCATTCTATCACAGCCAGTATGCCCCCACAAACCATCGGTTTGATCGGGCGTCCGTAGAACCGCAGGGGAGAGTGAGTTGTTTTCGCGAATGATCTGTTGGGCGCCTGACATGTCGGGAGTGCTGGCCTAATAGTAATAGGGGATAATGTAATAGACCAGGCTCAGGGCATTTAACAGGAAGATGCCTGCTATGGCAAGGAAGATCATTGCTGGTTGGGAGCGCCTTGGGACAAGGTGCTTGATGCCCAGAGCGGCGAACGTGGCAAGAGGAACCAGCGCCGGAAAGAGGTATCTTCCCTGGGGGAACGAGGCAGCGTTATAGTCTGCGGTGTATTGAATGAGTGGAATCGCAACTACTACAGCAACCCAAATGAGAAATATCACCATCAGCCTAGACTGTGGCATGTCCAGCTTCTCTCGTCCTTGAGCCAGCAGGCGCCCATAATTGAGAAAGCCAATCAGCACGAGGAGGCTAAACAGAAAGAGAAGAGCGTACCAGATATCATCGAGTCGAACATTCATCCATCCGAATTGGGCCCAGAAGCTGCGGAACATGTCCCTGGCGAATCCGACGTACAGCTGCAGAAGGGCACCTGGGCTGTAATCCTTCTGTAAGAAGAGAGACAGATTTGCGCTGGCAGATACATTGAATACGTATCGATCCAAGACCCATGCGACCAGCGAGCGTGGTCCTTCCAGGAGGACCAGGGAAACTACGGCCGCGGTCGAGACCAACCCGATAACTACCAGTATGGGTCGCGTGCGTTTAGTGAGACGTTTCGAGCCGAGGTAAATGGGTACCGAAACAGCTGCCAGAGGCACAGCGAAGAGAGTGGTACGTTTGGTCCATAGGCCTGCCAGGAGAAGAGCCAGGACTCCGGCCACACTCGCAGGAGAGGCATTCTTCATAAAGATCCGCGCGAGAGCGTAGGCGAAGGTCGCCGCCAGCAGATTGGCCATGTTATCGCTATTGAATGAGCTGGAAACAAAAGTTTGCATGGGCAGAAAGGTAACCAGGCTTGCAGCCAGCAGGGCGAGGTAAGCGTCTTTCGGGAATACGGTTCTGACTGTCAGGAAAACCATCAGGATGGTGGATCCGCCGAGAACTACAGAGAAGAGGCGGAGAACGTATAGCTGCAGATCGACGGGCGCGTCGAGAAAGGGCCGAAAAAAGACTGACGCAGCAAGGTAGTAGAGAGGCGGACGGTCCAGCTGCGTGGGACTGAGCTTCCAGATGTCTGCGAAGGAAAATGATTTATCTTGAGGACTGTTGGCGTAGCCGAACTTCCAATAATCATGGTCCTTCATGGACGAGATTATTCGTTGCTGCAACGGGAGATAGGCGTCCTCATGGCTTACCAGCCGTCCCTTCTGGTGCAAGAGGGCGATGTGTTCAAAGTGCTTTGGCTCATCCGGAGCCTGCCAGAGGGGCACCACCGAGGCGTAGAGGATACCCATAACCAGGCCCAGGCCCAGTATCAGGCACAGCAGGGCCCCAGTTCGTTGAGAGTTCAAGCGACGCTCAAACAGCGCACTCCTGACACCACTGGCGATCGGCTGCGCGCCGTTCTTGGTGCTAGCTCTCGGACGCATTAGGTCCACGGGGAGCCTGGGCGGTTCGATATAGTCCCACAGTTATACCTTTGAGGTCGGTGATCTGAACTAACTGCCACCTTTCGTCTATCCAGCGTCGGACCTGCATTTCCGGGTCGACAAACCTGTCATGGCTAAGAATCACCCATGCCCGGCCGTACGTAGCTGAAACCTGTGATAATTGTCCGTCAAATCCACCGGGACTCACCTCGACCTGGGGAAGCGTGCCCTCGTAGTAATAGTCAAAGGGCCAGCTTGTGTAGGAGGCATGGAATAATATGACGTCGCCTGACTGACCTCCCAGCCCTACGAGTGAGCCAGCCTCCCGCCAGTCCTCCTTGTCTCTCTGTCCATAGCTTCCAACAAGGGCCAAACACGTCAGGAATACCAGCGAGACCGTTACCAGGCCCCGCCGTTTTGTCAGTCTGCCGACAAACGTTGCTGCTAACATGAGGAAGTAGGGCAGAAAGATCACGAGTTGACGCTTGAACGAGGTTGCCTGAGGCAACGCGCTGAAGATGGTTACCAATGTGTACGCTCCCAGGACTGCGGGCGTCAGCCATGGGATTCGTTGGATAAGGATGAAGCCTGTTCTTCTCAGCCGGATCAGTATCGCCGCTATTGCAGCAATCATGGCTGTGGCTGACAGGACAAAGACTGTAACGAACAAGGAGTTGTCCAAGGAGAGTCCCATCTGCTTCAGAGCGATCCCTTCCCCTGTGGTTCCTGAGCTCGTTACATGGCCCAGGAGCATGGGCACCCAGGGTAAGAAGCCTGCCAGCACCGCTATTTGGGCACAGACCAGGAAGATATAGCTCCGTGACATCCTCTTGCCCGCCAGCCACCATCCAGCGAGAAAGATGTCTTCAGCAAGCAAGAAGACAATCATAGCATAGTGGGTGTAAAGACCGGCTAATGTGCTCACAAAGTAAACCAGCAACCAGGCCAATCGCCCGCCCCGAACAAGCCGCGAGATGGCGAGCATGGAAGCCAACCCCAAGAAGACCAGGAGACTATACATTCGCGCTTCCTGGGAGTACCAGACGTGTAACGGGGCCAGGGTCAGGAGCGCGGATCCTAAGAGTGCTATTCGCTCACTAAACCAAGTCCTGCCCAGGAGGTAGATTAGCGGGATAGACAGGATTCCCAGGATGGCGGAGGGTAGCCTTACTGCAAATTCTGAACGACCCAGGTCAATCCAGAAATGAAGCAAGGCAAAATAGAACGGCGGGTGAGGGCCTGCATTGTTGTTTAGGATCTCCGGGAGTCCTGCGGATGACGCAACAAAGCTGTAGTTCTCGTCAAGCCACAGGCTCGGGCTTCCCAGCATGAACAGGCGCAGGATTGTCCCAAGTCCCAACAATAGGAGGACAGCAAGGAGCGACCGCCACTCTTCGAGTGCAGCAGCCGCACTCGAATTCATACCCGACCTACAATGCCGGATGCATGGCCTCAGTAACTATGGCCATTGGCCTGCAGGGCCGCACCACAAAAAGTGCCTTGATAGCACGACCGCGCAGTATTGCCGCTTCTTGCCGTCCTCCCGTTCATCTTCCTGCCTTAGTCAGTTGGAAGAACGCCTACGGTATGTTGTCGTATGGCGCGATATCAACATAGATCGGGCTCTTAGTGACGGACACACTTACCTTGCCATCCGATGCCCCATCCGCCGCATCGGCCTGAGTCGTCAACGTGCCATTCTTGTCTCTGATCGATCCACTCTTGCCAGGGAAGTCAACCTTGACGGTCCCATCAGCGGTGGCCCACAGGACGTGGCGAGTCATGCCACTTGGCAAAGTGAACGTGTAGCCCTCGACATTGCTTGGCGCAACGCCCCCGATCTGTAGTGTCCCGCTGTACACCGTGCCCGACAGGAGGGTGGTCAGCTTCTGATACGTAGTGAACGCAGGCTTGGCGGTGAGGTCCGGGTTAACCAGGCCATACTTGATGGCTTCGCTAACAGTATCCTGCATGTTGAACCAGATCGTTAGCTTGATATCAGCAGCCAGGGCTCGAACAAACCCCTGCGTGACGTATCGCATTTGATCCTCGTCGGTGGAGGTGTCGCCTGGCTTCGCGCTCCACTGGGCCATCTCGGTAATGGCCATTGGCTTGGTGAGGCCGTATGAGGCCAGCTTGTTTTTCAGATAGTTGGTCTTACCTATCAGGTCAGCGCCGTACTGTTCCCAGACGTTCCTGAACACCGTATAGGAATGGAAGGCCATAATATCAAAATAGGCGCCTGCATTGCCTTTGGACGGGCTCACCACGTCGTCTAAGAAATTCTTGTCAAATATTCCGCAGTGGGCTCCGTTCTCGTCACAAGTAGTGGTGAAATAATCGTAGGCCAGGGAGCCAAGTAGGATCTGGGCCTGCGGATCAGCTGCCTTCATGGCAGGATACACTGCCTTGAGCATGTTTGCATAGTCTGTCCCGTGTCCGCCCCAGCACCCCCCGAGCCATGCCCTATTCACGGAGTCGGTGTTGTCAGGCTCGTTGTAAATTTCCCAGTAGTGCACATTGTATGGCGCCTGGCTGTAGCGGGCTGCCAAAGCCTGAGCAAAAGAGGCAAATTCTTGCAGCGAATCGGCATTGATGGGCCCGCAGGTGGTTGGAGCGGCCCATGAGGGGTTGGTCGCGATAGCGACTAGTGGCTGCACGCCGGCCTGAGCCAGACCTGCAAAAGCGTTATCGTAGGTTGTCCAGATGAAATTGTCCGGCGTGGTGTTGACCGGCTCGATTTCGTTCCAGGAGATCCCAGCGCGGACCCATCCGGCTCCCATCTCTTTAGCCTTCGCAGCAGCCGTGGCATTGCCAAGCCAGTCGATCTGCACACCGTATGGTGAGACGGTGTTGGAAGGGCTATACTCCCAGTTCGAGTTATTGAAGCCCCTCGATATTTGTGGCAAGAAAATGGAGGTTACGGTTGCCGAGAATGATGGCGTCAACGTCGCCACGGCCGCGGTCGCAATGGTTGCTGCCATGACCAGCAGCAAGACCAATAGCCTACCCGTTCTTCGCATACGATCACCTTTCTGATTTTGCATGGTTGCTACACTGAGAATACAATTGCTGCAATAATAGTATACCGGGTTATCTGAGTCAAACTCCTAAATTCCGACAAATCAGAGCTCAAAAGTATACAACGTTAGCAAGTGCTTACCTAAATAGGAAAGAACTAGGGACTTGACTAGACTGCGATGCATTGTACTCGGAGCTATACGCTATCGGGCTACATGCCATCAATTGTTGATTTCAAAGGTGAATTTGCCGGTAGATCAGCTCTCTTCGGACAAGGGTTGTGGTCGCCACAGACTCAAGTGGTACTGCCAGAGGAAGACCAACCCCAAACATATTAAGGGTATATTAACGAGCAGGTAGAGCACTACGCCGGTGGCGAATGCTTTGTCCGGCGCAACAGAGAAAAGGGAGAGCGCAAGAATAATGAGATACTGGAAGACGCCAACTCTGCCTGGTCCTGCTGGCACGGCGACTCCTACTTGCAGGACAACGAGTACAAAGAGCGATGCGGTGAACGGCAAGCTTATTCCCGTTGCCAAGAAGACAAACTGGTTGGTCAATGCTGCAGAAATCCATGCAGCCAGCGTTAGAGCCATCACCGGTAACATGGTCCGGGCCTGTCTAAGGACCCGTAAGCCGTCCAGGGACGCCTCCGCTTGCTTCCGCAAGAATCCCGGCTTGAGCGCGTCAGGCAACATGCCAAGCAGCCGGGCGATTAGCGTTGAGAGGTGGGCCCTCTGGTGGGCAAGGACGAATAGCAAGGCTAGCAGTATGACCGAGAAAGTTGCCAGACTGAGCACGGGCTCTTGCAGCCATGACGGCAGATTCATACTGAACAGGAGTGCGATCACCAGCAGCAGCACTGCCAGCATGTCCACAAGTTTCTCTACTACAACCGTGCTCATCGCGAGCGATTTGTTAGTGCCCACCATTTCTCCCAGATAGTAGGCTCGTGCTATTTCCCCGAATCTCAGTGGCAAGACAAGATTGACCATTTGACCGATAACGAGTACGGAGAAAACCTTCGAAAGAGGAGGGCATTCGTATCGTGCGTCGAACAGCAATCGCCAGCGGACTGCCTTACACAGGATGGTCACAGCAAGAGCCGCCAGAGCGGGAAGGAGTGGCAAGTAGTCGGTCTGAGCCAGCGCGGACCATGCCTGTGCCAGGTCTGTTGCACGTATGGCCAAAAAAAGACCCGCAGCGCTGAAGAGCATACCCAGCCAGAACCGGAGCTTCTGTTTCATGTGCCTTAGGTGGAGGACTCCAGGGTCATTGCAGGATTGAGCCAAGGCTGTCCTGCAATGACCCTGAGATTATAGACCAAGCTCTTCGCCGACAAAGACGATGGTGATCCGTCCGGGTCGAGATTCCTTCTCGATTATCAACAACTTCCCGCACATGCGGTCCGGTGGGTAGCACTCACTGTTGTGGCAGACACCGTCCTTGCCGCAAGGCGCCGTTGTTCCCTCCCGGATGACGTTCTGGACCGCGGAATGGTGCCTGACGTGTCTGATGGCGTCTTCTTGAGAGGGCACGATCTTGTTCACCCCAGCGACCATGATGACCTTGCCTCCGCCATAAGCGTAGGGGCCAACCCGGGACCCGCCACCATCCATGTTTACAATTTCGCCGGTCGCGGCCACGGCGTTCGCGCTGCCAAGGTAGTAGTCGGCTATGGTTGCCTCGCGCCGGAGGACCATTCGCCTGGCTTCATCCGGTTCTGCCATTATCTTGCTTTTGTGATACTGATAGTTGCCGCTCTGTAGGGCGTCGACGATGCCGCATTCCGTCAACGTAACCGAGCCTCCGCTCTGAACCGAGGATCCGGCAGGGATCATGCCCAGAACTGCTTCTCGGGCCTCCTCCCTGTTTCTGCAATAGAGCGCATCGATATTCCGACGCTTCAACTCTGGGATAAGCTGCTCCACAAGCCTCTCGTAGTAGCGTAAGGTCACTGGGTTCATCCTATGCCTCCCTCTGAACTGCCCGGCTGTGGTATCATAATGGATCGTAAATGATACGATTGAGGGCAGTCTACAATGGGGGTTTCGCCATTGTCAAGGACAACAAGAGCCTTCACCCACTCACTGATTGGCTCCGTCCGCGCGTATAACCGGCAAAAAAGGAGGGGAAAGGATGGCATACAAGGACCTGAGGGAGTATCTGGCCCGGTTGGAGGAGGAAGGGGAGCTAACCGAGGTCAATGCCGAGGTAGACTGGGACCTGGAGATAGGAGGGATCAGCCGTAAGGCCATTGACCGCAGGAGTGGGGCGCTGCTGTTTAACAACATCAAGGGGTATCCCGGACAGCGGCTGCTCAGCAATGTGCTGGGACCAGCCAGTCCCGTCCACTCCCTGTTCAGCCTGGCTACCCTTCACCCCAAGAATACCCCGGTCCTTGAGCTGATCGAGTGGTTTGGCCGCAAGAGCAATGAGAGCATCCATCCGGTACTGGTGGACAGGGCTCCCTGCAAGGAGAACATCTGGCGGGGGGGAGAGGTAGACCTGCTTAAGCTGCCGGTACCCCGCATTCATGGGATAGACGGGGGAAGATTCATCGGCACCTGGCATATCGATGTAATCAAAGACCCCGATACCGGCTGGGTTAACTGGGGGATGTACCGCCACCAGCTGCATGATAAGAACCAGGTAGGCTGGCTGGCTATCCCTGGCCAGCATGGACCGGGCATCTACTACCAGAAGTACGAGGCGAGGGGTAAGCCCATGCCCATGGCTATCTGCATCGGCACTGACCCCCTCTCGGCGATAGTAGCCGGGGCGGGACTACCCGCTCAGACCAACGAGGTAGACATCATTGGAGCCATGCAGGGAGAGCCGGTGCAGCTGGTCAAGTGCGAGAGCATCGACCTGGAGGTACCGGCCAGCTCGGAGATCGTGCTGGAAGGCTATGTAGCACCCAACGAGCGCCACATCGAGGGACCGTTCGGCGAGTTTACCGGCTATGCAGCCGGTGGACGCCTGCCCCGTCCGGTATTCCATGTCCAGTGCGTCACCTTCCGCAATAACCCCATCTTCACCATGTCCAATATGGGCAAGCCATGGGACGAATTCGCCATAATCTCATCGGTGGTGACCAGTGCTCTCATAGGAGAGGATCTCCGTAAACGCGGCATCCCCTTCCGCGCCGTCTACGCGCCGCCCCCGAGCCTCGCTCCTATTGTAAGTGCCAAGCCTCAGTATGCCGGGTTCATCCATTCAGTAGCCTCGTCCATCTGGTCCAGCAAGGCGGGGATCTACCGTCCTTACGTCATCATGGTTGGTGAGGATGTAGACCCGACTAACCTGGAGGAGGTCTTCTGGTGCCTTACCAGCCGTCTCCATCCCCGTGACGGCATTCATATTATAAGTGGCGCTCCAGGCCAGCCCTTGCTCCCCTTCTTAAACCAGCTGGAGCGCGAAGCCGGCCGTTCAGCCAGGGTGGCATTGGATGCAACCTTCCCTCCGGACTGGCCGGCCGAGGAGATTCCCCGGATCATGGACTTCGAGAACGGATGGCCGAAGGAGACCCAGGAGAGAGTACTCTCTCGCTGGGAGGAGTATGGAATCAGGTGACCGGGTATGAGTAAACATTAGAGGAGGCGTCCAGCCATGGAGCTGAAAACGGTACAGATTGAGAAGCCTGAAGACGTTAACCTTATTCTTGGGCAGGCCCATTTCATAAAGACCGTGGAGGACCTTTACGAGGCGCTGGTAACGGCGGTCCCCGGGCTGAAGTTCGGGCTGGCCTTTTGCGAGTCATCAGGGCCGGCCCTGGTGCGGGCCGAAGGCACCGATTCCAATTTGATAGACCTGGCCAAGCGAAACGCGCTGAGTCTCTCGGCGGGGCATTCGTTCGTCATCTTCTTACGGGACGCATACCCGATCAACGTCCTCAATTCGGTGAAGATGGTCCCAGAAGTCTGCCGGGTTTTCTGTGCGACGGCCAACACCGTAGAGGTGGTAATAGCAGAGACAAAGATGGGCCGCGGCATTATGGGAGTGATCGATGGGATCAAGAGCAAGGGCATAGAGACAGGCGAGGACGCCGAACAGAGGCACCAGTTACTGCGGACAATCGGCTACAAGCGATAGCACCAGAAGGGCCGGGGACTGAGAGTCCTCGCCTCAGGTGCTTCAGGTTGGCGCCATAAGCTCGGCCCGTGCAGACGCCGGCTGGCGAAAGGATGCCAGGCTCTGGCCTGCCGGCCGAAAAGGGTTCTACTTTACCGGCGGTGCTCCAGCTCTTTCGGCAGCTCTTGCCAGGTTCACCATCACCACGACAGCAATGATTGTGATGACGATAGCGTATACGAACATCCCCACAATGCTGCTCGCTTGACCGAAGATAAGCTTGAATAGCTCCGTTATGGCCGTATTCCATGCCAGGGCAGCAACCAGGCCGAATCCCGCCGATGCCAGGCTGATCATCGTTGCAAGATACGCACCACCCTGCGGTCTATTCATGGATAGCCTCCTTCAAAATAGTAGTGTATCCTTTCGATTTCCTGATCATCTTACCGCAACCATAATGCCATGGCAAGGTAATAAAAGGGGTGAACAGCGAGAGACAGAATATTCACCGGCGGAAACGCGAAGAAGGGCTCCTTTGTGGGAGCCCTTCTTTATTTTGCGTATCGTGGACTAACCGGCTGCACCAGGCTTGAGGCGGTTCATGATGTCATCCACCACCACTCTTGCTGTCTCTGCGGCAGCGGGGGTACCGGAATACCAGCCAGGCAACATGACTCCGTCGCCGGTGTTGTACAGGTTCTCGACAGAGGTCTTCTGCCCCAGGTCGTATCCAGGCCAGTTCCGGACGGCCGGCCAATCGCCGTGGAAGCAGTCGATAGTCAGGACTTGAGCGTGCTTGTCGAAGAGGTCGTGACCGATGATGTCCCGCGTGTCCGCCATGTTCATCTCGATCTCTTCCTGCATGTTCGTGGGGCCCAGCGAGTCCTTAAAGGCGCTGAAGGCCTCCAGGTAATGCATGCCCTTGGGAGCCAGCTCCGGACAGGTGAGAGTGGTCTGGAACATCAGGCACACGCGGCGGGTATTGACCGGGATGAAAGCGCCGGGATGGTCGATCAACGGGCGGTCGCTCTTGTAGAAGCCGGCGACTACCGGGCCCGGACGCACCCTGCTCTCCACATCGGCCACATAGCCTCTCTCGAAGTTCTCCTTGCCTGCCAGTTCGAGGGTCTTCCTGGGGCCTACGCTGCTGATAACTGCCTTGGCACCTATCTCTACCTGGCCATCAGGACGGTCAATAACCAGTCCGCTGGCCGCATAGTTGTCTACCTTAATCTGCTTGACGGTAGCGTTGTTCCAGATGGTCCCGCCGTTCTTGCGTACGACATCGGCCAGGTTCTCCATCATGTTGATGTTCCCGCCCTCGCAGATACCGAAGTCCCGGTAGCCACCGGTCTTCAGGAACCGGATGAAGGCAGGAGCGGGGATCTCCCAGGCGTTTATCACAAGCATTGCAGCGATCACGCCCTGCATAGCCCCGTGTATGTTCTTGTCAGAGGTGAACTGGCTGAGCCAGTCTTGGAAGGTAATAGACGAAGAGGGCTCGTCCCACATCATGGCGCGCTTCATGGCGTTCATGACTCGCTCGGCATCCCGCTCATCCTCGGCGACGTGATGAAGCAGCCATCTCAGACCCCCCTTAGGAGGCATGACGTACTTCTGCCCGTCCACGTAATAGGCGAGTTGAGGCTCCGGGCGCTTGATCGGGAATTTGGCCCCAACGTCCAGGAAGGTCTGCTCCAGGGGGCCGCTCTTCTCAATCCCGATGGCCCCGGTGCTAATGAGGTAACCCTGGACATTAATAGTAGAACAACGTCCACCAAGAAGGCGGAACCGCTCTGTCACGAGAACCTTGTAGCCACTGTGGGCCAGGCGAGCCGCTGAACAAAGGCCGGAGATCCCTGAGCCGATAATGGCTACGTCGTACATTTCTTTAGGCATCGTATCCCCCAAGAAGTATCAGTCCATTCATACTGAAATCCTTTCCTGTGCAACGCACAAGCGTGCAGGTAGAGTTCGGCGGCACTGGAACGACGCTCACTGGTATTCCGAACGCCGCTGTTACCCAGCCATTCTATGTTTAGGCTACTCAGCTTGTCAAGCGCAGTACAGTCAGACGCCCAGTCTCCTACCCGGCCCGTGCCTTCTGGTGCCTGGTTGGAGTCTTAGTAGTGCTTTGATTGTTCTGTCGCGCCTCACCGGGTTTGGGATTGGAACCAGCGGGCAACCTCGCCTGCTGGGGTGAACCAGACGTGCCTGTGCTCCTGCATGTACTGGATAAGCCTCTCGAGTGAGCGGATGCGGTGGGGCCGTCCCATGACGTGCGGATGCATGCCAAGGTTCATCATCCTGGCGTTGGTGCGCCCCTCCTCGTAGAGCGTGTCGAATTCATCCTTGGCGCACTGGAGGTACTCGGATGGAGTGGCATTGTGGCGCATTATGAGCACGTTGTCGTTAATGTCGAGGTTGTAGGGTAAGGCTACCATAGTGCGCCCGCCGCCGGCATCCAGCATGTACGGCTGGTCGTCATTGACATAATCATGGAACCACTTCACGCCCAACTCGGCGAGGATAGGGACCGTGTTAGGGGTGGACCTCATCGCCGGCGAGATCCAGCCTTCGGCCGGCTTCCCCACGAGTTGCTCGAAGGTATCCAGGCTATGCTTGATTAGGCGTCGCTCGCCGTCGGGGTCCTTGGCATAATTGGTGAGCAGGTCATCTTGCTCGTAAGAATGAGCATAGATTTCCCACCCAAGCTGTTTCATCGCATCGAGCACCTGTGGGTACTCCTCCGCCGCCTTTGCGCCCATGCACACCGAAGGCTTGATGCCGTACTTGTGAAACAGGTCCATTAGTCTCCAGACGCCCACCCGCAATCCGTATTCACGCCAGGTGTAGTTAATGTAGTCGGGGCATCCGGAGGTCAGGGGCACGGGCAGGATTCCCGGTCCGCCGGTGTAGCCCTTGTCCTGCTCCCGGAACAACTCCCATGTCTCGAACGCCAGGACGATGACTACAGCGACGTGGGCCTCTCCCGGCCACTTCAGCGGGGGCCGGCTGACTATCGGCTCATATTTCCAGAAGCGCATCGGTCAGGCCAGTCCTTTGTCCATGAGCCACTCCTCGATAATGCGAGCTATCTCAAGGTTGCCTAGCTCGCACATGAACATGTGCGAGTGCCCGGTTATGCCGTGATCGGCCAGCCAGAGGAAGTCTCCTCCAAGGAACTCGGTGATGGGTTCGTCCATCTCGCGCGGGTGCCTTGGGTCCTGGTCGCCTGTAATGATAATCTTAGGGATGCTTTTGAGCCTTTCCGGCGAATCTACGTAAAGCCCGCGAACGCCTCCCGCGTGGCGCCGTTCGTTCATTGCCAGCGGGCTCTCCGGCATGATGGCACGGTCATAAGCAGTCAGCCACTCCCGAGGGAACATGTCGCCATTAGCCCAAACCTGGTGAGCCTCTTCCGGCGTTGTCCAGACGGGGGCGTCCGCCGGGAGAGGTGGACGCTCGGCGGCATCCTGGAGGTTAGCCGGACGTCCCGGCGCTGAGGCCACTATGGCTCTGACCAGATGTGGGACCATATCACCGGTCTTCCAGCCGATAGGGCCGGACATGCTATGGGTCATTAGAATAGCGGGCCCCACCTTCTGAAGCAGCTCAACGAGGCCGTCGACGACCCTCTGGGTAGAGAGCTTAACGAAGTCCGGCATGAATCCTGACCGGCCATGTCCCGGCCAGTCCACGATGTAAGTTGTCCAACCCTGGTCGCAGAAATATGGCGCCCAGCCCGGTTGTCCGTCCGGACGGCTGATCCAGTATGCTCCGTGGTGGCAGCCTCCGTGCACAAAGATTAGCGGGTACGGTCGGGGCTCTCCAATGGGGGTAAGGCATTCAACATACATTTGATAAGGTGCGGAACCCACATAGAAGACTGAGATGTTCTGAATCGGCATTTGTCCCCCTTAACAGTAATGGGTCCGAGGTAGCAATATGCTAGTACTCAGAGGTAGCCTGTGTCAACAGGCTGCTCCACCGTGAGGCGGGTCATGACGATCTCTGGGTCTGTCGGTTGTCGGTTGAGAGCCAACAGCGAGGGGGCTTGCCCTCACCCTAACCCCAATACGGTTTAGTTAAGCATGGCGACAGCACAACGGAATGGCATGGAAGGCTGAGGCCAGCTTAGGTGATGTTTGCGTTTAAGGGGGAACTTAAGCACCTTGCGTTTGATAACCCGCGGGTT
>ORJL010841648.1_pt1 | contig 78343 bp, 94 predicted proteins | sample 1779941 | NCBI WGS metagenome assembly ORJL01 (sample SAMEA104232317, study PRJEB22302) | groundwater metagenome | biome: forest; feature: aquifer; material: groundwater | place: USA | collected 2011-08-07 | depth 5.8 m | reverse complement strand
GAAATATGATTGGAAAAAAGGCTATAAGTTTTCCACATATGCTACTTGGTGGATAAGGCAGGCGATTACCCGGGCGATTGCCGATCAGGCACGGACCATCCGGATTCCGGTTCATATGGTGGAAACGATCAACAAGGTCATCCGCACCAGCCGCCAGCTATTGCAAAAATTGGGACGGGAGCCGGAGCCGGAAGAAGTCGCGGCGGCGATGGAAGAGATGACTGCGATCAAGGTCCGCGAAGTTCTGAAAATTGCCCAGAAAACCACATCTTTGGAAACCCCTATAGGAGACGAAGAAGACAGTTTCCTGGGAGATTTTATTCCGGATGAATCGCAACTGTCGCCTTATGACGCCACCAGCAAGCAATTGTTAAAGGAGAACGTGGAAGAGGTTTTGTCGATGCTGTCGGAAAGGGAAAACAAGGTCTTGCGGTTGCGTTTTGGCCTTGACGGCCAGCGGCCGTTGACTCTGGAAGAAGTCGGCCGGGAATTCGGGGTTACCCGGGAGCGAATCAGGCAAATAGAGGCCAAGGCATTGAGAAAATTGAAACATCCGAGCAAGCGCAAAAAACTTCAAGATTATTTGGGGTAGTTATGATACCCATATAAAAGGTATCCGATGATCACGTTTGAACAACTAATTACCGGCTTTACGGCGGCAACTTTTGCCAGCGCCTTCCTTTTTTTCATGGTATATTTTTTAATGAGAAGGGGGAATTTGTAATGGATACATTATGGTTTATGGCTATTTTGTCAATTCTAACCGGCATTGGCGCTTTTCTCTTGGTTCGCCGCGAAGCTCTCAAAAGAAAAAACTGATTATTTCGGCCGGAGCTGTTGACTCATGTCCTCGGTAGAATTTAGTCTATATCCCAGCGTCGTCAACATGAAAGGTTTTTTTCGATTTTAGGTATTTGTATCTTGCCCAAATGCTTTCCTGTTCAAAAAGCCGATCCTTTGTTCGCCTCTTTCGTCCAAAAATCTAGTCGAAATAATTCCGTCTTTACTAACTCTGTATTTCATTTGTTGTAGGTGTAACCATTCCTGGTTTTCGTTCTCAGTTAATCTTGGTGAGGCCATATTAGTTAGGGTATGCGCGATTTCCATCCCAGCTCTCTTCAGATGTTCATTGGCCTGGTCAGTAGCCCCTCGGGACAAATCATTTCCGGCCTTTTCGAGGTGCTCGGCTGCGCTGTTTCCCAAAGCTTTTCCAAACAATCTATCAGCTAGTGAGCTAGATTTGGGTTCTTCTTTTGGTTGATCTTCCGTTTCTGCCATATACAGGATCATTATACACTTTACATAAGTTCTAAAACCAACCACTAATAACTAACAACTTAATTATCCCTTAACCAATCCTGCCACTCTTCCGCCCTCCGCCCTCCCTGCCGCCTCCGCCATTACGGCTTTCATCAAAGTTCCGAAATCTCCGTTTGGATTAGCTGATTTTACATCCGCGATAATTACTTTGAGCTCTTCGTCGGTTAATTGTTTGGGCAAGAATTCTTCAATTACAGATAGCTCAAATTGTTCTTTATCGGCTAAGTCCTGCCGTCCGCCTTGGCGGTAAGCCGCAATCGACTCCTTGCGTTTTTTGGCTTCGCCTTGGAGCAATTTAACAGATTCTTCGTCGGTCAATTCTCTTTTAGCATCAATTTCCTTATTTTTTATCTGAGAAAATAAAAACCGGAACGCATCCAGCCGTTTTTGATCGCGGTTTTTTAAACAAGAAATTACTTCCGCCTGGATTTGGTCCCTGATATCCATCGTTTAATTATCTTACCAAATTTGGCGTTAGCCGTTATCCAACCGAGAAAATACAGGACGATGGTAACCAGAAGCAGCGATTTAATTCCGGTCAGGAACGACATCATTTCCAACAGACCGCCAACCGCACTTCCCAGCAGATTACTGGCGAGGGCGGCAGACCGGTTTTTGGCGCTAGCAAACCAGTAGGCAAAAATTACCGCCCCGAAAAAGAAGGGGAGGCTCAGGATTGTTCCGGTTCCAATCAGTTTTGCGATGGTTGATAGCTGGTTGAATTTATATAACGGAATAATTAATTGAAGCGCCAGCGACCCGATTAGCCCGATGAAAGCCAGGTTTGGTTTCAGCAGTTTGCGTTCTGCCGCCAGGTTAGCCAGTAGAATCATTAACAGGACGGAAGTAATAATGATCATATTGGTTTGCCACGTCAGGCCAAATAATAAGCCGGCTTTACTGATATTTTGAAACTCAAATAACAGAAATGCCGCTCCCCAAAAGAACATTGGCAAGTTAAATTCAGACGGGCGTAAAAATTTGGATTTAACCGCCAAAAGCGTCCCGGTCAAAAATAGCGCCATCAGAATATGAATCAGCGGCAGGCGGGGTTTGTCAAGATAAAGATATGGCCAATCATCGGTCAGCGGTTTGATTTGGGTGTCAAATATCCGGGAATGGCCGGCAATAAATTTCTTAAGGCCGGGTTGTTCAGCCAGAATGTTAGTAAGGATGTTTGGATCTTTGGCAACCACAAAAAAGTATCCGCCCCAGCCGAAGGCGCTATCGCTCCTAACTTCAAAGACCAGAGGCGGGGAGGAAAACGCGTCAGCAACCGCTTTCGCCAACCGTTGGCCGATCCAGGGCCGGGGGGCCTCGAACGACAGGATCAGGATGCCGTCAGGTTTCAGAATCTTTCGGGCTTGAGCCAAGCTTTCTTGGGTATATAGATAGTGGTCTAATCGCAAATTAGTCAGGTTAGAGCTTAAAGTGTGGGAATCAGCCAGTCCCATAACGATCAAGTCGTAGCGGGTTTTGGTCCGTTCCATAAATGCCCGTCCGTCATCAATAATAGTATTGACGGCCGGATGCTGGTACGGTTGGTTCGGATGGTACTGTTTGCCCAGGCGGATAATTAGCGGATCAATTTCAACGGCATCAATAGATTTCGCGCCTCCCCGGATAGCCCCATTGGCGTCATTACCGGCCCCGGCTCCGATAATCAGGACGTTGTCTGGCGCCGGCTTGAAGCGGTAAGGCAGGGTGTATTGATTAAGGAACGGAAGTTCGGAAGCTAAGGCGAAGCGATTTTTTACCAGGATGGCCGACGCGGTCGCTTCGTGTTTGTCATTTAAATCCAAAAGCCCCATGTATCCGGTATTATTTACTTCCAAATAATATCCGCCCGGAAGCTGCATTTTAGTCGGATAAATCGGGGAAAGCGTCAATTTTTGATATGGCGACCAGAATGTGGTTGGGCCTTCGTATGGCTGGAGCGAAACTTTCGGGATTACAGCGGCTATGGTGATGAGGGCAACGGCGATAATAAAATAACGTTCGAGCCGATCTTCAACCAGTAAAAAAAGAGCCGCTATCCCCAAACTTAAGCCGAGAAGCGGGGGAAGTTCAGCCACAGAGAACAATTGAAAGGTCCACATTCCGGCTAATGAAGCGACAATATTTACAGAATAGGCTATTAACGGCCGCGGGTGCTTGTCTAAGAGCCGGCCGAGGAGGTTTCCCAAAGGCATAAAACTGACAGCCAGTAATACTAAAATTGCTCCGGTTAACAACAGCCCGAAAACAGCCCCGGTTTTACTAAAAGTGTATAGCGTTTGCCAAATGTATGATTCTGACAGTGGGGAAAGCAATTCGGAAATTCCGGAAAAAAGTTTGACGTCGAAACGCGGCGTTCTCAGGATATATTTTGTGGTGGTTAATACGGCTATCAGAAAGAAGAGGATAGCGCTGACAGACAAGGGCAAGGTTTTTTTAAAGTACATCCCCAGTCCGCTTCCCACAAAGATGGCCAGTAAGATCAGATTTCCCAGATAGGCAAAAATCCGGATTTCCGTTCCCAACAAGCGGATAATTAACAATTCCAGAAAAAGAATCAGGAAGCTGACGCCGGCAATTTTGGGCCAATTCATTAGCCGATGATACTATATTAAAACAATAAAATCGCGCTGATAATGGCCGTTCCCAGCCAAACCGGAGTTAAGAATTTGGCGGCTTTGACTCCAAATAATTCGCTGATTCTAACCAGAAGAACAAAACCGGAAAACAACGCTACCAGCAGGCTGGCGGGCGGCAGATTAGGCAAGGCCAATTTACCGGTGTCTCCGGCCAGCCATTTGCCCCATTCAGGATATTTAAACACCGTCATGTGTAAAAGTACGGCCAGGGTCGCGATTCTGGCTCCCCAATACTGCATTTTCCACCATTTGACGGTGGTAATTTTGGCTTTTATTTTTTCAAAGGAGATGATGAATAGAAAGACCATTATCACCAGAGCCAACAGCCCGGAATAAGCCACCAGCGGTCGGGACTGAAACAGTCCGAACGGCCCTCTTTTGGCTAGAAGGAACATAGATAGATAAACGTGGACCACGCCCGTCAAGAAGGCTAGAATTCCCAATTCTTTGCGGTAATTAATCCAAGTATCGAAGCGTTGGTAAAGTCGGGATAACGGACCGATCAATAAAACAATCCCCAGCACAATCAATGACCCGCTGGCCAGACTTTTATTGACGATAGACAGATCAAAATAACCGCGTCTGGCAGTCAGGTATAGAATTAATCCTCCTGTCGTGGCTATAGAAATTAATCCGGCTACAAAATATTGGCGTAAGGCTTCTTTCACTTCATAAAATGCATCACTGCGCCGGCGATAACGAATGCCCATCCCCACAACGCCAAATTGGCAACTCCCAAGTAATTGGCCATCAACATTCCGACGCCGATTCCGGCGATAAGATGAACCACTCCAACAGTGCTGACGCAGCAAGAATAAAACGGTTCTTTGGCTGACGACTTTACTGTCGGTCTGACTGATTTAACTGATTTTGATTTTTTCAATGATCTCACCCCCCTTAAAAACTGTAATCTTAATGATGGAGGTTTTTTCAGTCCGCGTCAAGAGGGGGACGTTACTAGTTTTGCCTTACCGTTTTTTACCAAAATCGCCTGATTGTCTGTCAGAATCATGACAGGATATTTAGCTTTACTAATTCCAATCTTCATGCTTTCTTTAAATTTTGGTTCATAGTGAGCAACGACTAAAAAAGGGACTAAATTCATTGCCGGCTCATTATCTGCCAAGCCGTGTCTATTCCGTTTTGGTTTTTTCCACAAAGCCTGTTCAATTGTCGGACAAGCTATATACGAGCCGGCGCTGGCCCCTATGTATATCGCGCCCTTGTTTATTAGCTCTTTAACCACTTTGCCGAATCCGCTTTCAATAACATATTTTAAAAGGTAATACGGGCTTCCGCCCTGAACATAAATTACGTCTTTGTCTTTCAGCATCAATCTTAATTCGTTTTCAGTTTTTCCCTTAATGTCAATATCTTCGACTTGAATACCCAATTTAAGCATTTCTTTTTTGTCATTATCTCTCCACGGATGCGGATCAACTTCGTTTGAAGCCGTAATGATATGGGCGAGCTTGGTTTCTGCCGGAGATTTTGGCAGAAGTTTTAAAATCTCGTTTTTCATCCGCATTCCGGCAGAAGTTAGAAGCAAGGTTTGCGACATCATGAAATTGTAACATTCTAAGCATAAGACCGTTGGGTGGAAGGCAATAACCTGATATAATTCTTTTGTTCTTTTACATTCCCCTGTAGCTCAGTTGGTAGAGCGCCTCGCTGTCGAGTTTGGCAGCTTTCCTAAGAAATTAGGATTGAAAAATCAGGCTAATTCGGGGAACCCCCGCGCCAGTCAGTGCAGGGCGATCCCGAGCTAAATTTCTTTGATGAACTCGTCCTGAGCGAAATCGAAGGATAAACGTGTAGAGACTATATACCTGACGCCTTTTTTGAGGTGATGAGATAGTCCGGACCTTTTGGCAACAGAAGGATTTCTGTAACGAGGATGTCGCTGGTTCGAGTCCAGCCGGGGGAGCCAGGAGAATGATATTATAACCTCAAATTGAGGCTTAATAAATTTTTTTTATTAAGTTTTTTTATTACTTGTTGGTAATAGTAAATTTAACATAGCCATGGCTTGAACCGGGTAATAATGATGGATTGAACGACTTTTTTACCGAGCTGACATTAATCGTATAGCCATATATCACGACTTTATCACCCGCAACAACTGATTTACTAACAGATTCAGTCAGACCTTCTTTATGGATAACCAATAAGGCGGATTTATCATTAATACTACTAAGACCAATAAAAATCTCGCCAAAATGCATTTGGGTTCCCTGACTAAGCGTTTGAGTATTTGCCGGTTCTGAAATAGAAGTATTTTTATACCAAATGATCCATCCAATAAAGATAATGATGGCCAGAAAAGTAACGATTATCATTTTCTTCACGCACTAATAATACATCGTTTGACAATAAAATTTATGTCTGAAATAATATATCTATGAAGAAGTCTTTCATAATTCTTACATTAGTAAAAATTTCAACACTTTTTTTATTCTCTTTTCTCCAAGTCACACTTCTGATTCCGGGTAAAGTCCAGGCATATACCCAGCAAGATTGCGTTAACGTAGCAACGAATTGCGCAACAAGATGCGTAAATTCAATAAATGTTAAAAACATAAATATTAATAACCTTGATTCATTGGCTAATGCATGTGCGCAAAAATGCATTAATGAAATAACGGCGTATTGTAAAAATCCCAATAATTCACAACCTAAAGTACAACAGCCCCAACAAAAAGGACAACCACCACAAGTACAACAACCACAACAAAATACACAGCCAGCTGTATTAGAAAACATACCTATAACAGTAGTAAAGGGCAAACCTTTTTCGCATAATTATTCCGGAGAGCTACTTGCGTTATTGGGACCCGACAGCCTTGGATGTCCTTGTAGTTTCACCCTCGATACGATGGGCGGATTCCCCCCTATGGGACTTAGTCTGGGACCAGTCGATGGTGTGCTAAGTGGTACGCCAACAGGGAAAGACAGTAAGTTTCGGGCGTGTGTCAAAGACGTGAGTGGATATGCTACCTGTAAAGTAATCAATATTGATGTGAAAAAAGAAGGTGAATCGGAGTTTGTTGTACCCGGAAATTTTCAGCTCACTGAGTTGGCATACAATAATTTACCCTACGGCAAACAGTATCAATCGAGTCAATACGAGCGGGCTATAATCAAGATGACCGAAGGTTCATTAATACACATGGACATGGGCTCCACGATTACTCCTGTTTCGGATTATGAAGTGAAAAGCGATACCGGCAGATTCATGTATGATTATAAACCTGCCTCGGGTGGAGGTTGCGGCCCTATCGGACAGAGTCCGACGTGGGCTTGCCGTCAGGTTGATGCACGCGACGCGACGCTACGGGTAAAAGGTACGCAATTTTCGGTTGATACTGATAAAAACGGCACAAACGTTATTGTTATGGAGGGGGTATTGAGCGTATCTGACCCTAAAGGCAAAAAGACCGTTGAAGTTGCCGGAGGCCAGTACACCTATATAGCAAAACGGGGCCTCCCGACCGATCCGCAGTCGTTTGATACCTCTCAAGTCGATTTCTGGTGGAAAGAAAAAACCGCTGAACAGATCAAGAGCGAAAAAATTATTAGTTATACGGCTATTTTTCTGGTAGGGCTTTTCTTTATACTTTTAATTAAGCGCAAGCAAATTTGGCCAAAAAGGTTCGGAAAGCCTGCATTCCCTGTACGCATGGTCGCATCGGTAATGAAAGAAAAGAATCCAAAAATAACAGATGTAATAATCGCAAACTTCTACCAACTTCTTGCTATTACGGCACTTCTTATCGGATTTGTAGGATTTATCCCTCTTCCTTTTGTAACTTCCACCGCCTTCTTTGCAGTAAAAATGGCCGGATTAGTCTTTGGAATAGTTGCATTCAGAGCGACAAAAATTAATTTTGCTCTTTTTATAGTTTTACTAAATATAGTTGGAATTGTTTTGGGCCTATTGTTCGGTTTTTAGTACTACTGCATGATCATGGGATTCATTGTACCGAAAGTTTAGGACATGCTATTTATCTTTTTCCCACATCAAGCAACATATGCCAATTCAGGAGCATAGCTGGAACCTGTTAAAATTTCTTTCAGAGTTCGTGTAAGTTCACGGACAGGGAGCAACGAACCATTCGCTGGCGCTCAGGTTCATCGCTGGCGCCAAGAATGGTGAGGCAGGGGTGCGCCGTATGGTGCGCCCCAAGCTAAAATCAAAAATGACTTTTTATTACGTTTACGTTATCCGCAGCCTCTCTAAACAAGACTTTATTTATGTCGGTTTTACTACTGATTTAAAGATAAGATTTCAACGGCACAACTCCGGTTCTGAATTTTCCACCAAGCCATATATTCCATATGAATTAATCCACTACGAGGCCTACAGGAACGAAAAAGACGCCAAAAGGCGGGAAGAATATTTCAAAACTACAAAAGGCAAAACTACGTTAAAGATGATGCTGAAAGAATTTCTGCATGATAAGTTTTAATCAGACCACCGTGCAGCCACGAGCTTTACAATTACCTTTACAAATTCCTTTACAACTATTGACAAAAAAGGCAGCACCAAAAACAGCTATTACTTTTTGAAATAAATATAGGGGAAAACAACCCTTGAGAGCAATAGGAAAGAAACTTAAAAAGTTGAGAAGGGAACACGGTTTAACACAAGAGAAACTAGCTGAGCAGCTAAGAATATCTACAGTTTACGTGGGATTTCTTGAAGCGGGAAAAGGGAGTCCTTCTTTAAAACTCCTGATGAAAAATTCCCGGAAGTTTAATGTAAAGATAGAAGATTTAATTTATAGTAGATAGTCTTTTAATTTATTAAAGACTCCAAGCCTTTTTCCATTATCAGTTTCTTATTTGGTACAATGTAGCCACTAGTTTCTGATTAATTTAATTGAAGTATGAGTAAATATCAAATATATTTTGACGCATTTCAAGAAGCAAAATGGTTTCAATCGTTGAACATAGAATTTAAAAATGCTGAACTTTTACCTATTAATCAAGCAAAAGACCTCGAAGTTTTACGACTTTTAAGATACGACAAACCTGACATAATTTTGTTAAAAGACGGAAAGACTGTTTTAGCTCTGGAGAAAACAACAGAAGTTCCTACAGGACACAATGTAGGGCAACGTTTTGCCCGTATAGTATGTTCCGCTGAAGAAAAAGTACCCTTTATATACTTTTTTCCTTTTCTAGCCATGAAACATGGCGAACATGCTTCTGCTTGTTGGGTTAATGCTAGATTATTTGAGGCGATGAAGAAACTTAGCGAAATCCATGAAACTCCTATAATTGCAATCAATTGGGAATGTGATAGTAGTTATGAGCTAATAAGGGATGGTTCTCAAGATTTATTCCTGAAAGAGGTTATAGACGACTTCGTTAAACATAGCTTCAATGGTAAAATCCCAATTCTTGATAAAGTTTACGAAGTAATGAAAGTCAAGTTTCAAGAGGCGTTGACTAGATATCCTCAATATTCAGATTTGCCACCCACTGCGAGAGAAACCATAACCAAGGATTATCTAGCAAACCTAAAAACAAAGTATGGAAACTTAAATTTTAACGAACTCATCAATTCTAGAGTAAAATCACTTGTCTATGATATTGGTATGAGATATGTTCGATCTGACCCATACACAGGCACACAGTTAATTTATGATTATTTATTAGCAAGAAAAGGGATTACTCCTAAAGAACGAATAATGAATATAATACTTAGAATACCTAATATTTCAAAAGCATTATGGGAAAAAGCTGCAGCAAGTAAAGATAGAAAAGACATAAAACTTTTTACAAAATTTTCCGATTTAATTGAATTATCTGATGGTGTAATCATTTTATGAGCGAAGGAAAAATTTATTATTTTCTCAAAAATTTTTTTCTGAATAAGGGTTGGGAACTTTTATCTGGAGAGCCGCCTGATGGTTCGAATAATGTTCGCAGGGTTGAGATTAGAAATAAAAACAGGATGGGCATAGGAAGCAAGGGTTCTTACAAAATAGATCTAATCTTCTTGCATAAAGACACCCTATTTCTTATAGAGCTGAAGCCTCAATATAATCAAGGTGATATTAACAAACTGAATGAAGTTACGACCAAGAGATTAAATGACCTATTTGATGCTTTAGAAGAGAGATGCAAATTGAATAGAGAAAATATTAAACAAATTATTAAATGTATTGGTGTTGGTAGTTTAAACAATCACATCTTGCCGATAGACTTTTTAGGCTTTGTAGTGAAAGAAGAAAATAATATTGAGATAGAGCGTGGTAGTAGTTTAAATGCCCTAAGTCTTTTTGAGGATTAGTATATATTCTTTCTTCATTTTTCCCATTGTCGTTCTATGATTACTCCTAGTTACTGTATAAAAGTGATCAAATCCTATCTTTGTAGCCATATGAATGAAATCATCAGACAATTCAATAATTTTTCCCCTAACTGTTGGATGCCCGATTACTATACAACAATATCTTTCTTTTTTTAATACCCGATACATCTCGTTAAAAATCAACTCCATCGAGCTCATAAATCGGTCAGTAACGTTTGCTTTACTTCTTTGTCCTCCGATTATCTCTTTATCGAGATATCTTGGATTAAGATACTCGATACATTTGCTATCAAATGCGTCAACAAAACACTCTTTTAACCAATTTAACGAAAGTTTCTGATATTCTGCATATGGAACTGCAGAGATGTATGGAGGATGTGTAACTATTAAGTCTATCGAACTAGAATTAATAAATGGTAAATGTCTTGAATCAGAACGGTATATCTGTGATGTTACTTTCTTAACTTGATTATTAAATGATTTCATCCCTTCAATCATAAGCAAAATTTGTCGCTCAAAATTCTCAAACGTATCATTAACCACTCTTTTTTGCTTATTTATCATTAAGTTTCCATACCCACTATGTGCATTTGAAACGCTTCTTAGAATTGCTGAGAAAGCACAAATAAAAAATAACCTGATTTCAATTGTTTTGATTTCATTAATAGAATCTTTAATTATTGATAATTCTTTAAGAACTTGAGGTTGAAACCATTTTTCTATATTTGGGAAAGTGGGTTGATTTACAGTTATTTTTTCATGGCTAAAAGTAAATAATTTTAAATTTGGGCTTTCCTTTTCTCGGAATGTAGTTATTGTGTTTCTAATTTTATCTAATAGGTTTATTACATCCTTATCTAGTACATGATCCTTAATGGGTGTAGTTTTTACTTTTGCAATTAAGTATGCTAGGGGATTTAGGTCAATTCCGATAGACTTTCTTCCCAATAGTTCCGCTTCAACACAGGTTGTGCCACTTCCAAGAAAAACATCTAGCACAGTTTCGCCAGGGCTAGAAAATATCTCAATTAAATTCCTTACAATTTGAGGTATGAATTTAGAAGAGTATCTATGAAAATCATGAGTACCATATCGGGTATTATCTTTCAAAAATTCCCAATCTACTGCTTCAGTTTTATCAATCAAAGAGTTTTTCATTTTTTGGTTTTAAAATATTAGCTTCTACTAATTGACAGTACTCTTTACTTAATTCGTATCCAATACAATTTCTTTCTAAATTCATTGCTGCTAGTGCTGTCGTCCCTGACCCTAAAAAGGGGTCCAAGATAGTTTCTGTTTTGCATGAATATAATTTAATTAATCTTTCAGGAATTGAATAAGGGAAGGGGGCTGGATGTCCCTTCTGTCTAGAAACAGGTAATGTCCAAACACTCCAAGAAACTTCTTTAATGAATTCCTCAGTCAATCTATCGCCATCAATTGTTTTAAATTCTCCCTTTTTTTGGAATAGGTGGATAAATTCATGTTGAATATTAATATTTACAGCTCCAGGAAACGGCTTCTTTTTGAGAAATTGGGTTGTGCCTCTTTGCCACAATCCTTGTGTTCCTTTGGGTTTTAGCCAAATAAACTCTTTTTTAAGTGTCATTCCCATCTCTCCAAATATTTTAATAACATCCATGGGGATATGTTTCAATTCTCCGTCTGAAATTCTAGTGCCTATAATCATCGCAAAGTATCTTCCCGGCATTAAAACTCTTTTGCTTTCTTTTAGAATAATAGTTAATTTTTCTAGATATTCTTCGTAACTTTGCCCAAGACCTATTTGTTTATTGTTTTTATAGTTTTTCAAGTCCCAATAAGGGGGACTAGTAACAACTAATCCAACGGAATTGCTCTCAATTTCTGACATAATGCTACTATTTTTGTTGTAAATAGCTACTCTATCGTTTTTATAAAAAGGTTGTGTATTCATGGCCTTTTAACTAGGATTATTCCTAATTAATCCTTTAAATATGCCTCTAATTTCTAAAGATTGAGGATATATATTCTCTAAGTTCTTGTTTCTTGGTTCAAGATAAATCTTACCGTTTTGACTTCTAAACCTTTTTAAAGTCGCACCCTGCTCAGTTATTGCCACAACTAAATTTCTATCATCAGCGATTTGCTGGCTCTTAATCACAACCACGTCTTTGTCCCAGATACCGTCCTCAATCATACTATCGCCTTGAACTTTAAGGGCGTAGTAGTCGCCAGTCTTAGAGATCATGGCCATAGGGACTTTGATGGGTTCTGGATTTTCAATTGGTTCTATCGGCTTACCAGCGGCAATAAACCCAAGCAACGGGATTTCTACGCTGTCAGGCGTTCTCTCTAATGGAGATGCGCCCCTTGGCTGGTTCTCCTCTTTTTTGAGATAACCCTTAATTCTAAGAGCGTTTACGTGGTGGTAAGCGGTCGAGATAGCGCTAAGCCCAAAATGGGAAGCGATCTCTTTTAATGAAGGGGCGTAACAATGGTGATTGGTAGATGAAGTGATGTAATCAAGTATCTTCTTCTGCTTTACGGTCAACATCCTATTGACTTTTTTCTTCATGATATTTAAAATATATCGAAACTGTTTCGAAAGTCAATGGGCAGTTTTTTGATCGGAGGTGAAACATTATGGCAAATCAACACGTTGTTCCCCACCAAGGCGATTGGGCTGTAAGAGGCGAGGGCAACCAAAGGGCTACATCGATTCATGAAACCCAGACCGCAGCAATCGAGGCCGCTAGAGAGATAGCAATCAACCACGGAGCAGAGATGATTATTCACGGACGAGACGGGAGAATCCGGGACAAAGACAGTTTTGGCCGTGATTCGTTTCCACCACAAGACAAGAAACACTAACTCCCATTTTAGACAACATCTATGACTAAGATAGGCAGGAATGATCAATGCCCGTGTAATAGCGGCAGGAAATATAAAAAATGCCATCTGTTAAGTGGTGGTTTTCTGCTTGGTATTCCCAGCATTACTAAGATGGAGCTTACTGCAGAAACTGAACGTATTAGGCAAGAGATAGAAGCTCAACAAATTGAAAGGCGAAAGAAGCTAGAACAACTAGGAGTTTTTATTGATTATGTAATTCCAATCCATTTTAAGGGCAATAAAGTATGGGCGCTTGGTAGTCGCCTATACCCTCGTAGACCAGCAAAAGAAACATTCCATGAATTTATCGTATATGTCTTAAAAGAGGAATTGGGTCGTGATTGGTGGATGGAACAAATGAAATTACCAGAGGAAAAGCAACATTTTATTTACCGATGCTTTATGAAACATTATGACTGGCAAGAAAAGAATCAAGTTCCAGAAAATAAGCATGGAGAGGGCTGGCGAGCTAAACCAGATGGTTATTCTAGAGCCTTAATTTCACTTTCTTTTGATGTCTGTAGTTTAATTCATGCGGTGCATCTACCAGAAATTTTTCTTAAAAAGCTGCGAGAATATACTGGATATCAAAGCGTCAGGTATGAAATTGCTATGGCGGCATTATTTGCTCGAATGGGATATAAAATACAATTTTTTGACGAAAAATTTGCCGGCCAGAAAAACCAACCAAGACATTGTGAATTTATAGCCACACAACCTGGAACCAAAGAAGAAATTGCTATTGAAGTTAAAAGTAAGGAAAGAAGCGGAGTCTTGCACAAGGAAGGTGAGTTTAATAAGGAAAAAGAGCTCCGCTCTAGTGTCTCAAGACTTTATAGACACGCTTTAAAGCAAAAACCGTCTGGTAAACCATTTATTATTTTTATTGACATGAATTTGCCTCTTTCGCCAGGTGCCCATCCAAACGATATTTTATGGGTAAAACTTATTACAAAAATGAGAGATGCCGCTACTTTTTCAACTAAAGAGTCCTCGCCTCAAAATGCGATAATTTTTACTAATTATTCCTATCATTATGGAACGGATAGAGAAACAGGCAGTGGTGAGTGGTTAATGGAAAAAAGCGGAAACCCAGAATTTCCTATCTTATCGCCAGACTTTGGCGAGAAATTCCTAGCAGTTATAAATAGATACGGGAACGTGCCCAACATTGATATGACAATAGAAACTTGAGGAGAGGGGATAATAATGCAAATTTTTGACGGATTAATTGTACTTACAGCGCTCGCGATTATAATGGGACTTAATATCCCTAAATTCGACGGCGGTTCAAAATTCAGCGCTTCGAGCCATTTGCTTCTTAATCTAACCAACCTGGCGCGAATCTGGCGTGGTAGAGTCATTTTCAATTCGTGATTGAAAAATAATGGCGGCGATCTTTGGACGGAAGTAATTTTAGTTCAAAACTGATAAAATATTAACGATATGAACAAAAAATTAGAAAATAAAATTGAGGCAGATGACATCAGTATTAATGATCTGTTAAAAGATCAGAAATTTACTATTGATTATTTTCAGCGCGAATATCGATGGCAGGAAAAACACATCAAACTTCTTGTAGATGATTTAATCACCACTTTTTTAAAGTCATATAACCCTAGCCATAAACGTTCAGACGTCCTAGACTATCAAAACTATTATTTGGGGCCAATAGTGTTTAGCGTACATAGTGATGGAAGAAAGTCGATTATTGATGGTCAACAACGTATTACATCCATCACATTATTTTTGATATACCTAAACCACCTACAAAAAGACTACCAAGAAATAAATAAGGTTCCCATAAGTGAACTGATTTTTTCTGCAAAATATGGAGAAAAATCATTTAACATGACCGATGAAAGCAGGGAGTCGTGTCTAAAAGCTTTATTTGAAGACGGCGAATATGCTGTAAAAGACGATGATGACGAAACTGTTAAAAACATAGTAGCCCGTTATAAAGATATTGAGCAATCTTTTTCTGAAGAATTAACTAAAGAAACCATTCTGCCATTTTTTATTGATTGGCTTAAGGAAAATGTCGTTATTGTTGAGATTACTGCTTATTCTGATGAGAACGCCTACACCATTTTTGAAACCATGAATGATCGAGGATTGAATCTTACGCCTACAGAAATGTTAAAAGGATATGTGCTATCAAAAATTACTGATAAAAGTCAAAGAAACGAAATTAACGATATTTGGAAAATCGAAATCCAAAAATTACATGAGTATGATGAAAGTGCTGACCAAAGCTTCTTTCAGGCATGGTTCAGAGCTAAGCATGCTGTTTCTATTAGACCAGGTAAGGCAGGTTCCGAAGATCAAGATTTCGAGTTAGTTGGTTCTCGCTTCCATAGTTGGTTTAAGGATAACCACAAGACGTTGCTTAGTTTATGTAATTCTGACGATATTTATGACTATTTTAAGAATAAATTCCCATTTTATGTAAAAAACTATTTGCAGATTTGTGCCGCTCAAACTGATTTTAATCCAAGCATGGCTCACACCAACTATATTGGACAGTGGGGCATCGCGGAATCTTTACAAAACGCCTTATTATTGGCTCCAATAAATTTTGAAGATGACAGTAAAACGATACAAAAGAAGATAGATTTCGTTTCTCGGTTTATTGAAACGTTTACTGTGAGGAGATCTGTAAATTATCGAAAATTCGGACAAGCTTCAATCAAGTACACAATGTTTAATATAGTTAAACTGATTAGGAGCAATGATCTTGCCACTCTTGGTAAGAATCTTTCTACAGAAGTGAACAATATTCCTGAAGAATGGAGTGCGATATCAGATTTTAGCTTACATGGAATGAATGGGAATTTTGTGAAACACTTACTTTCTCGCATATCAAGTTATCTTGATACGCTCGTTGGCAAAGATACAACTTATGTTACCTATCACCATCCAAGCGGTAAACAGTTTGAAATAGAACATATTTGGGCTAATAAATTTGAGCAACACAAAGACGAATTTGAGCAGGAAAATGACTTTAATAATTGGAGAAATTCAATAGGTGCGCTCATCCTATTACCTCAGGGGACTAATCAATCGTTTAATAGCGATAAGTATGAAGATAAGGTTGAGCATTATTTGAAAGAAAACACTTACGCACAAACATTAAATCAAGCCTATTATTCTAAGAATCCAAACTTTTTGAAATCAGAAATTATTCAGCGGTTAGGCTTTAAGGCACACACACAATTTAAGAAGGCTGACATTGTAGATAGAAAGCAATTAGTTCAGAGTATTTGCGAAAATCTGTGGTCTGTTGATTACTTCAACAATATTACTGAGTAAGTAGTTAGATTCAACTTTAAACACCTGTTAAATCGCGTTGTAGCGTTTTGTAAAAGAATAAGTTATCTCTAATGCCATTAGGTCTGCTTTCAGCCAACCTGGTGCGGATAGTGGCGCGAATTTGGAGTTTTGGCCCGATTCATGACTCGATTATGACCCGATTGAACTTGGACTTTCAAAACCTGGCGCGGATGGCGGCGCGAATATGGCGCGATAAGGACATTTTCAATTTCTTTCAGAATTCGTGTTACTTCTCGACTCCGCTCAAGGACAAACCGGACTTAGCGTAGCGCTTGGAATTGAGGGCATGACCCGGAATCGCCGGCATTGTGCCTGACTGTCTCAAATGTTTCCTTGACAAAAGGAAACATTTAGGGTATTATTTCCTTATGACGGGGAAAGACCTAATAAAAACAATCATCATTGATAGCCAGCGGAGAGCAATTCCGGAGGTGTGGGAGAGGGCTCTTAAAATCCCCGCAGATAGTGGCAAGATCATAACTTTGGCAGGCGTGAGGCGCAGCGGCAAGACCTACCATTTATTCCGTTTGATAAATCAGCTGAAGGCAAGCGGCGTGTCAGGCGAGAGGATTCTGTATTTTAACTTTGAAGACGAGCGGCTGCATCTCTCCAGCAAAGAACTGGATTTAATTCTTCAGGCATATCAAGAGTTATATCCAAATCAGAAACTGTCAGACTGCTATTTTTTCTTTGATGAAGTTCAGGAAGTTGACGGCTGGGAGAAGTTTATCAGCCGGATTTACGCCTCAATCAGCCGGCGGGTATTTATTACCGGTTCTAATGCCAAATTACTGTCAAAAGAAATAGCCACGGCGTTGCGGGGGCGGACAATTACTTTTGAAATCTACCCGTTATCGTTTGCTGAATATGTTGGCGTTTTGTCTCCAAAGTTAAATTTTCACAGCAGCGCTGATAAAGCAACCCTCGTTAGCCTTTTTGACCGCTTCATGCATCAGGGGGGGTTTCCCGAGTTGGTTAAACAAGAAGGTGAATTGAGAGATAAGATATTACAGGAATACTTTAATGTCATGGTCCTGAGGGACTTAATTGAACGTTATAAAATCACTAATAGCTCGACGCTTAAGTACTTTTGCAAGCGGGTGGTCGGCGCGTCAGCGGGTGAGTTTAGCGTCAACAAAATTTATAACGAATTAAAATCCCAAGGGTATCAGGTAGGCAAAGACACGCTTTATTTGTATCAAGGATATGTAGAATCGATTTATCTAAATCGGTTTATTAATAAATACTCTCCTTCGGTGGTGAAGGCTGAGAGTTCATTAAAAAAGTGCTACGTAATTGATCAAGGGATGGGGGCGGCTTTGGATTATAAGTTGAGCCAGGACAGAGGGAGGCTTCTGGAAACTACGGTGGCTTTGGAGTTGCTGAAACAGGGTAAACAAATTGCCTACCAGCAAAACGGTAGCGAATGCGATTTTGTAGTAATCGAAAAAGGAAAAGTTACTGCGGCGATTCAAGTAGCCGCTGATTTTGAGGATGGTAAAACAAGAGAGCGGGAAGTTAAAGGCTTGGTCCAATCTTGCCTAAAATTTAGTCTTTCCGAAGGTGTTATCTTAACTTTTGATCATGAGGAGAAATTAGAACAGGAGGGCGTTCAGATAATTGTTTCTCCGGCTTGGAAATATTTTCTTCACTAAAAATATGGCGCGAATAGTGGCGCGAATATGGCGTGATATAATAAGGTCATGTATCAACCGCGATTTACTATTACTCCGGAAATCAATAACAGCATAGCCCGGATTGAGCGAATTCGTACTACGGTAGAAGCCAGTCGGATACTGCCGAAAGAAGAAATTATTCTCCGCTACAGAGCCTTAATAGATGCGGTTCATAGTTCTACCAGTATTGAGGGAAATCCATTGAATATAAAGCAGGTAGAAGAAGTTTTGGCGGGAAAGATGGCGCAAGCGTCGCAGAGGGCGATTCTGGAAGTCCAAAATTACAAAAGAGCCTTGGATTGGGTAGAGCAAAGACTGCAAGTTAAAAAACCAATTTCAGTTGCTGATATTTTAAAACTGCACCGCATAACGATGGATGGACTATTGCCTGATGAAAAAGTCGGTAAATTCCGCTCCGGACAGATTTATATTGTTGACGTTCATGGGAAAGAAGAAAAAGTCCGATATGTTGGTCCAGAATCAAAGAAACTCTTGAACTTATATCAGGAATTATTCGCATGGATTCAATCAGCAGAAGACAACCTTCATCCAATATTGACAGCCGGAATTCTGCACTATGAATTTGTGTCGATCCATCCTTTCGCTGACGGAAATGGTCGGGTAACAAGATTAATCACATTATTTTTTCTAAGAAAAAACGGATATGGCTTTCGCAACGTTTTAGTTCCGGATGTGTACTATCTTCAAAATCGGCCAGGCTATTATCAGGCTTTAAATCAAGCCAAAGTGTATTCAAAGCAGAGAATCGCAGATTTGACTCCCTGGCTTGCATATTTTGTGAGTGGGATATACGAAACGGCTAAAGAATTGGAATATGATATTTCTCTGATTACATTAACGTCAAAAAACGGAAAGACTTTTCGGCTTAGTCGGCAGGAGATAAAAGTGCTGGATTTTGCGCACCAGATGGGTCAAGTGACGTTAACAGATGTTTTGGACATCTTAGAAATTCCAAAAAGAACAGCGCAGAGAAGACTGGCAGGCTTAGTTGAGAAAAACTTGTTAAAAAGCCAAGGTGCAGGGAAAAATATATTTTATATATTGTGATTGTCTAATTTTACACCTATGACCTGATTGAACTTGAATTTTCAAAACATGGCGCGGCAGAGACGCCCTTTCAATTTCCTTTTATGCTACATTTAACCCGTGGCAAAGATTTTTGGAATTCTTTTTGTCGTTCTCTCTATCTTCTTAAATATTTATCTTACCGCGGACAAAATAAAAACCAGAAACAAAGATTTCTATTCGGTAACCGAGGTGACTGACGGAGATACTTTTGTAACTAATACCGGAGCAAAAGTCAGATTTTTGGGAATTGACGCCCCTGAAATGGGTCTATGCGGATCGCAGGAAGCCAAAGATGAATTGGAAAAATTAATTTTAAATAAAAAAATCAAAATTTCTTCTACGGCCAACGACACTTTTAAAAGGCTGGTTTCCGATGTTTATCTTGACGGAGCTTCGGTCAACAACCTGATGGTTGCCTCCGGCTGGGCAGCTTACGATAGCTCCGATTCTTTAGATGTAAAGGCCATGAGAGAAAGCGGGGAGAACGCCAGAAAAAATAAAATCGGAATTTATAGTGAAAAATGCTCTCAGACTATCCCGCCGGACGGAAAATGCCGGGTTAAGGCAAATATAAATGCTACCTACGGCACTAAAACATATTATCTTCCGAGCTGCGGAATCAGATACGACAATATCAGCGTTGACCTTTTCCGCGGCGATCAATGGTTTTGTACCGAAAAACAAGCCCAAACAGCCGGTTTTTCCAAGGCCAAAGTTTGTCCGTAAAATTCATCTAACCCCCTTGATGTCTGCCGGTTCTGCGTCAGAGGTACGGTGGTCCAGCCCACCAGCCGGTTGGTAAGAATAAAATAATCAATAAATTGTTCTAGTTGACAAACTGTAATCGTTTGTCTTACAATACTAACAAGACAATGATAAAGATTAATTCGCTGGTCTGGGACGAGTTTAATAGCCAACATATTCGTTTACACGGAGTAACGATTGTCGAGGCAGAAGAAGCGGCGCAGTCGAAGATTAGGGTTAAAAAAACTTACGGAGAAAGACTTTTGGTTTTTGGAAGAACGAAAAACAATAAATATTTGACTTTAGTGTTGGCGCCTATGGGGAAAAATTCATATTATGTGGTAACTGCCAGAGGCATGAGCCGAAAGGAACGGAGGTGGTATCAGCAATGAAACAAAAAAGATTAACCATACCAAAATTTTCGTCTATACAAGAGGAGGCCAAATTTTGGGACAGCCACGACGCGACTGATTATTTTGACCAAATGGAAGATGTAAAAGCGAAGTTTGCGCTAAAGTCGTCTAAGGCCGAAAGCGTAACTATCAGGCTGCAGCCGGAGATAAAACGCCGGTTGGTAAAAACGGCTAAGGAATGGGGCGTAAGTTCGTCTACGCTATTAAGAATGTGGGCAGTGGAAAAGCTCCGCCAAGTTCAGCCGGGCAGCGAGTCTGTTTTTAAAAACTAAAATAAATTCACAGATAGTAAAATATGCCTATGTCATCAAATTTTTACGACAAAGTGGCTAAAAAATTCGGCGGATATGCTTTTGGTAAAGGCCACGTGAAGCACTTTACCGAATATCCCAATGGAGACCCAGAGGAAATTTTTAAGAAAAAACTGCTTGGCTTGGCAAATAAAAACAAAATTGCCCTTGACGCCGGCTGCGGCGACGGAAAATTCGCTTTCCAAATAGCCAAATACTTTTTAAACATCACCGGAATTGACACATCCAGAGAATTATTAAAGATTGCCGGCCAAAAACAGAATCTACTACAAACCAAAAATGTTATTTTCAAACTCCAGGATGCCGCTAAAACATCATTTTCCGATAAATCTTTTGATGTAATTTATAGCCGCCGCGGTCCGACGCCTTTTTCCGAGTTTCACAGACTATTAAAATCAGGCGGTTACTTTATCGGGATAGACATTGGCGAAAAGGACTGCCGGGAAATCAAAGAAATATTTGGCCGGGGCCAAGATTTTGGCCAATGGGATATCTCAAGGTTAGAAAGGGACAAACAAAAACTGAAAAAAGCGGGTTTTAAAATTGTCTTTTCCCAAGACTATCTCTATGATGAATATTACGCATCGTACGAAGATCTGGATTTATTTTTGCAGGGAGTTCCGATATTTGAAGACTTTGACTCCGAAAAAGATAAACAATCTTTAAGAAAATATGTAGCAAATTTCCAAACGGAAAAAGGAATTAGATTCCCAAGACATAGAGTGGTTATTGTGGCAAGAAAAATCTAAAAACATGAGGATATTGGCGAAAAACAGGTACTATAAAGAGTAATCCTCGTTTATACAAAAGGTGTCACCTTTTGTGGCTAATGATTTGTTACTGGGTAAATCTTCCAAAATAGCGGGCAAATACGTCATCTTTCCAGTCATATCTTTTCAATGTTGTTGAAACCAAATAGTCAATTGTTTTCATTGACAGTGAAAACAATTTGGATTGGTAGAAAATGATGAATTTCTTTTACCATTGTCCGAAAACCCCTTCAGAAATCAAAACAGCGCTTTATTTGATAGAAAAGAGAGTAAAATAATTATTATGAAAAAGATTTATCCGGAAAAATTAAAAGCCGGGGACGAGGTCAGGATTATCGCTCCGTCCAGATCATTGGCGATTATTTCCAAACGAAGCCGGGAGATCGCGAATAAGAGGTTTGAGAATTTGGGTCTTAAATTAAGTTTTGGCAAACACGTTGAAGAAATTGACGAGTTTGCTTCCACCAATATCCAATCGAGAATTGAAGATTTGCACGAAGCGTTTCAGGATAAAAATGTTAAAGCAATTATTACGGTTATCGGCGGATTCAACAGCAATCAGTTATTAAAATATATCGACTGGAGTTTGATTAAAAACAACCCCAAAATATTTTGCGGATTTTCCGATATTACCGCTCTAAACAATTCTATTTACGCCAAGACCGGTTTGATAACTTATTCCGGCCCGCATTATTCGTCTTTCGGCCAGGAATTATATTTTGATTACACCTTAGAGTATTTTAAGAAATGTTTATTGTCTGACGAGCAGATTGAAATTACGCCAAGCCATGACTGGAGCGATGATTTATGGTTTATGGATCAAAAAGCTAGGAATTTAATTAAAAATCCTGGCTGGCTGGTGATTAACCAAGGCCAAGCCGAAGGCACAATTTTGGGGGCTAATCTTTGTACTTTTAATTTGCTGCAGGGAACGGAATATATGCCGGATCTAGAAGATTCTATTTTATTTTTGGAAGATGACGAAGAATCAAAGCCGCACGCTTTTGACAGGGACTTGCAGTCGTTAATTCATTTGCCGGAATTTGGCGGGGTCAGGGGAATTGTTATCGGCAGGTTTCAGAAAGCCAGTGAAATGACTGATGACAAGCTAAAAAAGATTATTCAAACAAAATCAGAGCTAAAAAATATTCCGGTGATTGCCAATGTTGATTTCGGCCACACCGACCCCAAAATTACTTTCCCGGTTGGCTGCGAGGTAAGGATAATGTCAGACAATAATCCCAAAATTACAATAATTAAACATTAGCCGTTACCGCCTATTTGCTCGTCGTTCTTTCGTATCATTTATGATACGATTAGGGCAATATGAATGATACGATTCTTAATTCTCGCCAACAGCATATCTTAAAATTTCTTAAAGAAAAAGGCAGTCTCTCTCGCCCCGATCTTTCCCGTTTGCTTGTTTTTAAAAAAGGTATTTCCAGAATTACCGTTATCCGCGATTTGAACGAACTTGTCAAATCGGGTTTTGTTACAGCTAAAGGCAAAGGCAGGGCAATCCGATACGGATTGGCCAAAATAAATCCATTGCTTGAATATATAGATATGGTTCATTATTTTGAGACTGATTCTGACGACAGGAAGATAAAATATGGTTTTAATAAAAATGTTTATGGCAATCTTTCGAATTTATATTCAAGACAAGAAATTGGCTTCTGGGAAAAAGGATCACAGAAGTTTAAAGAAGGAAGGGAAAAACTAAACCCTTCAATTTATAAGAGAGAATTAGAAAGGTTTATGATTGAGCTTTCATGGAAGTCGTCTCAAATCGAAGGAAACACTTATAGCTTAATTGAGTCAGAGACTTTGATTAAACAGAATATCCGGGCGTATGGTCATCCGGAAGAAGAGGCGATTATGATTCTTAATCATAAGTCTGCTTTCGAGACGATTCTTGACAAAAAGGCGGCTTTCAGGAAACTTGATTTTTCCGACGTTGTCCAGTTACATAATATTCTTACTAAAGGTCTGGTTGCTTCCGGCGTCAGATCTCAAAAAGTCAGAATAACCGGAACAGACTATCAGCCTTTGTCCGACAAACATGATTTGGAAAGTGCTTTAAGGGAACTAGTAAAACATATAAATGCGACCAAATATCCACCCGAGAAAGCCCTTATTTTGGCATCCATGATTGCCTATCTTCAACCGTTTGCCGACGGCAACAAGCGTACGGCTCGAATGCTCGGGAATGCTGTGCTTATCGCTTATGATTATTTCCCCCTTTCCTACCGGAATGTTGATGTCAACGAGTATCGGAGCGCAATGATTATTTTTTATGAAACAAACAACATTTTTAATTTTAAGCGGATCTTTATCAGTCAGCTTGAGTTTGCCATGAAAAATTACTTTCAAAAATAATCCTGATGAAAACAATTTTTTGCGAATTTCTCGATAGTCGAAACAAAGACGGTACTATTACCATTAAACCGCTGGGAAAAGCTAAAAATAACGTTACTAAACCAACATTGCCCGGCTGGAAGGATATTACTACCGAGATTGTGATTGATAAAAGATATACCAAGGGGTTAGATGGGATTGAGGATTATTCCCATGTCATCATTGTCTACTGGATGGATAGGGAAAAAGAATGTCATCTTAAACATCATCCTCAAGGAAAAAAAGATGTCCCATTCGTTGGTGTTTTTGCCTGCCGTTGTCCGCAAAGGCCAAATAGAATCGCCATATCGACAGTAGAATTAGTTGGAAGGAAAGAAAACGTTTTAACGGTTAAGGGTTTGGATATTATTAACGATACGTCCATATTAGATATCAAGCCCTATACCCCTCAATATGATAAAGTTGAGAAAGCAAAAGTTCCAAATTGGGTAAATAAACTTGTTTTCTAAAATGGTATATGAAGGAGGTGGGAATTATATGATGGGCTATAGGTGGAATAATATGATGGACGGTTGGGGTGGTTTTGGACTAGGCTGGTTATTTATGCTTTTGTTTTGGGCTTTGCTTATTCTGGGAGTGGCGGCCTTAATCCGGAATTTGACCAGATCCGGAGATAATGAACAGGGTAAAACTCCTTTAGATATTTTAGAAAGACGTTATGCCGGCGGAGAAATTGATAAAAAAGAGTTTGAGGAGAAGAAGCATGAGTTAAGCTAGGAATTGTGCTATACTATGGTTCTTCGGTTTGAAAAGGTGTACTCCACCCCATGTGATTCTCTCCGATACTAGTTTATGTCATACCAATTTCAACGGCGTGCCCGTCCTTTCGGTGGGCGTCCCCGTTTCAACGGAAACCGCGGGCGCAGGCCTTCGATAAATCCATCGCTATATAAAAACATGGCTGCTGCTCCGGAAGCGGAAGCGCCGTACGTTGCCAAGCACAAATTTGCCGACTTTGATTTGCATCCGAAGTTAATGGAAAATATCCGCCGGCATCAATATGATATTCCGACCCCGATTCAGGATCAGGCTATTCCTGCCATGTTGTTAGGTCGGGATGTAGTGGCAATTGCCAATACCGGTACCGGGAAAACAGCCGTCTTTTTATTGCCGTTTATCAATAAAGTTGCTCTAGATCCGGAACAAGGCGTGCTTATTCTGGCTCCGACCCATGAATTGGCCCTGCAGATCAATACAGAACTGCGGATGTTTTCGGCCGGCTTATCAATCGGGTCTTGCTTATGTATCGGCGGAACCAGCATTTCCGCTCAAATTAGAACTCTCCGCCAAAATCCTCATTTTGTGATCGGAACGCCGGGACGGATAAAGGATCTTATCAACAGAAAAGCCTTTAATCCGGTGATGTTTACCAATGTAGTTTTGGACGAAGTCGACCGGATGCTGGACATTGGATTCCGGAATGACATCCGTTTTTTGATTTCTAAATTGTCAACTAGGCGGCATTCTGCCTTCTTCAGCGCCACCATGAATCGCGACGCCGAGCAGATTATGCGTGAGTTTTTAACCGATCCGGTCCAATTTACCGTCAAAACCAAGGAAACCAGCGATCATATCCATCAGGACGTGGTAAATATCAGGCCGGGAGAAAATAAAGTTGACGTTTTGCATAAACTTTTATTACAGCAGAATTTCGAGAAAGTGATTGTCTTTGGCCGGACTAAACATGGCATTAATAAATTGGAACAGCAATTGTCAGATCGGGGAGTTCGGGTATCTTCAATTCACGGAAATAAAACTCACGGAGCGAGGCAAAGGTCCTTGGACGATTTTAAAAGGGGTTATGTTCAGGCGCTTTTGGCCACAGACGTGGCCGCCCGCGGAATTGATATTGATGACGTTACCCACGTTATTAATTACGATGAGCCGCAATCGCATGATGACTATATCCACCGCATTGGCAGAACCGGCCGGGCCGGAAAAACCGGCGTTGCCTTAACCTTCGTTTCGTAGATTTGATTCTGACTCCCCATTTTGGTTTAATAGAGCTAATTCTTGCCAATGAAATTGATAACACGTACCCTTTTTGTTTTTGCGCTTGTTATTTCTTTTATCGTTTCCCCGACGGTTTTTGCCGAAGATAAAAATACTCCGAGTGGGATGATCCCCAAACTTCCCAAAACTCAAAATGATCCAGTGCTTTCAGACGGTCATGTTTATCCGTTTTGGGGTCCGCCGTGCCAGAGATACACATATTCAGTAGTTTACAGGGACAAAGAAGGCAGAAAACCTGAGTATATGAATATTTATTTCAACGGAAAAATGATTGACATGCAAAAGGAAAACCAAAATGATGACGACTATAAAAAGGGGATTAAATATATCTATAAGTACGTTCCCAGTAAAGTCGGCTCGAATTTTTATTATTTCGAAGCCTCAAACGGCTTAGGCAAAACCCGCGCCTCCATCATTGACTCTCCGGATAACGGTCCGGTTCTGTTTACCAGCGTCTTTGACAAAAACGAAATCGCGGTTATTGACAAACAAGCCGGCAAAAAAATTCTGGAGTTTTCCACCGGTAAAGAATGGATCGGGGGAATCGCCCTTTCCGATGACGGAAAATATTTGGCGGCTAAGGCTTCTTATCACGTCTATTTATTTGATACCGCTAAACCGGAAAAACCTGTTTGGGAGTTTAAGTATGGGGAGGGCACGCCAATCGGAGACGATGTCAAAGGCGGTATTGCCATATCCGGAGACGGAAGTAAAATTTTTGCCTCAATCGGCAACATGGTCTTTCTGTTTGATAAAAAATCAAACCGGCCCGTCTGGCAATCCGAAACGGAAGGTCAATCATACAATGCGGCCATATCAAAAGATGGTAATTTTGTAGCCGCGGCCACCGCCGGCAGTGAGTCAAATATCAATTCCAACCTTTTAATCTTATGGAATGTTAAAAGCAATAAACCCCTGTGGCAATATCATTCGGTGGGTAATTTTCATGACGTTTCTTTGTCAGATGATGGCAATTTTATCGCCGGTTCTACCGGTTGTCCGGATAAAAGATTTTATCTTTTCTCCAAAGACAGCAATAATCCATTAATTAAAAGTGAACAGCTAACGCGTGATTCTCCGGTTCATCGGGCGAAGATATCTGCAGATGGGGCGCTCGCGGCGGTAGGCAGCGAATCAGATGGCGGCGCGGTATTCCTGTTTAATAAAAGCTCCAAAGATCCAGCTTGGAAATTTTCTACTCCGCAAGGAAGTTCTGTCAGGGCCCTGAACTTTACTCCCAACGGCCAATTTATCGGCGCGGCTACATTCAACGGCAATGTCTATATTTTCGATAAAGATAAAAATGTCCCTGTTGCCGAATGGAAAGTTGACGCCTCACTTGGTGGAGTTGATATTGCTGACGACGGCAGTTTTTTGGTCGCCGGCGGAACAGACAAAAAACTCTACATTTTTGACAGGAATACGAAATCAAAAACAGAAATTCCTTTTAATGAGTATCTTGAAGAGGTTGATATTTCCGCCAATGGAAAATATATTGCCGCCGGTACCGGCGGCTCGGTATATTTTTTTGAAACATACATTTCTCAAGACAGGGGAAAAACTTTTGATTGTTCCAGCGTGATTGAGCCGCCTGCAGAAAGCCGGATGCGGCAAGAGGGGGCCGCGGATATCGGGAAGCAGAAAACAGGTCTTTGGGAGCGGATGATTAATTTTATCAAAAGAATTTTTAAAATCAAACCGGATCAGCCAATAAAACAGATCCAATCTTCCCCGGAACAGCCGTCGGGCGACTCTGTTTGCGGCAATGATTATTGCGAACCGAATCTGGGTGAAACGAAAGAAAACTGCGCCAAAGATTGTTCAGCGGGAAATTAAAAAATGCAAAAGAAATATTGGTTAATAATCACCGGAATAGTTATTCTATTAATCTTCGTAGTTCTTCCTTTTTTCCGGCCAAAGCAAATCTCTGATTCGGTCGCCAATAATTCAGCTAGCCAAATTTGTCAAAAAATTAATCAGGATAGTGTCAGGTTTCTATGCCTGGCACTAGTGAATAAAGATGAAAAATACTGCCAGAAGTTGGATGGCGACCCTAAAAATATCTGTTTGGCATCTGCCAAAGAAGATAATTCTTTTTGTCAGAATGTTTCCGGGGGCAACCGCCAGTATTGTTATCAGAATTTAGTCTCTATTTCCGGCAGCGCCACTTTTTGCGACAAACTAAACAGCTCTAAAGAAATCAGTGCCTGCTATGTCCACTTTATCAGTACAAATTACTATATCTCAAACCTAAAGGCTATTAATCAAGTAATGTGCGATAAAGTCTTAAAAGACCAGCCTGAGCATCAGTTATGTCTAGCAATGACAACTCAAAGCACAATTCCGTGTGATTCAGAACGTGTCGATTGTCAGGCTCTGATTATAAAAGATTTAACACTATGTTCTAAATCCGCTTCCAAAATAGATGAGGGTGAATGTTATCATAATTTAGCAATGTTAAAAGAAGACAGTTCTATTTGTGAAAGAATCAGAAGTTTTGAAACTAAAGACGATTGTTATCGTGACTACAGCCGTTTGAGCCGTGACCAAACATTTTGTGATAAAATCTCAAACTCAAACCAAAAAGATCAGTGTTTGGTAAATATCGCACTTAATATTTCTGGCAGGTAGCATTAAAATTTGAGAATTCCCCTTCGCCTGAAAAAAAGGAACATCGATCCGCCGAGAAAAACAATTACCGTTACCAAAAGACTGCCGTATAAAAATCTGTCAACCAAATACAGGAACGTCTTTTCATAAAAAAGGTATCTGATAGTTATTTTTAGTCCGTGAATAATCAGGCTATATAAAACTGCCAGGAAAAACAAGTTGCCATAACTAAAATTGGCTGTTTTAATTAACTTGTAAGCTGAGACTGCAATACAAATTTCCCAGACTAACTGGCTAATCTTTAACGACATTAGACCATCATCAATTTTCAGTCCAAACAAATACTGCCAGGCGGCCGCCGCGATGGAGATTAAAATAAAATACCAGATCGGCTTAACGTATTCTCCCAGGGTTTTGCCGAAAATCTTAATCTTGAATATGGTTAGGCCGGCAAACAGCAAGATTACGGAAAGAAGAAAGGTAAAAAATAACGGGTCGCTACGAAATTCCAAGGAGGAAATTGGTGGTAAAAGATCTAATTTATCGCCGGCTTGGGTATAGCGTTTTGTTTGCGAATCAGGGCAGGCAACTTTTTGTCCGCCAACCCAACAGCCGTCTTTATTAAATTCAATTTTTCCTGAGACATAGGCAATGATTTTCATAAAACAATATTAGCATTTTTTACCTTGTCTATCGCGTCAATTATGTGTTAATCTGACCCCGGCAGGGGAGAGCGCTGCTTGAAATATAGCCGCTTAGTGCGGCCTTATGTTTTACGATCATTTGGAGATCGTTTAATTCGACTGAATGTTCCAAATTGGTTATTGCCAGACGGTCCAGATAAAATTGCCCTCTGATTTCAAATGTTGCATCTTTCAACCTAATTGATTGGGTTGTCATGTTTGGATAAAATAATTGGATATAATAAGTTTAAGAAGTGCTAGTTTATAAAAGGAGGTGAAGAAATAATGCCAACAAAGAAAAAGGAAGAATCGTTTAAGGTTAAAGGTGAACATCTTTTAACTCAGGTTAAAAAATTAATTCAGGAAGGAAATGTCAGGAAAATCAGCATTAAAGATAAAAAGGGAAATGTGCTGATTAATATTCCATTAACAATCGGGATAGTCGGAGCGGTATTGGCTCCGGTATTGGCCGCAGTCGGAGCGATTGCCGCTCTTGTGACAGAGTGTACAGTCTCAGTAGAACGTAAATAATCTTCGATTTAAATGTTCTTTCATTGTAGAGAGAAAGTACGGGTAAATTAGCGCTAAAATACGCCGGTATGAACGAATAAATTCGTAACATGCCGGCGATTTATTAGGTTCGCTTCTTAAGCTCCAATCACAATTCCAATTGACCTCACGGCCATTGGCGATCGGTTATTCTTGAAGTTTCCCTCAAATTACTAGCGTCCGCGTCGGAAACCACCGCTTCTTGGGCGGCTGTTGCCTCTGTCGAATCCGCCTCCGCCTCCGCCACCACTGCCTCCACGATCGAATCCACCGCCCCTGGGACGGTTGTCATCGCGTCGTTCTAAAGGTCTTGCCTCGTTAACAGCGATTGCTCGGCCGTCTAGAGTCTGACCGTTTAAGGTTTGTTTTGCTTTATCAGCGTCTTCGTCGGACATTTCTACGAATCCGAATCCTCTGGATTTACCGGAGAATTTGTCTACGACAACGACAGCAGATATAACAGCACCTGCTTGAGAGAAAAATTGTGAAAGCGTGGCATCCGTGGTATCCCACGAAAGACCGCCCACAAATAGTTTTTTAGCCATTCAGTTTGTCACCCCCTTTCATCAAATATCATTTATCATTACCCTGACAAACTGAGACTACGCTTAATAAACTATTTTGAGAAGTTGTTAAACGATGACTATCAGCTATCAAAAGGGTTATGTATACCAACGCATTATAGCAGAAATTGCTAAATGGTCGCTGACTTTGTCAATTAGCTTTATTGACTTGATTTTAAGCCGATTATTAGGATTGGTGAAAAAGCCGTCTACCACCAGCTTGATTCCGTGGGAATAATGAAGATCAGGATCAAGAGTGGTTTTAGTTTCAGACGGAATGTTGTCGGTCAGTTTTCTGGATATTGCCGACCAAATTTCATTGCCGCGGGGGGCGTTAAAGTCACCGCAAACGACATCAGACTGTAATTTATCAAGCAACTGTAATAGCGACGCTAATTCCCGGCGTTGTTTTTGGGTAGCCCGCCCGTTTTTTGACCAAGTAAAGTGGGTGGTGGCGACCATTGGTCCGTTCTCAATTTTTTGCCAAACCAGACAACGGTGGCCGGCGTTTGGTTGTCCCCGGTATCGCGGCAATTCTGAACTCCGGCGTTTAAAATAATAGTTTCCTCCGAATTCTCCAGACAACCGGCTGAATAAAGCGATACCGAAAGGGCCTTGTTTGCCAAATCCCGGTTTTCCCGGAGAGTCAATCCAGACTGCCGGCATAAATATGCCCTTCATGTCGAATTGGCGGTGAAATAAATGAAAATCTTCTTCAAAAACTTCCTGAAGGCAAACGATATCCGGATTTTCCTGTTTAACCAGTTTAATTACTTGAGGCAAGTGCTTATCGCCTTCAATGTTCAAGTTCAATATCTTTGTTTCCATGACCGTACTATAACAAAGAAAGGCTGATTTTTGTTTGGTATTGACGGCGGGCGATTAAAAGTGCTTAATTAGTATTAATGAAAAATTTATTGAGAATTATCTTGAGATGGGTAGCAGGCGATTTGTTTTTTGTTTTGTTTTTGTTGTTTTCTTTACTAACAGTTGTCCGATTCCGGTTGTTAACAGCTGATTTTTGGATTGGCGCTCTTCAGAATACAGATGTTTATGATCAAATTAGTCTTCAGTCTCAAAAGTCGGTAGGTGCCAATCCTTTAGCTGTCCAAATGGCCAGCGGTTTGACGCCGGATTTCTTCCAAGACATTGTCGAGACCAATTTCAACAGGCTGGAAGGTTTTTTTGTCGGGAAAGAGGCGGGACTATATTTTTACGCTCCGGTTGATAAATCGGGCTTACCGAAACAGTTATTTCAAAAACCGCCGTTATCGTTGTTGTCCGAAAAAACTGACTTGATTGCTTTTTTAAATACTATGTCCGGCAATCCCGAGGCAGGCGGTCAACTATGGAAAACCATTCTGCTGATTAAACAGATTATTTCTTATTTGCCGATGGTGTGGGTAGCTTCACTGTTGTTATCCGGTCTGTTGCTGGGATTGCATTTTTGGTTAGGAAAAACATTAAAAGACAGGCTTTGGGGGAGCGGGATTTTACTGTTTATATCCGGAATAACGATAGCCGTAACTGCGAAGTCTGTTCCCGGTCTGGTGTCAGAAATATTGCCATCAATTAAAATGATCCCCCCATTTTTGCTTCCGGTTATTAAAACGGTGTTGGAAAAAGCAATGGAGCCGGATCAGAAGATCGGTTTTTGGGTGGCGGGGACGGGGACTTTCGCGGCTGTGGTTTCGTTTCTAATAAAGAATAAAGAGACTGGCAAACCGGTTAAAAAACCGGCCGGGAAAATGAAGGGAATATGGATAGCATTATTGGCCGGAGTTATAGGGTTGATACTTTTGGCGGCTGCCGGAGGGAAATTGCAGTTTTCTACCAAGGTCGTCCGTTCCGGTTCGGGAAATCCACAGTTTGACCAGTCGTTGTTAACCGATAAGCCCTATATCAGCAATTACGGCTGGTCAATGCGCTATCCGAAAGATTGGAAAGTAGAAGATGCCAAGGATAAAGAAGAAGTTGGATTTATGAAGCCGAAAGAAGCCTTCTTTTTTGTGGACAAAAGCTCGTGGAACCCGTTGGGGGACAATGAGCAGGTTTATACAACGGCGATTAAAGATTATTTATCCCAATCTAAAAATTACCAGCAATTGAAATTTATCAGGGAGCCGAAAGAGAGCTCATGGAAAAGTTTCCGCCGGATTTCAATGGAGATTGAACATTATTTGGAATCGGATAAAATAAATGTTACTGAATTTTGGTCTTTATTGTTTAGGCCAAACGGCCAAGGAGCGTTTATGATGATCGGCCGGGCCCCAACTTCCAAATGGACGGTTTATGGTCCGTTAATCGAAAATTCATTTGAAACGTTTGAGGAATAAATGCGGATAAGATAATTTTGTAATGAAACGGTTGATTTTAGCTTCGCAGTCTGAAGGTAGAAGAATGGTCTTGTCCCAAGCAGGATTTGATTTTAGTATTGTTCCGAGCAATTTTGTCGAAGACTTAAATTCTGAAACCGATCCGTATAAATTGGTTAGTCGGTTGTCCTTCGGTAAGGCTAAGGCGGTAATGGAGAAACACCGTGACGCAATTGTTGTTGGGGCCGATACGGTGGTTTTCTGCAACGGAAAAATTCTCGGCAAGCCTAAAACCAAAGCAGAGGCTAAAAAGATGCTAAGGTTTTTATCAGGAACGACTCACTTAATGATTACAGGTCTGACGGTTATTGATTGCGATTCTAAAAAAACAATTACCAAAATTTCCGTTTCTAAAATATTCTTCAGGAATATCGGTGATAAAGAAATAAACGGTTATGTGGTTACGGACGAGCCAATGACTAAGGCCGGAGGATATGCGATTCAGGGTAAAGGCGGCGCTTTTGTTGACAAAATCGAAGGTGAATATTCAGGAGCCTTAGGTTTGCCGCTAGAACTGTTAAAACAGACGCTTTTGGAATTTGAGATCGATTAACTTTATTAGTTTTACCGTGAATGCAATATTTCTTAATGTGGGTTTGCTATACTGAAATCTGTATGAAAGTTTTTTGGGAAATTGAAAATTAATTAATTGGAATTTGATTGAAAATTGTAAATTGTCCTTCGATATACTCAGGATCCTGAGCTTGTCGAATGGATAAATTGAAAATTAATTGACTGGGGGTGAGAAAAATGGCAAAAGATACTAAAGTCGGAAAAATAACTCATTATTACGACAAACTCGGAGTCGGGATTATTAAATTAGTAAAATCCTTAAAAGTCGGCCAGACAATTAAAGTCAGCGGCAAAACCAGCAATTTTGAACAATTAGTTTCTCAAATGCAGTTTGACCGTAAAGATATTCAGTCAGGCAAGAAAGGCCAGGAAGTCGGAGTAAAAATCAATTCCAAAGTCCGCCCCGGCGACGAAGTAACAATTATTTGACGAGCGGTTGTCAACCTGAGATAATTGGAAACAATTAAACAATAAATGGACAATCCCGCCGTCCCAATTCCATCGTTGTCACCCCAGCCCGCAGTTTTCCCTTCGGCCGAATCCCCACGTCGCCGCTGGTTTCTTTGGTCGGCAATAGGTTTAACCTTCTTGGTTCTTGGCATTGCCGTCGGCCTCTTCAGCGCCAAATTCTTAAACCAACCTTCAACTACATCTCAGCTTACGCCAATTCTTTCACCCACAGCTCAATCTCTAACACCAATTCCTACATCTGACCCCACCGCCGACTGGAAAACATATAACAACACTGAGTACAGCTACTCGCTTAAATACCCCCCAAACCTTACAGTTGGCGAAAATGGCATGAGTAGGGGTAACGTCCAAAAAGCAACAGCAGTTGTACTCTACGAAGACAAAACAGTTACTTTTGAATCACCGCGTTTTGCCGTTACAGTAAGATCCGATCCCGACAGCTTTGAGAACATTGTCCAAAAACACTACAAAAAAATTACTACCAACCTGTTATCTGAAACGGAAAAACAAACGGCTTCCAAAAATCTGGGATATCCGATTAGCGATAATCAAGTAGTTAGCCCAATTACCAAAACTTCTTTTAATACCATCTCATCATTCCAATATACAATTAAGGGTAGTACTGTTGACGACGGGGCGGCAGAATATGGTGTTCCTCAAGAAGAACACAAATATATCTGGTTTGAAGAAAATCAAAAGTTCTTTTTAATCTCCTTTACCAACACGAATACAATGAACCAAATCCTCTCCACGTTTCAGTTTACTAACTGACCCCATGATGGATGATATACTTAAATCATGACCAAAGACGACACCCTTCATGCCTGGAAAGAAAGCGCCGAAGGGAATCTCGCCATCGGAAAAGAAATGATTGAGGAGTATGCCTCATGGCTTATCAAACAATACTGACAGATACGCCAGAATCTTTAATCAAGCGATACCATGCCGTTCTTTCCCGGAATGGGGTGAATGTTGATCAGCTCATCCTTTTTGGCTCATACGCGAAAGGAACTGCTCGATATGACAGCGATGTTGATGTCTGTGTCGTATCCGACACGTTTGGGAAAAATAGGTTGGATGAGATGGTAAAACTCAAAAAACTCACTATTCCGGTGGATACCATCCTTGAACCATTTCCGTTTCACCCGGATGATCTTAATGACCGTTATAATCCGCTGGCAGCAGAGATCCGGTCATTCGGAAAGCGAATTGTATAGTTTGCCATTGACACCGATTCCAAAATGGACAACCCCGCCGCCCCAATTCCATCAATCCCGCTTCAGCCCGCCGTCGACAATTGTCGCCTCCGGGAACATGTCAGAGATATTTTAATAAACCATCGTAATTGATAAAGTCGAATAATTTAAAGGTTGTCGACACCATCAATCCGAATTTATTAGTAACTAAGAATGAGCCGATAATTATCATTAGGATTCCGCCGGTTATTTCAATCCCCCGGAAAACCGGTCGGAAGCGTTTAGCTTTTTCCGTTATTGAGGTAAATCCTGAAGCCACCAGCAAATAGGGAATGGCAAGACCTAGGGCAAAGACCATCAACAACAGCGTTCCCAAATAGGCGCTTTCTAAAGAAGAGGCCAGAAACAGAATACTACCCAAGACCGGTCCGATACAGGGTGTCCAGCCCAACCCGAAAGCTGTCCCAAATAAGAAAGAGGAAAGCGGCCGGCCCGGCCGTAACTTTTTCGGCAGGGGAAAGGTAAAAGAGTATTGGAAAACCGGATGATTGAGTAGTCCGGTGGTCATCAGGCCAAAGAAAATAATAAACAGCCCGCCAATTTTCTGAAGGATTGGTCGATATTGGCTTAGCTCTTTTCCTCCGATGCCGAAAACTCCTCCCAATAAAATAAAGATCAGCATAAAACCGGAAACAAACAAGAAGGCATTTCTTAAAGAATGTTTTTTTGATGATCCGCTGATAAATCCCAAAAATCCCGGAACAGTCGGTAAGGTGCAGGGGGCGAAAAACATTAAAAAGCCAGCCAAGAAAGCGGAGGGGATTAGAAATAGATTCATAAATTGATTATACAGATAAGTTGACAAAAAAGAGGACAGGCGGTAAGATTATATTCGAAGATTTGAATATTATGAGATATAAAATCATAGGAATGGGGTTGGTCATTATTGCCGGAATATTTATTTGGCAGGGAATTTTAATATTATCGCCTAAGCAAGTTACTGTTTCTGACCAAAAACAGGCGGGAGAAGTCTCGGTTGAAGCAAATTATTCGGCCGGAAAGTCAGATGAAGACAAAATTGTCTTTGAAGTTTCTTTAAATACCCACTCGGTTGATTTGGACGGGATTGATTTCCAAAAAACAGTGTTGATGCAAAAAGACGGCCAAACATCTACTCCGTTGGCAGTAGAAATTTCCGGTTCCGGTTTACCCGCCGAAGCTTCAGCGAAGGCGGGCCATCACCGCTGGGCCTCCGTAAAATTTAATCGGGTATCTCCTCCGCTAAAAATAATTTTTCTGGGAACTCCCGAGATCGCTCAACAGGAGTTTATGTTTGACGAATTAAAGTGATAAACGAAGCAAAATTTTTTTCATTGGCAATTGGACTGGCGGCTACGGCGGGACTATTTTTATTTTATGCCTTGACGATGCGGCTCTTGGCCGGATCTTGGGACGCGGTCTGGTGGCAATTCCGGGGATTATGGCATTTAATGCTGCCTCTGATTGTTGGTTTTGGCGTTCAAATCGGCCTGTTTAGCTATATCAAATTTTTATCTCATTCCACCGCTAACAAAATAGTCGCCGCCTCCTCTGCCACTTCCACCGTTTCTATGGTCGCCTGCTGCGCCCACCATCTCACTGACGTAGTTCCCATTCTCGGTCTTTCCGCCTTGTCCGTTTGGTTAACCGCCTACCAGCGTCCGCTGCTTCTAATCGGAATCCTCTCCAATCTTACCGGCATCATCTATATGTGGAAGACAAAAAATCAATTGCGGCAGTTTGACAAACTAAAAGCTGTGTAATACCCTTGTGTATATGTTGCAACGGACACAGCTGATGCTGGATGAACAGACCAAAAACGACCTGTTGTATTTATCGCTGGCCACCAATAGGTCAATGTCGAGTTTGGCGCGGGAGTTTGTGGTAGAAAAAGTCAAAACAGAAAAGAAGAAGGTGGCCAGAGCCAGGCGGTCCCAAGCTAGCGGAGTCGAAATTTTACTGAAAATGGCCGAAAGCGCCAAAAAGCTGGGATTAAGCGGGCCAAGAGATCTTTCCCTTAATCACGACTATTATCTTTACGGCGCTCCGAAGAAAGAGATCAAAACCGCCTTTACTTTCGACGACCATTTTGAGCAAATGGGATTTAAGATTCTAGGGTAAACAATCCCTCTTGACAAACAGAAGTTCACCCTGATAATATTCAACAAATCGAATATTATTAAATATGTACTCTCAAATCTTCCAGCTCCATGCCGATTATTATTCAGCTTTGGCAAATCCCAAACGGCTGGAGATCGTTCATTTATTGCGCGACCAGGAAATGTCAGTCAACCAAATGGTAGATATGCTCGGTCTGCCCCAGGCTAATTTAAGCCAACACTTGATGGTTTTAAGAGAGTTCCGTTTAGTAACTACAAGAAAAGCCGGCACAAATATTTATTATAAATTGTCGCATAAGAATATTTTCAAATCCTCCGATCTTGTCCGCGAAATGCTAATCGGTCAGAACCGGGGAGACGAAAAACTGACAGAAGAGCTAAGATTAAAAATGTCAGATATGGTACCCTTGGTCCGCGACCCGGTTTGCGGGATGAGGTTATCGCCAAAAACAGCCGGAAGAGCTTTAAGGCATATTGGTAAAACATATTATTTTTGCGCCGAAGGGTGTAAAGATAAATTTGAAAAAAAATTAAAAATAAATTGCTAAATTGCTATATTGCTGATTGATTGCAGACCGATCAATTAACAATCTAACAATCTAACAATCTAACAATTTTTGATATTTATGAAACCGAGTAAGCTAGTCATTACGATCTCTATATTAACGTTGACAATTTTGGGGTTTGGAATATTTCTCCTTTCACGTCCAATCGGAGTGGAAGTGGAAAAATCTGATCAGGCTAAGGCTGAAGCCGGGGAAACCAATTACGATTGGGGAGAAATTAAAATCAATGGCGGGAACGCGGAGAAAGTGTTTTTAATTAAAAACACCGGTACCGGACCATTAATACTTTCCAGCGTTTCTACCTCTTGCATGTGTACCACCGCTCAGGTCATAATCAACGGGAAGGAAAGTCCTTTTTTCGGGATGCACCAAAAGTCATCTTGGATGGGAGAAGTTTCAGCCGGAAGAGAAGCAGAGTTAAAAATAGTATTTGACCCAGCCTTTCACGGTCCATCCGGAGTAGGCGTGATGACAAGGCAAATCGAAGTGGCGACAAATGATAAAAATAATCCTAAACTGGAATTTACGCTGAAAGGAAACGTGGTAAAATGAAATCATCAAAACAAATTTTGTTTAAAAGAAAACGAGGCCGTCTGACAAAGTTTTTTAAGAAATTGGTCCCCCTATGGTTGGTAATTATATTTACGATTGACTCCCTGGCATTGGGAGCGTTGACCGATCAGTTGATCATGAGACGTCAAGTAAACCGTTTGCAGCGGCAGTTGTTGGAAGTTAAGAATCCCGAGCTTCTGGTCAAAGAGGCTACCGCTCGAGTTCTTCCTTCCGGCGGTTATACTACATCGTTAAAATGGGGAGATATCGGTAAAAAACTGATAGACTCCGGCGCTATTGATGCTGAAAAGTTTAAACAAATCCATAAATCAGACATCGATGGCCGAGCAGATCTTGATATTCTTGACGGCAATTCCAATAAATCAATTGCTATTAACGAGAACAATTCCCGTTTGGTAGTTAATCTGTTGTGGGCTCTCGGTTTGGTTAATAAAAGTAAGGTTCTTGACGAAGGTCCGATGAAATCCGGCGGCACTGATGCCGGAAATTTTGCCAGTACCGGTGGTTGGACGCTGGGAACCAAGCCGGCAATGGAGCTTTATTCTTCACAAGAAATAATTCCATTGACCCCTGAGCAACAGGAATTAGTCAGGAAGATCGCGGAAAATATTTACCGCCCTTGTTGCGGAAACTCCGTTGCTTTTCCCGACTGCAATCACGGGATGGCGGCATTGGCTTATATTGAGTTGGCGGTAGCCAGCGGTCTGACGGAAAATCAGATATATAAAGATATTTTAGCCATGAACTCTTTTTGGTTTCCCGATACTTATATTGAAATGGCAGTTTATTTTCAAAAACAGCAGGGGTTAACCTGGAATAAAGTTGACCCCAAAGTAGCCTTATCCAAAGATTATTCTTCTGCCCAAGGTGCAGCCCGGATAAACCAAGCCGTTCAGGGTGTCCCGGGTATTCAAAGCCGCGGCGGCTCCTGCGGAGCCTAAAATGGATCCCTTCGTCACTATCTCCTTTTTAGCCGCGTTTGTCGCCGGTATGGTGGCTCTTTTTGCTCCGTGCTGTATTACTTATTTACTTCCGGCGTATTTCGGGAATATTTTCCGCGAACGCCGCCGGGTGTTGTTAATGACTTTTGTTTATTCGCTGGGGATTTTTTCCGTCATGTTGCCGGTGGTTTTGGGAGCCAAGGCTTTGTCAATGTTTTTTTTCCGGCTTCATGACCAGACTTATTATCTGGGCGGTATTTTCTTATTAATTTTGGCCGGACTGGCCTTGTTGGGGATTAAGTTGCCGATGATCGATTTGCACCGGAAGAGCACCGGAAAGGTTGATGTTTGGTCCAGCTATACACTTGGCTTATTCTCCGGTATTACCAGCTCATGTTGCGCGCCGGTTTTAATAGGAGTGATGACTCTATCAACTTTGTCTCCGACAATATTAATGTCTTTAGGGGTGGGGATATTTTATGTTCTTGGAATGGTAGCTCCGCTTTATCTGGCATCAGCTTTCATTGACAGCCGCAATATTCTTGACCGGCCTGTTATGAGAAAGTCTATTGGGGTGATCAATTTATTCGGAAAGCAATACGATATATTAGTTTCTAATATAGTGGCTTCAGGAGTTTTTCTAATTACCGGTTTGGCAACTATTTCCATGACAAGGTTGGGATTGCTGGGAATGGATTCCGGCCAATCAGAATCCACAAAATTAATTCAAAATGTGGCTTTTCAGGTATCGGATATTGCTAAAGGAATTCCGGGTCTTAATTTTATTTTTTTGGCAGTCATAATTTTATTCGCGATCAAATTATTTAAGATAGGGAAAAAATGACTAAAAAAGTTATTTACACTTGTCCCATGCATCCGGAAATTGTTTCGGATCATCCCGGTAAATGCCCCAAATGCGGAGGAATGGACTTGGTCCCGCAGCATGAGACCCATGGGGCTCATGCGCCTCATGCGCCTCATGATCATGCCGCCATGATGGCTGGTCCACAAGTTGCGGGAGATTTCTTGAGACGGTTTTTCATCGTAACATTTCTGCTGGTGCCATTAGTGATGACGAGCGAATTGGGCATTAAGTTTTTGGGAATGCCTGATTTCGCTGGTCGGAATTATGTAGAATTTGCCGTTGCCACCGCGATTTTTTACTTTGGCTTGGTGTTCTTTCAACACGCCCGCCACGAATGGATGGCCAGAAAATATGGCATGATGACTTTAGTATCATTGGCCGTCGGCGCCGGATATTTGTTTTCAGCCGCGTCAACATTTATTCCGGGAATCAATACGGAGTTTTATTTAGAAATATCCACCTTAATTTGGGTGCTGTTGTTTGGCCATTTTTTGGAAGCCAAGTCGTCTTCGGCCGCCGGCGATGCTCTTAAGGAAGTGGCGAAACTCCTGCCGAAACAAGCGCACAAGATAGAAAAGCAGGAATCAGGAAGCAGGAATCAGGAAGCAGGAATTACAGATGTTGATATCGAGGAATTAAAGGTGGGGGATGTGGTGTTGGTTAAGCCGGGGGAGAAGGTCCCGGCCGACGGAGTTATTGCTAAAGGCGCGGCCAGCTTTAATGAATCTCATATTAGCGGCGAGTCGAGGCCAATCTCTAAAAAATCCGGGGACAGGGTTGTGGCAGGCGCGATTTGTCTGGATAGTTCGGTTGAAATCAGGTTAGACAAGGTCGGAGAGAATTCCACCATCGGCCAGATTAAAAACCTGATCGCGCAGGCTCAGCAGACTAAACCCACTACTCAAAAAATTGCCGATAAAGCCGCCGGGATTTTGACATTTACCGCTTTGGGAGTAAGCTTGATGGCGATTTCATATTGGCCTCTGTTTGGCGGCCAATCATTTGTTTTTGGTCTGACTTTGGCGATTACGGTTTTGGTGATTGCTTGTCCCCATGCTTTGGGATTGGCGATTCCGACAGTCTCAACAATTGCCACCACTTTGGCGGTGAAAAACGGGGTTTTCCTCAAGGATCTTGCTAAATTGGAAGTGATTAAAAAAGCCACCTATGTAATTTTTGACAAAACCGGCACTTTGACAAAGGGAGAGTTTGGAGTGACTGATATCGTGTCTGTAAAAAGGCCTGGCCCCGCCAGCTGGCGGGGCCAGGCCTTAATACTACAAATTGCCGCCTCTCTGGAATTTCACTCTTCTCATGTCATCGGCCTATCTATCGTCAAATACGCCAAACAAAAAGGTACATCGCTCCAGCCGGTCATCAATTTTAAAAATCTGGCCGGCAAAGGAATTGAAGGCAAAATCGGTAAAACCAAATATTTTGTCGGTAGCCCAAGCTTTATCTTTTCCCGTCATCCCGAGCGAAGTCGAGGGATCCCGTCAGAACAAGATAAAACCATAGTCTTTATTGCTGACGAGAATAATATTCTCGGTTCAATTACCCTTTCCGACCAAATCAAACAGGAGTCTATTTCCGCTGTCAATAATTTGCATAAGCTTGGAGTCAAGGCCGCCATGGTCACCGGGGATAACCGTCAGGTGGCCGAAAGCGTTGGCAAGCAGTTGGGAATGGATACTGTTTTTGCGGAAGTCCTGCCGGCAGACAAATATAAATATGTCAGAGAATTGCAGGGCAAAGGTGAAATAGTGGTAATGGTGGGAGACGGAGTCAATGACGCTCCGGCCTTAAAGCAGGCGAATGTCGGGGTGGCGATTGGAGCAGGTACAGATGTTGCCGTCGAGGCCGGGGACGTGGTCTTAACCCGTAGTAACCCGGAGGATGTGGCTAAGTTGATAGTTTTGTCGCGGAAAGTTTACCGTAAAATGATAGAAAATTTGTTGTGGGCGACAGGTTATAACGTTTTGGCAATTCCGGCCGCCGCCGGCCTATTTATTCCATGGGGCTTTCAGCTAACTCCGGGAATAGGGGCGTTTCTGATGAGCCTGTCTTCGGTGATTGTGGTTGTTAACGCTATGTCCTTAAAAAAAGTCAAACTTGATATTTGAGATTAATTTTTCCTATTGCATACAGATTTTTTTGATATATAATAATTGTCGTGCCAAGAAAAATAGCCGCCACTTCAGCCGTCAGCACCAAACCCAATCTTGAATTTAAAATTCAACAGTTGAGGCTGGATAAAATTATTTATTCACTGGAAGCTATTTTGGTAATACTGGTAGTATTTATGGCCCTAATGTTCTATCCGGTCCTTTATCAGTTTTTGCCAAATATTCCGGCTAATTTGCCTTTAGTTTTGTTGGCAGTCGGGGTTGGTTTCTCCTTTTTCGTTTTAATCGGGAATATTTTTAGATTGTTCAAAATCTCCAAGCTGGAAAAAGAACTGATTTAGATCCACCTTTCCGTCGGGGGTAAAACCGACTCCTTCCGACAACAGTTTTTTCTTTTGAACATCTGGTCCTCCGAAGGCGTATCCGGGGGCCAAAGAACCATCGGAAAAAACTATCCGGTGGCATGGGACTTGATTGTCCCGATTGGCGTGCAAAGCATGGCCGACTCGGCGGGCGTTGCGGGTTGAAATGGCCTTGGCAATCGTTCCATAGGTAGTTACTTTGCCTTTTGGGACTTTAGAAGCCAGAGCGTAGACTTGTTGAAAAAAAGTCATAGTGGATTAATCCTTTTCGAGGAAGTCCCAAATCGGAGACCCTGTTTCATCAGATGCATTTTTACGGGAGTTATATATTCTTTCATATTCTCCTATTTTTTCTACCTTACCATTTTTATGAACAATAAAGTACCAATAGTGATTGTTAATACATCCGGAGGGACAATCGCCGGATCCCTGCCAAAACATTAATTTCCATCCTAAGTCAGCCTCTTTAGCCGAAATGTTCATTGATTTACCAATAATATCTGAAGTTTTTTTGATATCTTTTACTTTTGGATAGGCAATTTTGACTCGTATAATTGCTTCTTCTTCACTATTTAACGTCTTGGGCAGTGATCCATCTTGGGTGCATTTGAGAGTCGATGCCGGGCAATCGCTAGCTTTAGAATTTGGACATGGACCGAAACTAATAGATATAGTTGTGAACTTATAACCATCAGGGCAAGCACAGCTAACAGGACTTAGCGCAGTATTTTGATACTCCGTATCTATCGTACATAGTGTTTGAGTTTTGTCTTTTGGCCCCAAATTGTCTTCAGCAAAGTTAATCCCGCAAATTGAGTTTATCTTGCTATTTGTATAGGACTGGCCCATTTTTGGGACTGGTAAACAGACTCCGTTTGAGGCACCAGCGGGGACGACGCAAGAGGAATTTCTCGGACACGATTCATCCCAAATGCTAGTGCAAGTCCTGCATTTCTCGGTAGGGGCTTGAGGAATATTTATCCATTTTCCTATTTTGGGGTTTTTATAGATTAAAAAACCGGTTATGCCAAACAGAATCAAAATTAGAATTCCAAAGCCGATAATCTTTGTGCGGTTCATGTTGAATTTAGTATACTATTTTTATAGTTCCCCAACTCAAGATTCATCATTATTTACCGTCAATTAACTTGAGTTCTCATCGGTCTCCCAACTCGAGGTCGGGATCCCTCCAGAATTACGAAACCTACTCCATGGTTTTTTCAGGACCTTTATTGCGGAATTCTTTAACAAAATTAACAATTTTGTTTTCGTTTACATCGTTCAATTTCAGCAATTTTGTCCAGGCTGTCAGGGCGATTGGAGTATCCAGATTTAGTCGGGGGACCACAATTAATCTGTCCATTCCGGTTTTTTTAGTAACTTGTTTGATTTCTTCAATTATTTTTTGACATTCAGGAATATTTTCCCATTCAGAAACACTGTCGGTTTTGACATCTGCGCTATCTGTGGACGGAATTTCCTCATGTGCCTCTTCCGTCTCATGGGCATAGGCTTGTTTTATCATTGTTTCTTGTTTCTTGCTTATTGTTTCTTTTCCGCAGTTGTACGAAATCACGATGTATCCGTGTTCAAGCGAATGTATTAAATTTCCGTCTGGAAGGACCTTGCTGTATATCCCCGGTTTTTCCCATTGGGCGTAGTGGGGCCCTGAAGTAGGCGGATTGCTGTTATATTTCTCGGCGGTTCCGGCAGGGACATGATTGCGGCCCTGATCGGGGAGCATTTCTATTCCCTCAATTGCTTTTGGTTTTCGGCTAAGGACAAATATCCCGCCGGCTGTGATTAAAACAGACAGAAGAATAAAGCTTAATTTTTTAAGGAGATTGTCCATCTATTCTTTTAACATTGAATCTATTACTGATTTGATTTGCTCCGGACGGACTGTGCCGGTTATGGTTTTAGTTTTTCCGGTTTTGGTATCGATAATTACACTGCTGGGGGTGACTCCGACTCCGGATTTAATTCCCTGATCATAATCATCAGCGATTTTTTGAGTGAATTTTCCGCTTGACAAACAGTTCTTAAATTTATTTTCATTCAGGCCGATTTGAACCGCCAGTCTCGGAAGTTCGTCAGGGTTTAAGCCGTTATTTGATGGAGTAACCTCAAAAATTTTGTCGACGAATTTCCAAAAATCAGAGGGACCGCCCGAGTCTTGAGCGCACTCGGTCGCTTCAGCCTCTTTTCTGGCTTTGGGATGAATATCCAGGGGAAAGTGCCGGTAGACCAATGCTAAATTGTCTTTGTATTCTTCTAAAATTTGCTTAGTGGTAGGGTGAAAAAGCTTGCAGAACGGGCATTCGAGGTCAGAATATACGATAAACAACAACCTGGAATTCCGGTTTCCTAAAACATGATCGGCGTCATTTAGTGGCCGAGCGGAAATATTATCTTCAGGAGCAACTGGAGCATTATTGGCTATTTGGGGGGATTGGGATCCGGATTTTTTTAGATAGCGGACTTCAGTAAATAGGGTTCCGATTAGAAAAGCAGCGACAACCAAGAGCGCGATTAAAATATTTTTGTTTCCGGAGGATTCTTTCATAGCGTCACTTAGGTTAACTGAAACTTGACCGGTTGTCAATCAAGGCCGGCGGCATTTAACAGTTTGGCTTTTCCCTGAGGCTGAATTGAATCGTTTATTCCCCCGGCTTTAACTAAAACAGCACTGAAGTTGTCGAAATATACAATTTTCCAGTCCTGATGAGTTTGGATCATTTGTCGCCATTTAATAAACCAAGGGGTAGAGTCAGTAACGGCCGCGAATATCCATTGGATATCGTAACCGGCAGTGATCCTGTCCCAAACATCTTTATTCTCCTGCATCGGGATATAGGTTTTTTGGAAAAATCCAACCGGAAATGCTTCCGGCCGGCCGTCAACAAAAGTTTTATGTTTGGGAATAGCCCATTCCAGGAAACTTCCGATATCGTAATTGTTCCACATTGGACCCTGAAGATTATTTTGTTTAACAAATTCAACGGCTGGTTCATGACGGGAATCGGCAGATTGATTTATCGGCGGAAGTTTGGCGTAGGCAAGAGGAACGGGATTGATAAATGCTGCTAGGAATAAGAAACTAATTGTCAGTGTCGGGATATAGGCGTGATAAGGCCAGGCCTTGCTACGCAAGGCCTGGCCTTTAAAGACACTAGTAGCTAACGGAGTCAATACTACTGGCGCGACCAGCGCGAAAAACGGCAAGTGGCGGACGGCGATCAGAGGAAAAAGGCTAAAGGTTAAAAAGGTTAATATGTGAAAAGGATTCTTTTTGGCAGAGGAAAAAAGAAACAGTCCAATAGTTACGATCAGAATTATGGTGTAAATCCAATATTCCGGTTGAGGTTTAAATGCCGAAAGGAAAAATGGAGTCATGTTTTCGACAATGGTGTATCCATAGTCTTTGAGAATTGATAGGGGCATCAGGGCTCCGTTGAGGCCGGAAGGATTGAGGATGGTAATAAGGGTTGAAATGGCGGGGATGGCTAGAATGGTTGAAGTAGCCGGAATGACTATAGTTTGATAAGGCCTGGCCTTAGCGTACGCCAAGGCCAGGCCTTTCTTGATTAACGCAGAGAGGGACCATAGATAAATTAATATTAGCCCAAAAATAAACGATATATGAAGATTTACCCACAGAAGTATGATGATGGGTAATATATAAAATGTTATATAACATTTTATATTTGAGCGGGAGAGGATGAAAAAAACGAGGGAGAAAAATAGATAACCGAAAATTTCGGGACGTGTAGTTAGGCGGTCAGCCATCATCTGGATGGAGAGAAATACAAGGATGATTGAGATTGCTAGCCTGAAAAGGCCTGGCCTTTTTAAAAAGGCCAGGCCTTTATTGAAACCCAAAGCGTGATAAGCGGTAATTACAAACGTCAATCCCAGAACAAGCGTTTTGAAGATAATAATTCCGGAAAAGCCTGCCCATTCGTAAAGAAGGTAAAAAATTACTTCCGATCCCCAATGATGGTTTACAAACGGATAGTCGGGGTAAGTGTAAGTTAGGCAATTGGAATAAATAGCGCATTTTCTGTTTTCTCCGCCAGCGACAATCATTTCTCCCAATCTTAAATGCCGGCCTAAATCCTGCGTTATCGCCGATTCCTGGCGCAAAAGAAGCGATCCTAAAAATATTATGAAACTAAAAAATAAAAGAAGTTTTGTCCAATTCCGATTTTCCATTTGAGATTAAACCTTTCGGTTGACCATATATTCGGCAATCCCCTGCATATAATCTATGGCTTTTGAGTTGAGATCCAAACTTCTCAAGCCCGACGCGGTTTTGGCGGCTATGGCGGCGTAACCGCGGGCCAAATCATTTGAATATCTTAGCGAACCGCTGTCAATGATTGCTTGCTTGGCGTTGTCTAAATCTTTCCGTGAGGCTCCCAATTTCCCCCAAACTTTTCTGACCGCTTTTTGTTGTTTTGGAGTTCCGTTGTTAAAAACTTTCAAAACCAGCATGGTGCATTTGCCCTGGAGCAAATCGGAGTCGGCCGATTTACCGGTCTTTTCCGGAGTCCCGAATACTCCCAAAATATCGTCCTGTAGTTGAAACCCCACACCTCCGTCCATAGCATAATTATGAAGCACTTGGAGAGGTCTCCCTGATAACCCAGCCATCATGGCCCCGATTTTCAAGGGATTCTCATAAGTATAAATTGCGGTTTTGGCTTTATGTAAATTAATTACATCGTTTTCATCCCATTTCCCTAAAGTCTCCAGAGTAATATCGTAGGCCTGGCCATGCGCCGTATTCACAATCGCCCGCAGCATCTGGCGAATAACCTTTTTATCGGCAACGTCAGCCAATAAATCGAAGCCGGCGCAGAGAACGGCGTCTCCGATATTAACAGCCATTGAATTACCGTAATGAGGATTGTTGGTTTTGGCCTCATAATATTTATGGGTTGTCGGTCCGCCGCGGCGGATAATATCCCGGTCCATAAAATCGTCGTGCATCAGTAGGGCGGTATGGACCACTTCGACCGCCATGGCCGCCGTCCAAACAGAATCTGTAATTTCTGTCTTTCCAAGCAGGTATCCGTAATATACAAATGAGCCCCTGATGCGTTTGGCCGGACGCAGATTATGTTCTTGGGAGTGGAGGAGTAAATCTTTAACAACCGACTTTTGCCGTTGGTTAAATCCGAAATCAAGCTTAATTTCCTGATCGAAATATTTTGCTAGTCCTATATCAATCTGTGGAACGAATGCTTCCAATGTCGCCTTCGCCTTAAGCGCAAGATTTGTATGCATGAATGGAATTATACCCGACCACTTTTTAATTAGGCGATATGCGGACTAAGTTTTCGGAGGAGTGGGGAGCTCGTTCCGGTCTTGATTTTCGTCATATTCATATAGCTTATTTTCGTCTTCATCTAAAGTTTTCTTATGACTTCCGTCGCAATAGGGTTGATTTTTGGACAGCCCGCATTGGCAAATCCAAAACGACTGTCCGTCTTTGGACTTTATTTCCACAGGCCCTTTGGCATTATGCTGAACTAATCTTGGCATTTCAATTTCAAACTTATCTCATCTTGCAAAATTTGTCAAGAGTGATATATTCCTACTAAGTTACTAGGTGGAAGTTTATGACTCAAGATGTTCGTTACGCCTTAATATTTTTGGCAGAGATTGCAAAGAAATCTTATCAGGGGCCGATGACCGTCAAACAAGTTTCCGATAGCCACAGTTTGTCGCCTAAATTTTTAGAGCAGGTGGTCGGGAAATTACGGCAGGCCGGAGTTCTATGGGTTTCCCGCGGCCGCAACGGCGGATACGGCATAAATATTGGCAAGAGTCTTTCTTTGTCAGATATATATTTGGCGTTGGGAAGAAAGATAGACTTGATCTCTTGTCCTTTTCCTTCTGATTGCCATGGCGGAGCCGAATGCGTTCAAAAAGAAATTGAAGCCAAATTAGTCGGTATGGTCAACGACAGTCTGTCCGGATTGGGGGTGAGTCAAATTGCCATTTGAATTACCAAAATTACCATATTCTTTTGACGCTCTGGAACCGGTGATTGACGCCAAAACCATAGAAATTCATCACAATAAGCATCATGCAGCCTATGTTGCTAAATTAAATGACGCGGTTGCCAAACATCCGGAGTTGGGGAGTAAATCAGTTGAGGAATTATTGAAGGATATAAATAGTATCCCGGAAGATATCCGGACTGCCGTCAAAAATCACGGCGGCGGGCATGCTAACCATTCACTGTTTTGGACAATAATGACATCCAAAGGCGGGCAACCGTCAGAGGCTTTTGTTTCGGAGATAAATAAAGTTTTTGGCTCCGTCGATAAATTGACCGAGCTAATTATTGCCAACGGCATGGGCCAATTCGGGAGCGGTTGGAGCTGGCTGGTGGTGTCCGGCGGAAAGCTCAAGGCCTACGCCACTGCTAATCAAGATAATCCGCTGATGAACGGAGATAAGCCAATTCTCGGTGTTGATGTTTGGGAGCATGCTTATTATCTGAAATATCAGAACAAGAGAGACGAATATCTAAAGAGTTGGTGGAATGTTGTTAACTGGGAAACAGTAGAAAGGAATTGGGTCAATGCTAAAAATCGATAATATCCGCGTTTCGATTGATGGCAAAGAAGTTGTCAAAGGCGTTTCTCTTGAAATCCGTCCCGGTGAAATTCATGCTCTGATGGGGCCGAACGGCAGCGGGAAGTCATCGCTGGCGATGGCGTTGATGGGGCACCCAAAATACCAATTAAAAGTTCAAAGTGAAAAGTGTAAAATTGATTTAGACGGACGAGACTTAACTGATAAAACGCCGGATGAGAGGGCGAGAATGGGATTGTTTTTGGCCAGTCAGTACCCGGTGGGAGTCGGTGGAGTGACGGTGGAGCAATTGTTGAGGAGATCTGTTCAGGAGATATTAAAAGGCCCGGCCTTGTTAAAACAAGGCCGGGCCTTGTCAGATACACGAATTGATGTCCTTAAATTCAGAAAAGATCTTGAGAAGTTGGCCAAGAGGATAGGAGTTCAGCCGGAGTTACTGCGCCGGAGCATTAATGTCGGTTTTTCCGGAGGAGAGAAAAAAAGGCTGGAGGTTTTGCAGATGCTGACATTACAGCCGAAATACGCGATTTTGGACGAAACTGATAGCGGTTTGGATATTGATGCGTTGAAAACGATTGCCCAAATGGTAAAAATTGCTAAATGGTCGAATGGCCATAAGCCGGGAATTTTGGTAATAACTCATTACGCCAAGCTTCTTCATTATCTAAAGCCTGATTATGTTCACATTATGAAAGAGGGGAAAATTGTTGAAAGCGGCGGCAAAGAAGTGGCGATAAGAATAGAAAAGAAAGGATACCGTTAAAATTGCTAGATTGTTAGATTGCTACAATCAACGTTTTATGTCAATTTGACAATTAAACAATTTAGCAATTCAGCAATTTAGCAATTTGTCTTATGTCCCGTTTTGCTCCAATTTCACCAACTAAAACCAAATCTAATGGTTTGTCTTCGCCGGTCTACAAATACGGTTTCCATACCTCGACGGACAAATATGCCTATAAATCCGGCAAAGGATTGTCATCCAAAGTGGTTGAAGATATCAGCTCGCGAAAAGACGAACAAGAATGGATGAGAAAACAAAGGTTAGCAGGTTACAAGATTTTTCAGGCTAAAAAGATGCCGGAGTGGGGAGCGGACTTATCGGCGATTAACTTTGATGATATTTATTATTACCTCAAACCAACAAACAAAGAAGGAAAAAGCTGGGAAGATGTGCCTTCGGAAATTAAAAATACTTTTGACAAATTAGGAATTCCGGAAGCAGAGCAGAAGACTTTGGCCGGGGTTAAGGCCCAATTCGATTCGGAAGTTGTTTACGGATCAATAAAGAAAATGCTTACAGATAAAGGGGTGATTTTTTTGGGAATGGACGAGGGTTTAAAAAAATATCCGGATTTGGTTAAGGAATATTTTAGTTCTTTAATCCCCGCTGGAGACAATAAATTCGCGGCCTTGAATACTGCCGTCTGGAGCGGCGGATCTTTTGTTTATGTCCCTAAAAATGTTGACGTTGGGTTACCCCTGCAGGCGTATTTCAGAATTAATTCTCCAAATGCCGGCCAGTTTGAAAGGACATTAATTATTGCTGATGAAGGATCAAAAGTTCATTATATTGAAGGCTGCTTTACTGCCGGCGCGATGATTACGACTTTAGATAGTATTAAACCAATTGAAAGCGTTAACCCAAACGACCAAGTGTTTACTCATAGAGGTCGATATCAACCCGTGAGTCATATTCAGAAGCGTCGATATTCGGGGAAGCTTTTTACTATTGGGTATTGGGGGGACTCAACAAGGAGGCTTGAGGCTACGAAAGAACACCCCATATTAGTAGTTAGGAGAGAGAGGGCAAATGAGAGGAATAGCACTTGGAAAAAAGAATGGTTGCCAGTGAGTGAGTTATCGAAAGGAGATTATCTTGTCATGCCAATTAATAACCAAACGATATCAAGAACGGAAATCCCTTTTGAAATTGACCAATGGCGGGGAAAGAAAAAAGGTTTTGTGAAAGTAAAAAAAATAGTTCCATCGACTCCTGCATTTTTTAGGCTTGTCGGATATTACCTTGCTGAAGGAAGCATTAGTAGCGGATCATACTTAAATTTCTCATTTTCTGAGGATGAGAAAGAGTTGGTTGCAGACGTAAAGAAGCTTATGAGCCTAACCTTCGGAATTGCTAAAAACCATATAAACATTCACAAAAAAAATCATGGGGCGAATTTGGTATTTAACTCTGTGGAACTCTGCCGAGTTTTTGAGAAATTTGGGAGAAAGAATTATCTCAAGAATATCCTGCCATGGATGCTTTCGGAAGACGTAACGAAGCAAAAAGAGCTTATTTTGGGATGGTTTCGTGGTGATGGAAACTATTATGATCATAAAAATAAATATGGAAGAAAAGAAATTTTCAGGATAAACACCACATCCAGGATTCTTGCTTGGCAGATGAGAAATATTCTTTTGCGATGCGAAATTGTGTCGTTTATTAATGCACGAGACCGATCTAAAGAAGGAAGGCAAACAATGTATACACTCGGAATTACAGGAGAACAGATGCGTCAATTTGGTCATATTGTTGGGGTGGAGATCGATAAATTTATGAACGGTAAGAAAAGGGCCACAAAATTTTTTATTGACAATCAATACGCATACTTGCCCATACGCAATATCTCTTCCAGAAACGTGCGAAACGTTACTGTCTATAACTTCGGAGTGAAAAAAGACGAATCATATGTTGCTGAAGGAATTGCCGTCCATAACTGCACCGCGCCGGCGTTTTCTGACGGATCACTCCATTCGGCAGTGGTGGAAATTTTTGTTAAAAGAGGAGCGACCGTTCAATACACCACTGTCCAAAATTGGTATAAAAATGTCTATAACTTAGTGACTAAGAGAGCCAGAGTTGAAGAAGAAGGGCGGATGATTTGGACGGATTTTAATATGGGGAGCAAAGCGACAATGAAATATCCGGGGTTTATTTTAGCCGGTAAAGGCGCTGTCGGAGAAACGCTTTCAATGGCTATGGCCGGAGCCGGCCAACAATTGGATACCGGCAGTAAGGCTATTCATTTAGCTCCATATACCTCCAGCACTATTATTAGTAAATCGATTAGCATGGGCGGAGGACGGACCAGTTACCGGGGAATGGTGAATATCGGTCCCGAGGCACATCATTCAAAAAGCAAAATTGTCTGTGATGCCCTGATTCTTGATCCATTGAGCCGTTCGGATACATATCCGACTAATAAAATATTTAATTCAGATGTAGTTTTAGAACATGAGGCAAGCGTTTCCCGGATCGGTGAAGAACAATTATTTTATTTAATGTCCCGGGGGATTTCTGAAAACGAAGCCGGAAAAATGATCATTCAGGGCTTTGCGGATCCATTGGTCAAGAAACTGCCGTTGGAATACGCCGTAGAAATGAATCGTCTCATAGATTTGGAGATGCAAGGCTCCGTTGGTTAAAATAAAATTTTCAATTTTCAAATATCAATTTTCAATGAAATCTCAATTATCCAATTTCCAAACGTTTGAAAATTTTGTCATTGGAGCTTCATTGGAATTTGGAAATTGTAAATTGAAAATTGCTAATGTATGAAGAAAATTATTACGAAACCAGGAGACTATCGTTTTATTCTCAACCAACCCGGCCAAGAGCTGGAGGTCGTCGGTCGTTTCAGACTAGATCATGACAGCGTCAGCCGCTGGGATATTGAAATAATCCATGCCGCTCCTAACACTTCTTCAAAAACAAATATCAAGGGGGTTGTCGGAGACTCGGCTCGGGCTTTCGTTACCGGAACAATTAAAGTCCTTCCGGAGGCCACAGGGACAGAAGCTTTTTTGGAAGAAAGAATATTATTGGTGTCTGAAAACGCCAAAGCAGAAGCCACTCCAAACTTAGAAATTGAGACGGATGAAGTTCATTGCTCTCACGCCGCTACGGTCGGGAAAATTGACGAGGAAGAAATTTTTTATCTTCAAAGTCGGGGGATAAAATTAAAGCAGGCAAAAAATATGATTGCGGAAGGGTTTCTTAGTGTTTGACAAAATAATGTAAATGATTATAATAATGTAAGTATAAGTTTAATTATGCAATTACAGCTTGTTTCAATTACCAGTCAAGGCCAATTAACCATCCCTAAAGATTTCCGGGAAGCATTAGGAATTACCTCGCGGACCAAAGCGGAAATTAAAATTGAGGGAGATAAAATGATGGTAAAGCCTCGGACGAACTTTTGGTCTTTAGGGGGCTCGCTTAAATCAAAAATTAAACTCACAGACAAACAATTAAGGCAGGCCAGAAAGGCCTTTGAAACTTCATGGGCAGAAAAATAACTCATTATCTATTGGATACAAACGTTTTAGTTCGTTATCTAGTCAGAGACGAAGAAAGTCAGTATCAACAGGTGGTTAATTGGTTAAAGGACGCGGAAGACGGGAAAATGAAAATAATCATTCCGACGATTGTAGTTGCCGAAACCTGTTTTGTTCTCGAGTCCTTTTACAAAAAGCAAAGAGATGAAATCAGCGATTCTATGGTTGTTTTTTTGAGCCAGAGATGGATGGCTGTCCCGGACAGAGATATTCTTTTATCGCTATGGGGCAATTTTAAAAATGGGCTTCACTTCGTTGACAGCTTCCTGCTTTCCTTGGCCGAACGAGAAAATTATAAGTTACTAACATTTGATAAAAAATTGCAAAAAAGACAAAATTTGAAACAAATTAGTTGATTATGAACAAAACAAATAGCGATCGTGTTTCGTTAAACAAGCTTCAGAAAAAAGTCGCTAGATTTCGCGACGAGCGGAATTGGCGCCAATATCACAATCCCAAAAACCTAGTGTTGTCAATTTTGATAGAGGCGGCGGAACTTGCCGAACATTTTCAATGGGAGACGCCAGACGAAGCTGAAAAGCATGGCAAGAACGTAAAAAAGAAACACGAAATCGCGATGGAGCTGGCAGATGTGTTAATTTATTGCCTCCAACTGGCCGACGTTACCGGAATTGATCCGGGAAAAGCGATATTGGAAAAGCTTGATTTTTGCGAGAAAAAATTTCCAAAGGAGATGGTCGGAAACGAAAGATTTTATAATCAACAACACCGGAAATACCGCCGCCAAAAAAAGAAGTATCGTCAAATGGGAAAGTAAAATATGATTGATATTAAAAAAATCAGGGATGACTTTCCCATATTAAAGCGGCGGGTGAATGGAAAACCCCTGGTATATTTGGACTCTGCCGCCACATCCCAAAAGCCGCAATCGGTGATTGACGCTCTGGTTGACTATTATCAAAACCACAATGCCAATGTTCATCGCGGAATTCATACTTTGGGCGATGAGTCAACAAAAATGTTTGACAGGGCGCGGCAGGCGATAGCTGAATTTATTGGAGCGGAAGACAAAAAAGAGTTGATATTCGTCAGGAATACCACAGAGGCCATTAATTTAGTTGTTTTCGCTTGGGGTGAAGCGAATATTAAAGAAGGCGATGAGATTATGTTGACAGAGATGGAACACCACAGCAATCTTGTTCCTTGGCAGATGCTTGCCGAGCGGCAAAAAGCCAAACTCCAATATGTTGAAGTGGATAAAAACGGAAAGTTGGATCTCCAGGATTTTCGGCGAAAACTTTCTCCTCGCACTAAAATTGTTTCCGTTGTCCACGTCAGTAATTTTTTGGGAACGATAAATCCGATACGAGAGATAGCAGAAATAATCAAAAAGTTTTATTTGTCATCGCGAGCGCAGCCATGTACCAGTCGGTACGTGGCGCAGCGTGGCGATCTCGCGGAAGCATCTCAGATTGCCACGTCGAAGACTCCTCGCAATGACGAAAAACGACCTCTATTACTAGTCGACGGCGCCCAAGCCGTTCCCCACCTGCCGGTTAACGTTAAAGATTTAGGCTGCGATTTTTACGCTTTTTCCGGACATAAAATGTATGGCCCGATGGGGATTGGATGTCTTTGGGGGAAGAGAAAATTATTGGAAAAGATGTCTCCGTTTTTAACCGGCGGGGGAATGATAAACACCGTAGATTTTCAGAATACGACTTTTACGGATTTGCCGGATAAGTTTGAGGCCGGCACTCCGAATGTGGCCGGAGCGGTGGGGTTGGCGGCAGCGGTGAAATATTTGCAGGAGATTGGGATAGAAAATGTCAGGAAGCATGAGATTGAACTTACAGAATATTGCCATAAGTTGCTTAAGAAACTTATGGCACCTAAGTTACTTAACGTTAAGTTGTTTGGGCCGGCGGACGCCGCCAATCGAGGCGGATTAATCGCCTTTACTCTGGAAGTTAATGGCAAAGAAGTTCACGGCCACGATGTGGCCCAAGTTTTGGATAGTCAGGGCATAGCGGTTCGCTCCGGACATCATTGCGTTATGCCGATGCATGGAAAGCTTGGTTTGGCTGCGACCACCAGAATAAGTTTTGGAATTTATAATACTAAGAAAGACGTTGATAGGCTTATAGAAGCGTTGGGGAAAATACCGGAAGTATTTGGGATATAAGTTATTAGTTGTTAGTTATGAGTTGTTAGTTTAGGGGAAGGGCTTTCTAACGCCTAATCCCAAACCAATAACCAACAACTAATAACCAATAACTAAACTTACATGTCTCTTTATCACGACCTCATCATCGACCATTATAAAAATCCTCGTAACTTCGGGGTGATGGAAAATCCTGATGCTATGGCCCAGGAAGCCAATGCCAGCTGTGGTGATTTAATTGAGTTCCAGATTAAGGTAAATAAAACAAGAAACAAGAAACAAGAAACAATGATTAGTGAGATTTCTTGGCGCGGTATTGGTTGCGCGATCTCCACAGCCGCGGCATCGCTGCTCTCCGAGCAGATTAGGAGCAAGAAGTATGGAGTAAAGAAGATTATGGAGATAACTGATGAAGAAATGGTAAAAATGTTAGGCGGAAATATCAGCCCAACTCGGTTAAAATGTGCTACACTGGCGCTTAAAGCTTTACAAAAAGCTTTAAGAAATTCGCATGCAAACTTATAAAGCCAAAGTTTCCTCCCATGAATTGTTAGCCGGTAGTTTTCAGTATTTACATCTGGAATTGGTAGATCCGGACAGGATTGGTTTTAAGGTCGGCCAATACGTTATTTTTAGCATCGACGTTGTCCGCGGCGTCCGCCGGAATTATTCAATTGCTTCCCAGTCGACTATGGATCACGCGATTGAGTTTTTAGTTGACGTCAAGCCCGGAGGTCCGGGATCTGAATTCTTAAAAAATCTTCAGGCCGGAAATGAGGTTGAATTTGTCGGTCCGTTTGGTAATTTCATTGTCCATGACAACGAACAAGGGACAAGGGCCGAATTACTTTTTGTCGCCACTGGTTCCGGTATTTCGCCTATAAGGGCGATGATTTTAGATTTGCTTATAGTTAAAAAATATCAAGGCTCGATTAAACTTTGGTGGGGAATGAGAAATCAGGAAGACTGTTTTTGGACGGAGGACTTTGACGAACTGGAGCATGAATATTCAAATTTCAAATGGGGTCTGGTTTTATCTAATCCGCCATCCGATTGGCCGTTGCAATCGGGACATGTAACCGAGCACGTTATGGACTATGTCAAGGGAAAAATGACGAATGACGAATTACGAATGACGAATGATACAAATACACATTCAACATTCAACATTCAACATTCAGAATTTTGTTTCTACCTCTGCGGCAACCGCTTCATGATTGATGAGGTCTCGACAAAATTAACAGAACTTGGTATAAATAAAGAGCATATTCATGCGGAAAAATTCTTTTAATAAAAGTTATGGCTTATTCAGTTAAAGTTCTCAGGGACAAATGCATCGGCGCCGCCAGCTGTGTAGCGATTGCCCCCAATACTTTTAAGCTTGATGATAAAAATATAGCCGTAGTCATTAAACCAACCGGGAATAAAGACGAAGATGACGCGATTTTGCTGGCTGCCCAGAGTTGTCCGACGGCAGCGATTGAAGTCTATGATGAGAACGGCAAAAAACTTTGGCCTGTTTGAAGGCGCGATTTTTCTCTCATGAAAAACTATAAATTATTATTTGGAATTTTAGGATTGACGGCGGCGCTTTTGGTAGGCGTATCATTTTTGCTTTCTAAACCGATTGAAAATTCATCCGTTAAAATTGACCAGCAGAAATTAGTTTTTGGGGCCGCCCATGTTCTTGGAAACGAAAATGCTCCGGTGACGGTAGTTGAATTCTCGGATTTTCAATGCCCTGCCTGCCGGTCGGCTACGGTGACTCTTGACGGAGTATTGGAAAAACATGAAGGTGAAATAAAATTTATTTACAGGCATTTTCCATTAACTTCCATTCATAAAAACGCCATGGCGGCATCAATTGCTTCGGAAGCAGCAGGCGAGCAGGGAAAGTTTTGGGAATATTCCAAGGCGCTGTTTGACAAGCAGGACGCGTGGGAGAAATTAGGGACTCCGCAGGATTTATTTGTAAATCTGGCTAAAGAGGTCGGAGTGACGGACTTAGACAAATTTAAAAATGAAATCGGGAAACAGGCAAAAAGAGATTTGATTCTGGCGGATATGAGCCTTGGGAATCAGCTTGGAGTTGACGCCACCCCGACGTTTTTTGTCAATGGTGAAAAAGTTAGTACAAACGGTTTAAAATTAGCGATTGAAAAGATATTGTCGAAGCCAAAGTAGGGTTGTCCTGTCTGGCGAAGCCAGATCTCGCTCCGCGAGACGGTTATTGACTTTGGCCGTAGAAAAGATACTATCTAAGCCACAGTAATCCTTCTGCCCGGGGAGGTGATAACATAAAATTTTCAATTTTCAATTTTCAATTTTCAAAAATCGCAATCCTAGTTTTAACGGGAGTCCTGTTGGCGGGGTGTTCCCATAAGGGAAAACCGGAAGATCTGGGCAAGGAAACAGCCTCCGGAGAAGGAGTGGAGATCGAGGATAAAATCGGAAAACTGCAAAAGCAATTTGGATTTATTCCGTCAGAAAATGTAGAACGGGCCGTCCTAAATCCGGTTGACGGATCATCTTCTTCAGGTTTGGCGATTCGGGATAAAGCCGGAATTGTTACCGTTATGGCGAATTTGCCGGATACTACCGGCAAGCAAAAATACACCGCCAGATTGGTACAAGACGACAAAATTCTGGTTTTGGGCGGATTGGCCTCTAATAAAGGCGGATGGATGCTAGAGAAAACCTTGACTGACGAAGCCGCTAAATATCGCGTCGTTGAAATTCTTGAAGGTGCCAATGTAGTCCTAAAGGGTCAGTTTAAAGAATGATTAAGCGATAACCCCGCCGTTAGTTATAGCTTGATGGCCGGTTGAGGTTGAGGAAGTGCTGTGGTTGTTAAACTCTAAGCTTCTGCGCTATTTGATTAAAGAACCCCTCCAGAACTTTGTTTTCCGGATCAAAGTATTGTTTAATCACTTCGGTATTCTCTTTTATATATTCGGTAATATACTTATATATAGGATGTTTTTCCGTCTTTGCCTTATGAATGAGATTTGGTAGCGGGATGTAAACAATTTTATGTTTCCGATGAAGGTGATTAAAGTTAATAACCGCCTCAACACCATACCCGGATTTTTGCACTCTCTTTAATACAGCGATCAAGTAACGCTTATGAATCGCCCTCTCTCCGCCGAATGACTTCAAGAATGTCCGGAAGTTTTTTTCAAAAAGTGATCCTGTTTCGCGTACTCCAATAGTCATAATCGAATCATCAATCTGCAGTGGATTAAGCAAAAGATCAACGTGTGCGGGATGGAAGTTATAAAGATCAGCATCAACGAACAGCAGAATTTCGCCACGACTTTTTTTGACGGCATCAGCCACAGCTGCCCCCTTCCCCAGATTTTTAGGGTGATGGATTGGAAAAAACTTATTATTCTTGATTTCAGACATGATTTTCCATGTTTTGTCTTTCGAGCCGTCGTCGACGGTGATCACCTCGTCGATTTTGGGGTGATTAACTAAAACTTCTAAAATCGGCTTAATGGTTTTGGCTTCGTTATAAGCGCAGACAATGGCGGAAACGGAAAAGGGTATCATGGTTTTGCGGTTATCAGTTCTCGGTTATCTGTTATCGGTTTCAGGTTGGTCGGTTTTCAGTCATCCGGTTAAGACCGAAATACTGATAACTGATAAACTTGTAACCGAAAACCGAAAACCGAAAACGGAAAACAGATAACCGTTAAACGATTAATACTATAGAGTATACCTAAAATGATTTTTGACTCCCGAAAGCGCGCCGGCCAATTGCTGGCCGCAGAACTTAAAAAGAGGAATGTCCGGCCGGATTTGGTTTACGGTTTGACCCGAGGGGGGATGGCGGTGGCCGCGGAGGTGGCCAAAATTCTGGGAGTTGAATTGCGGCCGTTGATCGTCAGAAAAATCGGACCCCCGGGAAATCCGGAGTTTGCGATCGGGGCGGTGGCGGGAATTCCCGGTAGTCAACAAGTCACGGCTTGGTGGAATCAGGATACTTTAATACGTTTGGGTCTGGATGAAGAATGGCAGAAACGACAGATGGAAGCTAAAAAGGTTGAGATATTAAAATATCAGCATAAGCTTGATATTCCGGAGATTATGTCCAGGCTGGATCACAATTTGCGAAATTTTGTCATAGCCGACGACGGGGCGGCGACGGGAATTTCAATGATGGCCGCGCTGAGCGCGGCTAAAAACCCGCTGGGCGGGGTGGCTGCGATAAAGACTATCGTAGCTCTGCCGGTGGCGTCGGTTGACGCAGCTAAAGTTTTAAGAAAAAATGCTGACGAAGTCGTGATTTTGCACATAGATCAATATCTGGGGGCGGTGGGAGCCTATTATCGGAAGTTTGAACAGGTGAGTTGGGAAAAGGTCAAACAGTTGCTAAAATCGTCTTATGGAACTAACGAAAAAATTAATTAAAGACCGATTGCGGCAAGTGATTGATCCGGAGCTGGGGATTAATATTGTGGACCTTGGGTTAATCTATAACATTAAAATCAATCGGCCAATAACTAACAACCAACAACTAATAACTATCACCATGACTTTGACTTCTCCCGGCTGTCCCTTGGCGGCCGTTTTCCAGCCGATGGTCAGGCAGGCTTTGGCGGATATTCCGGGATTTGACCAGCATAAAGATTTGAGCTTAGAATTGACCTTTGATCCGCCATGGCATCAGGATATGATGAGCGAAAGAACAAAAATCGAACTAGGCTTTGGTTAGAGATTTGCAGTTGGGAGATGATTGTGGGAATATAAAAGTACAAAAATGAAACATATTGACACACATAGGCCATTGATCAAAAACATCGCCTTTTTCGGGGATTCGGAAATTCCGGAAAGCGGCAAAGTCTATCTAGACGCTTTTGAAATAGCTAAATTGTTAGCCGGAAAAGGTTTTACCATTGTTAATGGCGGCGGTCCGGGAATAATGGATGCTTCCACCAAAGGCGCTCAAGCGGCGAAGGGGGAAACGCTATCGGTAACTTTTTATCCCAAAGATGCCCCCGGTTTTGAAGGCAGATACTTGGGAAACGTAACTAATGTCGAGATTAAGACCGGCAATTACGTTGAAAGGATGTTTAAATTAATGGAACACGCCGATCTGTTTATTATCTTCAAAGGCGGTACCGGGACTATCAGCGAATTTGGAACAGCGTGGGTGTTGGCTAAACTTTACTATGGTCACCATAAACCATTTATTTTGTTCGGAGAATTTTGGTATCCGATCATAGCGGCCATAAAAGAAAATTTAAATATTGATAAGAAAGAGTTGGATGTTTTTGTGATTGTGGACAAAATTGAAAAAGTCCTGCCGGCCATAGAGCATTTTGAATGGAGACTGAAACAAGTAGATCATAAACATTGTAAAGTGTGCGGGGAAAAAGCGTTCATGACCTAGCTGAGCTAGGTCAAACCCCTGCTAAGCGGGGTGACGTAACGATCTCTACTGCTTTGGACGTTCCGATTCTTGAGGCCCCGGCGTTGATTAAGGCCATCGCTTCATTGAGGTTATCTACTCCGCCGGCAACTTTGATTTTTATTTTTCCTTCCGTTGCCTGTTTAATTAGTTCTACGTCTTTAACGACTACTCCGCGCGGGCCCATCCCGGAATTGGTTTTGACAAAATCGGCTCCGGATTGGAGAATTAAAACGGATGTTTTTTTGATTTCTTCGTCGGTCAGATAGCCGGTTTCCAGGATAAATTTTATGATTTTTTTCTGATCGATTGCTTTGACTTCGCGGACAATACTCTGCATTTCATTTAAGGATTCGTCCCAAAGTCCGGCTTTAATCAGGCCGACGTTGAGGCTGACATCTAACTCGTCAGCGCCATTGACGGCTGCGGCTTTGGCGGCGGCAATCTTTATATCCAGCGTATCCTGTCCCAGCGGAAACGAAACAACGGTTCCGACTTTACCGGCCGGTCCCATCTTTTGTTTAGCGAAGGACACAAAATACGGATTGACAAAGGCGGCGTTAAAGCCGTACTTTTTTACTTTATTGCATAAATTTTCGATGATCTGAAAAGTCGCATCGGCATGATGATTGGCTAAGTCAAGACAGGAAGCCAGAGTTTTAGGATCCATTAAAATAAGTGTATCATAGATAATTATGGATAAGTTTCTTAAAGATGGCCATGGATTGCTTTTGGCCTACGATCAGGGTTTTGAACATGGCCCCGGCGATTTCAATGCCAAAAATGTCGATCCGGCTTACATTTTGGATATTGCCAGACAGAGCGGAGTTTTTACCGGTGTCATTTTGCAAAAGGGAATAGCGGAAAAGTATTACGGTTCAAGCTACAAGCTACAAGCTACAAGCTACAAGCCGGACTTGCCTCCATTAATCGTTAAGCTTAACGGTAAAACCGGATTGCATGCCGGTGAAGAGCCATTTGCTCCTTTGTTGTGTACGGTTGACGAGGCATTAGGGTTGGGGGCATCGGCCGTTGGCTATACAGTCTATGTTGGCAGTGAACGTGAAGCCGAAATGACTGAAACTTTTGGCCAAGTAGTCAGAGAATGCAATCAAAAAGGAATTCCGACAATCGGCTGGCTTTATTTGCGGGGAAAACACATTGCCAATCCCCACGATCCAGAGAAACTAGCGTATGCCGCCAGATTGGCCCTTGAATTGGGAGCTGACGGAGTGAAGCTGCAGTTTGCAATATCCGGAGATGAAACAAATGATCTGAAAAATTTAAAATGGATTGTTCAAAATGCCGGTAAATGCAAAGTATTTATCAGCGGCGGATCAAAAGCTCCGGACGAGGAAATGTTTTCATTGGCAAGAATAGTCAAAACTGCCGGTTGTGCAGGTATGGCCGTGGGCCGCAATATCTGGCAAAGAGAAAATCCGGTGGAGTTTGCTAAAAAAATAGGAGAAATTATTTATGCTTGATGTGGTCTCTATCGGATCGGCGACATTGGATATTTTTTTGAAGTCCGATCAATTTAAAATTGACCGGCATGATCAGGGAGTTTATTTGTGCGAAAAATATGACGGGAAAATAGAAGCGCAGGAATTGGTAATGGTTTCCGGCGGCGGAGCAACGAATTCAGCGGTGTCTTTTGCCAGAAATGGCCTTAGGATAGCCCCAATTATTGAAATGGGGAAAGATCCGGCGTCGGAGACCATTCTTTCCGAACTTGAACGCGAGGGCTTGGATTTATCTTTTATTGTTCAGGAAGAAAGCGAAACTACCGCGGTGTCTGTGGTTCTTCTTTCAGGCAGAGGGGGCAATTCAATTGTGACTTACCGCGGAGCTTCAAAAATGCTAACGGCCGGCGATATCCCGTTTGATAGATTGGGGATGTTATTAAAGCCCGGAGGCTGGATTTATTTAACCAGCGTTGGTGGAGATATGGAGCTGGTGGAAAAGGTTTTGAAGTGGGGGAAAGGAAAAGGGAGGAAGGTTTATTGGAACCCTGGTGCGGCAGAAATTAGCCAAGTCAAAAGTTCAAAGTTAAAAGTTAAAAGTTTTCCGGAAGTATTACAACTTAACAGAAAAGAAGCTACAGATTTTTTCGGCGTCAACTTCATCGATGATGAAGTATGGAAATCGGAACATTGCCCGACTTTGCCGGAGACGATATTGGTAATCACCGACGGTGAAAGGGGAGGCAGAATTTGCCACCAGGGAAAATGTTCTTGGTACAAAGGCATAAAAACCAAAATGGTTGATTCAACAGGGGCAGGCGACGCTTTCGGATCGGGCTTTGTGATTGGCATAATGAAGGGGGAACCAATTGAAATAGCTATTGAATACGGCAAAAAACAGGCGGCGAATGTAATTAAGTTTATCGGAGCAAAGAAGGGTTTATCTTCACTGTGAAAGTCTTTATCACCCGCCAAATTCCGGGGACCGCTCTGGAAGAGTTAAAAAAAGTCCATCAGGTTGAAATCTGGCCCGGACCCGGAACAATTCCCCGCGATGTTTTATTAAAAAAAGTAACCGGAGTCAGCGCGGTAATTTCAATGCTGACGGAAAAAATAGACTCAGAGTTTATGGATGCCGCCGGACCCGATCTTAAAATCGTGGCGAACTATGCTGTCGGTTTTGACAATATTGACTTGAATTCTGCTCGCCAAAAAAATATTGCCGTTACCAATACTCCCAGTCGTTTAGGCGACTCTGTAGCTGAATTAACTGTGGCCTTGATAATGGCGCTGTCCAGAAGGATCGTGGAATCAGATAAATGGATGCGGGAAGGAAATTATACAGCTTGGGATCCGAGCTTGTTTTTGGGACTGGATTTGTCGGGGAAAACCATCGGCATCGTTGGATTGGGGACGATCGGGCTGGCTACGGCCCGACTGGCTGATTCAGTTCTGGGAATGAAAGTAATTTATGCCGCCCGGGCGGAAAAGCCGGAGGCGGGGGCGTTTGGATGGAAATTTGTGAAGTTACCGCAATTATTGTCTGAATCGGACGTGGTTAGTATGCATGTTCCGCTGGCTCCGGAAACCCGGCATATGATCGGAAAAGAGCAATTGGGGTTAATGAAAAATTCGGCCATTTTAATCAATACTTCCAGAGGTCCGGTAATTGATGAAGCCGCGCTATATGAAGCTTTAGCTAATAAAAGAATTTGGGGGGCGGCGATTGATGTTTATGAAAATGAGACCGGATTAACTGACGACTCAACCTGGTGGAAAATGACGAAATTATCCAACATAATCATGACGCCGCACATCGGTTCGGCGACGGAAGAGTCGCGGGCAGAAATGACAAAAATCGCGGTGGAAAATGTTTTAGCCGTACTTTCGGGAAGTCCGTCCCTAAATCCGGTATCGTGATAAAATTTCCTTTATGCAAATAGCAATTGACGGGCCCCGATACGATTTTGCCATTCGCCTTACCTTCATTTGAAGCGCGGCTCATGGCGTAATCTTACGGGGCTTTCATTTATGTTATGCAAATAGCAATTGATGGGCCGGTCAGTTCCGGCAAAAGCACTATTTCTAAATTGGTGGCCAAGAAGTTTGGGCTTGTTTATATTGATACAGGAGCAATGTATCGGACCGTAGCTTTTCATTGTTTGCGCGAAGGAGTGGACCTAAATAATGAAGAGGCGGTTTGTCAGAGAGTTAAAAAAAACAAGTTGCATTTTGAATTCATCCCCGTCGGAGAGAAAAATGACGGCAGAAACTATACTATTCTATTAAATGGCAAAGATGTGTCTTGGGCAATCCGCGAACAGGACGTTACTTTCGGTTCTTCTATAATTGGCAGGTACGGTTGCGTTAGAGAATATTTAGTCAGCAAACAGCAAAAAATTTCTGAAGGTAAAGACGTGATCATGGAAGGCAGAGATATAACTTACCGCGTTTTGCCTGATGCACAAGTAAAAATATATCTTACTGCGACTGAAATGGTCAGGGCTTTACGCAGGCAAATTCATTTGCTGGAGCATGGTAAAAACGGAGGATTAGCTAAAATCAGGGATGAAATCCGCGCCAGAGATAAACAGGATATAGATAGAAGTTTAGATCCTCTTAAGAAGATTCCAGAAGCAGTTGAAATCGATACCAGCGATATGACAATTGAAGAAGTGGTTGACGAGATTGTGGGTTTGGTTAATAAAAAGAGTAAATTATGAACGATCCAAAAGAAATTAAAAATTTGAAACCAGTCAGGGGACAGCAGTTGGAGTTGAAACAGTCAACCCGGACTGGCGGTAGAAGAAAAATACCGGAAAGATCTTCAGGGCCAAGATGGACAGGGTTATTTTTATTTATTGTTACGATTTTAGTGTCGGTTTTTTTTTACCTTAAGGGGGGGAGATAATTTAGCGGTAATTGGTTTTCGCCCCATTAATACTCTTGAAGGGTTTCATTAAAAGTTGAAATTCCTTTAACATCTCCAAACAATTCTTTACTTAAATCCCTTGCCTGGTTTATCAGTTCTCCATACAGCTTATTATCCTGAATGTCTTTTTGAGTGAGCCACTCTCTGTTCTTTTCTTTATTATAAATTTTGGTTGCGATCTGCTGCATTTGGGCGATTTTGTCTATAAGTTGTTTTAGTTTTACCTGATCGATTTTTGAGACTCCTACCCATGCCTGTAGGTTTGAAAGAGATTGACGGTTAATATTTATTTCTTTGGCCCAAGAGTCGATAGTTGCCTGATCATAAGTGGGAACTGCCGGCCAGCTTAAGAGAATAGACACAACCGGGAAGGCGCACCCCTTATTGATCTTTTCGGTTACTCCGATTCCAACTTCCGTATACTGAGTTGATAAAAAATGATCCTTTTCGTTGACTGAATCAAAAATCTGGTCAATTATTGCCTGCTCGTCAAGGTATCCGAAGGTAACAAATTCATGGACTTTATTAAAACGGTAGCCTTTTGTTTCCAGCATTTGGTCTACCGGAACTGATTTTGTTTTCCATTCATCAAATTTATCTCTGATCTGTCCTGCCCTTTGGCCCGCCAACTGGTTTAGGAGGGGATAAGTAACTAAGACGGAACTGTCGTTCTCGGACCGCCTGCGATTTAACTCTTTAAGAAATATTTCAGGGTTAATATTTACTTTAGTAATTTGTCCCTGTCTATATTCACTTACAAATTTTTCCTGAATGTTTGCCTTTATTACCCCATCAATATTATCTTCACGGACAAAACCTAAAACGCGAGAATCGGAGCTTACTGTTCTGTTGTCTCCTAGAACCATATATTGATCCCTGGGAATTGTGTAGTTTTCACAATCAATCAGAGCAGTATTCCCAAAAGTTGGCAGGTTATTCAGGGTATAATCTTCTAATAATGCTTTTCCGTTAATAAATACTGAGCCGTTTTTGATCGAAACTTGTTCTCCCGATAGACCGATAATTCTTTTTAAATAGTGTAGCCCCCGTGTTTCTTCGTTGATAAATGAAACGATATCTCCTCTTGCTAATCCATATTTTCTGGGACTTTTTAATTCTACTTCAGTCCCGTCTTTAATAGTCGGCAACATAGAAGTACCGCTTACCGGAACTTTAGTCAATTTATCAATAATTCCAGCCTCATAGGATTTTTGCTTAAAAAGTGAAAGAAACTCTTGATAACCGCTCCACCAGATTAGCCCAAAAACTATCGCGGTTAAGATAAAGTATCCAATTTTTCGGCCTATCAGCCTTTGCGACCTATAGATATCTTTTAATAGGATAAATGGCAAAAAAAATGTAAAAAGAATATTCTTAAGTATGGTCATACAATTAATTATTTCCTTGGTGGCTTTTTAAATAATTTATTCCGCTGTAAGCAAGTCCCAATATTATGACGGTTAGCAGAGAACGAGCCACCAGAATATTTCCGGCAAGAAATGGAACGAATGAAATCAGATTCCAAAGAAACGCTGGCATGAAAGAGATAGCCGACGTATAGCGGAAAGTATTTTTAGATCCTGTTGGCAATTGATTAATTTTTACCATCAAATATACAATGAGCGTAAGCAGCAAAAACATAATTAGTTGAGATAGGAGCGACCCTATTACGATTAGGAATGGTGAGAGCAAAGCGCCAATAGTTATTATCTTTCCAATCTTATTGTCTTTATTAATTTCCTTAATTTTAGAAATAATGGCTTCTTTATTAATAGTTAGATCCTTAACTTCCCGCAAGGGATAAATATTTATATTGCTATCCTTATAATAGACGATGCTTGTTTGGGTAAGTAGGGCCAGCGATTGATATTTTTCGAATTCATCCGCCTTACCCTTAGTATCAATAGATAGAAGCCTAACTTTTGATTTGGTATTCTGGTCACTCTTTTTTAAAGCGAATAAGGTTTCTAAAGTTTCTTGGCGAATGGTAATGTAGTAAGGTTCGGTGACATCGGTTGAAACCTGTCCGTTTTTGATTTTTATCTCTAGTTCTTCTGGGTAAACTTCTTCTATTAAAGTCAAAACTTTGTTCTCTAAGTTCTGTACCAACGGATAAGCATCTTTAAAAATGAATATTGTGGGCTTGATGGCTAATACTAAAGCCAAAATTAGAGCTGCAAGGACTGGTTTAAAATGTGTCGCGCCGGTTAGAATAGCAGCGTAATATTTAAAAGAAAACAGGTTTTTAACAAAATTCATGTTAATTAAGAGTATTACTTTCAAGAACGAAAATCAATTCGGAAATTAACTCATCTTGTAGTTGATGTTCCCTGAAGAATTTTATTCTGGTTTTCTTCCTGTTTAGCCTTTATCTCCTCAATCGTCTCCGGACGGCAGGCGGTTTTGGGTTCCGTTCCCGGGACGAAGAATTCATCTCTGCCCGGACAGCCTTCGCAGGCTAATTGGCCTGTTAAAGTGCAGATTTTTACAGTCACTAAGTCTTGGGGCTGGGGAAAGGCGTGCGGAGTTTTTCTCTGACTTAGAATGCCTTGAGTAATTTTTGCCCAAATCGGAGATGCCCCGGTAATTCCGGAAGCAATATAGCTCATCGGGGAATTGTTATTATTTCCTACCCATGTTGATACCACAAAATCGGTGGTGAAACCGAATGCCCAGTTATCACGGAGACTATTAGTGGTTCCAGTTTTGACTGCCACTTGGTGGCCGGGGATATTTAAGACCGATCTGGTCCCGAAAGCCGGAGCCCTGGCGATGGGATCAGACAAGATATTAATTAATTGGAATGCTATGCCGGCCGGCATAGCTCTACTCGGAACACTCGGAAAACTCTGAAACAACACTTTTCCCTGGCTATTTTCAATTTTGAGTATTGGGTTTAGTGGTACATGGGTCCCGTAGTTTGCTATCGTTCCGTAAGCTTCGGCCATATCTGCCATGGTAATTTCTCCTCCGCCTAAAGTTAACGATAAACCAAACCTTTTTCTGTCTTCCCAGGTTTTTATCCCCATGGCTTCTCCTTGATCTATCATAGTATTAACTCCGATGGTTGATAAAACTTTAACTGCCGGAACGTTGTAAGAGCTTGCCAGAGCGGTTCTGATGGGAACATTTCCATGAAATTTACCATCGTAATTTACCGGGCTGTAAGGTTTTGATCCGGGATTAGGGAAAGATATCGGGGCGTCAAGAATAACCGAGGCCGGGGTAAAACCTTTCTGAAAAGCCGCGGCGTACATTATGGGTTTGATTGACGATCCCGGTTGACGGGGACGGAAAACCACGTCAACCTGTCCGTCGTGTTGAAAGTCAAAATAATTTTGGGAACCTACCAGGCTCAAGATTTCCCCGCTTTTTGGATCCGTTACTAACGCCGCCCCATTGGTAACCCTTAATTTTTTCAGACTGGCTACTTCGTCAGTGACAGTTTTCTGAACAAATTCTTGTAAATTCAAGTCGAGGGTGGTAGTCACCTTAAGGCCGCCGTTGTTTACCATATCCTCTCCGAACTTTGAGGCCAACCAGTCGCGGACATACATCACAAAATGAGGGGCTTTAATATTGGTAGAATTTTGGGAAAGTTTAATTTCCCCTTTCAATGCTTCTCCTGCGGTTTCGGCAGAAATATTTTTGTCTTCCATCATTCTTCTTAATACGTCAGCCTGTCGCTCCTTAGCTTTTTCCTGGTTAATCCCGAACGGAGAATAGGCAGTCGGCGCGGCCGGTAAACCTGCTAATAAAGCTGCTTCAGACAGCGATAAAGAGACGGCATTTTTCCCGAAATACTGCTGTGAGGCTTCCTGGATTCCGTAAGCCGTGCCGCCGTAGCTGACTTCATTAAGATACATTTCTAATATTTCTTTTTTAGAAAACACCCGTTCTACCCAAACTGACAGAATTAATTCCCGCACTTTCCGTTTAATAGTTTTTTCCGGTGTCAGCAATGTATTTTTAATTAATTGTTGGGTGATCGTCGAGCCTCCTTGGACGGAAAGGGTTGAGGGTTGAGGGCCAACCTGCCCGCCAGTCGCTGGCGCTTCAGGCGCCTGCAGGCGGGGGGCTAAGGGGAGAAACCAATTGTGGTAAATTGCCCGGATGATGCCGGTTGGTGAAAAACCGACATGATTCCAAAAATCTTTGTCTTCAATAGAAACCGTAGCGTCAATTAAGTATGAAGGAAGATCGTCTATTTTTACCAGCGAACGGTTTTCGTCTTTATAGATTTTATACAGTTCTTGTCCATTGCGGTCCAAAATATGGGTAGTTAGTTTTGGTTGGTGTTTTTTTAAATCATATGGAGTTGGCAGGCCTTTAAGAAAATAAAAATAAAAGAATAACAGGAAGACGGCGGCAGCCAATGAAGCCGCGGAGTAAAAGACTAAAACCGGCGGGAAAGAAATCTTTGGAAAAATAATTTTTTGAAATCTGATTTTAGGGAAATGGAGCTGTTTAATCGACAGGGTAATTTTTCGGGATAATTTTTTAGCGCTTCTCCGAATAATGATTTTTAGTTTGGCGGTAAAACTAACAGTCAACAGCAGGACAGATGGCAGCGCTAAAAATAGAAAGTAATAAAGGGGTTTGCCTAATAACCTTAATCCGGAAAAAATATCAACGTTAAAACCAACGCGGCGGCGCTTCCTGTCCATGATGAAGATTATAAGCGAGAAAAACTAAAAAGGAAGAAGAAGTTTTTTTCCAGAAATTGACATAAATATTGTTTTATGCTAATTTGTCATCATGGGTTTACAAACGGTTCGCACTACTATTGATTTGTCTCCGGAGTTATTCAGGAGGACTAAGATTTATGCCGCAGATAAGGGAAAATCACTAAGGGTTATTGTCGCTGAAGCGGTAGAACGTTATGTCGGTGTTGACGCTTTGCCTTCGGCCGAGGTGTTATGGAAAAGAATGCGGCGTTTGGCCAAAGAGGGTAGGCAAGACGTTGATTTGGTGGAAGCTTTGAGAAAAGACCGAGACTCACACTTCTAAATTGATGAAATCTTACATAATTGATACTTCAGTCGTAGTAAAGTGGTTTGATACTCAAGACGAGGCCAACCTTATTAACGCCAGAAAAGTTCTCGACGATTTTCAAAAGGGGCTAACCCGGGCCTTCACAGTTGATTTACTTTTAATTGAGCTGGCAAATGTTCTGTTGATCACCAAAAAGTTTTTCCCTCTTCAAATCAAGGTAGCCCTAGAATCTCTTTCACGCTGTAGGATGACAATATTTTCGGTTAACACAAACTTAACCGCTGAAGCAGCAATACTCGCTTCTAAATACCAGATTACTCCTTATGACGCTATCTTCGTTGTTTTGGCTCGCCAAAATAATTGTCAACTTGTTTCCGCCGACCAAAAAAGCCACGGCAAAATTACCGACAGCTCGGTGGTGATGCTGAAAGATTATCCCCCAATTTGACACCCGTCAAAATGGCGCTATTTTCTTATTCTCGTTGTATCAATCATCGACCCGGGGTAGTTGATTCGTTCTTTTTTAACCGACCCGTCGGGGTTTAATTCTTGTTCTACCGGATAGGCGCAGTCTAGACAGAATTCCGGCACCAGCGGGTCGGAAATTACCGTGTGCGTCTGCAATTCTAACTCCCCCTGCTGGTCAAGCGGAATATTGGAATCAATAGGCGTGCCGGTGTCTTTGCGGATCCAGATTTCCCGTTGAGCGGCCCGGTTATTTTCCGGCAAAAATTTCTCCCAAAAAAATTCATGCCGGGTATCGCAGGATGGAGTTTGGTTATTGGTGTTTGGCGACTGGTTTGGGGCAAGCAGACCGGTCAGAACGCAAACATCTTTTCCGACAACCCCTTCCGGCTTCTCCGGCCAAATCGGCTTTCTGCCTTTCAATAACTGCGTCATAATGTCATGCCAAATTGGCGCCGCTCCGGTAATCCCCGATACTAAAGATTGATTCATCGGCTTATTATCGTTATTACCCACCCACACCGCCGTCAAAAGTTCCGGAGTATACCCCAAAGTCCAGTTATCCCGCAAATCATTGGTGGTCCCGGTTTTGACGGAGACTACCTGGCCGGGAATGACCAACTGCGAGTTCGGTCCGAAGGCGGCGGTCCGGGCGTTGTTGTCCAAGAGAATATGAGAGACGAGATAAGCGGCTTGGGCCGGTATGGCCTGTTGGGCGTACGACAGATCTTGTTTTCTGTCTTCTTCAGAATATTGATAGAGAATCTTTCCCCGGTAGTCCTCGATTTTCAAAAACGGATCCAGCGGAACCTTCACCCCGTTATTCGCCAGGGTTCCGAAAGCCGTGGCCATATCGGACATAGTAACTTCTCCGCCGCCTAAAGTTAACGATAAACCATAGCGCGAAGGATCGGTAAAAGTCGAAATTCCCATCGCGGAAGCGGTAGCGATCATATCCTCCAGGCCGATATATGCCAGGGATTTAACCGCCGGAATATTATAAGAATTTCCCAGCGCGAATCTGATTTGAACCGGACCATGGGACTGGCCGTCATAATTCTGGGGACAATAATCCGGTTGGTTGGGAACTTTGAAACAAGTCGGCGTATCAATCAGCATAGTGGAGGGAGTAAGTTTTCCGGTCGAAAAACCGCCGGCGTACATAATCGGCTTAATAGATGATCCAGGCTGCCGCGGCCGCAAAGTAACGTTAACATTCCCGTCGCCATCATTATCGAAATAATCCCGCGAGCCTATCATACTTAAAATTTCGCCGGTTCCCGGGTTAGTCACCAGCGCGGCGCCATTACCCACCCGAAGTTTAGATAGCTTATTCACTTCAGTGGCGACGGCTAATTGGGCCATATTTTGAGTGCTTAAATCCAGAGTGGTAGTTACTCTTAATCCTCCCAGTTCAACTGTTTCTTGCCCAAATTGCTCTTCTAACAAGTCTTTCACCCACAGGACAAAATGAGGAGCTTTGATGGAAATATTGGGATGAGAAAATACTAATTCTTCGGTAGCAGCGTCCTCCTCTTGTCGCTTGGCAATATATCCGTCTTCCCGCATCCGCCGCAAAACAGATAATTGCCGATCCTTGGCATTTTCCGGGCGGGATCCGAACGGAGAATAGGCGGTCGGGGCTTGCGGTAAACCTGCCAGTAGCGAGGCTTCGGATAATTTTAAGTCTTTGGCAGATTTACCAAAATATAGTTTAGCCGCCTGTTCGATTCCATAGGCCGTCCCGCCGTAAGGAGCATGGTTCAAATACATTTCCAGAATTTGTTTTTTGGAATAGATGATTTCCGTAGCCACCGCCAAAACAGCTTCGCGGATTTTTCGGGTAAATGTCCTCTTAGGAGTTAATAAAGTAATCTTTATAAGTTGTTGAGTGATAGTTGATCCTCCCTCCAGCCTTTGGCCGGAAAAATTCTTATAAACTGCTCTGGTCACTCCACTAAGATCAATGCCAAAATGCCGGTAGAAATTTTTATCTTCAATAGAAATAGTGGCCTGCAAAACATAATCTGGCAAGGTATCGATAGTCACTGGAGTTCTATTTTGTTCAGCATAAATCTCATACAATAAATTGCCGTTGCGGTCGAAAATTTGAGTCGAAACCGGAAAGCTGCCGGAAGCGAGTTTGGTTGGGGAGGGAATATCTTTAAATAAAAGTACAAGAAGGTACAAGAAGGTAAAAGAAAGTAAAAACAAAAATGCCAAGTGTTTAAAGGCCCGGACTTTGTTGATTAATTTGCGTTTTACGCTTTTCGTTTTATGATTAGCGCTTAGCGACTTCCGGATATTCTCCGAGGTTAGCTCAAAATTAAAAGCAAATTTCTTAAACCCTTGCCACCAAGACAGTACGATAACAGGTTTTTTTCTTTTGGCCATGTAGAATATTATATATAAAAATATATAAAAAACCGAATTCTAGATGCCTATGATGACGGAGAGAAATTTATCAGCAATGAGTTTAATTTACCTTGACCCTGTGTGTTTCACTGTCACAGGGGCTAGAATCTCCCTCAACAGTAGTAGTCGCAGTTATCGTTCCAAGAGCTCTAGAAGAGTCTACCTTGTAAATCGCAAATCCAACAGCAGTTTTCTTTCGTGGTAAACCCATGACTTGAGCGCTAATTGGACCAAAGGAGCCTAAATTTGATTTAAATACGATGTTGTACCAGATAGTCTCGTCGGTTCCGTTGGTTATATAGAAATATCCATCATAGCGATTATCAGTTTTCATAATATTCGGAAGATCAAAATTTGATGCAAGACAACGTCGTGGATTAAGAATAGGGGTGGGTGTCGGAGTCGGCGTTACTGGCGGAGTTACCGGCATATTGGCCCGGGATGCCAGCTTTGTTCCTTCCAATGTCGCCAAAGTGATAATCGGCAGCATCAGCGTCAGCAAAATAAACGACACTAATGCCACTTTCTGGGAATTGGAAAGAACGTTCCACCGCGGCAGTCGCGACCGCAACTGCTTAAACCATCCGGGCACAGCCAAACTTGTCAAAGCCATTATTAAAAGAGTAAAGTATTTCATACTGGCTGTCAATAGGGCGGCATTATACATATGAAACCCAAACAAATCAAAACAGATGGTCTAAAATCACCGTCAATTCCCGATTACAGCCATTATCATAACCAAATCTTGGGGCGGTCTTATTGGCGTCATTATATTTTTTATCTATCTCATCGTCAAAAGACTGTCTCGGCCGATTCAACTTGCCATTGTCTTAGGCCTAGGAACCATGGTGATGGTTGGCACATTCTATTTTTGGCAGACCGTTTGGTCCCAACCGTACTGGAATCGGCCTTTTGTCACCGAAAGCCGGGAACGGATTATCCGCAGCATTTTGAATGGAGCGTGGCAGCGGCCGTTGACCGGTTGGGGTTGGGCCAACGTTGATTATGTTTTCAACGCTAACCCCTGGCCGATGAAGTTCCAGTCGGATATTTATTTGGATAAGGCTCACAGTACCATTCTGGAAATTTTTGCTGCTACCGGAATTATCGGCTTATCTCTGTATCTTTTAATCATCGCTCGGGGAATCTGGCTTTCACGCCGTACCGCCGTTTTTCTGCCGCTGGTTCTCTATCTTTTATATTCCCAAACCAATGCCACCTCCATCGCCACCGAAGTCATCTTTTGGCTAACCCTTGGCATTTCTTCCTCATCATTGCCACTTTCTCACTCTCCCCGAAGCCCGCGCCCGAATAGATCAATTAGCCGCCGCCCTCTCCTGCTGAATATAAGAAGTTTATTTTTGCAGGTAAGATGTCACTTGTTTTGCAAATTCAATTAAATCTTGATAATCCTGTTTTGCCACTTGATAAATTTCTTTAGGATTAATCACGGCGTACTCATGAGCCAATTTATTTCTTAACCCGGCCATCGCCTCAAGTTTAGGTTGCAGTTCTTTAGAAATTACCCTTTGTTCTCCCAGCTGAATAAATAAATCCCGATAAAATCGCGGTGGACCGAATCCCAAACTGCTGCTGATTGATTGAGCAATATCAATCACTTGCTGCGCCGCTTTATAAATAACCCTTTCTGCCGCCGCTTCTACCATAGAATCGGCCGTGAATTCAGATTCCGGTCTTTGGCCATACTTTCTAATTTTAGAAATATATTCTTCCAACTGCGCTAATTTTTGACTGATTTGGTCTTTGTCAAGCGGCATAGGTCCCTTCCTCCAAACGTTGGTACATTTTAGAATAGTAATTTTTTAGCACAGGATAAAAATCAGGATACATAATTCCTACCCGATGGACAAACCGGTCGATTTCTTTGGGGCGGTTATTGACAATCAATTCGCCTTGGTTAATTACCGAGGCTTGATAAATTAAAGCGTAATCTTGGTTAAGAATTTTAACGTCGGCGGCCAAATCGACTTTCAGAATCGATTGCATTTCACTGATGTATTCAAGCTGAAAATCAAGATATCTGTCTTTGGCCGTTTCGCCGGACATTATTACTGCCACATCCATATCGCTTAAGGGGCCGGCCTCGTTCCCGGCCTGCGATCCGTAAAGATATACCCCGGCCGCCTCCGGCCGCCGCCTAAAATAATCAACGATTTTCCGCTTCTGCTCCAAACTTAACTTCATAGTCAATAGATTCTAACATTTCCGGCAGCCGGTGTATATTTGCCCCTCCAATCGTCGAGTCAGATATTAGGTTAAATGATTCGAATCATTTAATCTTAAGTAAGTCGATTCGCTAAAACAGGGCGTCCAGGACATTTAGCAGTTTTTCGTGTTAGAATATTCTATGGTCTTTCAGAACATCGCAGTCTCCGGACGGATCGCAGTCGGTGCTTCGACTTTAGCCAAAACCCTCACCCAAAAACTTGGTTGGCCGCTACGCGACGCCAGCCAAATTTTCCGCGACGTTACCGCCCAAATGGGATTTAATCTCGAAACCGATGTCAGTCAAGCCGTCGAAAACCGCGACGACTTGATTGATAAAGAAGTGGACGACAAAACTTTAGCTGTTTTAAAAGAAAATCATCACGTCGTCGTCACCTCCAAACTGGCCGGATTTTTAAGTCAAGATATCAGCCACACTTTTCGGATTCTAATTATCTGTCCTCAAGAGAAAAGAATTCACCGTTACGCGGCCAGCCGGGGATATTCTCCCGATAAAGCCAAAGAACTCTTGATTCTTAGGGAAAGGCTGGATCAGCAGAAATGGGAGAGATTGTATGGCAAACAGGATTTTTTCGCTCCGGCCAATTTTCACTTGGTGATCGATTCCGGCCGGTTAAGCCTGGAAGAAGAAGTCGAGCTGGTTTTGCGCCACTTGAACTTGACTCAAAATTTGTGCTAGTCTATTTGTAAGATGTTTTTTTCACCGCGTTTTAATAAACTTCATTCAGCTTTTAAGGTTTACGCGGTGGTATTTGTTTTATGGGGGATATATAGGCTGGTATTCCGTTTGCCGGAAGAGGTCGAAGAAACTTTCCTTAAACCAATAGTATTTGTCGGCGTAGCGATGTTAATTGAAAAGCCTAAAAATTGGCTGAAATACTTTATGGAGGTTTGGGGCAGCGGAGATTGGGTAAGGGCATCAGGATGGGGTTTATTGTTTGGTTTAGGATACATCGTGGTTTATGGTTTTTCTAGCTTCCTGTCTTTTGGAAATCTTCAGTTGGGAGAGTTAACCGGAAGCTCGATTTTGGCATTTACTTTGATTGGGATATTAACTTCTATCTGGGAAGAATGGTTGTTTCCCGGGTATATCTTTAGTCAGATTAAGGCTGATATTAAGGGCGTTTGGCCGGCCAGACTGTTAACAGCGGGGATGTTTGCGCTAGTTCATTCTCCGATTCTAATTTTTTGGTATAAATTTGCCCCTCAAACGGTGATTTTTCAGCTGGCAATGTTATTTATTTTGGGCACGGGGAATGTGATTTTGAAGGAAAAGCTCAAGAATTTAATCGCTCCGGTGGTTTCTCACTTTGGCTGGGGCTTAGCCATATTCCTATTCAGATAAATTATTCGGTATTTATTCGTGTGTGTTACAATGAACTTTAATGTCAGAGACGGTTCCCGGTTCTTCTTTAATCAAGCGGTTGGAAAAGCGGATAGAAAAAAATTTCTCCGATCAGATAGTTCTTCTGCAGAAGTTAGTTAAAGCTAAATCCACTAATCAATACACGCCTGATTTATCTCCGAAAGATGTTCCGGTTGAAGGAAAAGTCTCGAAGCTGATTTATAGCGAAATCAAGAATTTGGGATTATCGCCTAAACGGGTTGGGGAGACTCGGGAGAGATCAAATGTGGTTTGTACTTTTGGGCCGGATAGATTCAGGAAATCTCTGATTTTAAACGGCCACATGGATACGGTGGAGCAAGTCTCTACTTGGACCAAAAAACCGTTTGCCGGAGAGGTGGAAAATGGCCGGCTTTATGGCGTCGGGGCTCTGGATATGAAGGGAACCTTATCGGCCTATATTTTTGTTTTAAAAGCTTTGGTGGCAGAAAAAATTAAACTTGACGGTAGGTTAATTTTAGAATTCGTGGTTGATGAAGAGCCGGGTGCTTCCAGCCAGTATGGGACGGGGTTTCTGGTCAAAAAGGGAATTTCGGCCAAAGCCGCGATTATCGGCGAACCGGGGACGGGGAAAATTTCCATCGGCCACCGCGGAGGTTACCGTTTCCGATTGACTACTTCAGGCGAGGCGGTTCATACAGGATTTTCGGCTTGGGAGAAAAAAGAAAAAGGCCGGAATGCGGTTTTAGACATGGCTCGGGTGATTATAGCCTTGCAGACAATTGAAATGCCGTACCGGCCGGCGCGGGCTTTTCCGGGCCGGATTCCGGTTTTTACATTTCCTACCAATATTCACGGCGGAACCAGCATAAATATAGTCCCGGATAAATGTGTGGCTGAAGGCGATGTCAGATTGATGCCGGGAAATTCCGATAAACAAGTCAGGATGTGGATGGAAGAAGCGATTAAACTTCATTGCCCCGATGTCATATATGAAATTGAGGATTTGGTCTATGTTCCCAGCGTGGAAATCGCCAAGCACGAGGAGATTGTGGATACATTGTTAAAGAATATGATGGAAGTTACTGGCCGGAAGCCTAAGATTGCTGGCGCCGGCCCGTGGAACGACGCCTGGATGCTGGTAACCCGGGGGATTCCGACCGTGGCCGGATTCGGGCCTGACGGCGAAAACGCCCATGGAGCCAATGAATACGTGGACTTGAAGAGCCTAAAAGACGTGACTAAAATCTATGCCCGGACGGTGGTGGAATATTTGGGAGTGAAAAAGTAAATAGGTTTATAGAGTAACTCCGACTATAAATAAAATCATTTTACAGAGATTTTTCCGTTAGCAGCATTTTTGGAATGGAGACTTTTTGTTTCCCCAGAAACCTCTCCACTTTCGGAGTAAAGAAATGTTTTTTGTCCAAAGTAACGATTGATTCAGCCATTGACT
>ORJL011101848.1_pt1 | contig 78622 bp, 91 predicted proteins | sample 1779941 | NCBI WGS metagenome assembly ORJL01 (sample SAMEA104232317, study PRJEB22302) | groundwater metagenome | biome: forest; feature: aquifer; material: groundwater | place: USA | collected 2011-08-07 | depth 5.8 m | reverse complement strand
TACAGTAGCCGGCCATGGCTTCATCGATACTGTTGTAGACTATTTCGTAGACGAGGTGCTGTAATCCGCGCTGGTCGGTGCTGCCGATGTACATGCCCGGCCGCCGGCGCACCGCTTCCAAACCCCCGAGGACATGAATATCCTCGGCAGTATATTCACCGTTTACCGTTGTCAAAGGATTAGCCTCTGTCACTGCCGGTTGTTACCCCCCCGTTGACGATAAAGGGTAAGGCAGGGCAAGAGGCAGTCGGTAGTATATGAGGGGCGGGCATACCATCGTGAAGAATGGTAAGTAGTTAAGGATGCTTGAGTAATCATTAGTATTATTATAGCACACTCTAGCTACGAAGTGAAGTCACCGGGCGATAGGGTTTTGTTCATAAAATATATAGTTTTGACTATTGTCTAAAAGGTATGTTAATATGAGAATGGAGTAGGTTTCCAATCAAAGCCTAAGCTCGAAAATCGTATCAATGGGGCGGTTTGAAATGGGGTTATATAATATGATATTGTCTAATTACTCGCTAAAATTTATTTAGGAGGAGGGATTTTAGAGATGGCAACTGAAACAAAACCAGTGGAAGCTAAGAAAAGGCCGATAAACCGGTTACGAACAGTGTATGCCCTGCGCAATATGCTGGACGAGCAATATACATCGGCTCAGGAAGGAGCCAAAGAGGGCAAGCCCGTCGCCTGGTGCATGGCGGAAGCCTTTGCCAGCAACTTTCTTAATGCTATGGATGTCGAAAGCATCTACACTGAAAACTATGCCACCCGTTGCGGTGCTACGGGTATTGCCTGGCAGCCCGGAGGTTATATTGACCGCTCCGGGACAGAAGGCTTTCCTCCAACCCTCTGCAACTACGCCACTAACTGTTTTGGCTACACTTCCCGAATGGTTCACGAACTGAACGGAGAGATACCTCCCGAAGCCCCCAGTGGGGGAATGCCTAAACCCGCTTTACTCGTTGGCTCCTGTGGTGGCAGTTGTGATGCCCGCTATAAGTGGTATCAGGCTATGGGACGCTATCTGGATACCCCGGTATGGATTATGGAAGTAGGCGGGATGGGGCAGGGAAGCGCCGGGCGAGAGGGTCTCGACCCTGCCTACTATGAGAACGAGGTTCAATTTATCACTGCCCACCTGAGAGACTTTGTCGTCTTCCTTGAGCAGCTCTTCAAGAAGAAGTTTAATTATGATAAGTTCGAAAAAAGTCTCGACGACACCATAGAGATGAACCGCACCTGGTATGGGATTACCGATGAACTGCGCAAGGCGCGGCCCTGCCCGATGAACGCCCGCGACCACTATAGTGCCATGAATATGTCTCTCTTCCGGGCGAACGACCCCAAGGCAGCCAACGAGCTTTTCACCAACATGAGGGAGGAGGTTCTCTACCGGATTGAGAATAAGATTGCCGGCATTAACTACCCGGAGAAGTATCGGGCGTCCTTCCAGGGGCTGGGACCCTGGCATGGTTTGAGTCTTTTCGACCGTCTGGCCGAGCGGAGCTGGAACTTCCCCAGAGAGGGCTACCACCCACCCGACCCCATTGATGTGAGCTGGGTCAAGGACCCGATTGAAAGACTGGTTCGCTATCGACGGCGTTCTCTGCCGTGGCAGATTGAAAATAGCTTCCCTGACCCGAAGGAAGCCGAAGAGGTTAGAGAGGAGTTCCGGAAGACGGGCGCCTCGGATAAGCTGGCGGTGGTGGATGCCCGGGACTACCAGATTGACGGGGTTATCCTTCACACCGCTCTCACCTGCCGCATGACCAGTTGCCGCACCGGTATGACACAGCAGCAGTTAATGAAGGTCTACAAGGTTCCTTCCCTCCTGGTTTTTGGGGATATGGTCGATAGCCGCGTCTTTAACCTTGAGGACTTCCTGCGAAGGGCAGAAGCCTTTGAAGAGACGATGGACCATTTTAAAGAGGAGAGGAAGAAAATAGGGCTAGCGTGGTAAGGCTAATTCTTTATTGAACAGGCGTATTGGTAAAATTTTATTAGGAGGGGTTTTGAAATGGCAACCGAAACTAAACCAGTAGAAACTACCAGAAAAAGGCCAGTAAACCGGTTACAAACAGTCTATGCACTCCGAGCTTTGACGGATAAACAGTACGAGGACACGCGAAAAGCCGCCGAAGCAGGCAAACCTGTTGCCTGGTGCATGGTTGAGCCTTGGCATGGCTCTCTCCTTAACGCTATGGATATTGAAAGCGTCTACCCGGAAAGCTACGCCTCTGTCTGCTCGGCTGCGGGAGCCGCCAAAGCTTACCTGGACCGCTCTGAGTCCGAAGGCTTTCCCTCAACCTTATGTGGCTATCTCCAAAACGTCCTGGGCTATGCTGACCGGATGATCACCGATTTGGGGGGAGACATTCCTCCGGAAGCACCCCGTGGAGGCATGCCTAAACCAGCCCTGATAATCGGCAACAGCGGGGGAACCTGTGATGCCAGGTATAAGGGGTTTCAAGCCCTGGGACGTTATCTTGACTGTCCGGTATGGATAACGGAGTCGCCCAGTCCCTCGCCCAGAGAAGCCCTGTTACCCGGTGCTTATGAGCGCGATGTTCAATTCATCATGGAGCACCTCAGGCAATTTATTGCCTTCCTCGAAAAGCTGGTGGGTAGGAAGTTCGATTATGATAAGTTTGAGGAAGACCTGGACCACCAGATGGAGATGAATGCGGTTTGGTATAATATTACCGATGAGCTGCGTACGGCCAGACCCTCTCCGATGAACTCCCGCGACCACTATAGTGCTATGCAATCCGTTCTGATGAGAACAACGGACCCCGTGGGAGTAAAGAAGCTATTTGAGAATATGCGTGACGAGGTCCAGCACCGCATAGACAATGGGATAGCTGGTATTAACTACCCGGAGAAATATCGGATGTCGTTTCAGGGGCTTGGTCCCTGGAGCCATATGCAGATATTCGATATCCTGGCGCCGAGGGGCTGGAATTTTGTGAGAGAAGGCTATCACCCACAACCACCCATCGATTTGAGCTGGGTCAAAGACCCAATTGAAAAGTTGGTCAGATATCGCCGGCGTGGTCTTGAGTGGAATATTGATCATGATTTCGGACCTAAAGATGCAGCCAGAATTAAGAAAGAGATAATGGAGAAGGGATTCTCGGATGAGCCAGCCGCGGTGGATGCTAGGGATTACCAGCTCGACGGTGTGCTGATGCAGACTTCCCTTACCTGCCGTTTGACCAGTTGCCGCACCGGCCTTACCATCGACCGGATGATGAAGTCATCTAAGGTTCCCGTCTTACTGTACTACGGGGATATGATTGACGCCAGACTGGTTGACGTGGATGCCCTCATGAAGAGGTGCGAGGCCTTTGAAGAGACGATGGACTACTATAAAGAGGAACGGAAGAAAGCAGGGATGGCCTGGTAAACCAAGTTCCTTAGTGAAGAGGAAACAGAATTGTGGAGAGGGGGCAAGTTTGCCCCCTCTCCATCTGAATGCTAGAGGAGGTTAGATTCATGGCAAAAACAGCAACCAAGACACCGGCAAAGGCGAAGGCGAAGGTAGCCAGTAAGGGACTGGCCCGGGCCAATGAGATTTATCAGAATCGTGACCAGAGGGCCAAAGAGCTTAAGGCAGAAGGCAGGATAGTGATGGGTTATCTCTGTACCTACCCTGTTTTAGAGCTGATGACTGCCTTGGACATCGTCCCCTACCGCCTGTTTGGCGATATGAGGGAAACAATCACCAAAGCCGATACTTACATGGGCACCGTGATCTGTTCCTTCCTGCGCAGCACCCTGGACATCGCTTTAAAGGGCAGGGACGACTTCCTTGACGGGGCGGTTTTTGCCCATACCTGTGATGAGGGCTGTGCCCTAAATGACATCTGGCGCGCCACTATAGAGTTGCCTTACACCTACTTTATAGATACGCCCTCTACCGTGCTTGAGCGAGGCCAGAGACAAGAGAAGGCCTTGCTGAAGGAGTTTCAGACGAGCCTGGAAGAGTTTACCGGTAAGAAAGCTACTCCAGCCAAAATCAAAAAAGCAATTAAACTGCACAATCAGCAGCGAGCACTGTTGCGGGAACTGTATGACCTGCGAAAGCCTGACCCGCCCCTCATCTCAGCAGTCGAGACTCTTAAGGTAATGAAGGCGGTGCAGAGCATCCCGATAGAGGAAGGCAATCAGCTAGTGAGCGAGGTCATTACCGAGGTTAAGGAACGTAAGACTGGTCGTCCCACCAAGAAAACGGGCAGGCTGCTGGTCTGGGGACCTGTCATCGACGACACCTCTTTTGTCGAGATGATTGAGAGTCTGGATGCTAATTTGGTCATGGATGATACCTGCGTTGGCACTCGTGCCTTTTTTGACGATGTCAAGCTCACCGATGACCCCTTAGAGGGGTTAGCCTACCATTACTTGGTGGATATTCAGTGCCCCCGCACCTTCAGGGAACCCGTTCTCGGTCCGGACTGCAAAGACCATATCGAGGACATAGAGTTTAGATACGGCTACCTGGGGAAGTACGCCAAAGACTGGAATTGTAACGGAGTAATCATGGAGTGGATGAGGTATTGCGACTCCCACGGCTACGAAGTACCGGCGCTTAACGATTACCTTGACCATATTGGCTTGCCTCATCTGGGTCTGGAGCAGGATTACAGCGAGGCCGCTCTGGCGCCAATGAGAACCAGGGTTCAGGGCTTCCTCGAGGTCATTAGCTAGAGAGCTAGCCCCGTATAGAATACAATATGGCTGCCTTTCCGACTGAATACCGAGGAGGGTTAGATTAATGCCAACAGTTAAAGTGGCAAGCAAGGGGCTTGCCCGGGCCAAGGAGCTTTACGAGCATCGTGACCAGCGAGCCAGAGAGCTTAAGGCAGAAGGCAAGGTGGTGTTGGGTTATCTCTGTCTCTACCCTGTTGTCGAGTTTATGACCGCCTTAGACATTGTTCCCTACCGTTTGTTTGGCGATATGAGGGAAACAATCACCGAAGCCGATACTTACATGGGCACCGTGATCTGCTCTTTTCTGCGCAGCACTCTGGACATCGCCTTAAAAGGCAGTGATGACTTTTTAGACGGGGCGGTTTTTTCCCATACCTGTGATGAAGGTTGTGCCCTGCAGGACAACTGGCGAGCCTCGGTTCGTATGCCCTACGTCTATTTTGTTGATACTCCCACAACCGTCCTGCCACGCAGTGTGGACAGACATAAATTTTTACTGGAGCAATATAAGAAGAGCCTCGAAGAGTATACCGGCAAGAAGATGACCACCGCCAAACTCAAGAGAGCCATCTTGGCCCATAATCAGCAGCGGGCACTGGTGCGGGAGTTGTATGAACTGAGAAAACCGGATCCGCCTCTTATCTCGGCGCCGGAAACTCTTCAGGCACTGAAAGCAGTGATGAGTATCCCGGTAACAGAAGGCAATCAGTTACTGCGGGAGGTCATTGCCGAGGTCAAGAAACGCAAGGACGGTCGTCCCCAGAAGAAGGCAGTACGGCTTCTTGTCTGGGGGCCGGTTATTGACGATACCGCTTTTATGGATATGATTGAGAGCCTTGATGCTAATGTCGTTATGGATGATACCTGTGTCGGCAGTAGAGCCTTTTTTGAAGATGTCGAGCTTACCGATGACCCCTTAGATGGGTTAGCCTATCACTATTTGGTAGATCTTAAATGCGGGCGCACTTTTCGTGAGCCTCTTTTTGCCTTTGCCGGGCCGAAGGATGAAGCTGCCGACCTGAAATTTCGCTTCGGTTATCTCAAAGATTACCTCAAGAACTGGAATTGTAACGGGGTTGTCATTGAGTACATGAGGTATTGCGACTCTCATGGCTACGAGGTACCCAGCCTGAGGGATTATCTGGAAAGTATTGATGTGCCCAGCATACCGCTGGAGCTTGATTACAGCGAGGCCGCCCTGGCGCCGTTAAGGACCAGGATTCAGGGCTTCCTCGAGGTTATTAGCTAAAGGTTAGTCCCCGGGACAAGATAACTAAGAGGGGAGGTGGTTAGCATTTATTTTGCCGGAACGGACCTGGGTTCGACCATGACCAAGGTGGTGATTGTGAACGAGGAGGGGAAGGTTTGCGCCCGTATTATCGGTCCCACTGGGGCTGAGCACCGCCGTATGGTTAACAGGGTTATGGATGAGGCACTGAAACAGGCGGGCTTATCCTTTGATGAAATATCTTACGTGGTTGCCACCGGCTATGGCCGAATTAACGTGCCTTTTGCTGACCGTCAGATTACGGAGCTAACCTGCCATGCCCGGGGGCTATATAGTTTCTTCCCATCCGTCAGGCTGGCTATTGATATTGGTGGGCAGGATGCCAAGGGGCTTAAGATCAAGGATGGCAAGCTGATTGATTTTGTGATGAGTGATAAGTGTGCTGCCGGCACCGGTCGATTCTTAGAGATCATTGCGCCTACTCTGGGACTCAGAATGGAGGACCTGGGTGCTGTTTCCTTAAAATCTACTAAGAAGATATCGATTACCAGTCTCTGTACAGTGTTTGCCGAGCAGGAGGTCGTAAGCCGCCTTGCCGAGGGGTTTGCCCGGGAAGATATCGTGGCGGGGCTTCATGATTCTATCGCCAGCCGGGTAACCAGAATGGTGAGAAGGCTCAAGATAGAGCCCGATGTGGTGTTTACCGGAGGCGTGGCTAAGAATATTGGTGTAGTTAAAGCTCTACAGGAGCACCTGGGGTATAAGATTTTGGTGCCTGAGGAGCCCTTTATCAGTGGGGCACTAGGGGCCGCCCTGCTGGGTAGGGAGATTAAGCTGAAAGCCATGGCTAGTGGCGAACCGCTTGTCACGAAGGAGCGGCGTCTGGAGCAGGCTTCATTCTTCAGTTAGGAGATACGATTAGATATGGCTTGGTTTATGGGGATTGATATTGGTTCCTTAACCACCAAGGGAGTTATTACTAAAGATGGTAAGGTACAAGTTTCCCATATAATTCCCTCCGCTGGTAATTACACTACAGCCGCGCAGGATGTGCGGGATGCCCTTTTGGCTAAGGCTGGCTTGCGGTCAGAGGACATCTCCTGCATTTCCACTACCGGCCACGGTGCTGATTCCGTCCTTTTCAGTAATCAAGCGGTGGCTGATATTCGGTGTTGTGCCCGGGGCATCAACCATCTCTTCCCCGAAGTGAGGACTATTATTGATGTGCAAGGGCAGTCCAGTCAGGTGATTCGGCTCAATGAGAAGGGGCAAGTGATTAACGTCGTCGGCAGTGAAAAGTGTGCCAGTGGTAGCGGGCGCTTTATTGAAATCATCGCCCGGGTTCTCCAGATGGATCTTAAGGATATTGGCCCTCTTTCTCTCAAGTCGGTTACCCCGGTTATCTTCACTACCGGGTGTGCTGTTTTTGGGGAATCAGAGGTTATTTCGAGAATATCTGAGGGCGTCTCTAAAGAAGATATTGTGGCCGGGGTGCATAAGTCCCTGGCTGATAAACTGTCGGCTCTGCTTGACCGGGTTGGACGGGAGGAACGGTGTGCTATCAGCGGTGGTGGCGGCCTTAATATTGGACTTATCCAGAAGCTGGAGCAGAAGCTAGGCGTGTCGTTAGTGGTGCCTCCCCAGCCCCAGTTAACTAACGCCCTGGGTGCGGCTGTAATAGGCCAGGAGGAATGGGCAAAGTCTCCTTCGGATAAGCCGTTACCGGTGCTAGCCCAAAAGCAGAAGTGGGGCCCCGAAGACGTAGAAGTAGAAGTAGATGGGAAGACTTACCTGGAAGATGACGGGCTGATTTAAGGAATCAGGCTGAGGACGGGAAGGTCAACGGGGCAACCATCGGGTTCACTGCTTCTCTTGTAATGACACCACCAACCATTGCAGGGTTAATCAGCTAAGCGAGTAGTGCTTTAGCAATAGTCAACCGCTGCATCTCAGAAGTCCCCTCGTAAATCTCTAGAATTCTGGCATCACGGAAATAACGCTCCAGAGGATAATCCTTAACATAGCCATAGCCCCCGTGTATCTGGATAGCTTTAGTCGTCACCATCATGGCAGCTTCCGCTGCAAAGACCTTGGCCATTGATGCCTCTTTGATAAAGGGGACACCCAGGTCTTGCAGATATGCAGCCCGGTAGGTTAAAAGCCTCGCCGCATCGATAGCTGTTGCCATATCGGCTAAAAACCACTGAATTCCCTGAAAATTAGCAATAGGTTGACCGAATTGCTGGCGCTCTTTGGCATAAGCCAGGGCTTTATCAAAAGCCCCCTGAGCAATGCCTACTCCCTGTCCCGCCACCGAGACCCGGCTGGCATCAATAGCACTAAGGGCTATCTTGAAACCTTCTCCCTCATTGCCCAACCGGTTTGCTTCAGGTACAAAGCAGTCTTCAAATATCAGTTCGGTGGTTGATGAGGCTCGAATACCTAACTTATTCTCGTGCTTGCCTACTGAGAAACCGGGGGTGCCTTGCTCAACGATAAAGGCAGTAATGCCACGGTGCCTTAGTGACTTATCCATAGTAGCAAAAACCAGCGCTATCTCGGCTTGAGCCCCATTGCTGATAAATATTTTGCTGCCGTTAAGCGTATAGCCGCCCTTCTGGCGCCGGGCGGTAGTCTCCAAGGCGGCAACATCACTGCCCGCGCCGGCTTCAGTCAGGGCAAAACAAGCCAGCTTCTCGCCTTTAGCTACTGGCGCCACAAAGCGTTGTCTTTGCTCCTCGTTGCCAAACTGATATAAGGGATACCCCGCCAGCCCGCTGCTGGCGAAGAGGATGGTGTCGATAGAAGCACAGACACGTGAAAGCTCCTCATCAACAATAATCTCTTCCATTTTACCCCCGCCGCCCCCCCCGTACTTCTCCGGAAAAGAGACACCGGCCAGACCCAGTGCCAACAACTGCTTCACCTGCTCGGTTGGAAAGCAAGCCTCCTCATCTATCCGGGCGGCAATAGGCTCCAGCTCTTTTTCAGCAAAGTCCCGTACCATCGCCCTTAGCATTTTCTGCTCTTCGGTCAGCGTAAAGTCCATCTTACCCCCCTTAATACAATTATTGCCTGGTAGCTAATTAAAGAGATAATTGACTAACCCCTCACCCTTTATCCCTCTCCCCTTCATAAGGGGAGAGGGAGGTTACTTCTTAAAGGGGCTTTGCCCCTTTAAATCTCCTTACTAAGCAATCTCAAATTAAAGCTGCTTGATAGACGGGTTGATAAATTTCAGGGCGGCCGACCGGGGATTGGTTTTTCTCTGCACCAGGTCATCGACCAGCTTTTCCAGGTAATTACTGTCCATGCTCTCGATATAATTCTGCAAGGAACTCTCTACCGCCATCATCAGCTCCAGTTTAGCTCTTTCCTTACGGCGTTTTGCCATCTCTAAGCCGACATTGAGAAACTCTCTATGCCTGAGGATTTCTCCGGCTAATTCTTCACTGCCTTTATCGCAGATTGCCTGGGTCAAGACTATAGGTGGTTGCCACTCACCGGGTTGGTGAGCTTTTGTCTCCAGCATCATTTCCAATCCGGCTTTCAAATTCTCGGCACCGTCTCTATCGGCTTTATTGATGGCAAAGATGTCAGCTATTTCCAGAATACCGGCTTTCATTATTTGAATTTCATCGCCCATACCGGGAGTTAAAACAACAATGGCAGTATCCGCCACACGAGCAATGTCGATATCCCCTTGCCCTGAGCCGACTGACTCGACAAAGATGATATCCTTCCCCATAGCATCCATAACATGAATCGTATTTACCGTCGCCTTGGATAATCCCCCTTTCCAGCCCCGGGTTGCCAGGCTACGAATAAATACATCCTCATCGACACCATGGCTCTGCATCCGTACCCTGTCCCCCAGTATTGCTCCACCTGTAAAGGGGCTGGTCGGGTCGATAGCCACAACACCGACGGTCATTTTTGCTTTGCGGAAAACACCGATTAAGCTGCCCAGTAGTGTGCTTTTGCCGGCACCCGGGGCACCGGTCAGTCCCACGATATAGGCTCGCCCGGTGTGGAGGTAGATACTCTCCAGTGCTTCAAGCGCCTCTGGTACTTCGTCCTCAATGCCTCTCATCAGTCTGGCGGCTGCCAGAACATCACCTTCTAATACTTTATCCACCAGGTTCATCTTCGCCTCCGCATAAGCCTAGCCTACCGGCGCGGCTTTACCGTCTCTTTTGTCCACTTTATTATTGACTCAATGGGCGTGCCCGGCAGGAAGACCTCCTTGATACCGACTTCTTTAAGCCGGGGAATATCTTCTTCCGGGATAATACCACCACCAATCACGATAATGTCGCCGCCCCCCTTTGCGTTTAGCTGCTTCACCACCTCGGTAAAAAGATGGATATGAGCACCCGAAAGACAGCTTAGACCCACCAGGTCAACATCTTCTTGTATCGCGGCATTAACTATCTGCTCCGGTGTCTGATGCAAGCCGGTATATATCACTTCAAAGCCGGCATCCCGATATCCCCGGGCGATAATTTTGACACCCCGGTCGTGACCATCCAGGCCCGGTTTGGCAATCAGCACTCTCACTTTCCTCTCCCTGACCAAATTTGATATTCGTAGTCTGCGTCTGAGGTTAGTTAAATCACCGCCACTAATAATAGCCCGGGTCGCGATATTCGCCGAAGACTTCCCGATACACATCACAGATTTCTTGTTCCGTAGCGTATTCCTTGACCGCTTCAATGACGTAGGGCATTACATTACTGTCGGTTTTACAAGCCACCCGCAGATTGTTTAAAGTTTGGGCTACCTGGCGATTATCTCGTGACCTTTTGATTTCCCTGAGTCGCTTAATTTGTTCCGCTTCCACCTTTTCATCGACCTTCAATAATGCCACGGGGGATTCTGTTTCAGCAACATACTTGTTTACCCCGACCATTATCTTCTCCTTATGGTCTAGCTGCTGTTGGAAGGTATGGGCGGCATTGGTAATCTCAGCCTGAGGAAACCCCTGGTCAAGGGCGGCTAATATGCCCCCCATTTTATCTATCTTTTCAATGTACTCCCAGGCTTTTTCCTCTATTTCGTTAGTTAATGCCTCGATAAAATAAGAACCGCCCAGGGGGTCGATGGTGTTGCTCACCCCTGTTTCCTCAGCCAGAATCTGTTGGGTGCGGAGGGCAATATTGACAGCAAAGTCAGAGGGTAGGGCCAGCACTTCATCCAGGGAATTGGTGTGTAAAGACTGTGTTCCTCCCAAAACTGCCGCCAGGGCCTCGGTCGTCGTCCGGATAATGTTATTGAAAGGCTGCTGTGCGGTGAGGGAACAACCGGCGGTCTGAGTGTGGAATCTGAGCCACCAGGAGCGGGGATTTTTAGCCTGGAACCGGTCCCGCATTATTTTAGCCCACATTCTGCGGGCGGCTCTTAATTTGGCTATTTCCTCAAAGAAGTCGAGATGAGAATTGAAAAAGAAGGAAAGCCGGGGAGCAAAGGCGTCAACCTCCAGTTTCTTGCGGTCGATGACATCTTGAACATAACCTATCCCATCAGCCAGGGTAAAAGCAAGCTCTTGCACGGCCGTCGAGCCGGCCTCCCGTATATGGTAACCACTGATGCTGATGGTATTCCAGCGGGGCACATGCTGTGTGCCGAACTCAATGGTATCACTAATAAGTCTGACGGAGGGTTCCGGGGGACACATCAAGGTCTTTTGTGCCATAAATTCCTTGAGCATATCGTTTTGAATGGTGCCCCCTATCTTGTCCCAACCTATTCCCTGTTTGCTGGCGGCGACGAGATACATCGCCCAGAGGATACTGGCAGGGGGGTTAATTGTCAGGGAAGTGGTTACCTGGTCTAAAGGGATGTTGCCGGTTAAGACTTCAAAGTCGGCTAAAGTATCGATGGCGACCCCGCATCGGCCAACCTCAGCCTTAGCCCTGGGAGAATCACTGTCATAGCCCATTAATGTAGGGAGGTCGAAGGCAGTGCTTAGCCCGGTTTCACCGTCTTTGAGTAACTGGTGCCACCTTTTATTGGTATCACTGGCACTGCCAAAGCCGGAGAACATGCGGAATGTCCATGTTCTCCCACGGTAGCCGGTAGTCTGGCAACCCCGGGTAAAGGGGTAGGTGCCAGGGTAACCGATACTGGCAGTAAAGTCCCCGTCCTTGATGTTCTCCGGCGTGTATATTGGTTTTATAGGCAAGTCAGAAACCGTAGAGAACCGCTTCGCCTCAGCCGGGCTGCTGACGGCTTTCCTGACCTCGGCTAACCATTTCTCCAGTCCCTGACGCACCTGGTTTAATGTTTTATCACTAAATATGATAGCCTCCTCGTCCCCTTGCTAATAGGGTCATCAAGGGGTTGGGGGTTTACCGTACTGGTCACGCAGCACTCGCTTAAGCACCTTACCCATCGGATTGCGCGGTAGCTCCTTGACAAACACCACTGACCTGGGTCTCTTGAAGCTGGCTAAATTGGTACGGCAATACTCCATTATCTCCTCAGGGGTACAGGCCAGTCCCTCTTTGGGAACACAGACGCACAGTGGCACCTCACCCCACTCCGGGTCAGGAACACCAATGATGGCCACATCATCGACCTTGTGAAAGGTACGCAGTACGGCTTCCACCTCTTCCGGTGAAATCCATTCCCCAGCCCTCTTCAGCATATCGGTTGTCCTGCCGGACAAGAAGTAGTAGCCGGCTTCATCTTTATAGCCCATATCACCGGTGTGCACCCAGCCCTCTTTATCGATGGTCTTGTCCGTTTTTTCTTTGTCTTTCCAGTATCCGCTCATTACTCTGGGTCCCCTGGCTATAATCTCACCCACCTCCCCTACGGGAAGATCCTTACCCTCCTCGTCGATGACCTTCATCTCAATATCCGACATCGGTCTACCGATAGAGGAGAGCCTCTTTAGTTTCTTTTCCTTTTCCTCAGGGGTGCCGGTAATGTTATGGTCTTCGGGCCCGAGAGTGGTAATGGTGGAGGCGGTCTCCGTCTGGCCAAAGGCATTGATAAAGTTGACCCCTGGGAAGGCCTCCAACGCCTTCTTAATGACCTCAAGCGGCATCGGGGCGGCACCATAGGTGATGACTTTCAAACTGCTAAGGTTATGCTTACTGAAGTCAGGATGGTCGAGCAATTGCTTGACCATCGTCGGCACCATCATTGCCCGGCTCACCTTTTCGGTCTCGACCAGACCCATCCACTCCACAGGTTCGAACTGCCGCTCCATGACCAGGGTGCGGCCCCCATAAATGGCGGCCATCATCGCCTGAATGCCAGCCACATGGTAGAGAGGCACGGTGAGGATATTACTCTCCTCCGACTCCATATCGGCCGGGGTTACATTCTCCAGGACATAGACGGAAAAACTATTGTGAGGCAGCATTACACCTTTAGGGAAGCTGGTGGTACCGGCGGTGTACATTAATATAGTCATATCGTCATCACTAATTTCGGTGAAGATTTCATCGGGGCTTGACGATTTTATAAGATCTTCATAATACAGCACGCCCGGGTGTGGGTTATCCAGGGAGACGATGTTCTTTAGTGAGGCTACCTCAGGCTTGATAGAATTGACTAGGTCAAGATAGCGCTCGCCAGCCAGTATGGTATTTGCTTCAGAGCTATTAAGCATGTAGCTGAGTTCACTGCCTCTGCCCCGGAAATTCAGGGGAACATAGACAGCACCTATTTTAGCCACAGCAAAATAGGTTTCGACGCATTGGTTGGTGTTAACCTGCAGCATAGCTACCCGGTCCCCTTTTTTAACACCCAGCTTGGTCAGGGCATTACCCAGCCGGTTGGCTCGCTCGTTGAGCTGGCTGAAGGTATATCTTTTCTTCTCAAAGACGATGGCTAGCTTGTCCGGGCAGATGGCGTTAGCTATGGTTAAAAACTCCGCGGTATTCATTGTACTACTTACCTCCTGTTTACTTAATTTAGCTTCTGATTCACTGATGAAATTAACAAATGCCTGCCAAGGTTGGCTTCGAGTGCCAGCCCTTGCTCCAGGCTCAGGTCAAGTCCCCGATTAATCGCCTGCTTAGCATAGCTTACCGCCATTGGGCTATGAGCCTTGATTTTGTTGGCGAGTCTCTCGGCCGTGGGCAACAGGCTATCCCGGGCTACTATCTGGTTCACTAGCTTGAGCCGGTAGGCTTCCTCAGCCTTCAGCCAGCGACCTGTGAGCAGTATCTCCAGTGCCCGGGCTCTGCCGACCACCCGGGGTAGAGTCTGGCTACCGCCGGCGGCCGGGATGATGCCTAACCCCACCTCAGGGAGACCAAACTGGGCATCTTCTGAAGCTATCCTGATATCGCAGCACAGGGCTATCTCTATCCCGGAGCCCAGAACATAGCCGTGCAGGGCGGCGATGAGCGGTTTGTTTATGCTCAGGAAAAGCCCCCAGATATCACGCTCCCGGCGCACCTGTCGGGCAATTGTTGGTGACGGAGCCGTGAGAAACTCGGTCAGGTCGGCGCCAGCGCAGAAGGCTTTGTCCCCGGCGCCGCTAAAGATGGCTACTTTGACCTCAGGGTCGTCTCTGATTGCCGCGAGTACCTGATAAAGCTCGTCTCTCATCTGCATACTATAGGCGTTTAAGGCCTGGGGGCGGTTGAGTGTAACATAGCCTGTGTTCTGCTGTTTTTGGTAGATAACTACCTTGGAACTACTCATCTGTTTAATAAAAACCCTATCCCCTTAAGAATTTCTATGAAGAGGGGCAAAGCCCCTATTAAACTCCCCTTCAGGGTTTTGCTGCTACCTATTTTCCCTGGAACCGGGCAACTCTTTTCTCCAGGAAGGCTTTAACCCCCTCCGTCCTGTCTGATGTAGTGTGTAAGAGGAAATAGAGGTCAGCCTCCAGGTGCAGCCCTTGCTCCAGGGTTAAATCCATCCCTTGATTTACTGCTTCTTTAATATACCTCAGGGCGATAGGTGCCTTGCCGGCGATGTTCCGGGCTAAAGCCTCCGCCTCAGCCATCAACTCTGGTTGGGGAACAATCCGGCTCACCAGCCCTATTTTAAGTGCTTCCTCAGCATTTATTGTTTCGGCGGTGAGGATTAATTCCAGGGCTTTACCCCGACCGATAAGGCGGGGTAGCCGCTGGGTGCCCCCACACATGGGGATAAGTCCGGCAGCTACCTCGGGTAAACCGAACCTTGCCCCGGGTGCTGCCAGCCTGATATCACAGCTTAAGGTTAGCTCCAGCCCCGGCCCCAGGGCATCTCCATTAATGGCGGCAATAACCGGTTGGTTGATACTGGCGATGGCGGCGGCAGCGTTCATTCCCGGTAAAGCGGAGAGAGGTAGAAATGATTTGGCATCATCTTCACTGCCAACACAGAATGCCCTGTCTCCAGCGCCACTGAGTATGACGACATGAATGTTGTCAGCCTGATTTATGCTGGAGCAAATATCCTCCAGTTCCTGGATAAGCTGCTGGTTGAGGGTGTTGTCCGCCTCCGGTCGATTAAGGGTTATGCGGGCAACATGGTCTTTTAGCGTAAAAATAATGGTGGAATAGTCCATAACTTTAATTCTTTTATCACCACCTGCCAGGAAAATTCCAAACACAAACCCCAGACGTATCTTAATCAACTTGGCGACTGGCGTCAAGGGGGTAAATTTGCCCTGCTTTGTTAGTGACCGGTTAAGCGGAGAGTCTCCTGTTGGCAAGCCTCAATCGAGCGGTACGATGCGTGCTTTCACCTCACCCCCGTTAATAGTTAACAGGGCTATCGAGCCTAACTTTGCCACATAATTAGGGAAGGTAGCACTACCTGGATTCACCACCAGGACGCTCTTGTTAGACTCTATCTCATCCAGGTACTCCACTACGGAAGAGTGGGTGTGACCGTGCACGATAATATCCGGCGGTGACGGCGGCAGGTCTGACGGGCCTTCCCACTCCTCGGGGTCACTGGTCAGGAAATACCCTTCTTCCTCGGGGTCAACGAGCCAGAAAGTCGGTCTGACATGGGTTAGCCAGAGGGTAACGCCATCAAAGTTGAAGGTGTGCCTTTTCTTCAGCCGATTGTCGACACCAAAATCAGCCGGCACATCGTCGTCACCCCAGGCTGCCTTTACCGGAGCAATCGTCTCCAGTTGATTCAATATGGAGGGGATGTAAACATCGCCAGCGTGTAGAATAAGGTCTACACCACGCAAAGCCTCCATTACCTCCCGAGGCAGCGTTGTTACTTCAACATTCTTGGTGTAACCCTTGATGTGAGGCGGTAGTATTTCACTCGGATAGCCGATATGGGTGTCTGAAATCAGTCCAATAAGCAAAGTATACTATTATAGAATGAATTAATCTTTACGGTCAAGTTTTGGTTCTGCGAAACCGTCGAGAGCTGACAACTAAATAATATCGGTGCTGAAGTGGCATAGACTACCCAGGCAACATTGCCGGCACAGAGGACGGCGACGACAGGCATTTTTGCCCAGGCGCACCAGCAGGGCATGGTATTCGTTGAACAGCCCGGCATCGGCCGGTAGATTATCCATGAACAGGGACTGGTAGGCAGTATAGCTCTTTGGCTGAGGTGCCATGCCGAGACGGTCGATGATGCGGCGGGGATAAGCGTCGATAACAAAGATTGGCTTATTTGCCGCATACAGTATTATGGAATCGGCTGTTTCCGGGCCGACGCCGTAGACGCTAAGAAGCTGTTGCCGAAGCTGGTCAGGGCTGGTGGCAGAGAGCTTACTCAGGTTATCCCCAGCGTATGCCTCCAGCCAGCTCGCCAGAGCCTGGAGCTTGCGTGCCTTGGCGTTATAGTAACCACAGGGGTGGATAAGGGTGGCCAGTTCCAGTAGGCTGAGGCGGCGTAGCTCCCGGGGTGATAGCGCCCCGGCGGCTTTTAGATTGACTATCGCCTTCTCCACATTCACCCAGGCGGCGGATTGGGTGAGGATGGCGCCGACCATCACCTCAAAAGGTTCCTCGGCGGGCCACCAGTGCTGCGGTCCGTAGGTTTCTATCAGTCTATGATAAATATCCTGTAGCTGTTTGCCTGTTGCCCTGGTGTTCAGCATCAAAACCATATTAGCATAATTTATGAGTTATGAAACATATCTATGAGGTAAGGAGGAGAATAACCCATAAAGAAAGAGAGGGAACTTTCGTCCCCTCTCTAAAAATCTCTTCCCTTGAATAAACCTTACCGCTTGGTGTATTGAGGTGCCTTGCGGGCCCGCTTCAGACCGACTTTCTTTCTTTCCTTGGCTCGAGAATCGCGGGTAAGTAACCTTTTCTGGCGCAGGGCTGGTTTCAGGCTTTCGTCAGCATCTACCAGTGCCCGGGCAATACCCATGCAAATGGCGCCACTCTGTCCGGTGAGGCCGCCACCGGCTACCTTCACCATGACACTATACTTGCCCAGAGTGTCGGTGAGGACCAGCGGTGCCATTATGGTTTCACGGTGCACCATGCGTGGGAAGCGCTCTTCACAGGGGATACCATTGATAACGATAGCCCCGCTACCGGCCGTTAACCTTACCTGAGCTACGGCGGTTTTGCGCCGTCCTGTCTTCTGGGAATAAGCTTGTTTTTCCATTTGTTTGATAACCTGTCTACTCCTTTTCCTCTGTCTTGGGTAAGGTAGCCTTTATTTGTCCATTGTAAGGGTGCTTTTCACCAACAAATAGCCTGAGCCTGGTCATCATCGGCGCCTGCAGTCGGTTATGGGGTAACATGCCTTTAACAGCAGATTCAATCACGCGGGTGGGGTGAGTCTGCGTTACTCTTTCCAGGCTGGTACTTTTAAACCCGCCGGGATACCCCGAATGCCGGTAATAAAGTTTCTGTTGCAGTTTGTTGCCGGTGACTTTAACCTTCTCCGCGTTGATTACAACCACATAATCGCCCACATCCAGATTACGGCAGAAAGTTGTCTTATGCTTACCCATCAGCAAATTGGCTATCCGGGTGGCCATTCTGCCTAAAACCTCATCCGAGGCATCGAAAATATGCCACTCCCGTTTAATATCACCCGCTTTAGTACTATAGGTTTTTATCATCTGCCATCCTCAAAAGGAGAGAAATAATTTACCTGCGTCAGGCACAGCCCGCTGGCGGGAGCCATTGGCCCAGCCAAGCCAGGTTGCTTCATCGCTATTATACTATAAAACTCATCACAATGCATCTTACCCTGGCCGACTTTGATTAGACTGCCTATTGTATTCCGCACCTGATGGAGCAGGAAGGAGTTAGCCACCATATGGAAAACAACCAGTTCCGCCTCTCTTGTTATTTCAGCTCGATACACCCGGCGTACGGTGCTCTTGAGGCTGACCTCAGTGCTGCTGGTAAACGAAGAAAAGTCATGCTCTCCGATAAGAGCCTGAGACGCCTGGTTCATGGCATTAATATCCAGAGGCCCGTTCAGGCGGTAAGTAAAACCCTCTTTGAGCGGAGAGCGCGTCGCGCTGTTTAATATAGAGTAGTGATACTCCCGGCTGACGGCATGATGCCGGGCACTAAAAGAGTCCCGGACTCTATGAGCGGACTTCACGGCAATATCCCTGGGCAAATAGTAGTTCAACCCGCTAACGAATGTCTGTGGGGGAAGAGATGACCCGGTTTGGAAGCTGACCACCTGTCCCCGGGCATGAACCCCGGCATCAGTGCGGCTCGCCGACATCACCCGTATCCTTTCCCCGGTAAGTTTCCTCAGTGCCTCTTCCACTTCATCTTGAATGGTGGGCAGGCTGGCCTGTAGCTGGAAACCGTGGTAGCGGGTGCCATCATATTCTACAATTAACACAATCCTGGTCGTCGTCGTCAGACTGACGGCCGGCTCAATTGCCGGGTTGACTACAGTCATTACCATTTACTTTACCAACTCAAGCTGTACCATGGGTGACCCGTCACCCACTCTGGGTCCTAATTTGATGATGCGGGTATAGCCCCCGGGACGTTGAGCATACCGCTCTGCAAACTCGGTAAATATCTTTTCCGCCAAATCTTTATCAAAAATAACCGATAGCACCTGGCGGCGGGAGTGCAGTCCGCCCCGCTTGCCTAATGTAATCATCTGCTCTGCCAGGATACATATTCTTTTCGCTTTGCCTTCGGTAGTCGTAATCTTCTCGTATCCCAAAAGGTCAGTGACCAGGTTACGATACATTGCTTTCTGATAACTTGAACCCCTACCCGTTTTCTTAAATGATATTAGACGAGGCATATTACTCTTCCTCGGCCTCCTTTGACTCGCTGGATTCTAACTCTTCTGTGTTCTCTTCAGTCGGGGGAGCAAGAGCGAGTCCCATAGCTGCCAGGCGCTCCTCTATCTCCGTTTTGGACTTCAGCCCGAAATTACGCAGCGCCATCAGCTCTTTTTCCTGTTTACTTATCAGATCACCCAGGGTGGTGATGCCGCCACGCCTTAAGCAATTCATGGTGCGTACCGATAGGTTCAACTGCTCCACAGGCATATTGTATTGCTCCTCAGGAAGAGATGGGCGACTGTCTGCTGCTTTTAGCTGGGGAATCTTGGTAAAGGTGGCAAAGGGAGATAGCTGCTCCCGCAGAATATCGGCACTCTGGCAAATTGCCTCGGCCGGCGATATCGTGCCATCCGTCCACACTTCCAGGTACAATCGCTCATGGCTGGTCTCCTGACCGATATGAATTGGCTCAACGGTAAAATTAACCTTGCGTGTCGGCGTAAATATCGCATCCACCGGCATTACGCCTATCGGCAGATTATCGCTGGATTCTGCCTCTTTATAGCCCTTATATATCTCGACATCAAACTCGACATACATTTTGGCTTCGGGTGAATCCAGAGCGGCGAGATGAAGCTCAGGGTTGGCGATTTCAAAGTCAGCCGATGGTTTAATATCGGCCGCCGATACCTGTCTCTCTCCTTCTACTTCCAGGATTAACTTACCCGGTTGACCGGAGAGAGGTTTTAATCTCAGCGCTTTAACATTGAGTATGAATTCGGTAACATCTTCTTTTACATAGGGAATGGCGGAGAATTCATGGAGAATTCCCTCGAACTTAACCCTGGTTACGGCGGCTCCTTGAAGATAGCTAAGCAGCCCCCGCCGCAGCGTATTCCCCAGAGTCACACCAAAGCCCTTTTCCAGTGGCTCGGCGACAAACCGTCCAAAGTTATGGCTACTTTCCAAGCATTCAATCTTGGGTACTACGAGGTGAGACAATATGCAACCTCCTTATCGGGAGTAGTACTCCACTATGGCTTTGCCGTCAAACTTGGCACTAATTTCCTCAGGAGTCGGCAAAGATAACGTTCGACCTACCAGGTTCTGTCTATCCAGGCTTAACCAACTGGCTACGGTTCTCGCCTGAATATCCTTAAGCAGTTGCTGATAATACTCGGTTTTGGTGCTGCTCTCCCTCCAGCTAATGGTATCCCCTTCTTTGATCAGGCAGGAGGGGATATCCGTCTTGTGTCCGTTGAGTATAAAATGCCCGTGTTGCACAAGCTGACGAGCCTGAGAGCGGGAATCAGCGAAGCCTAAACGATACACTACATTATCCAGGCGTCTCTCCAGCAGCACCTGTAGATTTTCCTGGGTTATACCCGACTGTTTAGCGGCTTGCGCAAAAATCCGCCGGAATTGCCTCTCCAGCACTCCATAGGTATAACGGGCTTTTTGTTTCTCGGTTAGCTGGAGACCGCGGTCGGAAACTCGACGCCGGCGGCGACTGGGGTTTCTCCGGCGCCGGTCTATGGCGCATTTAGGCGTAAAACACCGACTGCCCTTAAGCATTAGCTTATCCTCGCAGCGGTGACACAACTTGCAAACTGATTCAGTATATCTTGCCATTTTTTTACCTTATACCCGCCTTCTTTTGGGAGGGCGGCAACCGTTATGCGGGATAGGAGTCACATCGGTAATACTGGTGATAAAAAGGCCTGAGCCCTGGATAGAACGGATGGCCGCCTCGCGCCCGCTGCCTGGACCCCTGACAAAAACCTCTACCTGGCGTAAGCCTCGCTCCATAGCTTTCCGCACCGCATCGCGCGCCGCCAGCTGCGCCGCATAGGGCGTGCCTTTACGTGAGCCTTTAAAGCCGGCTGTCCCCGAACTCCCCCAGGCAATAACATTCCCCTCGTTGTCAGTGAGGGTTACGATGGTATTGTTAAAGGTAGATTGGATATAAGCCCTGCCGTTGGGAACAGACTTCCTCTCTGTCTTTTTCCCCCTGGTTTGCCTTCTCTGTGTCATTTCTCTCTCCTGTTGGTATAGATATTTAGGTTACTACTTGGTGGCGCCGCGCTTCTTGCCTCGTCCAGCCACTGTCTTGGGGGCACCGCGCCGGACACGGGCGTTAGTGCGCGTCCGCTGTCCTCTCACCGGTAAGCTATGTCGGTGCCGGCTCCCCCGATAACTGCCAATTTCAATAAGGCGTTTGATATTGAGGTCGACTTCTTTTCTTAGTTCTCCCTCAACATTATGTCCCCGGTCGATAATCTCCCGCAGGCGATTAACCTCTCCTTCGGTAAGACTATCGGTCTTAACCTCGGCATTGACACCAGCCTCAGCCAGAATTTGCTGACTCACAGCGGGTCCAATACCGTAGATATATTGTAACGCCACCCAAATCTGTTTGTCTCGGGGTATATCCACTCCAGCGATACGTGCCATCTCTGTCCTCCTTGCTCGCCTTTATTAGCCCTGCCGCTGCTTGTGTTTGGGATTAGAGCAAATAACCATGACTACCCGGTGACGTCTTATCACCTTGCATTTTTCACATCTAACTTTAACTGAAGCTCTAACTTTCATGATGATTATCTCTGCCTCTCATTATCTACGTAAAGTATCATTTAAACCGATAGGTAATCCGTCCCCGGTTCAGGTCATAAGGGGAAAGCTCGACTAAAACTCTATCTCCGGGTAAGATTCTGATATAATGCATTCTCATTTTGCCCGAAATATGAGCCAACACCTTATGCCCGTTAGCCAGCTCAATACGAAACATCGCATTAGGCAGCGGCTCTACGGCTACCCCTTCAACCTCAATTGCCTCTTTCTTGGCCATCGGCTCCTTTATCACTATAAAGCAGTCAGTATTTCCGGTTCAGTATCAGTAATGGCAATAGTGTGCTCAAAGTGTGCCGAAAGACTGCCATCACTGGTAGAGACTAACCAGTGGTCATCACCCACCCTGGTGCGCCAGCCACCGATGTTCACCATTGGCTCAATGGCAAGCGTCATTCCTTTCTTCAACACGGGTCCTTGCCCCGGTAAACCAAAGTTGGGTATTTGCGGCTCTTCATGCATCTCCCGTCCAATACCATGCCCGGTATACTCACGCACTACCGAATATCCCCTAGACTCAGCGTAACGCTGGATAGTTGCTGAAATATCGCCCAGCCTCGCCCCGGGACGAGCGGCCGCAATGCCGGCTTGCAAGGCTCCCTCCGTTGTTACCATAAGCTGTGCTGCCTCCGGGCTAATCTTGCCTATACCTACCGTTACTGCCGCATCACCTTGAAAGCCCTTAAAAATAGCCCCGAAGTCCAGGGATACAATATCACCCTCGTGCACGACCCGTTTCCCCGGAATCCCGTGCACTATCTCGTCGTTCACCGAGACGCAGAGATTAGCCGGAAAGCCACGATAGCCCTTAAACGAGGGTTTAGCTCCCCGTCTTTCCAACTCTCTGGCAGCGATAATGTCTAACTCCTCAGTTTTCATCCCGGCTCTCACCTGTAACCTTAGCACCTCAAGTATGCTCGCCACAACCCGACCCGCCTGCCGCATCGCGGCAACTTCCTGGTCGGACTTGATGACAATGCTCATCTCTCCCCTGGGCGGGCGAACTCCCCGGGCAGACCTTGTACAATTCTTCTCTCCACCTCTTCCATTCCGCCCTCGCCATCTATCTCTAATAGCTTACCCTTCCGGGTGTAGTAATCGATAAGGGGAGCCGTCTCGGTAAAGTAGACCTCTAACCGCTTTTTAACCGTTGCCGACTTATCATCGGTGCGTTGATATAACTCACCACCACACTGGTCGCACTTACCCCGCACCCGGGGAGGCGAATTCACGGCGTGATAAGGGGTCTGACACTTACGGCAAATCCAGCGCCCGCTCAAGCGTTCCAGTAATTCTTTTTCTGCGACCCGGATATACACCACCTTATCGATAGCCTTACCCTGCTTTAGCAGTGCTTTATCCAGAGCCTCAGCCTGTTTCAGGTTGCGGGGAAAACCATCGAAAATCACTCCGGACTTACAATCCGGGGCTGCTATTCGTTCCAAAACCATGCGTATCGTTATCTCGTCGGGGACTAGCTGCCCCTTCTCCATATAAGACTTAGCCTGCAAGGCTAAGTCGTTTCCGCCTTCCAATGCCTGCCGGAACAGGTCTCCAGAGGCAATATGTGCCAGTTTTAATGCCTCAGCTACTCTGGCAGCCTGTGTTCCTTTGCCCGCACCGGGAGCACCTAGAAAAATAATATACACCTTTTACCCCTTTTGCTAGCTTTGAGAAAGTCCTTTTACCTGGTACTATCTGGCTACTTTCTCCAGGTTTAGTTATTACGGAAGATTATCTTTCCCCTGCTTCTATTTAATAAAGCCTTCGTAGCGGCGCATTACCAGTTGCGCCTCCATCTGCTTCATGGTATCTAAAACCACACCCACGACAATAAGCATACCAAAGCTGGATATCTGTATTACCTGGACACTGGTAATCTCCCTAGCCAGAAAGGGCATTATTGCCACCAGGGCCAGAAAGAGGGCCCCCGCCCAGGTAATACGGCTGATAACCTGGTTAAAATAAACCGCCGTCTGTTTCCCAGGCCGAATCCCGGGGACAAACCCGCCTTGTCTCTGCAAGGTGCCCGGTAAGTCCTGCTGCTGAAAAACCACCCAGGTGTAAAAGAAGGCAAAAGCGATTACCATGACAAAAAAGAGTCCCCAGTAAAACAAACCGGCAGGTAACGCGGCGTTAGGGTTAAACAAATTCATAATAGTATTAGCAAAATTTGGGGCATTAGTCGGACCGGCGAAGTAGCTGGCGACGATACCCGGGAAGATTACCAGAGACATGGCAAAGATAAGGGGTATCATGCCGGCGGTATTTACCCGCAGCGGAATATGGGTTGCCCCTGATTGCCGGTACATACGGTTACCACGGTAGCTGGTGCGAGCATACTGCACCGGAATGCGGCGGTGTGCCTCGGTAAAGATAACGATGACCACAACGGTTAGCAGGGTGATGATGATGTAAGCTAGCAGACCCCCTAATTGTCCCTGCTGCCCTACTACAAACCCCTGTCCGATCAGATCCCAGTAGCCGGCGACAATGCCGGCAAAGATTATTATGGATATACCATTACCGATACCGTATTCCGTAATGAGTTCTCCCAGCCAGACTAAGAAGATAGTGCCCGCCATCAGGGCAAACACCGCGGCGATGGTGGGCAGTAAGTCAGCGCTAGCCACCACGCCCTCACGTCGCAGTAAAACTAATTGCCCGTAACCGGAGAGACCCGCCAGAGGCACCGTCAACCAGTGGGTAATCTGATTAATCTTGTGCTTGCCGGCTTCTCCCTCCTGGGCAAGGGCTTGCAGGCGTGGAATAACCGGCACCATAAGCTGTATGATGATTGAAGCCGTGATGTAGGGATACACCCCCATCGCCGCCACACTGAAGTTTCTCAAAGCACCACCACTAAACATGTCCAGCATGCCCAGTAAAGCGTTCTGCTCAAACAGACTCTTTAGAGCTGCAGTATCTACCCCCGGTAGCGGCACATGAGCTATAAAGCGAAAAGCTACCAGAATAACCAGCGTAAAGAGCAGGCGACGCCTCAGGTCAGGCAGATGGAAGGCATCAATCATCGCCTGCAGAAGGCGCGGTCTAGTTGGCTGCGGTGGCATGCTCAACCTCCTCCACACTGCCTCCGGCTGCCTCAATCTTGGCTTTAGCGGCCGTAGAGAACTTTTGCGCCTTGACCCGCAGGGGGTGAGTAATATCGCCCGTAGCCAGAATCTTAACCGGCTGCCCCGTCGATTTCAACAATCCCGCGGCAACCAGTTTTTCTGGTGTGACCTCACTGCCTGGCTCAAATATATTAAGCTTATCTAGATTAACCACGCTATATTCAATCCGGAAAATATTGACAAAGCCGCGCTTCTGTGGCAGGCGCTTGACGAGGGGTAACTGCCCACCTTCAAAGCCAGGCTTAATTCTGTAGCCAGCACGAGCCTTCTGCCCCTTGGCACCTCGCCCCGAATAGGTACCATGCCCGCTGCCATTCCCCCGCCCTACCCGCTTCCGGTTTTTCGTGGCACCAGGCGCCGGAGATAGTTCATTCTGCCTCATTTGTTGCCTCCACCTTAACTAGATGCCTCACCTTGTTAATCATACCCCGCGTTGAGGCAGAATCAGGATGAATAACAGTCTGATTTAAGCGATGCAAACCCAGAGCTTTAATAGTTCTCCTCTGGTCTTCCGCATAGCCGATACCACTTTTAACCCAGGTAATACGTAATTCCACTAGTTACATTGCCTCCGCGACCAGGGCTGCTGATAATGCCCAGGAATTTTTACCGTACATTAGCTTTCTCTACTTACGGCAGCCGCCGGCGCTACCGAATTTCCCTCGGTAGCGGTTTTATTAGCCGCAACTGCCCTGCGTCGGACTAGCTCTTCGGCTGGTTCTCTAAGCTGACTAAGGGCCAGCATAGTTGCTTTAGCCACATTAATGGCGTTGGTGCTGCCCAGTGATTTGGTCAGGATATCCTTGACTCCGGCAGCCTCAAGTACAGCACGAATACTACCACCGGCAACAATACCGGTGCCAGGTGATGCTGGTTTAAACATGACTTCGGCTGCCCCGAACTTAACCACCACTTTATACGGAATGGTCGTCCCGACCAGCGACACTTTAATTAAGTTCTTTCTGGCGGTAGCACTAGCCTTGTTAATCGCCACCGGCACCTCATTGGCTTTACCTAAAGCCAGGCCGACATGCCCTTTGCCATCTCCTGTTACCACTAAAGCACTAAAACTGAGCCGTTTACCCCCTTTCATCACCTTGGCTACCCGATTAGTACGGATCAGCTTGTCATTCAGTGTCAACTCATTGGGGTCTATTTTACTTAGAAACGCCTTCAAAACTTTAATCCCTCCTGGCGAGCTGCCTCGGCTAAGGCTTTTACTCTACCGTGATACTTGCAGCCCCCACGGTCAAAAGCTACCCGGCTTATCCCCTGCTGCTGTGCTCGCCGGGCAACTAAAGAACCGACCAGCCCGGCTTGTACCGTTTTTGTTTTGCCAGCGACCTCACCTTTAATCTCCGCATCCAGGGTGGAGGCCGCAGCCAGCGTATGCCCTTGTGAATCATCAATCACCTGAGCATAAATATGGCCGAGACTACGGAAAACGCACAAGCGAGGTGCCGAGAGCGTTCCGCTAACCTTGGCTCTGACTCGTTGGTGCCTTCTCTGGCGGGCGACCCTGGAAGTATCTTTGCTCATTTATCCCCTACTTTCCGACAGTCTTACCGGCCTTACCGCCTTTAAGACGTACTGTTTCCCCGACATATTTAATACCCTTACCTTTGTAGCTATCGATGCGACGGATGGCTCTAATTCTGGCGGCCATCTCGCCAACGGCTTCTTTATCGATTCCGCTAACTTTAATGCGATTGTTCCCCTCGACATTGAGGGACACACCCGGTAGTGGCTCCACCTCTATCAGGTGAGAAAACCCGATACGAATTACCAGTTTACCACCCGGTTTTTCCGCCCGGTAACCGACACCTACTATTTCCAGGTTCTTCTCAAAGCCCTGGTTTACACCTTGCACCATGTTAGCCAAAAGAGTCCGTGTCAGGCCGTGTAATGAGCGGTGCTCCCGGGCATCGCTGGGCCGCGACACGGTCAGGGTGTTATTATCCTTGGTAATCGACATATCAGGATGAAAACTCCGCCGCAGTTCCCCCTTGGGACCTTTTACGGTGACCTCGTTTTCCTTAATGCTTACCGCTACGCCCGTTGGCATAGTTATCGGCATCTGCCCTATTCTAGACATAGACGTTACTCCCGAACTCCCTTAAAGTACAAAGCATAATAATTCTCCACCAATCCCCTGGCGCCGGGCATGCTTCCCTGTCATTACGCCCTTGGATGTAGAAATAATCGCAATCCCTAACCCGCCACCGACACGGGGAATTTCATTCCGCTCGACGTATACCCTTAACCCGGGTTTGCTTACGCGCTCAAGGCTTGACAGAGCCGGCCGCTTTTCGGCGTTATATTTGAGGTGCATTTTGATTACCCGCTGTGACTTTTCCTTGAGCACCTCATATTCACTAATGAAACCCTCCTCCTTAAGGATTTTAGCCACGGCTAGTTTTATTCTGGAGGCTGGTATCAGTACCGAATCATGTCTCACCATGACTGCATTGCGTATTCGGGTTAGCATATCCGCTATTGGGTCAGAAATAGCCACTCTTTTTCTCCTTGACTTCTTTAAGCCGGCGCACCGGCTCAATTTTACCTACGCTTATTATTTAAACACCCAGTTCTTTAATCGGTTACCAGCTTGATTTCCTAACTCCAGGTAACTGGCCGATAAGGGCCAGTTCGCGAAAGCAAATACGGCATAAACCAAACTTGCGTATATAAGCCCGTGGCCGACCACATGCATGACAGCGGTTATGGTGCTGCACCTTATATTTGGAGGGACGTGCCCATTTTGCTATTTCTGATTTCTTTGCCATAATAACTCCATTCAGTCCGTAGCGAAAGGCATACCTAGTAGCTCCAACAGGTGTCGCCCTTCTTCGTCTGTCCTCGCTGTCGTGATAATTGTTATTTCCAGCCCTCGTGCCTTGTCTATCTTATCGTATTCTATTTCCGGGAAAATCGTTTGCTCTTTCAAGCCTAAAGTGTAGTTACCCCGACCGTCAAAGGAGTTTTGGGGGACCCCCTGAAACTCACGCATGCGGCAGAGAACAGCATTAACAAACTTGTCAAAAAAGTCATACATGCGCTCCCCGCGCAGGGTTACCTTTAAGCCGATAGGCATTCCGGCCCTCAGCTTGAATGCGGCAATAGATCTCTTAGCCCGGGTAGTCACCGGGTGTTGCCCGGTAATAGCCGTCAGGTCTTGCTCGGCTGCCTCCAGAGCCTTGGCATTCCCAGTCGCCTCGCCCACGCCAATATTGAGCACCACCTTCTCCAGGCGGGGCACCCGCATTATATTCTGATACCCGTAACGCTCCATCAAGGTTAGGGCTATCTCTTTTTGGTAGCGCTCCTTCAATCGTGACATCTAATCAATCACCTCGTGACAAACATGACAGACCCGCATCTTGCGGCCATCCTCCAGAAATCGGAAACCAACCCGGGCAGGGTGGTTACACTTGCTGCACAGCAGCATAACATCCGAGACATGAATCGTCGCCTCTCGTTCGATGATACCCGCCTGCCTGACTTGACCCATCGCCCGGGTATGCTTCTTGATAAAGTTGATACCTTCTACCAGCACCCGTTCCTTCTTGGGGTAAGCAAAGCGCACTTTGCCCTTCTTCCCCCGGTCTTTACCGGCGATAACCAGCACGGTATCATTCTTTCTAATCTTCATTTTTAACTCCGGCTACCCACTAATTATACTAATTATACAGGTTATACAGTCAATGCTGCTTCCTCATCTCCTGAGCTACTGCCCTTACAGAACCTCGGGTGCTAGCGAGATAATCTTGGTGAACATTTTCTCTCTCAGTTCTCGGGCTACTGGTCCAAATATGCGTGTCCCTCTGGGGTTATTCTTGTCAGTCAGAATCACAGCTGCATTCTCGTCAAATCTGATGGAGGAACCATCCGGGCGCTGATAGGACTGGGTAGTGCGAATAACCACCGCCCTGACCACCTCCCCTTTCTTGAGTGCTCCTCCGGGGATTGCCCGTTTGACCGAGGCGACAATGACATCGCCCACATGAGCATATTTCCTGCCAGAGCCTCCCGGCACGCCAATACACATGATTTGGCGTGCACCGGTATTATCGGCTACCTTAAGTCTGGTATAATTTTGAATCATATTACTTTACCCGGTTTCAACCTTCCGTCGGCGCCGTATTTTTACGACTGACGGCGACGATGCTTGGGTCGATACGCAGCAGCTTCAAGTTATCTCGCCGGGTTTAACCTCCACTACTTTTTGCTTGGTTTTTATCTCGGCAACTCGCCACCGCTTCTCCCTGGAGAGAGGGCGAGTTTCAATAATCGTTACGATATCCCCTTCCCCACACTCCTGCTTGGCATCATGAGCCTTATACTTGACCAACCTTTTCATCGTCTTGCCAAACAGCCGATGATGCTTGGTTATTTCCACAGCCACCACCACTGTTTTGTTCATCTTATTACTGACGACACGGCCAATCCTGATTTTGCGTTTTGTTTCCATATTGTCCAATCTATCCTTGAGTTTAGCTTTATCCCCTGTCTTTAATTACCTGATGTTGGTTGAGCTTTCCTGGATTATAGTTTGCAACCGCGCAATCGTCTTTTTTGTCACCCGCACCTGGCGGTGGTTGACCAATTGCTTGGTGGCGAGACGAAAGCGAAGATCAAAAAGCTCCTGGTGAGCTGCTTCCAGTTGCTTAGCCAATTCCTCGGCACTGAGAGCCCTAATTTCTTCAATCTTCACTCTGTACTAGCTCCTACTGGTTTTTTAATGCCTACGGCGATACCCGCGTCTCTGGTGATAAATTTAGTGTCTATCGGGAGCTTGTGTGAGGCGAGGCGCATTGCCTCCTTAGCTGTTTCCTCGGTGATACCGGCCATTTCAAATAAAACTCGGCCTGGTTTCACTACAGCTACCCAATGGTCAGGGGTGCCTTTTCCCGAACCCATGCGTGTCTCCGCTGCTTTTTTGGTAATCGGTTTATCCGGGAAAACACATACCCAGATATTGCCACCACGATGCACATGGCGTGTAATCGCCCGGCGCGCCGCCTCAATTTGACGGGCAGTAAGCCAGGCTGCTTCCAGCGCTTGCAAGCCAAAATCACCAAAGGTAACTTTGTTCCCTGAGTGAGCCTGGCCGCGGCGGTTCCCCTTTTGGGTCTTGCGGAATTTTACTCGTTTAGGTTGTACCATTACTCTCTCCCGGTGCTGCCGTCGATTCGGCTGAAGTGGTTACCTCGGCTACTGCTTCGGCCGCTGTTTCCTTAGCTTCGGCCACTTTAGCTTTAGGTAGAATCTCACCTTTGTAGATCCAGACCTTTACCCCGATCCGTCCCATAGCGGTACGCGCCTCAATAAAACCATAATCAATATCAGCCCGTAGCGTATGTAAGGGTACCTGCCCCTCATGCATGTTCAAGCGGCGGGCAATCTCAGCACCGCCTAATCTGCCGGCACAACTGGACCTCATGCCCTTGGCGCCAGCCTGCATCGTGCGCTGCATCGCCTGCCTCATTGCTCTCCGGTAAGCAATACGGCGCTCGAGTTGCTCAGCTATTGTTCTGGCTACCAGATAAGCATCAAGCTCAGGCTGCTGAATCTCCTGTATATTTAATTGCACCCGCTTGTCGATAAGCCCTTCAAGGTAACGTCTCGTTTCATCGACTCGCGACCCGCCACGCCCGATGACGATACCAGGTCGGGCGGTATGTATCGTTACCGATACCTGTTTTACCTGACGCTCAATCTGCACCAGGGAAACGGCAGCATCGGCATATCGGGCTTGAATCGCCCGTCGCAGTTTCAGGTCTTCCTGCAAAAACTCGGTATAATGCTTATCGGCATACCATTTAGCTTGCCAATCGCGTATCACGCCAATTCTGAAACCCATCGGGTGTACTTTATGTCCCATTAACTCTCCTCTTCGGCAACAATGACGGTAATGTGACTAAACCGCTTCAGGATAGGCCCAACTCGCCCCCGTGACTTGGGACGAAACCTCTTCAAAGTTCGTGCCCCATCAGCGTAGATTTTGATAATCCTTAAATCTGCAGAGGCTATCTGGGCACTGTTCTCAGCGTTCGCCGCTGCCGATTTTATCACCTTAGCTACCAGTCGTGCAGTCGGCGAAGGCGTAAAGCGAAGCATGGTCAAGGCGTCATCCACCTTCTTGCCCCGCACCATATCTACCATAAGGCCTACCTTATGCGGTGATACCCCGATATTTTTAGCTACTGCTCTTACTTCCATCTTATGACCTGCCTAAAGTAACCTGATTATGCCGGCGGTGCTCTTCTTGCCGGAGCTGCCCTTTCTGCCCTGCCGATATGCCCCCTGAAGGTTCGTGTTAAAGCAAACTCACCTAACCTGTGTCCCACCATATTTTCCGTAATAAAGATGGGCACATGGCGCCGGCCATCATGCACCCCGAAAGTAAGCCCTATCATGTCAGGGACGATAGTCGACCAGCGCGCCCAAGTTTTTATGACCGTCTTCTCGCCGGAACGGTTAAGTGCCGCTACCTTCTTCATTAGTTTGGCATCAATGGCGGGTCCTTTTTTCGTTGACCTTGACATTTACTTACTCCCCCGGCGCTTAAGAATCATTCTATCTGAAGGTTTACGTTTACGAGTTCTATAGCCCAGAGCCGGTTTGCCCCACGGTGTTTTCGGTCCCGGCATGCCTATCGGGGTTCTACCCTCTCCACCACCGTGCGGATGATCACGCGGCGTCATGGCTGAACCCCTCACTGAGGGGCGAATACCCAGCCACCGTTTACGACCGGCTTTGCCTAACTTCATACCCTGATGGTCGACATTGCCGACCTGTCCGATAGTAGCCTGACAATCGTCGTGAAAACGTCTCGTCTCACCAGAGGGTAGCCGAATCAGGGCATACCCACCTTCTTTAGCCATTAGCTGAGCCGTCATCCCGGCACTGCGTACTAACTGCCCCCCTCTCCCCTTCTCCATCTCGATATTATGGATTAGAGTCCCGCTCGGTATGAGTTTGAGGGGTAAGGCATTCCCCGGTTTGACCTCGGCATCATCACCCGATTTTACCGTATCGTCAACATTCAGTTCTAAGGGGGCAAGGATGTAGCGCTTTTCCCCATCAGCATAGAAAATAAGAGCGATACGTGCCGAACGGTTAGGGTCATATTCAATGGCAGCCACTCTGCCCGGGACACCAGCCTTATCCCGCTTAAAGTCAATTATACGGAGCTGGCGTTTCGACCCGCCACCGCGGTGACGAACGGTTATTCTACCCTGAACGTTGCGCCCGGCTCTCTTTCTAAGAGGCATGAGCAGGGATTTTTCCGGCGTGTCTTTGGTTATTTCATCAAAGGTGGCGCCAGTCATTCCCCGTCTACCGGGAGAGGTCGGGCGATAAATCTTTAGTGCCATTTCTTAATATAAATCTCCTGTTTACTAGACGCCTTCGAATAGTTCTATCTTGTCCCCCGCCTTAAGGGTAACTATCGCCTTTTTCCAGGGTCGGGCGGCGAGCTGATGATTTCTCAGTTGGCGTCTCTTGCCGTGCACTGTCAGCACATTAACTGCGGTTACCTCGACTTTAAAAGCCTTTTCCACAGCCTGTTTGACCTGGTTCTTAGTGGCTGCCCCGGCGACTTCAAAAGCATATTTGCCAAAAGTCTGTAGGGCAATACTCTTTTCAGTTATTAGCGGACGTCGCAATACCTGGTAAAGGTTCAATTGCTTTCTCCTTGAGATAACCTATCTCCCCATAGCTCTTCGGCCTGGCGCACTGCCGCCACTGTCATAAGTAGCATATTAGCGGAGAGGATGTCAACCACATTAAGCAAGTTGGTGGGAGTTGTCCTAATCCCGGGTAAGTTACGGGCTGATTTGACCATATTTCCGGCCGGCTCGGAGGTTGCGATAAGAGCCGATGACTTTACGCCCAGTGCGGCTAAAATCCGCGCCATCTCTTTGGTTTTCGGTTCAGCCAGTGTCAGTTGATCCACAATAATTAACTCCTGGTCTTTCACCTTGGCCGAGAGGACGCACCTCAGAGCCAGATGGCGCATTTTTTGGGGGATTGCCTGACGGTAGCTCCTGGGTTGAGGTCCAAAAACGATACCACCTCCCCGGCGTAGTGGTGACCTGAGACTACCTGCACGGGCATTGCCGGTACCTTTCTGGCGAAACAACTTCCTGGTGCTACCGGCCACTTCGCCGCGCGTTTTAGCTTTGGACGTTCCCTGCCGGGCATTAGCCTGCTGTCCTACCATCACCTGATGCACCACTGCCTCATTAAAGGGCACAGCGAAGACCTGCTGGCTAATCTCAATTTTATCAACTTCTTCCCCGTTAATATTGTAAACTGGAACCTGCATTTCCCTATTTCCTCTGTCTTGATTTTCTTATCAATACCAACCCGTTTCTGTTTCCGGGTATTGCTCCCTTAACCAGTAACAGGTTACGCTCAACGTCAGCTTTGAGTATGCTTAAACGGGATACCGTAACTCGTTCACCGCCCATACGTCCTGCCATACGCAGTCCCTTCCACACTCGGCCCGGAGAGGTCGTCGACCCGATAGCCCCCGGGTGGCGGTGCCTGTCAGACTGCCCGTGTGTTTTCGGTCCACCGGCAAAATGGTGGCGTTTGACGACGCCGGCAAAGCCTTTACCCTTGGATATCCCGGTAACATCCACCAGGTCACCTGCTACAAATAGGCTAACCTGCACCGTATCCCCTACCTTAATATCCTGGGTATCATTCAGCCTGAATTCGCGGAGATACTTAAACGGCCCCAACTCTTTGAGGTGTCCCCGTTGCGGAGATTGGAGCCGCTTCGTTGCCCCAAAGCCAAGCTGAACCGCATTATAGCCTTCTTTTACCGCCGTCTTTACCTGTATTACGGCGCACGGCCCCGCCTCGATGGCAGTTACTGTCTCTACTTCGCCATTATCCTGGAATATCTGGGTCATACCCAGCTTCCGTCCGATAATTCCTGATATCATATCTGTCCTTGGTTACCTCTATTTAGTAATATAGTTTATATAATCCACGATATCTAGCCTGAGACATCGTTGTGTCTTCTATATCTTTATATCTACCTCAACCCCTGAGGGCAGGTTTAACCCGGTCAGAGCGTCTATCGTTTTGGAAGTAGTCTCGACAATATCGATAAGACGCTTATGGGTGCGAATTTCAAACTGCTCCTGTGAGTTCTTATCAATAAACGGGGAGCGGATAACACTGAACTTCTGAATATGGGTCGGTAGTGGTATCGGTCCCGAAACGACCGCGCCCGTCCGCTCCACGGCGCTGACAATCTCTTCTGCGGCCTGGTCAACCAGTTTATGGTCAAAACCCCTAAGCTTAATTCGAATCTTCTGTCCAGCCATATTTAGAACTCACCTTATCAATACTTGGGCTACCTGCCCGATACGGATCTTCTTTTTAGACCTACCCCTTACTTAGTTGCTACCTTGCTTGCCACCTGGGCTACCAGTGCTCCCGGTAGCTCCTGATAGCGGTGAAATTCCATAGAGTGTGTGGCTCTGCCCTGCGTTTGCGACCTGAGACTGGTAGCATAGCCAAAGGTCTCGGCTAATGGGATAAAAGTATAGATGGTTGACATATCGCCGTGTGTCTCAATAGACTCGATATGAGCCCTTCTTGAATTGAGGTCACCGATGATATCACCCATAAATTGCTCCGGTGTAACTACTGCCAGCTTCATGATAGGTTCCAGAAGGACAGGTTTGGCTTTATTCATACCGCTCTTGAACGCCATTGAACCCGCCATCTTAAAGGCTAATTCGGATGAGTCAACCTCATGATAGCTACCATCGTAGAGGGAGACTTTAACATCGACTACCGGGTAGCTCGCCAACACGCCGGTTGCCATCGCCTCTCTAATGCCATCCTCTATTGCCGGGATAAAATTCTTGGGTATGGCGGTACCCCTGATACGATTGGTAAACTCGAAACCAGCTCCAGGCTCTGCCGGTTCGAGATCGATACAGACATGACCATACTGACCATGCCCTCCGCTTTGCCGCACGAATCTGCCTTCAGCGCGCACCGCCTGAGTGATAGTCTCTTTATAGGCAACCCGGGGTTGGCCCACCTTGGCGCCTACTTTAAACTCGCTGAGCAACCGGCTGACGATAACATCCAGGTGTAACTCACCCATGCCGGAGAGAACTGTCTGCCCGGTTTCCTTGTCATGAATCACCTTAAGGGTGGGGTCTTCCTCAAGCAACTTTTGCAGAGCCTCTCCCATCCTGTCCTGGTCCACCCTGGTCTTGGGTTCGATAGCTACCGAGAGCACTGGCTCCGGGAAGCGGATAGACTCAAGAAGTACCGGTTGAGAGGGCAGGCACAGGGTATCGCCGGTGAAGGTGTTCTTCAGACCCAGAGTAGCTATGATAGCCCCGGCATCGGCTTCAGTTATCTCTTCACGATGATTGGCGTGCATTAAAAGCAACCGCCCGATGCGCTCCTTGTTAGCCCGAGTGGCGTTATAGACTTGTGCTCCCACCGCTACTTTGCCGGAATATACTCTAAAGTATACCAGCCGACCGACAAATGGGTCGGAAACCACCTTAAAAGCCAGTGCGGTAAAGGGTGCCTCATCACTGGCGGGACGGGCAACTTCAACCCCATCGAGGTCAGTAGCTTTTATCGGCGGCATATCCAGCGGTGATGGCAGATAGGTGATAATAGCGTCCAGCAAGAACTGGACACCTTTGTTCTTCAGCACACTACCACAGAGAATAGGCACCCCTTTATTTGCCAGGGTTACCCTTTTTAAGGCGCCTTTTAGCTCGTCTATCGTAAGAGTACGCCCATCGAGATACGGCAGCAAAATCTGGTCATCCAGCTCTGCCAGTTTTTCAATCAGAGCCTTACGAAACTCCTGGCACTTTGCCTGTTCCGACTCGGGAATAGGCACTTCTACCGGTTCTGCACCGGCAGTGCCATCGAACCGCCAGGCTTTATTCTCCAACAGGTCGATAATGCCCTGATATGTGTCTTCAATACCTAAAGGTAGCTGAATAGGCAGAGGCTTGGCCCGCAGTCTATCTTCAATCATGGATACCGTGCGGTGAAAGTTGGCGCCGATCCGGTCCATCTTATTGATGAAGCAAATCCGGGGTACATGATATTTGTCTGCCTGCCGCCATACTGTCTCTGATTGAGCTTCTACTCCCGCCACAGCGTCAAAAACCACTACACCCCCATCCAGTACTCTCAGACTACGCTCGACCTCAGCCGTAAAATCAACATGTCCCGGGGTATCGATAATGTTGATGCGGTGCTCCTTCCAATAACATGTGGTCGCCGCCGCCGTAATGGTAATACCGCGTGCCCTTTCCTGCTCCATCCAATCCATTACCGCTGTGCCTTCATGCACTTCCCCCACCTTATAGGTACGACCGGTATAATAGAGTATCCTCTCGGTGACCGTCGTCTTACCGGCATCGATGTGAGCGATAAAAGCTATATTGCGTATGTCCTCTAACGGGAAACTCCTGGGCATAATCCTATCCTTTACCCCGGACTTAAGTACCGGGTTTTCTACCAGAGCATTATTATTAATTGTCAAACCCCTTACCATCTATAGTGAGCAAAGGCTCTATTGGCCTCAGCCATGCGATGAACGTCGTCACGCTTTTTAACAGTGACTCCCTGTCCCTTGGCGGCATCACTCAGTTCACCGGCCAGCTTTTCCGCCATCGATTTACCCGGTCGGGCTTTAGCCGAAGCTATCAGCCAGCGTATCGCCAGAGAGAGGCTGCGTGACGGCCGGACCTCTACCGGTACCTGGTAGGAAGCACCGCCAATACGGCGTGATTTTACCTCAAGTTGAGGAGTAGCATTCCTTATTGCTTGTTCCAGCACAGTGATCGGGTCTTTAGACTCCTTTTCGGCAATAGTCACCAAAGCCCCGTAGACAATTTGCTCCGCTCGGCTTTTCTTACCACCCTGCATTATTTTATTGACCAGCCTGGAGACGGTTACATTATGATATGTAGCATCCGGGGGCATTTCTCTCTGAGTTGCACTGCTCCGTCTTGACATTCTATCTCCTCAACACCTCAGGCTGTGGCCTTGGCTCTTTTGGTGCCATACTTGCTACGACCCTGGCGACGATTGGCGACACCGGTAGCATCCAGTGCTCCCCGGATAATATGATAGCGAACACCGGGTAAGTCTTTCACCCTTCCTCCACGAATGAGGACTACGGAATGTTCCTGTAGCTCATGCCCCTCGCCCGGAATATAAGCCGTTACCTCCATACCGTTGCTCAGCCGTACCCTGGCTATCTTGCGCAACGCTGAATTAGGCTTCTTCGGGGTGGTCGTCTTTACCTGGAGACAAACCCCTCGTTTTTGTGGCGAGCTCTTGCCTAGTGAAGTCTTATTTTTCAAGGCGTTATAAACAAAGCGCAATGCCGGCGTCTTGGTTTTCGAGGTAAGCTTCTTACGTCCCTTACGGACGAGCTGGTTCATCGTAGGCATATCATCTCCATCTTAGACACAATTTAAATGGATGAGCTCTGGCTCATCCATTTCACAATAGTAACAGATTGAAGACAAAACTGCAACCTGCTAGCTATTTGCCAAACTGCCAACTGCTGAGTTTAGCACGCCAAGCCTTATCTGTCAACAACCCGTACGTTGCTAGTGAATCAACCACTCAGTAGATGATTGTCATCTCTGCTAAAGAGTTTCATCATCACTCATGTCCAGGAACTCTCCGCAGACATAACGAGAAAGGTGATGAGGATTATTCAGTAATGTAGATGACGATACTAGCTTATTCTGCTTGGAACGACACCGTAATGAGTATATATCTAGTGTGTGCCATCTGTCAACATAACGATATTGGGTTCCGCGGCAGGCTGGTTTATCAGGGTGGAGTTTCCTTGGTTCGCCCCGGCACCACTGACTCAGGAGATTACGCTCTTGAGCTTTCCTCAGGCGTGTGGCTTAGCCAGGCTTTTCTATCCCTTATATCCCGGTCAAAAAGCAGACGATTAATTATCAGCTCTCCACGGGACACCTCATCCGTAACCGAGGTGCGGGGTGCCGTTAGTCTCCGTAACATCGCTATCAATAGGATTACCAGGTAACCCAGTGTCACCGGTAGCCGCTCCTCGATACCAAGAGGCTGGCTCAGAAACCAGCTGAGTAAAGGTAAAGACACTAAGGCGATGAGAGCTCCCAGAGATAGCTGCCGGAATGGCGCGAAAAGATAAGACAAAACTAAAACTATCAGCCCCAGTAGTGGTGAAAATATGAAAATAACGCCCAGACTGGTGAGCATGCCGCGCCCCCCGCTAAAGCGCAGAAAAACCGACCAGTTATGTCCGATAACTGCGGCCAGTCCTACCGCTATCTGCGGGGTAATACTATGCCCAATCAATTGGGCCAGCCACACCATTACCATTCCTTTGCCCAGGTCAAAAAGAGTTACCGGGATAGCCCACTTTTTAGAAACAACGGCTAATACGTTTGAAGCGCCGACATTGCCGCTGCCATACTGTCTGATGTCTATCCCACGTGTCCAGCGGGCAATGAGATAGGCGGTTGGTACTGAACCCAGCAGATAGCTACCCAGTATCAGTAATATAAAACTCACTTACTACCAGTCCTTCTCTATCATGAGCCGGCGAGCTTGAGCCCTCGCTTCTCGGCAAGAGCGACAAGTTGCTCTACTGCTGCTATGGGCACATCGGCGCCACCAATCGGGGTCTCAGTGCTGGTATCCATACCATGGTAGTCAGTGCCGCCAGTTGCGATTAGCCCATGCTTATCGGCTAAACTAACCAGTTTCTTGATTTCTTCAGCCGTATAGCCGGCATAGTAAGCTTCAATGCCGACCAGTCCCCCTGCTTTAAGCTCGACAATCAGTGCCTCCGGGTCGTTGAAAGTTAAGGGGTGTGCCATTACGGGTAAACCATTAGCCTGTAATATTAGCTTGGCGGACTCCAGCGGGGTCATCTTGTCCCGGGCAACATAGGCGGGCCCCCCCCAGCTTAGATACCTGGTAAAAGCCTCCTTAATTGAGGCGATATAACCTTTCTCTAACAGGGCCTGGGCGATATGTGGACGGCCGATAGAGCCGCTACCGGCTATTTCTTTGACCCGCTCCCATTCGATAGACAAACCCAGTGTTCTCAGTTTGTCAATCATCGCCTTAGCCCGCTGCTGGCGGGAATTACGCATCCTGTCGAGATTAGAGAGCAACTCCCGGTTGGTATAATCGATAAAGTAGCCCAGCAGATGCACTTCACCTTGAGGGACATCGGTGCTGATTTCAATGCCGGGTATCACCTTGAGACGGGGGAAGGCTCGGGCGGCTTCCAGAGCCGGAGCAAGACCATCCACGGTATCGTGGTCGGTCAGGGCGATGACAGTTAGCCCTGCCTCGGCTGCCTTGCCCACAATCTCGGCTGGGCTTAAGCGGCCATCGGATGCGGTAGAATGCAGGTGCAGGTCTACCCTGGGGGTGGCTTCCTCACGGTAAATTCGCTCGATGCTTATTGCCCGGCCACTCTGGTCATCAATCCGCACCAGAATGGCATTGAGCATTGTTTTACCTTTGCCCACCGATAAGCGATTGGGTATTATCGTCAAAAAGCGCTGCAACACATCCTCGATATCATCACCGATAACCGAATTTATGGGTCCGGTCATGCCGATATCGGTAACATAGGCTGTGCCCTGAGGTAACAACTGGGCATCGATGGTGCCCACATGAGTATGGGTGCCGAGCACCGCGCTGACCCGACCATCCAGGTAGCGGCCCATAGCCATTTTCTCCGATGTTGCCTCAGCGTGGAAATCAACAATGATAACCGGTGGCTTGTTTTTGATGTCTACCAGTAATTGGTCCATCGCCCGAAACGGGCAATCGAAGTTACTCATAAAGGTGCGGCCAATCAGATTAACCACCAGGACCTGCCCTTTAACCAGGTAGCCTCTCCCCGGCACACCAGGGGGATAATTTAATGGGCGCAAAATAGGCATATCACTATCCAGGCAGGGGATAATCTCTTTCTGTGCCCAGATATGATTACCTGAAGTGAGGACATCGACGCCTGCTGCCAGCAGTTCTTGAGCCGTGGCTGGCGTTACACCTAAACCGCCGGCGATATTTTCCACATTAGCGACCACCATGTCCAGCCCGTATTGCTTTCTTAGACCGGGCAGTAGCGCCTTAACCGCTTGCCTGCCGGGCTGGCCTATTATGTCGCCAATGGCTAATATTAACATCGGCCCTGCCTACTTAGCATAGTCTGTAGCGCGGGTTTCCCGGAGCACAGTAACCTTTATTTGCCCGGGGTACTGCAGTCCTTCTTCTATCTTCTTCACGATATCTCTGGCCAGCCTCATCGCTCCCAGGTCATCGATTTCCTCCGGCTTAACTAAAATACGGATTTCACGACCGGCTTGAATCGCAAAGGATTTCTCCACTCCCTTGAAGCTATTAGCGATGTCTTCCAGTGCCCCCAGTCGCTTCAGGTAGCTATCCAGGGACTCCCGCCGGGCGCCGGGTCGGGCGCTGCTGATAGCATCCGCCGCTGAGACGATATAGCCCCAAACACTGGTGGTAGGGGTCTCAAAGTGGTGCTCGGCAGCACCCAGTACTGCCTCAGGAGATTTATCCCATTGCTTGATGAGGTCAGCTCCGATAGCTGCATGTGTGCCCTCTACTTCGCGGTCTACTGCCTTACCGATGTCATGCAGTAAGCCGGCTTTCTTAGCGATTGTAACATTGATGGCCAACTCGGCGGCCAGCATGCCGGCGAGATAAGCGACTTCAATGCTATGGGCTAAAACATTCTGTCCATAGCTGGTGCGGTACTTAAGACGACCCAGCAATTTGATTAGCTCAGGCCGCAGTCCGTGCACCCCTACCTGGTAGGCTGCCTGCTCACCGGCAGTAATCATCGTGGCATCCACTTCTTCCTTGACCTTGGCGACCACTTCTTCGATACGAGCCGGATGGATACGGCCATCGGCGATAAGCTTGGTTAAAGTCAAGCGGGCGACTTCCCGTCGTACAGGGTCAAAACTCGACAGGGTTACTGCCTCAGGAGTATCGTCGATAATCAGGTCGACACCGGTGGCTTGCTCCAGAGCCCTGATATTACGGCCCTCTCGCCCGATAAGGCGTCCCTTCATTTCATCACTGGGGATAGGCACACTGGTCACGGATATCTCCGAGACCACCTCAGAGGCGGAGCGCTGGATAGTCTGAGACAAAATCTCCCTGGCTCTCTTATCCCCTTCCTCTTTTAACTTATTTTCCCATTCCCTCAGGCGTCTGCTGCCCTCCCCTTGTATCTCAGTCTCCAGGCTCTCCAGCAGAGTCTGCTTGGCTTCAGCAGTAGACATACCCGCCACTATTTCCAGCTGCTTTAATTGCTTGTCTCTAATCTCTGTAAGTTCAGAGCGCAGGGAGTCTATTCCCTTTTCCTTATTGGTCAGATTGCGTTCCCGTTGTTCTACCCCTTCTGACTTACGCTCTACGGTCTCTGTCTTGCTCGCCAGGCGGCTCTCCTGACGCTGCAGTTCGGCGCGCCGTTCCCGATGCTCGGCTTCGGCCGTTACCTTGGCTTTATCCGCCTCCCCCTTCGCCTCACGGAGGACTTCCTTGGCCTCGAGTCGGGCTTCAGCCAGTGTTCGGGACGCCTTTCTCTGGGCGAGGCGCTGCTGATGATTAATCACCATGCGCCGGAAGAAGAAGACAATGGCACCGCCGCCAATGATACCGATGATAAAGATAGATATTACGAGGAGGATAAACACTGGGATTTCTATCTGCATTTTTTCACATCCTTTCCCGATGGGATTTTATATGATTTTAAATACATGCTAACCCTTTACCTAAAAGAGTCTTCGACCTTTATCTCTTCAGGATGAACCATCTCCCCTGACTAAATAACCTTCATTTTCCGGATTGAAGTCGTTGCTCCCCTGTTCCTGCCACAGCCGGGCTACGGTATGATTTATTACTTCGTAGCTAAATCCGTGCCGCTTGAGATATTCACTAAGCCGGCGACGAAAGCCCTGATAGTTAGATTGAGTTAAGCTGCGGGTCTTGCTCAAGGCTGCCCGATAGGCACTATCGTCATCGTCAATAGCCTCAACCACCTGGTCGATGATGTCGCTGGCGACTCCCTTCTGCCTCAGCTCCAGCCGGGTAAGCCACCGGCTGCGCGGACTAAAGGATTCCCGGTTATCCTTCCAGAATTGAGCGAAAGCCGTATCATCCAATAACCCCCGCTCTTTGAGCCTGGTTATTACCGCCTCTTGCAGAGCACCATCCACACCCGGCTGACTCAGTTTCTTTCTTAGCTCGGATTCACTACGGGGACGGTAGCTAAGATACTGGATAGCCCTGTTAAAGTGGCGCTGAAAATGGTCAGAACTGGTTAGTGCCTCAATCTGCTCGGTGGAAAGCGATTGCTCAACCCGCAGTCCTTCTTTGGCAACCACTTCCGCTGCCAGACTGAAAACGAATTTGCCGTCTAGGAATATATTTAGCCGCTTTCCCCGTCCCTTCCCGGCACGGAGGGCGGTTATCTTACTAATCAATCTACTCTATCCCTCTTTAAGCACATAAAGCTGAGGTTATCAGCCTCAGCTTTATCTACACCTACTATTAAGCTATCAGGTTAGGAATTCCCTAATCACTAGCCATAAGATTGGTGGCTGCTGAGGCTCTGATCTTTTGCCTGATCTCCTGGGCAAGCTCATGGTTCTGCGACAGGTACTGCTTGGCATTCTCCCTGCCTTGCCCCAGACGAATATCACCATAGGAGAAAAAGGCGCCAGATTTACTGACTATCCCCAGCTCGGTACTAAGGTCAAGAAGGTCACCCTCCCAGCTTATCCCGTGGTCAAACATGATGTCAAACTCGGCAGTTCTGAAGGGAGGGGCAACCTTATTCTTCACTACTCTGGCCTTGACACGACTACCGGTCGCCACAGTGCCCTGCTTGATAGTATCGGCACGCCTCAGGTCTATCCTGACCGAGCTATAGAACTTTAGAGCTCTACCACCCGGCGTCACCTCCGGATTACCAAAGACGATGCCCACCTTTTCTCTGAGCTGGTTGATGAAGACCACCGCGGTGCCGGTTTTGCCGATAGCCCCCGCCAGCTTTCTCAAGGCTTGCGACATGAGACGGGCCTGTAAGGCGACATGCGTGTCCCCCATTTCCCCCTCGATTTCAGCCTGGGGTACCAGGGCGGCAACACTATCAACGATGATGACATCGATACAGCCCCTGACCAGCGCCTCGGTAATTTCCAGAGCCTGCTCTCCGGTATCTGGCTGGGAGATGAACATATCATCCACATTGACCCCGCAACGGCGGGCATAGTCAGGATCCAGGGCATGCTCGACATCGATATAGGCGGCGGTGCCTCCCTGCTTCTGGGCTTCAGCGATTATGTGCTGACCCAGGGTTGTCTTCCCCGATGACTCGGGACCAAATATTTCCGTAATCCGCCCCCGGGGAATACCACCTATGCCTAAAGCCAGGTCTAATGACAGTGAGCCGGTGGAGATAGCCCCCACTGGTGACATGACGGCCGACTCTCCCAGCTTCATGATTGAGCCTTTGCCAAATTGTTTTTCAATCCTGGCAATGGCTAGCTCTAGTGCCTTCTCTTTCTCCGTGGTCATATTTACCTTAGTCTATGATAACACAGCAAACCAGCTAAGGCAAGAAGAGCAATCTCCTCTTCATTTCTTTGCATTAAGTAGCTTAAAAAAGTAGTATATTAGTTAGTGGGCGTTGCTCTCTCACCTATAATTTTTCGCTCTGCAGCGTGCAAGGATACACAAGGAGAGTTAGAGAGAGGCTTTGCCTCTCTCTAATTATTCATCCCCCTCCCTTATTAAGGGAGGGGGATACAGGGGGTGGGTTTACAGATGAATATTGAGGTGGCTAGGCAGGGAAAGACCTGAAGTGCCGACAGCAGAACTTATCCTGAAAAACGCCAATATCATCACACTAGACCCCGGGCAGCCCCGTGCTGGACTGGTGGCAGTTCAGGACGACAAAATTGTCCTGGTCACCGCCAGCGACCGCCTGGAGTCACTCAGGGGCGCCGGCACGAAGGTTATTGACTGCCAGGGTAAAACGGTCGTGCCCGGTTTTAATGATGCCCATTGCCATATTTTTTCCTTCCTCAGAAAGCTGCTCAGCATTGACCTGAGCCCGTCATCGGTTAGCTCTATTAGCGACATTAAGGCTGTTATCAGTGGCAAGGCTCAGCAGACTCCTCACGACCAATGGCTTATCGGTACTGACTATAACGATTTTTACCTTGCTGAAAAACGTCACCCAACTCGCTGGGAAATCGATGAGGTCGCCCCGTACCATCCGGTAGTCCTGTCTCACCGCTCCCTGCACGCCTGCGTGCTCAACAGTCGGGCGCTCTCCCTGGCGGGCATTAACCGGGAAACACCCGAACCGCCGGGCGGACTCATCGACCGTGACCCCGAAAGTGGAGAACCCACCGGTATTCTCTTTGAGATGGTGGGCTATATCCGGGAAAAAGTGATGCCGTCTCTCTCCGCCGCGGAATTAACCAGTGGCATAACCCTGGCTAATCGACATTACCTGTCGCAGGGTATTACCTCTCTTCAGGATGCCACATTTGTCAATGACTTTAATCGGTGGCAGAAATTCCACCGTTTTAAGGATACGGATAAACTAAAGAGTCGGCTCTATATGATGACTGGTATCGAAGCTTTAAGCCAGTTTCAGGAGGCAGGTTTGGCTTTCGGTTCCGGTGATAGCCGGTTGCGCCTGGGTGGGGTGAAGATGATACTGAGTGAGGCCAGCGGACGGCTCTACCCTCCCCAGCCGCAGTTAAACGAGCAGGTATCGAGGGTTCACCGGGCAGGTTTTCAGCTTGCATTCCACGCTGTTCAGCCCAGCACGGTGGAAGCTGCCATCGTGGCTCTGGAGTCTGCCCAGAGCCAGTTGCCTCAAGCGGGACGGCGCCACCGTATCGAGCACTGCTCTGAGTGCCCTCCCCACCTGCTGGAGCGACTAACTCAGCTTCAGGCGATGGTGGTTACTCAGCCCCCCTTTCTCTATTATAGCGGCGAAAGATATTTAGCCCGGGTGCCTGCCGACCGGCAACCGTGGCTCTACAGGTTCAAGTCTTTCCTGGATAGCGGGCTGACGGTGGCGGCTAGCTCGGATTCGCCGTTAGTCCCGGATAACCCGTTAGTCGGTATCTGTGCTGCCATCACCCGGCAGGCTGCCTCAGGGCAATATGTGCGGCCTGAGGAGGTTATTTCCGCCGGTCAAGCGCTGGCAATGTATACCCTGAATGCTGCCTGTGCCTCTTTTGAGGAGGGCATCAAAGGCTCGATTACCGGGGGTAAGCTGGCGGATATGGTGCTGTTGAGTGATGACCCTACCCAAGTGCCCCCGGAGCAGATAAAAGATATCAAGGTTGAGATGACCATTATTGGTGGTAAGGTGGTCTGGGAGGCTTGACCTGGTAGCGGAAAATGGTTAAACTATTCTAGGAGAAAAGAAAATGCCAGTATATGAATATCAGTGCCCTGAATGTAAGCATAAGTTTGATTTGAAGCGCCCGATGGAGCAGGCTCACGAGGACGCTCCGTGTCCCCGTTGCCAGAGCCAGGCAAAGCGGGTGTTTTCTACCTTTGGCTCCTTCGCCAAGGATATGAGTGAGCTACCTTCTTCCTGGCGGAAGACCTGATAAGAATTAAACTACCGGTAAGGGGAAAAGAAGATGCCGATATACGAGTATGTTTGTCCTGAATGTGAAGTGAAGTTTGAGTTGAAGCGCCCGATGAGCCAGTCCAGTGATGGAGCTTCCTGTCCTCGCTGCCGGCGAAGCGCTGCCAGGGTATTATCCACCTTTGCCTGTTGCTCCACAGATGAGAGCGGGCAGTCCTCCTCTATCGGGGGCAGTTCCTGCGCCAACTGTGGCGCCAGTAGCTGCGAGACATGCGCCGGGTGAGGTGATAATTTAGTCATCGAGTCCTGAATCTTTACGGGGGAGTCCCTCAATCAGAAGGGGAGCCAGCCCCAACAGCTTCACCGGTACCTGCAAGAACGGTGTGCTCATCTTGGAACCGGCTCCCTCTATCTCCTCAGTAAACTACAGACAACCTTTCATTGGCAAAATCAGTCCTGACGCTTGTTAGCCGGGCAGGGTTTCTATCCCGGATGGGTTATGTCCCTCTTCTCCCGGACATAAACTGCCGGGGACCGGCGGTGGCATCGATGGTTACCCCGGGCTTAGGCGGATACCAGTAGAAAAGGTCCTGTCCCAGGGCGGTGAGCTCGGCAACCGACATGTTACGCCCCCGGTAAATCATCTCTTTGTGTGCCATTACTGAAGGTAGCCCCAGTGTGCAGGCGTGCTCAGCCCATTCCATAGCTTCATCCATGGCTTTATCCTTAGGTACTACTTTGTTGACGAAGCCAATCTCATAGGCTCTCTGTGCTGAGATACGGCGACCCCACATCAGCATTTCGCAGACAGCACCGATAGTTGACATGTATTCCAGACGTGCCGCAAAGCCAGCCGGCAGATTCCAGGTGACCTCAGGGAGGCCGAACTGGGCGTGCTCGGAGGCAATCCTGATATCGCACGCCTGTGCCAACGACCAACCTCCGGCCAGGCAATAGCCATTGATAGCCGCTATGGTTGGTTTCCAGGTCCTAACATCAGGGTGAGGCTGACGTCGTACCTGCCGTTTAATACTGCCGCGGGTACCGCCCCGCACATCGCCCTCGACATCCTCCTTCATATCATGCCCGGAGCTGAAAGCAACATCGCCGGCTCCGGTAAAGATGGCGACCCACAGGTTGTCATCCTCGTTGAACCTCTCCCACTCCTCGGCCATGCGGTCGCCAAGCTCGCCGCTGATAGCATTGCGCCTCTCTTCCCGGTTATTGGTCATGATAAAGATGTGTCCCTTGGTCTCCGTGAGCAGTACATCCCTTCCTGTTATCATGGTTACCCCTCCTACAAATTATTGCTCATATTTTCCTACGTTCCCACCCCATTGTCAAACGCAGCAACAGGGCTAAACCTTACTTGGATGGTTGTAGCGGTCTCGATTAAAAATTAGGTGTCCTACAGCTGCCCCTCCCAGAATTATGGCTCCCAGGGCTGTAGCCATGGTACAGAATAAGAAGGTATCATACCAGAAACCCTGGGGGAAGAGCATAATTAAATAGTCTGCGGTCGGGTCAAGCTGCCAGAAATCATTAGCGAAGCTGATGAGGTGAAACTGTGTAAACATTTGGTTAAAACCGAGTAGCGTGCCTAACCCCAGAGCTACCATCAGTGCCAGGGTGAGTCCGCTGCCCTTAACTACCACCCATGCCAGTCGCCGCAAGTCTTTCCTCAAGAAGAAGTAAGCCGCCACATAGCCCAAAACATAAATCAGTGTTGCCAGTAAAACCCGGTAATCCAGCCAGAATAGCACCTTGACATCCTTGAGATGGACGGCCTCCCGCTGATTAAATAAAACAAACGGCTTGCCGTCTTTCACCACAGTAAGGTTTATGTATTCTTCGCCAGAGTCGAAGTAGCGAATCAGGCCGCTGGCGGCCTTATCCAGTTCCGCTTCAGCCAGTCCTGTAGTCCGGCTGATTTCATACTTCTCAAAGCCATATTGATAGAGCCAGAGGCTATTAATTGCCAAGCCGATGCTGGCTGTCAGCAACAGGAGGGGCAGGCAGATTATAAATAGCCATTGAGCGATAGCACTTAGAATTTTCAATTTTACCCTTGTCAGGATTTTACACTGTCGGGGTGAAAAAGCATAGTGTTGTATCAACCTCACCCCCTTTTAAATTGTCTTTAGTCGGCTTGAGTCTTTTGACAAAGGATATGTAACAAATGATAATTGAGTACAGAGGGATGATATTGAATTATCGAAATTTGGTACGGCAATATCTAATTGGGCAGTCTATTGCTTATATGGTTGCGGGTATTTTCCTTACTACATCTCCCCACTTAATTCAAACTATTCTCCTTCGCTATTTAGGACATCTATTTATAGCTGCCTCCTCGATAATATTAGTCTCCGTAATATGTTATCAACTTGCTCGTCGGATAGCTGTTTTGGATACAATGTTTTCCAGTGCTCTAACTCTTATCACTATTGTGGCCCTTCTACTTGGCATATTAGACGAAATAATTAAAAATGCAAACGCAGCACTCAAATCTCAGGGTCTAGGTGAATCTTCATCGTTTGGTATTTTGTTAATCATATTGCTCTGGCTAATTATTTACATGCTGTTACCTCTGGTTAATAGAAGGTGGAAATTAAACTTTCTGAGTGTGCCTGGAATATTGTTGTTGTTTTTTATTCTGTTCACATCTATTGGTCTCATTTTCATCTGGAAAAATTTATTCGTAATAACTTATTCTTACATTTTCGTGACAGTTGGTCTTGTTTTATTCTGCGTCGCGCTTATATTGGTTGAAAGAAGACGCATGCGTAGTCACACGTGGAGGTCACGCTTATTAAGCATAGAAAGGATACTCTTCTTACTCGTGATTCTTTTTGTTCTTGCTGGCTTTATTTCTATGTTGACGGGGGCATTCGATTCTAGATATTTCCTCGGGCCTAGTATTTCGCTATCTTGTTTTCTGTTAGCACTCGGCCCTCGATTTCATTTTATTAAGTTGTATAAGAATTGGTGATTGCCATCACTAATACCAATGAGTAAACTTCACTAACATGGGGATGGATTACCATAAAAATCCAACTCCAAAATAATACCCCAGCAACTCCCCCTGTGTTATAATTAGCCAGTAATTTCTATCGTGAGGTCTACATGTTCACTCACCTTCATGTCCACACTGAGTATAGCCTGCTCGATGGCATGTGCCGTATCCCGCAACTGGTGGCACGAGCCAAAGAGTTGGGTATGGATAGCCTCGCCATCACCGACCACGGCAGCATGTATGGTGTTATTCAGTTCTACCTGGCAGCCAAATCGGCGGGCATAAAACCCATCATCGGCAGCGAGGTCTACATCGCTCCGGATAGTCGTCTCAATCGTGGGGCTGGCGAAAAAAGAGCCTCCCACCTGGTGCTGCTGGCTAAAAACCATACCGGCTACCGCAATTTACTACAGCTCACCACTAAGGCTCACCTGGAAGGCTTTTACTACAAGCCCCGGCTGGATAAAGAGTTGCTGCAGCAGTATCATCAGGGGCTGGTTGCCCTCTCGTCCTGTATCGCCGGTGAGGTGCCCCAGCTAATTCTGGCAGGGCGGCTGGATGAAGCCAAACAGGCGGCTCTGTGGTACAAGCAAACCTTTGGTGATTTCTACCTGGAGATACAGAGACACCCCATGCCGGAGCTAGTGCTGATAAACAAGGGTCTTATGGCGATAAGTAGTGAACTGGATATTCCGCTGGTGGCGACTAACGATGTGCACTACCTTAAGCAGGAAGATGCCCCGTTCCATGACCTGCTGTTATGTATCGGTACCAACTCTTCCGTCCACGATGAGAAGAGAGTGAAGCTGGCCGGCGACTTTTTCTATCTCAAGACTCCGCAGGAGATGGCCGAGCTTTATCGCGATATTCCCCAGGCTCTCGAGAACACCGAACGTATCGCCGAGATGTGTAATTTAAAACTTGAGTTCGGGCGCCTTCACCTGCCCCAGATTGAAATACCGGAAGGAAAAACGCCCGACCAGTTCCTCTCCGACCTCTGTTATCAGGGATTAGCACAGTACTATCCCAACCCGTCCCAGGCAATTAAAGACCGCCTCGAAGCTGAACTGGCCGTCGTCAGGGAGACTCAGTTTGCTAACTACATTCTGGTCGTCTGGGATATCATTTCCTTCACTCGGCAGTCCAACATCCTTTTCGGGGTCAGGGGCAGCGCCGCCTCCAGCATCATCCTGCACTGCCTGGGTATTACCGAGATTGACCCCATGGAACACGAACTGGTCTTTGAACGTTTCCTTAACCGGGAACGTATAGAAATGCCTGATATAGATTTAGATTTTCAGGATGACCGCCGTGACGAGGTTATTGCCTATGTTACCCACCGCTACGGCTCTGATCATGTCGCCCAGATTATCACCTTCGGTACCCTGGGTGCCCGGGCTGCCCTCAGGGATGTGGGGCGGGCTTTGGGGATGGCATACGGCGATGTCGACCGGGTAGCCAAGCTGGTGCCGGCAGCTCCCGGGATGACCCTGAACCGGGCTATGGAAGAAAACGGCGAACTAAAAATTATCTACAATGATGATGCCTCCATTCGTAAGCTGGTGGATTCAGCCAGGCGGGTGGAGGGGATTTCCCGCCACGCCAGCACCCATGCCGCCGGTGTGGTCATCTCGCAAGAGCCGCTGACCAGATATGTACCCCTCCAACAAGCCAGCAAAGGCGAAGATAACGCCATCGTGATGACCCAGTTCAGCATGGATGATATTGCCCAGATTGGCTTGTTGAAGATGGACTTTCTCGGACTGGCTAACCTCACTATCCTGGGCAGAGCGATAGATATTATTAAGCAAAATCAGGGTATTGATATCGACCTTCACCATCTCCCGATGGATGACAGAAAAACCTTTGAGTTGCTCGCCTCGGGAGAAACCACCGGCGTCTTCCAGTTGGAAGGCACGGGTATGCGCCGCTACATCAAGGAGCTTAAACCGACCGTCTTCAGCGATATTGCCGCTATGGTCGCCCTTTACCGCCCCGGACCTATGGAGCACATTCCCACCTTTATCAAAGCCAAGCACGGCGAGGTGCCTATCAGTTATCCCGACCCCGCCCTGAAGAGCATTCTTGAGCCGACCTACGGGGTTATTGTCTATCAGGAGCAGGTGCTCTTCATTTCCCAGACCATCGCCGGTTTCAGCCTGGGGCAGGCTGATATCCTGCGCAAGGCGATGGGCAAAAAAATAGCCGAGGTGATGAAGAAAGAAAAAGGTCATTTTCTTGCCGGCGCCAAGCACAAAGGTTTTTCCGCTCAGCGTGCTGAAGAAATATTCGCTCTCATCGAGCCGTTCTCCGGCTATGCCTTCAATAAGGCTCATGCCGTCAGCTACGCTCTGATTGCCTATCAGACCGCCTATCTCAAGGCAAACTACCCGGCTGAATATATCACCGCATTTTTGATTGCTCATGCCGGCCAGCCGGAGAAGGTGTCCAGCGCTGTTGCCGAATGCCGCCGCCTGGGCATCTCGATAATGCCGCCCGATGTTCAGTATAGCCGGGAAAATTTTGCTATCGAGCGGAGCAACGGCCAGTCTCCGGCAATCCGTTTTGGACTGGCTGCCATCAAGAATGTCGGTCCCGGAGCCATCGAGCCGATTATCAATGAGCGCAACAAGTCAGGCAAGTTCAAATCTATTGAAGACCTTTGCCGCCGCTGTGACCTGAGCGGGGTTAACAAGCGGGTGATGGAGAGTTTGCTCAAGGCTGGAGCTATGGACTCTTTGGGCAACCGTGGCACTCTGCTGGGTAACATTAATAGTATCCTGTCCCTGGGGCAGCGGGAACAGCGTTTGCGGGAAACGGGACAATCCACCATGTTCGACCTCTTCGGGCAGACTACGGCCGTGCCCATGCCTACTCTGGAGATGGAGCCAGCCGAAGTCTCCGACAAGGAGAAAGCTACCTGGGAGAAGGAACTGATGGGAGTGAGTTTTTCAAAGCAGCCGTTTAGTCCCGTCGCCGGTTCAGACACCATACTCTGCGGCAAAATCGAACCTGAGATGGAGGGCCAGAGTGTTACCATTGCCGGTGAGGTGGCTATCGCCGTCTCATCGTTCACCAAGGCGCACAAGCCCTTTGTCAGCGCTACCCTGGAAGATATCAGTGGCCAGGTGGAAGTGGTTGCCTGGTCGAATGTCTACGAAAGAACCAGGGAATTGTGGCAGGAGGGGAACATCTTACTGGTCAGGGGTAAGGTGAGAGTGCGGAATGACAAAGCCCAGCTGAACTGTGATGATGTAGAGCTATACCAGCCGGGAGCCGCTCCGGTAACACCCCCGACGCCTCCACCCGGTGAGGAGTTGAAGGTGGCTGAGAAAACAGTAACCCCGGCAGCTCCCACCGCAAGCCGGCGACTGATAATCAGTATCACCCAAACCAGCGATCAGGATAGTGATGTTGCCTGCTTGTACAGTGTGGTTAATACTCTCAAAGAGTTCCCCGGAGAGGATGAGGTCAGTCTCTCTCTCCGCAGCCAGGAAGAGGTGGTCAACCTCAAGCTTACCAGCATAACCACCGGTTACTGCCCCGACCTTCACCGGCGGCTGGCAGAACTGGTGGGGGAAGAGGGAGTGAGAGTGGAGAGGACGGGGTAGAGATAATATAGTAAAGGGGTGATGAGGTAACGGGATGGTTTAATTGCAGGGTTTCAACGTAATGTTTAGGTTGTACAGCACGTCTAATTCCAATATTGTTTTTCCTAGTCCTTTACTCAATCGGGCTACACCTTCTTTTTCGGTAATGAAAACAAACCGTTCCAGTTTCTTGTCATGATTTTGGTTATATACCAGGACTTTGAAGATGTCCTTGTATAACTCGTGGCCTGCGTTCTTTCCTGATACCTTCATCTCGTATGCTGTGTATGTTGAGAAGTCGATGACATCTATCTTTTCGTTCAGTCCCTCTTTGATACGTACCTCACATTTTACGTCATTGGAAGCCACGCTTTTTTGCCAGGCTATCGTGACGGCAGTTGCTTGTTTGTCGCCTTCACTCTCATCTGTTGTAGAACGCCAGAATCGTTGATGTGCAATTATGGCAGCCTCGATAATTTTATCGGGATTCATATTTTATGTCCTTTCATTATCTATATAATAAATCAAACACGCGTGTTCTTGCTACTTCCCCTTTGCCAAAGGGGGACTGAGGGGATTTCATAAGTGTTATTCCCGCGCAGGCGGGAATCTACTAGAGCCACCCCACCTGGATCCCGATTTTCATCGGGATGACAGTTCCGTGGTAGCCCAAGTCTAGCAACCTTTCCCCCTTAGTGCTAAAATGTGTCAAAAGGAAAAATTCAATGACATCTTCTGGTAACGAATCCTTCGGCAACGCTCCCCTCGACTCCGCTCGGGATAAACAGGACGAGTCAGCCGGACACCGCAAAAGGCTGCGGGAAAAGTTCCTCAAGTCGGGACTGGCAGGCTTCCATGACTATGAAATTGTTGAGTTACTCCTCAGTCTGGGCACGCCCCGTAAGGACTGTAAACCCCAGGCAAAGGAAGCTCTCAAGAGGTTCAAAACCCTGAGGGGAGTTTTGGAAGCTCCCACCGAGGAGCTACAGCAAATCGACGGCATCGGTGCTCACAGCGCCTTCGGCATCAAGCTGGTGCAGGAAGTCGCCCGGGAATTCCTCAAAGAAAAAATCATCGACAAGCCGGTCTATAAATCCGCCCAGGAGATTTTCGATTACCTCTACCACTCGATGCGCGACCTCAGGAAAGAGGTCTTCAAGGCTATTTTTTTGAATAGTCAAAACCAGATTCTGGAAACCGAAGACCTCTTTGAGGGGACAATTAATAGCAGTGCCATCTCTCCACGTGAGGTTGTGGAAAGTGCTCTTAAAAATAATGCGGCCGCCCTGATTTTTGTCCATAATCACCCCTCAGGTAATCCCGAGCCCAGCCCGAGCGATAAGGAATTAACCCGGGACCTGGTCTATGCCGGTAGCATCATGCGGATAAAGGTACTGGACCATATCGTTATCGGCGATAATAGATACTTCAGCTTTGCCAGCGAAGGACTGATTGAGCAGTATGCACTGGATTTTTTAAACCTGAAAATGAGAGGGGTCTCCGAGGCAAAAAAGAGAATCTATAAAGCGCGCCTATTTGGTGAGATTAGCTGACGCTTCCATCCTGAGCAATCGCTGTTTCATTTCCAGACCCCCGCTGAAGCCGCCGAGTTTGCCATCGTTGGCGACTACCCGGTGACAGGGGATGATTATTGGCAGGGGGTTGCTGCCCAGAGCCTGCCCCACCGCCCGCGCCGCCCCCGGTTTCCCAATCTGATTAGCCACCCAGAGGTAACTCCTGGTTTCGCCATAAGGTATGAGCCTAGTTGTCTCCCATACCCGGCGTTGAAAAGGGGTGGCTGCCGCCAGGTCAAGCTTATCGGCAAAGGTCGCCTGATGACCGCTGAAATAAACCTTGAGGCGTGCCGTTAAGTCAGCCAGGAGATGGGGAGACCGGTTAGCCTGGTTTACCTTATTGCCCAATTGCCGGCACGCTTCTTGAGCCGAGTGCTGAGGTAGAGTAATGCCCAGTAACCCCCTGTCTGAAGCCAGTATGCCTACCCAGCCCATCGTAGTATTAACGGTAACATATATCAGTTCGTTGGTCATTAGTATGCCGACCGGGGATTAAAGTCTTTATTGCTGACTACATGGGCTTCGGTAATTATTTTTCTTGATAAGGCAGTAGAGTTACTTTGCTTCCGGCGAAGACGACTATTACATTATCACCGGGGAGAGCGCGGATATCGCTGACCAACCGGTCGGCTTCCTCATCGGACATGACGGGTATGTCCCCGGCGGTCTGACCGAGATAGTGTAGCCGGCGTACACGAGAGCCGAGCTTCTTCTCAATCAGGGAAACCAGGTCTTGCGCCGGCTCACCGGCCAGTATGGTAACCGTCTTGCTTAGCTGTAATTGCTCTGCCCCAAGATGCTGGTCCTGCCGCAGCACCTGCCAGTGATACAATAATACTGGAATTGCTACAATAATAGTCTGCAGGCTCCATTTAGCTCCTTGAAAGACTTCGGCTCCGGATTTACTTTGAAGCAGTCCATTAAGTAGCTGGTAGACGATGTTTACCAGGTCGGCTGCCAGGGTTATGATGGCTGCCCCCACGAAGACATACAGGAAAATACGCCGCGACCGGGCTACCCGCTCCGTCACCCCGCTTTCAGTTACTATCCGCAGCACTCCATTCCAGTAGTATAACCAGATGGGTAAAGCTACCAGTAGCAGTGCCAGGCACAGGCTTAGTTGCTGGCGCCACCATCCAGGTGATACTGTTACTGTCCCTCGGCTAACTGCGTTTGTTAGCAGCTCGAAGAGAAGTCCAAACAATATAATCAGGCCGGTAATCAGGGTGCCCAGTCCAATAAAAGACATCAGATAGAAGTGAATCCGCCGGGCGGAAAGCTGCTGCTCCGATGATTGGGCGGCTTCTTCTTGGGCTGCCTGCTTGTGATAGCCCCAGATGGCAGCCGCCACCAGCATGGTAGGGATTGTCCAGCCAAGGAACTGGAAATGCACAGCGGGGGTAGTCTCCAGACTACCAAGGAAGAACCGGATGATGCCGAACAAAGAAGTGGTCAATGCAACTAATCCCGCAATAGCCCCGCCAGGTATGGCCAGAAGATATAGGTAGACCTGGCGGAGAGTAGAATCGTAATCAGCCCGGGCCATTCGGAACCAGTGAAATGCCCAGGCAGCCCCGCCGGCTAATATCCAGCCCAGACTGCGGCTAATTCCGCCGCTCAAAAAACCACTACCCGTTATTGCCTCCCCCCAGATAGGTAAGCCCAGGATGGACTGGTTAATCAATAGCACCAGCCAGATGGTTAGTGATACCAAGCCCCAGACCGAGAGTAAATAAACGTACCAGCGTCTCAAGGTCTTGGCTGCGGCTGAAGGCTGCCCTTCCTTTTCACCTGTCCGCCAATAGTAGTACCAGATACTGCCGGTAACGATTAAGGTAGCCAGTCCTGACGCTGAGAATTGCTCCCGCGGTAACCCGGCCACCAGCCAGTTGAGCAGTCCCGCCGCCATATTGAGGCTGGTTAAAGCGGTTACTGCTAAAATGATGCTGATGAACAGTTTCCGTATCGCTGAACCTACCTCAACCGGACTACCGGAGACCTGTTTCTGGATGGCTCGCCAGAACAGGAACCAGAGTGCCCCGCCTATCACCAGCATCGCCAGCCCCAGGCTTAGCTGCTGCTGGTTAAAACCGGGTGCTTCAATCTGGACCAGGGTAGTCCCTTTGATTAAGTCGAAAACGAGACTTAGCAGAATCCGTGCGCCGGCAGCGAAGATGCCCAGGGTGATGATGGATACGGTATAGAGATAGACCCGCTTGATAGTGCTCATTTAATCCTCCCCAAATGGTCTAATAAAGCCACCATAGGTTAAGCGGGGAAGTAATCTTCCAAGAGGTTGCTGTCTTTGTGAGAAAGAAGGTAACCTGGTAAGTATTGACCGAATTTTCAAAAGGGCCACTGGGTCTAAAGACAGAAACGGCAATATCGACTGTAGCTTCGTTACCCCGTACGCTTGATTTCCCCAGTGTGGCTTTCCAGCCAGGGCCTTCGCCAGTCCCATATATCTGGTTTTGCCGTAAATCATAAGGCGTCTTGTCATCGGGTGCTATAGGAGCCAGATAGCTCTCGGCTGTCAGGTAGTCCTTATCCCTGATAGCCAGGATAAAACGCTGCACTGTTCCCTCGGGGGTATCTTCAGGTAGTAGCGGCTTATCGGCTGGTGCCCCTGTAGTTAGAACCAGCACGATAGTAACTATCGCCAGCACCACGATAGCCAGTCCGAAACCGAATAGCCAGCGGCGGGACGACCTTACCAAATTATAACTCCTACCTCGATAGATTAAACCACAATGGCTCTAAAACAGGAAGGGGAAGCCAGCGCCAGATATAAGAATAGATTTTTGCGCATTAATGGTATTATACTATATGTTAGGTAAAAAGATAAATCCATTACGTTGCTTGCTCAGCAATCTCTGTGTAGCTTAAAACATTAAGGAGCGTAGAAAGATGACAATCATAGTAAAAGACGATGATATTCAAATCGAGCGGTTGGAGCTAGGCCCATGGCCAACGAATGCCTTTATAGTAACCTCTCTGAAAACACAGGATAGCCTGCTGGTCGATGCACCGGCGGAGGCGCGCACAATCATCGAGCGGTTACAGGGCACTAATCTCCGATATATATTACTGACTCACAACCATTCAGACCACGTGGGTGTCCTGTCCGAATTGCGCTCTAAGCTGAGGGTTCCTCTGGCAGCACACGTTCTTGAGGCGGGTAAAATGCCACACCCGCCGGAAAGGCTGCTCGATAATGGTGATACGATTGTGTTGGGCAGTCTCATATTAGAAGTATTGCATACTCCGGGGCATACTCCGGGTAGTTTATGCTTTAGAGTGGGTAATTACCTGCTTTCGGGCGATACCATTTTCCCCGGGGGTCCGGGGAACACCAGGTCGCCGGATGCCTTCCGGCAGATAGTTAAATCCATAACCGAAGAGATTTTTGTCCTTCCTGATGATACGCAGGTCTACCCCAGTCATGGCGAGGGTACCGTATTAAAAAAGGAGAAGGACGAATTTGCTGTCTTTGCCTCTCGTCCCGGCAATCCGCGGCTTTGCGGGGATGTGCTATGGCTTACTTGTTAGCTATCTCTGTGAGGGTGGAGGTGGCCCCTGAGTCTCCAGCCGGTGGAAAGTTTCCCCCAGATCGTACTCTTCTTTTTCGGCCTGAGCCTTATGCCGTTCCAGCATTCGTTTAGCCCTCTCCGGAGTTGGGTCACCAAACTGACTTTTGTGGCAGCTAAGGGCAGCCATCTTGATATCGAAGCTACCGGTAATATCGAAACAGCAATTGGGTGCCTCCGTACCCCAGAGCAGCACCTCTTTCACCCGGTGAAGTTCAAGCCCCTCTTCCATTAAATCCGGGAAAGCATACAAATTCCTGGAATAGAGGGAAACGGCGTCCAGGACAACCTGGCCGGTAGCCCGGTGGTCCGGATGCGACATATAGCGCCGCTGGGAGTCAGTAGTTGCCACTATCTCCGGACGGTACATCCTTATCAGGCGCGTAATCTCTTTCCTGAATTCAGGAATATCTGCCAGACCCTGGTCAGGATGACGCAGGAAGATAATATCCCTCACTCCCAGCACCCTGGCAGCGGCCAGTTGCTCTGCCTCCCGGATTTTTACCAGCTCCTCGGGCTTTATCTTCGGGTCGTTGGTGCCCTTGTCGCCGTTGGTGCATATCACCAGGATAACGCTTTTGCCTTCCCGTACCCAGCGCACTATGGTTCCACCGACACCCCCTTCGGCGTCATCGGGATGCGGAGCAAAAATCAGAGCATAAGCTTGTTCGGGTATTATTTCCTGACCTCCCTGATTTGAAACAGTAATTTATTATTGTATAACATTTCCCCGGGTTGATACAATTATTATGGCTGAGGCTTGTGTATTAATGGAGAGTATTGTCTTCCCTCTTCTCTTATGAAGGAGAGTTGAAGAAGGGGGTAGGTTACCTGATAAAAACCTTAGGGGGTTAGGGCTTGATAAACTACGGGTCGGTTATGGTTGGTGATGTCCTTGCGAGACCCCGATGAAATCGGGTCGAAGCAATCCGTCCGTCCTGTCATTCTGGAGTCCTTCCGCTGAAGGACGAAGAATCTCAGGGTGGAGGGCGACTTCTACCGCTCATGGTGAGTGAGCGACCATGTCGCCATCCCGTATGAAATCGGGACTCCTCCTAATGGCAATGTGAACCAACCGAAGGACAGGTAAAAACTAGGGAGCAGAGCCAAACTGAGCCAGAACCAGACCGAATTCTTTAACAATCGTCTCGGCAATATTGGGCCAGCTAAACTGGCTTACTGATGCCCGGATTGAGAGTGTAGATTCAGTATCAGGGCTGGGTCGGTCCAGAAGTAAAGCTATCTTATCCGCCAGGCGGCAGGGAGCGTTATCTTTTACCACATAACCTGTCTCGCCTTGACGAATCACACTTTTAAAGGCACCGACATCAGTGGCTACTACGGGTGTGCCGCAAGCCAGAGATTCCAGGGCAGTCAGCCCAAAACTTTCGTAGTAGGAGGGAACGACACAGACATCAGCTGCACTGTAGAAATAAGGCGTTTGCTCATGTTTTATCAAGCCGGAAAAGGTAACCGAATCCTGTATCTCAAGCTGGCGCGACAGCTCATGTAAACTTTCTAATTCATCCTGACTGTGTTCATCGCCGCCGACAATCACCAATCTGGGTCGTTGATTATTTGGCCAGTAAGGCATCGCCTTCAGTAGCTGCTCGATACCCTTTAATGGCTCAATCCGCCCGACAAACAAGACGAGCTTGTCGTCGGTAAAACCTAGCTGCTGCCGGGCTATTTCTTTGTCCATAGGGTGAAATAGCTCTAAATTCACTCCGCAGGGAACGATGCTAATGCTCTGCGGCGGGGCTCCGTAGTGCAGCATAAGCTCTTTCTTTTCTTGCTCTGTGGAGGCAATGATATGGTTGCAATGTTGGGCCAGGTCTCTTTCTGTCTCGATACGCAGTTCCGGCTCATCTTCGCCCATTCCAATAGTATTCTTAACCGCGCCCAGCGTGTGGAACATGATGATATGAGGCACCTGCCACCATTGCTGAAGAGATTTCCCAGCCCAGCCCGAAAGCCAGTAATGGCTGAATACTAAATCATATTGGCGGCCTTCATGCTTTCTGAAATTCTCCACATTGCAGGCAAAATCGGGCAGATACGCATATACGGCTAACTTATTTATCTCCTCATCTTCACCGGCCTTGAGATGAATAAGCCGGGCATTCTGCCCCAGATCAACAATCTGAGGGTCTTTGAGGTCATGCACACGCGTAAAGATATCTACTGAGTGTCCTTGCTTGCCCAGAGCGCCCGCCAACTCACGGATGTAGACATTCATCCCACCGGTATCCTTGGCGCCCGGTGTGCCTACGGGGCAGCTGTGCACACTGAGCATAGCTATTCTTAATTGCCTGGCTGGCATCAGAGTTTTCTCCTCTCCAGTATCACTGGATAGTTATCCGGCAGCGGGATAAAGGGACTTCCTGCCCGCCCAGATGGTGTTTATAGGTTTCATTCCCTTTAAGAAGGTCAAACTTTGTTTTACCCTCCGCGATGCCCTCCTGGATACAGCTCATCTTAGACAGTAGACCCACGCTCAGGGAGCTATATTGGGGGAAATAGCCACTATTATAGAGATACAGGCAGTTATTGTAATCGAAGCACATCGTCATCGCCACCGGCAGCCCGTCCAGTTCAAGAACGCCGAGTCTTAATATTCCAGCCTCAGCCATAGTATCTGCCAGCGACCTTAAGAACGATTCCATACGGGGCGTCAGGAAGGTGGCTTTATCTTCCCGGCTCTGGGTAAACATCTTCAGAAAAGTGTCCATAGCCTCAGGAACAGCGGCACTATCTTTAATAAAGTGGAAATCTATCTTACCCGCTTCGGCTAATCTCCTCAGTTTGCGCTGCACTTCATGGCGTTGCTTGGTGGTCAATGTAGCCAGATATTCTTCCCAGGTAGAGGTCAGGGTAATCTCCAGAGAGACAGCCTCCGCCTGGCTGAGAACTTCATATCCCCGATTCCGGGCAATATCTGCCAGGTGGGTGAGTACCGTGGCATCGGGCCGCAGATGTCCCAGATCAAGCCGGGTTATGCCCCGCTGTTTCAAGTCATCGAGCAGCACATTGAAGAAGTCGTTCTCCATCCCGGGAGTAATGATGAAATCCTGGTAATCACAGACGTCCACATTGCCCAGAAAAGAGGCTGTTCCATCCTTTACCATTAATGGGGCAATGCCAGCTATCATCTCTCCCTCTCGAACAGTGGTTAAGAGCAGTTCGGCGTCGGTGCCAATCTCTTGCCGCCAGACTTTCAACCAGGCCGGCAAGACAAAGAGGCAATCCCAGCTCAACTTGCTATTTGAGTTTGCCCGACAGGCAGCCAGGCTATCTAGGGTCTCGTGAGTAACAGTGTAGTTCATACCGATACCTTCAGTGTAGCACCTTTGTTTTACTTGAAGCAAACTGGTTATATTATGTATAATGTAATTATCAGCCTTCCGGGGTAAAAACCTTACCGATAACCGGCATGTTTTGATGACTAAGGAGGTGCCCAGTGGTAACGGTAGAATTAAGCCGGGAAGAGTTCAGGGCAAACCCTGCTCTCTTTCTTGAGAAAGCAATAAAAGAATTCGTAGCCACCAGCCCCGGTAACCGTCTCCAGGCTTTTAACGGCGAGCCTATCTGGGATGAGCCGCTGATTGGTGTGGCTGATGGCGACGACCCTATTTTCCAGGAATACAAGACGATAATAGGGGACTTCCATCTTACTCCGCGGGAAGCTCTGGCCAGGGGTGCTCAGGAAAAGGGTATTGAAAACTGGCAGCAACCGTCCAGTGTGAGCATTATCTCCTGGATCGTGCCCGCTCCCTACGCGACCCGGCTCAGCCTGCGTCGGGAATCCCGGATTCCCTCTCTGAGGTGGAATCATACACGCTGGCACGGTCAGGACTTTATTAACGAACTATCACGTTATCTGGTATTTCTGCTGGAAAAGATGGGGCAACGAGCCGTAGCTCCAGAGCTGGCAAGCTGTTATAGCATAAAGGAATTGCCCAATGGTCCGGCTTCTAATTGGTCACACAGGCACATTGCCTACGCTGCCGGACTTGGGACTTTCAGTCTGAATGATGGTTTTATTACTCCCAGTGGAATTGCCCTGCGCTGTGGCAGCGTGGTAGCTGATATCGCGCTTCCCCCCAGCTCCAGAGTGTATGAAAATCATTTAAGCAATTGTCTCTTTTACCAGGATGGGTCATGCAGGCGTTGTATTGAGCGCTGTCCGGTGGGTGCTATCAGCGAGCAGGGACACGATAAGAAAAAATGCCGGGAGTTCTTGAACATTGAGCAGAAAGCCATACTCAAGGAATCAGGCAGAGAAGAGGGTTACATTGGCCGCTACCCTGGCTGTGGGTTGTGCCAGACCAAGGTTCCCTGCGAAAGTATGATACCCCCCGGCATTCTGGGTCAGAAGAAACAGTAATGCCTGCCGGTTACAATACGACTGGACAGTCAAAGTATTCAGGGGGTGTTTATGGATGCTAAGGAAGTAATACGGCGGTCTCTGGAGCAGTGCCAGGGGTATCTGGCCCCGGCTCTGGACGGGCTGACTCAAGAGGAGGCTGCCTGGAGCCCAAACGCCGAGTCTAATAGCATTGCCTTTATCCTCTGGCATATGACCCGGGTGGCGGATTATCATGTTTATCGGGTTCTCCAGCACCAGGATGTACTTTACGAGACGGAGGGCTGGCGGGAGAAGCTGGGCACCCCGCCCAAGGATACGGGCTATCAGTATACCTTAGAGCAACTTCGCGACTGGCCTGTGCCTGAACTGGCCGTCCTGCGGGGATATTTTGATTCAGTTCGTGCCAGTATGCTGGCTTTCCTCAACTCGCTGACCCCTGAGCAGCTGGCGGAAGCCCACCATCCTGAACGCTCGCCCGAGACGACAGGTGTAGTACTGGCTCGCATGAGCACCCATATTGCTTTCCATGTGGGACAGATTTCCTATCTGCGCGGCATACAGCGGGGGATGAACGGATGACCGAGTAAGGCTGACCTTCTTCCCGCTCACCCTGAGTGAGCGACTTTGTCGCCATCCCGTATGAAATCGGGACTTGTCGAAGGGCCAGAGCTCTTGGCTTTGGAATATTTAACCAAAGCGGCCCAATCCTCTTTAATTACAGCCTGTTTCTTACGGCGAGACCATCCTTTTATCTGGCGTTCCCTGGTAAATGCGTCATCTCGGTTAGGAAATTCACTGCAAAATACTAATTTCACCGGAAGCCGTCTGGATGTGTAGCCCTTAAAGGTGCCCTGTTCGTGTGCAGCTAAACGTTCTTCTAAATTATCGGTATGTCCAGTGTAGTAACTGCCATCTGCGCATTGAAGAATATAAACCCAAAAGCTCATTTTGTTTCATCCTGGACCTGTCGAAGGATTCACCACCGCTGTGGTTCGACAAGCTCACCATGAGCGGTTCATAAATTCTAACAACGGCGGTTCATAAACCATTCTTGCTACTATCGCTTTTGACTAGCCCCGGATAGTTTCTCTCTGCAAGCCGTCTGTGATCGTTCCAGTCCGCAGGCGTTACAGGCCCCGGTCCGGCAGTCGCCGGTGGCTCTGTCATCCAGGGAACGCTGATATTCCCGTTTCAGGAAAGCCGCTGTTATACCCACATCGATATGAGCCCAGGGGAGTAGCTCGTCTAGAGGACGTTCCCGCCGGGCATAGAAACCGGGTTCAAGCCCTGCTTCGGCAAAAGCCTGCTGCCAGTTCTGGTACTTAAAGTGTTCCCCCCAGGAATCAAAGGTGCTCCCCAGCTTCCAGGCATTGTAAATGACCTTGCCTAATCGCCTGTCGCCCCGGGATAGTGCTGCCTCAAGACGGCTGACTTCGGGGTCTTGCCAGGATATCGTTGTCCCTTTGCGGCGTAACCCCTGCTTGAGCAGTTCATGTTTAGCATTTAGCTCCTCTTCACTTTCCTGGGCCACCCACTGAAAAGGCGTGTGTGGCTTGGGCACAAAGGTGGACAGATTGACTCTTATCTGGGGCGTCCTGCCTTTAGCCTTTTTACCCAACTCGCGGACTTTATCCACCAGACTGATGATGCCCTCGATGTCCTGCATAGTTTCCCCAGGTAAGCCGAGCATAAAGTAGAGCTTAATCCCGGTCCAGCCTCTCTCAAAAACTGCTGCCGCCGTTTGCAGGAGTGCCTCTTCGGTGATGTTCTTGTTGATGCTTTGCCGCAGTCTTTCACTCCCGGCTTCGGGGGCGAAGGTAAGTCCGGTCTTCTTGTGCATGGGGAGAGAATCCATTAACTCCACCGAGAAGCTATCGATGTAAAGGCTGGGTAGTGACAGGGCTAGATTGGGGTAGCTGCGAACCAGGCTGGCGACCAGCTCATCGATACCGGGGTAGTCGCCGCTGCTTAATGAGACGAGAGATACCTCGTCGTAGCCGCAATTATTTATCAGCTCTCCCACTGCCTGTATTATCTCCGTCTGAGACCGCTCCCGTATCGGGCGGTAGATAATGCCCGCCTGGCAAAAACGGCAACCGTGGAGGCAACCCCGCTGAATCTCGACCGCCCCACGGTCGTGGATAACTTCGATGTAGGGCACTACCGGACTGGTGACGGGGGGAGGTAGCTTGGTCACGATGCGCCGTTCGATGGTGGGTTTAGCCTCGGGAACGGTCGGCGTAATGCTCTTGATTAGACCGTCAGCCTGGTATTCTACCCGGTACAGGCTGGGCACATAGATGCCGGGGATGGTTGCCACCTGACGCAATAGTGCTTCTTTGGTGGCTGCCTTGCCCTGCCGTTGCCAGTTACGGAAGCTATCCAGTAGCTCAAGCAAAACCTCCTCCCCATCCCCGATGACAAAAAAGTCAATAAAGTCAGCCATCGGTTCCGGGTTGAGGGTGCCGCTTCCCCCGGCGATTACCAGGGGATGAGTGTCATTCCTTTCTGAGGCTAGAACTGGTATTTGAGCCAGGTCCAGCATATTCAAGACATTGGTATAGGTCAACTCGTAGCCCAGGGAAAAACCGATGATATCGAAGTCTTTGAGTGGGTGTTTCGATTCCAGGCTGAAGAGCGGAATGCCGGCTTGGCGCAGGGCGGCATCCATATCTACCCATGGGGCAAACACCCTTTCGGCAAGGACATCCGGCTGGCGATTGAGCAGCTCATAAAGGATAGGCAAAGCCATATTGGACATGCCGATTTCATACAAATCAGGGTAGCTGAGAGCAATCCTGATAGGCGTTTTATCCCAGTCCTTAACGATGCTGTTCCACTCACCGCCGGTATAGCGGGCGGGCTTGGTTACCTGATGCAAGATGTTATCGAGATTTGCGATTTTGTTTTCCACTAAGCCATTATACTTGAAGATGGGGGGATAAACTAGCGGGGCAGGGTTTCGTAGTTTGAGTCGAATTCCTCCGCTAAGACTAAGTTCTATCTAGTATAATTAGTATAATATGGATAGAAGAGTAAACCATAGGAGAAAAAATTAAGCGTAATTAGCGACGTTAATCAATAAGCCATTTTACTTTGGGGAAACTAAACTAAAGGCAGAGCTTTACGCCTTAAATAGAGAGTATTGAGAAAGATTCGACGGGAAATGAAGGAGGTCTAAGATGTTATATACTACACTGGCTAAGCTACACGAGGTAAGTGATTGTCAGGATACTTTCAAACTCCTTGCCACGCAACTGGGGGGTATTGAAGCGTATGGTGTGGATACTCTGATACCACTGGATAAGATATTAGATTTACTGGGGCTAGAAGATGCCTTGTGCTGCTTACAGGCAACCACTAAGAACGAAGATGCTTTAAATAGGGTACTCGTTTGTGATTATGCTGAAAGAGTATTACCTATTTTTGAGCAAAAATACCCTGGTGATAAGCGTCCCCGCCAGGCCATTGAAGTTTCTCGGCTCTATGCTAGGGGACAGGCTAGTCAGCAAGAACTGCTTGATGCTTTTGTTGATGCCCATGCCGCTGCTTCTACCTATGCTGATGTTGCATATGCTGCTGCGCCTTCTGCTACCTATGCTGCTGTTGTCTCTGCTGCCGCCAGGGACGCTGCTTATGCTGCCTCTTCTGCTCCTAGTTATAAGGTAGCTTCCTTTACTGTCCATGCCGCTAACTTTGCTGTTTGTGCTGTTGGTTTTGCTGCCCTTGCTGATGGTGATGCTGCCTCTGTTGCTGCCCAAGCTAACGAGAGAAAGTGGCAAACTCAACATTTTATAGAGATGATTAAGGGCGACTAAGCTGCCTACTAAGAATGTGGGTTTTCCCCTGAAGAAGACTTATTTGAAAGCTCCTCACGAATAATCTTACGCAATTGGCCTTCTGTTATATTTGTCGTTTCCGCCATTCTCAGCGATAAACATCTTTGCGATGGCTAACTTTCACAATCCAGACGGCGGACTCTTTATCTTGAACTGAATATACGATGCGATACCGCCCCTGGCGGAGGCGATACCTCTCCTGGCCGGTTAGCTTTTCACAGCCTGGCGGACGAGGGTCGGCGGCTAGCGACTCGATTCGAGAGAGAATCCGCCTTCTGTCTTGCCTGGGGATTATCCTGAAAGCTTTCTCGACCGATGCCCTGAAACGTATGCTATATGAGTCCATCCCTCTTTAGCCTTTTAACCATTTCGTCATAGCTAATCAAAGGTTCGCCTGCCGTTTCTTCGAAAGCGGCAATATCCTCGGCGTCCTCGGTAAGAGACTCCCTTACAGCTTCACTTACAAGGTCGGATACTGTTCGTGATAGAGCAGCTGCTTTCAGGCGTAGCGCCTTGTGCAAGTCAGAGTCCAGATAGACAGTGGTTCGTTTGGTCTGAGTAGTCATAATGCTAACCTCCATACAACACTATAACATTCTAGCGTTAAAACGTCAAAACGTCTACCGGGGGGATAAAGGACACATCACCCTCCTCCTCTGGATTCCCGCCGCAGTTTACCCCGTACTCCGATACGGGGCGGGAATGACATTACGCTGGTGTTGGCTTCAGTCATCCAGTTCTGCCAAATCGAATGTCATGCCGTCACGGGCGGCAATGACCTTGACGCCGGTCCTCTGGGTCAGCCACTCGGCGACACGCCCCGGTTGTGCCCGCCAGACGCTCATCCCAAAATGGGTCAGGATAGCCGCCTTGGGCTTCAGTTCCCTGATTAGCACCTCGGCGTCCGGCACGGAGAGGTGGTCGGCAGGCGTCAGCGGGTCGAAGCTGGGGTAGGGGGTGTCCATGAAAACCAGGTTGATGATAAGAAGCTCTCTGGCGTAGTGCTTGAGCAAGCCGTCGAAATAGCGGGTATCGGTTATGTAGGAGAAGGTGTGGCGGGGGGTCTTAAAGACGATGCCATAGGTATCTACCCTGTGGATGTGCCTGACCGGCGTGGTAAATGTAACATCTCCCACCGAGTAGGACTTGCCCTCCTGCAAAATCTCGATATCATCGAGATAGTCCTTTAAGTAGGAATAAATGACCGGCTCGAAATCCAGGGCATCGGCCGGGGCGAATAGCTTGCCGTGCTGGTACATACCGCCGTTGGTCATCGCCTCGACCATAATATTGGTATCTGCGGAGTGGTCGAGGTGGCGGTGAGACAGGATAATGGCGCTCAGATTCTGGGCGTCGAGTTTCCTTTTTGTGGACTGGACAATGCAGCCGGGCCCGGGGTCGACCAGTATCTCGGTGCCCCCCAGGTTCAGCCAGAATCCCCCCGAGGCCAGCAGCTGGGTGATTATCATAAATCTTGCCCCGCCCGTGCCCAGAAAGGTTATTGTATCGGTTAGCGGGTTTTTCTCTGTCATCTTGATGTTAAATATAGATGATAGCCCTGTTTTTTACAATCAGCGGAGATTGTTTGTTAACTTTTCCCCCTTCCCTTACTAAGGGAAGGGGGCTAGGGGGATAGGTGAATAAATAAGTTCAACACTTAAACCCTTTGACGCCCGCAGCGTCGTCGGCTAAAATAGACCAGGCAGCCAGTGGGTAAGGATTCATCCTGCAGTTCATCCTGAAGGAGAATGATATGAAGCAGCTTTGGGCACCTTGGCGTATGGAGTATATTCAACAGGGGAAAGTGGCAGGGTGCATATTGTGTGAAAAACCGAGGCAGGATAGCGATGTGGCTAACTACATCCTGTACCGGGGAGAGAAAAACTATATCATTATGAATGCTTATCCCTACACGCCGGCGCACCTGATGGTAGTTCCCTACCGACATCTGGCCAGTCTGGAAGAGCTGACGGCTGCCGAACGCCACGAGCACTTCGATATCGTTAGCCGTGGAGTTAAGGTGCTGAGGCAGTTATTTAGTCCCGACGGATTTAATCTGGGTGTTAATATCGGTAAGGCGGCCGGAGCCGGCATCGAAGGTCATATCCATACCCACATCGTGCCCCGCTGGCAGGGGGATACCAACTTTATGACGGTAATCGCTGATGACAGGGTACTTCCGGAAGCCCTGGCGGCAACCTACCAGAAGCTAAAAGGGCAATTCTGAGGATAAGTATGGTGCCCCCAAGGGGATTCGAACCCCTGTCTACACCGTGAAAGGGTGCCGTCCTGGGCCTCTAGACCATGGGGGCTACGGGTTTAAGTATAGCAGAGATACCCTCAGCCGACAACGCCCCTGGTAAGGTTAATTCAATTGTCATTGCGAGGAAGTTTACCCTGAGCGAAGTCGAAGGGTGGCAATCTCGAAGATTTGTACGGATTGCTTCGCCTTTGGCTCGCAATGACACTTCTAGTATATGTTACAATATCAGGAAGACATGATGAGTAGCCTGACTGACAACAATAAACAGACCGGAGTGGAGAAGAAGGCAGGGCTAAAGCCGAAAATTCTCTTTGCGCTGACTCTGCTCCTGGTGGTGGCTATCAGTGTTGGCCTTTTCTTTTATGGACGGGACCCGGAGAGACTGGCTGTGCTGAAGAACTACGGCTATCTGGGTGCTTTTCTGGTAAGCCTGGTGAGTAATGCCAGCATTATCTTACCGGTACCGGGCATTATTGTGCTTTTTGCTCTGGGCGCGACGCTTAATCCAGTTTTAGTGGGATTAGCCGGTGCTGCCGGGGGAGTTATTGGTGAGACGACTGGTTTCGTCTTCGGTTATAGTGGGCGTGGCGTGGTGCGGGGTAGTCGGCTGTACGCTCGGGCGGAGAAATGGATGAGGCGGTGGGGGGGTTGGGCTGTTTTTGTCTTTGCCGTTGTGCCAATACCTGTTGTTGATATTGCCGGTGTCGTGGCTGGTGCCCTTGGTTTTCCCTTATGGAAGTTCTTGCTGGTAGTCTGGGTGGGCAAAAGTCTTAAATATGTGGCTCTGGTGTCGGCTGGCGCCTGGGGTTGGGATGCGCTACTACGCTCATTCGGTTAGTTTGTGCCCTTGATAATGGTCAGGGCTGACGGCACCACCCGGAAAGACGCGGGACATTCCCCAAGCAGTTCTCCATCGGCCTCAACGAGAAGTGGCTCGGGGGATTGGATGGTAACACTGGTTGCCTGGTGCACTCTGATTTGAGGGTGGGTTGTCTGACTTTCCCGGTATAGCTTTGGCAATATCTTGAGCAGTGCCAGGCTGCCGATATCACCGGCAATCACCACATCCAGTAAGCCGTCATCGACCCTGGCCTGGGGAGCCAGGTGCATTCCATCGGCAAAGTAGGCCCCATTAGCCACTACCATTGTGCCGAGGCGGATATTCTCAACCTTATTTTCCAGGCATAAGGCAGCCCCCTGGTTGCGGTAGCTGAGAGCCGAGCGCAGACCCCCCATTGCATAAAGGGCGTAATTCATAGTCTTACCCAGTCGGTTGGGCAGGCGTTTTCTGGCTTCGACTACGGCCGCCCCAAAGCCGACGTCGGCTTGATTGACAAAAAAGCGCTCTAAAGTTTTCCCCCCGCTCCGGTATTCAACCAGACCAACATCAATTACAACGCTTCGCTGGCTGGTTAATAGGGAACAGGCGCTGGCATAATCCTGGGGGATGCCCAAGGAGTGGGCGAAGTTACAGGCTGTGCCGGCGCTGATAATACCCAGCATTACCTTACTTGAGATGGGGGAACGAAGAATGCCGTTAGCAACCTCGTTTACCGTGCCGTCACCGCCCACGGCGATGAGATAGCGGTAACCGGCTTTAACCGATGCCTGGGCTAGCTCTATGGCATGACCGCTGCCCTGACTATATTCGTAGTCAAAAGACAAGCCGATGTCGCGTAACCGCCGGCTAATCCGTGGCCACTCCCACTGCGCTGCGCACCCCCCTGCCGCCGGATTAACAATTACCTTGGCATACGGTACCGACATCGGCTCCTCTGCTTCAGGCCAGTAATATTCTCGAAGATTCCTGGTCTAGCCTCTAGACAGCTACCACCTCTTGGACTTCGGGGATTTCCGACTTCAGGATTTGCTCGATTCCCATCTTGAGTGTCATGGTAGACATAGGACAACCGCCGCAGGCGCCGGTCAATCTAACTTGCACCGTGCCGCCATTGATATCAACCAGTTCCACATTGCCACCATCGCTCATCAGCATGGGTCTTATCTTGTTCAGGGCTGCTTCCACTTTTTCTCGCATTGTGTCCTCCTTACTTCTGGCTCAAGATTCTCTTCTATTTCTTAACCAGTTAAATTCTACCATAGCTTGGGATAGTGCGTCAATTTTGGATGTGTGCAGAATTCTAATCTTCGACAATCTTCTTTAGTGCATCTTTGCCTGAAGTTGTGGGCGGAACGTCTCCAGCTTTGTATAGTAAAACACCCCTTCTAGCAGGTCGAATAACAATCTTACCTTCCTTTGCTAATTGGGTAGCGAAGTCAACTGGATCAAGAAGCGGGAAATACTCCCTAAAAGCCTCATTAAAGCCAGAGAAAACAGAATGAATGCCCTTATATGGTGGCACCCTTAGCCTTTCTATGGCCTTAAGCACAAACTCCTCAGGCGTAAGGTCTCCGAGACTAGGCATATCATTCATAATATAACAATATCATAGGACATAATGCTAAGCAAACAATGTCAAAAACAGATAGATATTGCGAACAATAGGCTAATAATTAACGTTTGAGAGAGATTTTAGCAGATGAATGGGTCTACATGCTCAAGAGCGGGTGATAACCAGGTTGCTATCCAACTTGTTTTAATAATATAATCCTGTTATTAGGTTTTAGAAATAAAAACAATATAGGAGGTTCAGTAATGAAAATCAAAGGGTCTGAGGTTAGGCAAGGTAAGAATAGGTTCTTTCTGGGTACAATGAAAGTGGGGGATCTAATAACAAGAGGGGAAGTTGATAAGTTTATTGGTGGGCATCCTGATGGGTATCAAAGGAACCTATCCGATTCTAGGGCTAGGGCGTTTGGTAGGTATATAGATGGTGGAGGTATTTCACCTGCATCAATACTACTTAATATTAGGGATACCAGTGCTATTGAAGAGATTGATGGTTATATTAACCTACCAGATGACGTTACAATCTGGATCGTTGATGGTCAACATAGAGTCGGGGGCATGAAATTAGCTGTTGAGAGAGATCCAGCAAACGCTGAATTAGAGTTTCCGGTTATTATAATGAACGAACCTACAAACTATGAAGAGGCAAAGCAATTCGTTATCATAAACAAAACTCAAAAAGGAGTCAGAACTGACCTTGCAGAAAGATTCTTAATGCGGGCTGTTCAAGAAGAAGGAAGAGAAAAACTCTACGAAACGCGAGAATCTGGTGCATTGAGAGGAATTCTTAAAAACATAGAGTGGGTTAGACAAGCCATAGAGATTACCGATATTCTAAATGGTGATAAAAAACATCCTTGGTATGGCCAAATACAGCTTCCGAATGCTCCTAAAGTGGGAACTGTTGTTTCTCAGAAAGCATTTTCAGATTCCTTGGAGCCAATATTGAAGGATACGTCTTTTCAAGGTAAGCAAGTACAACAAATAGCATCAGCACTTGGCAACTATTGGGATGCTATTAATGAACTATGCATTGACGCCTTAGGCAACCCTAAAGAGCACGTAATTCAAAAGACAACCGGTGTCTTTGTCTTACACAAGATATTCCCAAGAGTAACTGAACTATGCCGTGACGACAGAGGTAATAAGATTCTTACTAAGGAAAACATTAAAACGGTTCTTAAAGACATGCCTTTTATGGAATCCGAATATTGGGAATCTAACGGTACGGCAGGAAGAAGGGGGACAAGTCGTAAGGCTTTTGCCTCTTTAGTTCTAGAAGCTTTGGAGGCTTTAGAGTCAAGCCAAGAGATTAAAGAGCCAGACCTTGTAGTATAGTTTTTATAAACTTAGCCCTACACTTCACGGATAAATCGGCGGCGCTTCCAGCCCCATAGTTTCGGGCAAGCCCAGCATCAGGTTCATGTTCTGGATAGCCTGCCCGGCGGCGCCCTTCACCAGGTTGTCCAGGGCACTGATAACAATGAGCTTCTGTCCGCTGGGGTCAATGGTGGGGTGGATGAAACAGAGGTTGCTCCCCCAGGTGTGCTTGGTATGGGGAGAAGAGTCCACGACTCGCACAAAGGGCTTGTCCTGGTAGAAGTCGCGGTAGAGAGCCAGCAGCGCTGCCTTTCCTTTTGCCCCACCAGCCACCTTACCCGGTGCGAGTTTGGCGTAGGCGGTAGTCAATATTCCCCGGGTCATCGGTATCAGATGGGGGATAAAGGTGACCGAGAGCGAGGCTCCAGGGCAAAGTCGCTTTAGCTCCTGAATAATCTCCGGCAGGTGGCGGTGCCCCTCCAGGCCATAGGCGGTGACATCTTCATTAGCTTCGGAGTAATGCGTAGTCAGGCTCAGGGTTCTACCCGCTCCCGAAACACCTGACTTGCTATCGATGATGATGTCCGGCTCGATGAGACCTGTCTTGAGCGCCGGTGCCAGGGCCAGAATTGCCCCGGTGGGATAACAGCCCGGATTAGCTACTAATTGTGCCGCCGCAATCTCGGCTGAGTATAGCTCCGGTAGTCCAAAGACGGCTTGTGCCAGTAGTTCGGGAGCCGGGTGAGTAAAACCATACCAGGTGGGATATTGGGCGGCATCCTTCAACCGGAAGTCGGCGCTGATATCCACCACCTTGATGCCTCGCTTGACCAGCGGGATGATTTCTTTAGCGCTATCCTTCTGGGGCAGGGCCGAGAAGGCTAACTCAACCTCATCGAGCTCAGCCGTGATGGTTAGCTCCCGGCTCGCCAGGTGGGGGAAAGCCGTGCCAAGCTTCTGCCCGGCGGCACTCCGGCCGGTAACCGAGGTAAGCTCTACCTCCGGGTGCTGATACAAGAGCCGTGCCAGCTCAACGCCAGCGTAACCCGTAACATTAATGATACCTACCTTAGTTTTACTCATTGCTTAAATCTCCTCTCCCTTGATTATATTTCTTCTGGGCTATGTTGGGCAAGCTCACGCTGACTCTGTACCAGGGTCAGGGTCTCCTGGATATCATGCTGACTCCAGCCCGATACTGTCAGGATTCTCCTGAGGAATTCAAGGCTGGCTTCATATTCAGGACTGATTAGCTCCACATTCCCCAGGCTCGTCAGCAGTGCGGCTTCCCGCGCCCGATGCACCCGCACTACCACCTTTAGTCTGGGGTTAATCTGCCTGGTTGCCTTGACGGTAGTGACTACTGCCACCGGGTCGGGGAAGGTGATGACCAGTGTCTCTGCCCGGCTCAAATCTAGCTGGGCAAGAACCCGAGGATTGGAGGCATCCCCGTAGAGACAGAGTCTGCCGCTAGACCGTGCGCTAGCAATACGTTCGGGATCGATATCCAGAATAGTGTAAAGGATACCGCTGTTATCCAGTCCCTGGGCGATATGCTGCCCGATTCTGCCATAACCGGCAATGACCACCCGGGGTGGACTCTCGGGGCGTTGGTGAGCTAAAGCTCTTTGGTCTGGGGGTAGTGGTAGTACTGTGCTCGCCCAGGGTAATTTGGGGGATAACCGAGAAGCCAGGCTTATCGACAGCGGTGTGAGTAGTATGGTGATAATGGCACTGGCCAGGATTAAAGAATAGAACTCCTCCGAGATTACGTCGGCATTAATTCCGGCTTGAGCCAGGATAAAACCGAACTCCCCAATCTGAAAGAGACCAGCACTGGCGAGTAAGGCGATTCTACCATTATAACCAAAGAAACGGATGATACCAAAAACGACCAGAAATTTTATCAGGATAATAACCGCCACCGTTACTAATATCAAAGACCAGTATTCCAGCACAAAGGTTGGGCTGAGTAGCATACCCAGGGAAACAAAGAAGAGGGTGGCAAAAATATCCCGTAGGGGGGTAATTTCGGCTAAAGCCTGATGAGCGAATCTGGTTTCCCGCAGCACCAGACCGACCAAAAAGGCGCCAAAGACGGCAGACAGCCCGAGTAGTTGGGTGCCCAACGCCGCGCCCAGGGAGAGCACTAGTATCGTCAGCAGGAATAGCTCTCGTGACCTGATGCCACCGACTCTACCCATTAACCAGGGCAGCACCCACAACCCGGCCAGGATGGCGACCCCGGTGAAAAGAACCGTCTTGCCTAGGGCTATGGCGAAAGCCAGGGGTAATCCCTGTATCTCACTACCGATAAGGGGCACGGCTACTGCCATCACCACGACGCTAATATCCTGCACGATAAGGATGGCAATCATAATCCGTCCATGCACTGAGTCTAATTCGCCTCGTTCCGCCAGTATTTTGTAGCAGACGGCGGTGCTGCTCAGGGAGATAATCAAGCCGAACAGGGTGGCTTGTGACAGTGGCCAGCGGAAGAAGATGCCCGCCACCAGCCCTAAGGCGAAGGTAGCCACAATCTGGACGATGCCACCGGCTAGCCCTATTTTACCCGTCTCCCGCAACTGGCTGACTGAGATTTCTAAGCCCAGGGTAAACATGAGCAGGGCAACACCTATGGTGGCGGTGGCTTGCACCAAAGCCAAGTCGCCTACCAGACCGAGAGCGTGAGGTCCCACCATTACGCCCACGACGAGGTAGCCCAGGACCACTGCTTGCCGAAGGCGGTGGGCGACCATGCCTCCGACTAAGGCAGCCGCCAATAGAATAGCAATACTGATAATTGGGTCTAATTCCGACATCACTTAGTCCATCCTCTGGCGGTGACGCTGTAATAACGGTGGTGCTAACATCGAAATATCATAACATCCCAACTAAGCGTTATCAAACCCCGGCAGCGTGGGAGATGACCAGCAGGGCTACGCCTGGCTCATATTGTTGGCGTCTGGCAACAGTGATATAATTGGGTTTCAGCCCTAAGTGAGGCAGAGGGGGGAGGCTAATTGGATATTCAGCAGGCGTTAGACTATATCTACAGCTTTGTGGACTACGAAAAGGAGCCCAGACCGCGTGATGCCGTGCATTACGACCTGAGGCGTATGGATGAATTGCTGGCCCGGCTGGGTAACCCTCAGCGCCATGCCAGGACGGTGCATATCGCCGGCACCAAGGGGAAGGGCAGCGTGGCGGCAATGATAGCCTCAGCCCTTACTGCATCCGGTTATACTACCGGGCTTTACACCTCCCCCCATTTGCATATTTTTAACGAGCGCATCCGGGTCGATGATAAGTTAATCTCTGACCAGGAGCTGGTTACTCTGGTGGAGCAGCTAAAACCTGAGGTCGAGGCGGTAAATAAGAAAGCCACCTATGGTCGGTTGACCACCTTTGAGTTGATAACGGCGCTGGGTTTTGCCTACTTTAAGCTGAAGGGGGCTGATTTTCAAGTTATCGAGGTCGGGCTTGGCGGTCGGCTTGATGCCACTAATATCGTTCAGCCTGATGTGTGCGCTATCACGTCAATCAGCCTGGACCATACCGAGGTGCTGGGTAACACCTTAACCGCAATTGCTACGGAGAAGGCGGGCATCATTAAGCCCGGTAGTGTCGTGGTGGTCTCCCCCCAGGTTGATGAGGTGGCTAAGGTAATTGAAGAGACTTGCCGTGTTTGTGGGGCAAAGCTGGTCAGGGTCGGTCGTGATGTTACCTGGCAGAGTCTCGGCTTTGATGCTAGCCAGCAGTCACTCAAGGTACAGAGCAGATTGGGCAGCTATGAGCTATCGATTCCTCTGCTGGGTCAGTATCAGCTTGAGAATGCGGTGACGGCGGTGGCAACCCTGGAGGTTTTAGCCGAGAAGGGTTTTCATGTTTCCCGGCAGAATATTACCGACGGTCTGGCCCAGGTGCGCTGGCCGGGGCGGCTCCAGGTTCTCAGCCGTCATCCCCTGGTGGTGGTGGATGGTGCCCATAATCCCTACTCAGCCGGAAAATTGAGGCAGGCTCTGGAACAATACCTTGATTTTGACAAAGCTATTTTGATTTTCGGCGTCTCTTCCGATAAGGATATAGCCGGAATAATCTCGGAGTTGGTGCCCCTGTTTGCCAGGGTGATTGTTACTCATTCCGTTCATCCCCGGGCAATGGCTACAGCCCCGATTGTGGCTGAGTTTCAGCGGTATGGAGTGTCAGCACAGGCCGCAGAGGATATTGCTACTGCCTTGCCGTTGGCGCTTGGTCTGGCGGGAGAGAAAGACCTCATCTGCGTTACCGGCTCTTTGTTTGTCGTTGCCGGGGCAATCGAGCAGGCAGCGGTGCTTGGTTTAACAGTGTGACCGGTGAAAAAGGTTGACCATCTAAGGTAAGAAAAGCAGCCCTTTGAGCTAGAATGGATAAAAGGTAGTATCACGGGTATCTCTATATCAAATACTAAAGGAGGTATTTCTCATGGCAACCAGGAGGCAGTTTGGTCAAAAGGTGATTGGTACGGTAACATCGGTAAAGGGGCATTGTGGCTGGGGGCATAAAGTAGGGGATAAGATGGAGCTTAGCGGGCATAACACTGCCGGGCTTTGCGGCTACTTCTATCACGACATCTTCCCCACCATTATTGCCCTTCAGTATGGGGCTACGCACCCCTGGGGTGACCCGGAAAAGCGAACCGTCGAGTGCTGGGACCGTAAAAACGCCGTAACCATAGAGTTGACACGGGAAAAATAAGCCAACTCATTATGCCCCAGATTGAGGTCATCAGCCTCATCTCCGGCGAGCAACATTAGCGACTAAAGCTTAATGGGGGCGTTAAATTGTGTTGTCAGAGCCTCTGCGGGCAGCATATCGCCCAATATCTTCTCTAGCGCCATGGTGTGACTGCACAATCCCCGCCCGGCAAAAAAGCCGCAAGAACAATGCCACCTTCCGTCTTTATAGCTAATAGTGTAGTCGTCATTCTCTCCCCGGAATTTCACGGCAAGCTCTGTGAAGGTAACTCGCTCTTTCTCCTGGGCATAGCGTTGCGCCTTTTCGATTTTCCCAATCAGGCTTGACTGCATAACTACACCTCCTTAAACTAAAAAGCACCGACCTATCAGGTTCGGTGCTTCTCGCTCGCGCCACTGCTAACAATATCTGCAGGATGCATATTATCTACCTCCCATCAGACCGTCCTCAGTAATTATCAGTATACTCCTTTCGGGCGGAAAAGTCTAGGGGTAATTGGGGAAATATTTTAAGATTGTTCTGCTTGGGCTATTCGGGCAAATGGGGACGGCTTGCCTCCTCGGCGAGGCGTGTTACCTCCTTCCGCAGGTTATTGCATTCCGCCAGTAGCTCCTCATGGTTTAAATTCTCAGCAGGGACTGTTTTGGAGCTTAAGTGTTGTAGACTTTCCATAATCCGGTCTCTCTCCACCAGGTTTTGCCGAAAGAGGTTATTAAGTCCTTGCACCTCGCGGAATCGCATGTCTACTTCGCTTCTTTGTCGAAGTATAGTCCGCCACCCTGAAAGTACAATGAGGAACAAGGCCACATAAAGGAGGATACCGCCGATAGTCAGACTAATATATAGGTTACGGGTGTGCTGAGCGATAAACTGAGCAAAGGGAGCAAAGTAAAGATAGACTTCGTAAGCCCCTATTACCTCGTGCGAGTTTGTATTATAGATGGGGGCATAGACTTCAATGAGGGTGCCCAAAGTACGTTCCTGCTCATTTTCGGCTTTTTGTGGAACAGAAATTTCCCGACCGATACCCCCCTCAAGGGCCTTGCTCAGTTCCTCCCCGATCGGGAAGCTCTGCCCCACTTGTGAGCGGTCGGTAGAGAAGATTACCTGTCCTTGAGGGTTCCATAGCTTAATGCGGGCAACACGGTCAGAGACGATATACTGTTGCATAAAACGGTTAAAGGCATCGTAACGGTCGCCTGACATTGGTTTTTGGAAATCCTCAGTGGTGAGTTGGCTAGGCAGAAGATGGGACACGATACTTACCACTTCAGCCGTAGCCTCTTCCAGAACTAACTTCTCGGCAGTCTGTCTTAGCCACCAACCGGTGAAGAAGAGCATTAAGGCAACACTGATAACGGCAACAATGGAGAATTGAAGGAGCAGGTTTTCCCGTAATGCTTTCATAATAGCCCCCCCTATTTTGCAAGACTTAAACCGGGATTTCCCATTTCAACTTGCCATCAAACAATTATCATCCGCCAGTGCCTCTTGGTCATGATAATACCCCCATGCCATGCGGCTGTCAAACCTCCTTCGGCAATACTTTATTTTGACCTACTAACGCAATTATGGTGAAGTGGCTAAATATTTTTCAGATTGTCCTGGTCGGGCTATTAGGCTAAAATGGACAGGATAAATGTTATCTGGTGGGGTGGTATCGGTGCTGAGAGGGTTCAAGAGAAGCCGCCTGACGGCTAGCAGCCAGAGGAGAAATGGGCGGTGAAAGTGCTGCTGCAGCGGGTTACCGGAGCCTCGGTGGGCGTGGCGGGTGAGGTGGTGGGCAAAATAGGTCGGGGGCTGGTGGTTTTTGTCGGAGTGGCTAACGGGGATACGGTAAGGGATGCCCAATATCTGGCACAAAAGACGGTCAGCCTGCGTATTTTCCCGGATGATGCCGGCCGGTTTAACCTCTCGGCTCAGGATGTTAAAGGTGAGTTATTAGTGGTCAGCCAGTTTACCCTGCTGGCGGATACCAGGAAGGGGCACCGTCCCAGTTTTGTTGAGGCCGCTCCGCCGGCCCAGGCTGAAGTCTTATTTGAGCAGTTTGTGACGGAGGTTCGTGCCAGCGGCTTAAAGGTGGAGACCGGGCGCTTTCAACAATCTATGCAGGTGGAAATCCATAATGATGGCCCGGTAACCATCCTGCTGGATAGCCGGGAGAAGTTTTCAAAATAGTTTTTCTGGCGACTATATGATACACTTCGGTGGCTTGACGAAAAAGTTAGAGGTAAAATGTGGTAACCTCACCGCTGGCAATCCTGCTCCTGGGGCTTCTGCTCGGGTTAAGGCACTCCTTTGATTCCGACCATCTGGTGGCGGTGAGCACCATCGTCAGCGCCTAC